>Ga0210401_10004508_pt1 | contig 14527 bp, 10 predicted proteins | sample IncBWH32MmetaG_FD_150866 | JGI IMG/M metagenome (GOLD analysis project Ga0210401, IMG submission 150866) | Forest soil microbial communities from Barre Woods Harvard Forest LTER site, Petersham, Massachusetts, United States - Inc-BW-H-32-M | ecosystem: Environmental > Terrestrial > Soil >... | reverse complement strand
GTTATTCTGCCCGAGCGACGCTAGTACTTTATCGGATGCGCGTCTTTTCTTCACTGAAACGTAAAATTGGGCGGGATGTTCGGCGCGCGTTCGATAGAGCCGTTTGATGGGAGCCGCTGGCGGTTGCGGCGGATGCGGGCTAAGGGCTGGACCCGGTCTGACGGCTATGGGAATTGAGGAGCACAGCACGCGAAGCGTCCGCCAAGTGATCTCCGCGCTTCGCATCGAATTTCGGACGGATCAAGGGCAACCCTTCCATAATCCGGGTAAGGTAAGGTTAGCCGACCGCTCGTCCAGAACGGCAGATTCGCTGCAGACCGAGACTTCACAGATAGCCGCTTCGAACGGCTGGGTCACCGATACCAAGAAGAGAGAAAATAGAGCTCAAGCTGGAATAAAAGTGCATGACAGTACGTCTAGGAAATAATGGGGCAAACAGAAGGCCGCCACAAAAGCTAAAAAAAAGGAGCGTGCCGGACATCTTGGCAAAAACGAAACTCATCAAGCAACTGGTGTTGGTGGTTGTCATTGGCGGCATCTTGCGGTTCGGGTTGAATAACCTTGGGTGGCACCCACCGTCATTAGAGAAGAGGCTAATCCCCGCTCTCGTTCTCTGGATGATATTCGGACTCTACTGGGGTATCGCGGGACTACGCTCCGCGCCAACCAGGAGCTCCGAGTCCTGGGTGTCGACGTATTTCCATCAATTCGTGCTCTGTGCAGCCCTCCTGCTGCTCATCGTTCCCGTGCCGGGGCTGAACGGCTGGTTTCTGCCTGCCCAGCTTCCTCTTCTCGTCGCCGTTGGTGCGATCATCCAAGCAGGATTTCTTCTACTGGCGGTCTGGGCGCGGCGGCATCTGGGACGCAACTGGAGCGCAGAAGTCAGGATTGCCGTGGATCACGAATTGGTCCGTACGGGGCCGTATCGGTTGCTGCGGCATCCCATCTATACCGCGATGCTGGGCATGTTCCTCGGGACGGCGGTAGCTTCGAGCCAGTTTCATGCGCTGCTCGGATTGGCGATATTGGTGGTCGCTTATCTACGAAAAACGCGGCTGGAAGATCAGATGCTGGCCCAGGCTTTTGGCGCTGACTACAATGCTTACCGCCGTCACACGTGGGCGCTGGTGCCTTTGCTGTTCTAAACGAGTGCGTCTAACGGCCCGATTCCGGGCGGATTACGGGCAACCCTGACGTAGCGCGACTAGGTAAGGTTGCCGACCATCCGGCCAGAACATTGGACCGCGTTGACTTGGGATGGCCTGCTTTCTATCATGGCCCTGCGATGCCGGATTCCCAGTCAAGCCTGGAGCAAGCGATTTGCCACTACCACATCCTGGAAAGGCTCGGTGGCGGCGGCATGGGTGTGTGCGAACGCTAGAAATCGTGAAACGTATATATTAGCCGAGCGTCATACTGGCATGAAACTCAGTGGCTGGCTGCATTCTCTCGCGCAGGACCTTCGCTACGGCCTCAGGCTACTGCGCCTCAATCCCGGCTTCACCGCTATTGTGGTGCTTTCCCTCGCGCTGGGCACTGGCGCAAACACCGCCATCTTCCAATTGATCGATTCGCTCCGCCTGCGAACGCTGCCGGTCGCGCACCCCGAGCAACTCGCCAACGTGCGCATCCTTGACCGCTCCTGGAATTCCGGCCGCGTCCATGGCCGCTACGCCGATATTACCAACGCGCAATGGGAGCAGATCCGCGATCATCAGCGAGTTTTTTCCGCCATGTTTGCATGGGCGACCGAAGGAGGATTCAACCTGGCGCGCGGGGGCGAAGCACGCTACGCCTCGGGCATCTGGGTCAGCGGCGATTTTTTCAAGACGCTGGAAGTCCCCGCATTTCGCGGCCGCACCTTGACCGCGGACGATGACCGCCACGGCTGCGGCTCCCCGCCCGCTGTGATCAGCTACGCCTTTTGGCAGCGGGAATACGCCGGCGGCCCGGACATTCTGGGGCGGATGATCTCACTCGAAGGCCAGCCGTTTGAAATTGTCGGCATCACTCCACCTAGTTTCACGGGAATTGACGTTGGACGTCAATTCGACGTGGCCGTGCCACTGTGCTCGGAAGCGCTTATACACGGCGAATTGTCCCTGATTGACCTGCGCAATGGCTATTGGCTCGCCGCCGTGGGGCGCCTGAAGCCCGGCGTGACTATCGAGCAAGCCAACGCGGAAATAGCAGCGCTTTCGACGGGCATCCTGGAAGCGACCACACCCCCGCAATACGATGCGGAGGCGCAAAAGCACTACCTGCGGTACAAGTTCGGCGCATTTCCGGCAGCTACGGGATTCTCGAATCTGCGCCGGCTCTACGAGACACCCCTGTGGATGCTGTTGGCCATCGCCGCCCTGGTCTTGCTGATTGCCTGCGCCAATATCGCTATTCTGTTGCTGGCGCGCGCCAGCGTCCGTGGACGCGAGATCGCCGTGCGGCTTTCGCTCGGTGCATCCCGCGGGCGGCTCATCCGGCAACTGCTCGTGGAAAGTCTTTTGATCGGTGTTGCCGGCACCGTTTTGGGCGCAGTCTTGGCGCAATGGGTCAGCCGTTTCCTGGTGGCCTTCATCGCCACGAGCGCGCCCGATGTCTTTGTCGATCCTCATCCGGATTGGCTCGTGCTGACCTTCACCGTGGGCATCGCGCTGCTGACTACAATTCTCTTCGGCCTGGCTCCCGCTTTCCGCGCCACGCGCATCGCTCCGGCAGCAGCGCTCAAATCCGCGGGCCGGAACCTCGCCGGCGGGCGCGAGCATTTCAGCCTTCGCCGCGGCTTGGTTGTCTCGCAGGTGGCGTTCTCGCTGGTCTTGCTGGTGGGCGCGATACTCTTCGTGCGCAGCCTGAAAAACATTCTTTCGGTGGACGCCGGCTTCCACACGGCCGGCATCATGGAAGCCGATCTGGACATTCGCCAACTGAAAATTCCCGCGCCGCAACGTCAAGGCTACAAGCTGAACTTGATTGACCGCTTGCGCGCACTTCCCGGCGTCGAGGGAGTCGCGGACGCCAGCGTAGTGCCGCTCAGCGGCTATGGCTGGCAGGAAAGCGTTATCTTGGCCGACGCCACAAAACGCGCCGACGTGGCACCTCTTTTCACGCAAGTGAGCCCCGATTTTTTCAACACCATGGGAATCCGCGTCATGGCCGGCCGCGCATTCAGCGAGCGGGACACGGCTAACTCGCTCAAGGTGGCTATCGTCAACCAGAGTTTCGTGAAGAAAATCCTCAACGGTGCCAATCCCATTGGCGCGCACTTTCAAATTGAGGAGGCGGTGGGCCGCGCGCGGCCGATCTATGAGGTCGTGGGATTGGTTCGCGACACGAAGTATTACGACTTGCGCGATGAATTCGCGCCGGAAGTCTACGTGACTACCGCGCAGGGTGACCAGCCGGACGAATATGCGGGATTGCTGATTCGCTCCAATCTCCCCATGGGAACGCTGACGCAAGAACTGAAAAACGCGCTGGCCGAGGCCAGCCCCGAGATCGGCGAGGAATTCCATGTCATGCAGACGAACATCCGCGATTCGCTGCTGCGCGAGCGTTTGATGGCCGCGCTTTCCGGGTTTTTCGGCGCGCTGGCCACTTTGCTGGCCATGATGGGACTCTTCGGCGTGATGTCCAATTTCGTCGCGCGCCGCACCGGAGAAATTGGGTTGCGCATAGCGCTGGGGGCGCAACGGCGAAACATTTTGGGTATGGTGCTGGGCGAATCCGGTACCATGCTGGTGATCGGCCTGGCCGTCGGCGCCGCGCTCGCGCTGGCCTTGGGCAAAACCGCGGGCGCGATGCTCTTCGCCCTCAAACCTTACGACCCGCTGACGATTTCGCTTTCCGCAGTTGCGCTTACGGCTGTGGCCATCCTCGCCAGCTACTTGCCAGCGCGCCGCGCGGCGCGGCTCGATCCCATGGCTGCCCTCCGCGACGAATAGAATCCTTCGGCTGGTCGGTGCGCGATTCCAAGGTACCTGACAGCGAACCACCTGATTCGGGGCGGATGACGGGCTATGCGGAAGTTATCCTAGTAGACCCGACCGCACCATTAGTTCCGGGTTGCCGACCAGGACGATTCGCCCCTAGGTCACGCCACAGGGTTTTGGTCCCCAGATTGTTTCCAAGCACTGCGCGTAAAGCTGCTTACAGCGAGGGATCTCCCACTTTTAGGACGCGCACAGTAGCTTTACCTTTCACAAGCGACGCCATTACTATCCAGGCGCACAATGCTTAAGGAGGACTTATGGCTAGGAGCCGAGCGAATCGGACTTCCCCATCGCGTCCGTACGAGGTCCTTTTTCAAATGGTGATCGGCAAGTGGATCAGTCAGGCACTCGGCACGATAGTTGAAATCGGCGTCCCCGACCAGCTTGCGAAGGGAGCGCGGCAGTGCAGCGATATCGCCCGTGAAGCCGGAGTCTCCGAGGATGGGATTTATCGCTTGCTGAGAGCACTTGCGAGCGTGGGCCTATTCGCTGAAAGCGCCGACCGCCGGTTCAAACTTACGGGCATGGGACAGCTCCTTCGGAGCGACCACCCTGAGAGTCTTGCTGGGTACGCGCGTTTTACCGCTCACGACATCACGTGGCGGCCTTGGGGACAGCTTGGCTACAGCGTGAAGACGGGCATGCCGGCGTTCGATCATGTTTTCAAGGCGTCTATATTCGAGCACCTCTCGCGGAATCCCGAGGTCGCCGCAGTCTTCGACGCCGCTATGACGTCAATCAGCGCTGCGGAGGCCCGCGCGACGTCCGACACGTACGACTTCAAAGGGGTCGAGGTGCTGATGGACGTTGCGGGCGGACACGGTCTGCTGTTGGCCACCGTCCTGCGCCGCCATAAGGCGATCCGTGGTGTCCTGTTCGATCTTCCGCACGTTGCAGCTGGCGCCGCTGCGACATTCACTCGCGCTGGCATCACGGGCAGGGTGCGTATCGAAAGCGGTGACTTCTTCAAAGAACTGCCACTGGGCGCCGACGCGATTATCATGAAGCACATTATTCACGACTGGGACGACGACTCGGCGACGCGGATCCTTCAAGCATGCCACCGCGCGCTCGGGCCGCGGGGCAAGGTGCTGATTGTGGATCCGGTCGTCCCCTCTGGCAACGCGCCGCATTATGGCAAGCTGCTCGATCTGGAAATGCTGGTGCTCACGCCGCTCGGCCGTGAGCGGACGAAGGCCGAGTTTGCGAGGCTGCTGCGCGGTGCGGGGTTCCGGCTGTCGCGCGTCATCGCGACTCACAGTCCGTTGTCGATCGTCGAAGCCGTCAAGGCGTGATGCTCGGAGGATGATCCCGCCACGCGGAGGTGGATCTAAGAGCAGGCTCCAGCCCCCCGCGTGCGATTTGCGAAACTAGGCTCTTACCGCTTCGCGTATTGCGATACGTTTTCCTCGCTATAACGGGCAAACCCGAATTTAATGGTTGTAATCAGTTGTAATCAAGCGCTTACGCTCAAGACCGGGATTCGCTAAGTGCGTTCTGGTCGGTTGACGGGCAAACCGGAAGTAATTCCACTTGCCTGGTTAGTCGGGTGACCGGACAAGTGCCCTAACCATCTGAAGACCTCGCTGGCCACGAATCGATCCGAGACAGAATGCTGTAAGATGCAGGCGGATTGCGAGGTCCTCATGCTGGGACGACTATCCTTTGCCGTCTTTACTTTGTTGCTTATAATACCCTCCGTTATCCGCGCATGTAGCTGCGGAATGGGTACCAACGGCTGCGGCATGGCGCTGAGTCCCGACAGCACAATATTTCTGGGCCAGGTCATTTCAAGAGACGAAATACGGGAATCTGACAATGGAAGCAACGGCTGGCCGACCGGGTATGCGTTCCATTTCAGAACGACAGAAAATTTTCGTGGCGCAGCTGAGGTGGGTCAAGAGGTCGTGATTTCCACGGGCCGAGGCGGTGGCGATTGCGGGTATCCATTTCAGATTGGTACGAGCTATCTCGTCTACGCCAGTAAAGGCGAAGGGGGATTAAGCACTAGCATTTGTTCCGCCACCAGTCCTGAAGTGACGGTGTCTGGAGCGCTGAAAGAGTTGCGTTCCTTGCGTGATGGAGCGCATGTGGACGACTTGTTTGGAACCGTTGTCATGGGTGGAAATGGCGCAGACTTCGAAACCCTCACGCAGGCACGCCCACTGCCAAACGTTTCAGTGCGCGCCACCAGCAGCGGTGGCTCGGTGCATTCTACTTCGACGGATCAGCATGGCGCCTACGCGTTCCCAACGCTTCCGCATAACTCATACCGTATCGACGAGGATCTGCCCGAAGGACTTAGCACGTGGCAACGCAACAGCGGCCAGTTGCCTACCGTTGAGGTCAAGGGCCGAGACGGAAATGGCTCGGGCTGTCAGGTTGACGTCTTCTCGCGTCCGGATGGTCAAATCTCCGGTACAGTGGTGGATTCTCACGGTAATGCTCTCCAGGGATTCGTCACGATCGAGCCGGCCGACTCCAAAGAAGCCCAAGCAGCAAGGCAACGCGGAGGACTTCCCGGTGATGACACCGAAGACGGCAGCTTCTCGCTTCCGCAACTTCCCCCAGGAAAGTACCGGTTGATTTTTTATGCGAAAATCCGAAACGCAGTTAGCTTTGAGCACCCATTCTATTGGCCGCCGCCCCACGACACGTTAAATTCACCGGCGATTGATCTCGGTTTCGGTCAGCATCTCGACCATCTGTGCTTCGAGGTTCCCGCGACGGACGATCCAAAGTAATTTTTGACTACTGGAGAGTTTCCGACATGCGCGGTTCCTCATCCCTGGCCGAGGTCTCTAATCTTCCTTCAACTCCCGATAAGCCTTAACTGCGTCTTCGACGCGTCGCTAGTGCCAGAAACTTGTCTAGAGCCCCTCTCTTTGCCAGTGTGTTTGTTGGATTCGATTCGGCAAGCTAAGGCCGATATCCGACATGGCGCTTCGTGCCCGACGATAAGCATGGCTCCGGTACTGGCGATCACGAGTCTGGTGGCAAGGACCGCGCTGTAACGGCCCTTTGACCCCGTTGGAGAGTTTCTTAAACCGTTCGTCACCGGGCCGAACCGAATCCCTATTTCCAGCAAGGAGAACAGGGATGAGGACGGACAAAAAGGTGTGGCGGAATCGCAAGGCAAGGAAGGAACTAGCGCGGCGGTTGCAATCGGAGAACCCCGGTCTGGAGGTGGTTCATCCCCACGCCGCCGGAATCGATGTGGGAACCGGGGTTGTAGGTGCACGGCTGGCTGTCACGGAAGCCGGCCCCCACCGCGGCGAGGATTCAAATTCTACTTGTGACTGCCTGGCAGCCGAGGAGTGCGACGCGCGGAGTGGTGCTCCGGCAAAGATTCTAGTTCTTTGCGTTCACGATCCAGCTGGACATTCGGGTCCTCGCTAGGGCTCTTTTCCTCGCGCGGTTTCTTTTCCTCCGCTTTGCGGTAGCGTTGTAGTTTGTAGTTGTCGTAGTTTGCGCGATAGCGCCGTTGCCGAAGGACGTGGCCGCATTTGCCGGTGCAGGCGGGTCGGAAGTAATGCGAGGGTGATCTACCACAAGCCGAATTGTGAATGGGCACGACGAATCTCGGCCCGGAATAAAGATGTCGTTTGCGTCGGTCGCAGATGCGCACTCGGCAGGATATCGAAGACGCGGCGTGTGCTTGCCCTGATCGGTTGCGGGAGCTGTTACAAAAGCAAAAGCGATGTCGTTTGAGTTTTGGACGCGCCTCGCGTCCGGTTGGAATTACCGAGTGCGTCTAGATGATAACGCCGGGAGCCGGCGAGCTCACATCGTTGTATAGCAACACTCCGCCAGCTCGGCAGAAGCAGCCAAGGCCAACATTTCCCTGCTCAACTAGCGCCGGAGCCTCACGGTAGACTTGCAGACCAATTTCGTCGTCAACCACCAGCCGCGTCGCCCAATACGTTCCGTCCAGCAACACAACTGGCGTGGTACTCGCACCGATGTTCGGCATCGACGGCGAGATCTTAACAGGAATTTCGAGGATGAACGGTTGTCCACCGCCCATTTCTCCACCGATTCCAGTCGATTTCTCGCACGTTTCGGACCCTATTTGCCGCGGCTTACGTGAGGTATGTCCCATCGGTAATTGTCAGCTAGCATGAAGAGAAGGATCATTCGTGAGTCTCGAAAATTGGGCGTCTCGCCCGCAAATCGGGCGCGCCGAGTTTCGCGCACTCCGCGAGGCAAGTCCAGCAATCGTTCGTGAAGTGGAGTACACTTCCGGCAAAACCTTGAGCACAGCCGAATCAGCGGCAAAAAAAGCGGGACTTTTCTATTTCGTGTTCGTGATGTTTGCGTACACGACCGGCGGCCCCTTCGGCATGGAAGAGATGGTGACGACCAGCGGGCCCGGCTTGACGCTGCTATATTTGCTGGTGATTCCGCTGTTCTGGTGCATTCCCGTTTCGCTGGTCGCGGCGGAATTGACGACGGCGATTCCCGTTGAAGGTGGATTTTACCGCTGGGTACGCGCGGGCTATGGAAATTTCTGGGGATTCCTTGCCGGGTGGTGGAACTGGAGCGCTTCCTGGCTGCTGGGCGGCAGCTACGCGGTGTTGTTCAGCGATTATCTCGGGGGATTTTTTCCGTCGCTGGTGGGTTGGAAACATTCCCTGGTTTCAGTGGCGCTGATTGCGCTGCTGGCGTACGTGAACATTCGCGGGATCCAGATGGTGGGGATTGTGTCCACGGTGCTGGAATTTTCGGTGCTCGTGCCGGTGGTGGTGCTTTGCGCGATCGCGGCGACAAAATGGCATTACAACCCGTTTCATCCGTTTGTGCCGCCGCACGTGCCGCCGTTTCAGGTGTTCGGCGTGGGGCTGGCGCTGGGGTTGTGGCTGTATTCGGGTTACGAGCAGTGTTCGAGCGTCGCCGAGGAGATTGAAGATCCGCGACGGAATTTTCCGATTGCGCTGGCGATCGTGGTGCCGCTCTCGATTGCCACGTATTTTCTGCCGGCGCTTTTATCGCTGGCGGCGCTGGGAAACTGGGATAAATGGAACACGGCCTATTTGCCGACGGCTGGAATGTTGATCGGGGGAAGCCTGCTTAGCATTGGGCTGACCGTTGCGGCAATGCTGGGAAACGTCTCGCTGCTGAACGCCACGGTTTTGACGAGCACGCGCATGCCGTCTTCGATGGCGGAGGATGGCTGCCTGCCACCGGTGTTTGCCGCGAAGCATCCGAAGTACGGCACGCCGTGGATTGCGATTCTGATTTCGTCGGGAATTTATACGCTGCTGGCGTTTCACACGCTGGCGCAGTTGCTGACCGTGTACGTGTGGCTGCGCAGCCTGGTGACCGTGCTGACGGTGATGGCCGCGTGGAAACTGAGAAAGACGCAGCCGGAGAAGCCGCGGCCGTTCCGGATTCCCTGGGGCAAAGTGGGGCTGGCATACGTAGTGATCGCGCCAATCCTGATGACCATTGTGGCGCTAGTGTTCAGCGACAAGTTTGCGCTGAAGTGGGGACCGGTGCCAGTGGCGTTGGGCGTGGTGGCGTACTTCGTATTTCCACAGATTAAAAAACTGATCGTGGCCTAGTTCACGTTAGCCAGTCGAGGACTTTGTAGTACGCGCCGGCGAGCGGGAGGGCCCAGGTGTTGCCGCTGCGCAAGCCGATCGGGGCGCCGGGAAATGCGATGTGGGAAAAGGGATTATCGTCGGGGTCGCCGCAGATTACGCCAGCGAGTTTCGCGCCCATCCAGGTAGCGGCCGCAACACCGTGGCCGGCGAAGCCCAGGGCGAAATACATGCCGTCGATTTTTCCCGCGTGCGGCATCACGTCCATCGCAAAATCGAGCGTGCCGCCCCAGACGTATTCGACTTTCACGTCGCGCAACTGGGGATAGACTTCGATCATTCCCTTGCGCAGGAGTTCGGCGCTTTCGCGCACCGTGCTTTCCGACTCCGGGAAGAAGGCGGCGCGTCCTCCGAAAAGCATGCGATTGTCTGGCGTCAGCCGGTAGTAGTAGAGGAAATGCTTGGAGTCGTAGATCATGCGATTGCGCGGGCTGACTTCGGCGGCGAGCGCGTCGGGAAGAACTTCCGTGGCGATGATGTAGGAGCCGATGGGAATTACTTTCTTGCGCAAGGAAGGTGTCGCTTCGGTGGTGTAAGCGCCGCTGGCCAGCAGGACCTCTTTTGCGATTAGCGCACCGCGGTTGGTTTCGACGCGGAAACTGCCGTTGGCACCACTCGGCTGTGAGGAGACACGCGTGACGCGCGTGTGGTCGAAAAGGCAGGCGCCATGGCGCTGCGCCGCATTCGCCAGGCCATGCACATAGCGGGCTGGGTTCACGCCGGCACTGGTTTCGTCCACCATCCCGCCAAAATAGATTTCCGAGCCGATTTCGCTCTGCAGCGCGTTCTTCGGGATGATGTGCAATTCATGATTGAACTCGCTCTTGATGCGCGCGGCGGCCGCGGCGTAATCATCGAAGTGCGCTTGCTTGCAGGCGACTTCCAGATGACCGCAGCGAGAGAAGTTGCAGTCGATTCCCTCTTCGTTGACGATCCGCTCGACAAGGTCAATGGACTCGAGCGAGGCGGCGTACATGCGCTGCACCAATTCGCGGCCGTAGCGCTTGATCAGCGTCGGCACGGGCAGCTTCATCCCGGTCAACACCATGCCGCCGTTGCGGCAACTTGCACCCCAACCCAGCGATTCCGCTTCGAACAGCGCCACGCGCACGCCGCGCTGCGCCAGCACCCGTGCCGCCGAGAGGCCGCAGAATCCTCCGCCGACGACGGCGACGTCCTCCTTGTCTGGCAAGGTGCCGGCCACGCACGTGGCAGGCTCCGCCACCGTGTCCAGCCAATAGTTCTTCTCTGTGATGTTCATGGAATTTGTTGGCCAGATTCTAGCACTCGCAAGGAAAAACGAGAAACGCGGGGGCAGCCGAGGAAACTACTGCAGCTTCGCAAACTCTGCCCTCGCGTGCTTCAGAACGAGGATCTCCGGGTCCGCGTCTTTCCACCACGTGAAGAAACCTTGATAAGCCGCCTGGGCTTTGGCACTGTCGCCTTGAATTGCATAGGCGCGGCCGAGCCAAAGGTACGCCAGAGCGCCGAGCGGGCAATTCACACCGCGGCGCGATGATCAATAAATTTCTGGAATTCCCCGGCAGCTTCTTTCCCTTGGTGCAACAGTCACTGACGAGATGCGCGTTTACCGTTACTAACAGACTAACAGCTTCCGATTGACCTATGATAGAGAAGCGGTAGGCAGAGTTGGCAACTGCAGATTGGAGCTTCGCGTTACTTCCGGTTGGCTGGTTGACCGCTCGCCCAGAACGTCATCTGTCGCCGCCAGCGAGACTCTGGAGCGAACACCTCCCGACGTGTTCAAATGTGGGATAGCCGATCTTCGCATTGAACTTGGGTTGGAACTTCTACCCTATGCGCGTCGCACTGCTCACTACCTATACCGCCAGCAGAAAAGAGCCGCTGGTCGCGGTGATGGATCGCGTCCATCAGGGCTTCCTCGATGCCGGGCTGCAGCCTTTCATTCACTTCAACTTCGCTGATGGAGGGGTCGTCAGTTTTTCCAGTGTGGACCGGGTATTGAAGCGTCACCCGGAGCTGGAGCGCTTTGTGACGGAGGCTTCGCCGGCGCCGCAGCTAAGGATCCCGGGCGCCCGCCGGCTCTCGAACGGCCCGCTGTCGCGGGGCGCGAATAGGGCGATACCCTACGAGACCCTGCAAGCCATCGCCGCGGGCGTGCCTCGGTCGTTCCCGTTCCACCATCTCGCCATCCATTTCAATTCGCCGGAATTCGGCGAGTTGATGGCCATAGGCGCTGCCGCGCCCCTGCTGGCTGCCGGAGCGATGGTGATGGGCGTTATCGCGCCGGAGATGATAGCCGGAGTTCTGATCGGCGATAACTGGTGGGTGAATGCGCGTCAGCGTTCCCTCACGGCATGCCGGTTCACGGAAGTCGAACTCGGCGCCAAAAAGCTGCCTGAGCCAACGGGCCCGCTGGCGACCGTACTGGCCGCTTGCGGCAAGGCCAAGAGGACGATGCAGGCGCCGTTGCCGGAGACGTTGGGACCGGGTCCGCTTCCCGGTGTCCGCCTGCCGACCGGAGCGGCCGTGCCCAGTGCCAAGCCCGAAGTTTTGGCTGCGGTGAAAGCGGTCTCGGTGAAATACCGTGACTCCATGGTGGAGATCATCGCCCGCGCGGGGCTGCCGCATGACCTTCCCGGCAATGCGGAGATGTCAGAGCTCGCAAAGGGCATCAATTCCGGACCTAAGAAGCCCGCGTTGGAGCGAGTCTTCAAGCCGATGGGATACAGCGTTAGCGGCGGAACCGGCAGCGCCATGGGTTCCTTTCACTTGCGCCGCCGGACCGCAGCGAACTCCACCCTAGAGCTCAGCTTGGACACCGGCACGTGGTTCCCTGCCGTGATGGCCATGTTCTTTGTTTACGGCTTGGGGTTTAAGGCAACCCTCATTCTTGCGCCCACGCAAAAAACCGTAGTCGGATGCCAATACCCAATCGGCGATGCCGAACAGTGGCAGAAGATTGTGGAAAACCTGGGCGCTGTGGTAGCGGAGCTGGAGCGCACCTTCGTCCCCGAAATCGAAGCCGTCGCCGGCGGCTCGCCGGAGTGGTACGCGCCGGAGAGTTGATATGGCGACCGGCGCACACAACCACAAGCGCTACTGCGGCCCTGAAGATTTCAACCACAGCAGGTCTGAGTAGTGGGCTCCGACCCGGGAATGGTCCGAATACTCCGGGTTATTTCGCTGCCAGTGCGGGAATTGTGATGGCTTGTGTTTTCCTACTGGGAGTGCCTAATCAGAGAAGACGCTGGGATGGCTTACTGGGATTAATTGTGCTCGTTTTCGTCGGCTTGGCTCTTACTTCCTGTGCCAGCGGGCACGGCGGGAGCAGCCAGATAAATCTGGGAACACCGTCCGGCGAATACACAGTGAACGTAACCGCTTCTGGTGGAGGCACAACACAGACCACGAGTGTCTTGCTAAACGTAGCCCAACAATGAGCGTGAGGATGTTGAACGGAGCCTCACTATAAGTCGGGAAGAAAAATCTGAGAATTCTGGTCCAGAAAGAGGGAGTCTCCCCGCTCCGCCCGCCATTTCTGAACCCAGAAAATGGTGGGACGTAACCTGGACTAATGGTGCCGATTGGAACTTTGGCGAGTGTGCAACGCCGACGAAACGCAGGGCTTATAGGATCGTTCCACATTTCGACTTCCACACGCCTCCGCCAGAATTTTTTTCGCCGAAATATGCTGCGGCAAGTTACCTCTCGGAGCGGACGTATCGCAGGTGTACGAGATTTGAGTTGCGGTATAACGCGGCTCACTTCGTTCACGGCTGGATGTCCGGGCGTATAATCCTGCCCGTGAGCGAGTCATCCGTATATCTGGGGACTTCCGGATTTACCGCCGCAGGCTGGGTTGGATCGTTTTACCCGACTGGGCTGAAGGCTGCGGACTACCTGAGCTTCTATGCTGACCACTTTGAGACGGTCGAGGTGGATTCGACGTTTTATGGTTGCCCTTCCGCGCGGACAGTGAGCAACTGGGCCGCGAAGACCCCCGCTGCGTTCGTTTTCTCGGTGAAAGTTCCGCAGAGCATCACGCATGACAAGGCTCTGGTGGGCTGCGGCGCTGAACTCGAGGAATTTCTAGGCACGATGAAAATCCTCGGAGAGAAACTCGGGCCGATGGTGCTGCAGTTTCCCGTCTTCGATAAATGGAAAATCAGGGACCGGCATGAATTTACCGATCGGCTTATTCCGTTTTTGAAAAAATTGCCGAACGAATATCGATTTGCAATCGAGATTCGCAACCGAAAATGGCTGGATGCTGAACTTGCGGATCTGCTACGGGAATACAAGGTTGCACTGGTTCTTCAGGATCTGTCGTACATGCCGAAGCCCGTGGAGCTTAAATTCGATCCGATTACGACGGATTTTGCTTACGTCCGATGGCTGGGCGACCGCAAGGGGATCGAACGGCAAACTCTGAGCTGGGATAAGGTTATTGTTGACCGCACCCAGGAGATGAGCGAATGGGTGAAGTATTGTTACCCGGTGGTGAGGCGCGGCGTGAAGGTGTTCGCGTACGCGAATAACCATTACAGCGGGCACGCGCCCGATTCGGTCGAGCAGTTCCGAAAGCTATGGAAGGTCATAGCTGGCGGCGAAATTGGCAAGCCGAAGCCAGCCGTCGTACCGTCGTCGATTCGTCAAAGCAGCTTCCTGTTTGAGTGAATTTCGTTCCGGTTAGCGGGCGCGGCGCCTCGTAAGATGACCATGGATGGTGGCGCGGCTGAAGAGGAGTCGAACGGGGAGACCCGGGCGGGGTTGGCTCTCAACCTCGCCCTCTCGGCACTTCGACGTTCAGGGTAAAAGAGGGCGGCTACAGGATGCGATTGTTGCTAGTGGAAGATGATGCGCGGATTGCGCGATTTGTGGCCAAGGGGTTGCGGGAACAGGCTTATGCCGTCGATGTGGCTACGAACGGCGACGATGCGTTGTACCAGGCAG
>Ga0210401_10004505_pt1 | contig 14531 bp, 11 predicted proteins | sample IncBWH32MmetaG_FD_150866 | JGI IMG/M metagenome (GOLD analysis project Ga0210401, IMG submission 150866) | Forest soil microbial communities from Barre Woods Harvard Forest LTER site, Petersham, Massachusetts, United States - Inc-BW-H-32-M | ecosystem: Environmental > Terrestrial > Soil >... | reverse complement strand
CATTTTCGCAGCTGTCGGGCGGGCGTCGCAAGCCGCGAAAAGGAGCGCATAAGAACATGGCTCCCAAGATCGCTGTATCGCGAAGAGAATTTGTGAAGGACGCAGGCGGGTTGATGATCGGTTTCAGCCTGATGGATTCAGCCGTGTTTCCGCGCGTCTTGACCGCAGCCTCTCCCGAGACCATCGCCGCTCCTTCTCCCGGCCGGCTGGATTCATGGCTGCGCATCGACAAAGAGGGAATCGTTCACGTGTTCACGGGCAAGCCGGAAATTGGCATGGGAGTTGGAACCGCCTACGCCCAAATCGTGGCTGAGGAGTTGGACGTACCTCTCGATCGTGTCCAATTGCTCATGGGCGACACCGCTTCGACCGCAAATCAAGGAGGTGTCGGAGGCAGCACCTCCATCATGCTGGGCTCAAAGCCGCTGCGGAACGCATCGGCGAATGCGCGCTATTTGCTTACGCAATTGGCGTCGCGGCGCCTTGGTGTTCCCGTTGAACAGCTGGAAGTGATGGACGGCATCGTTTCTGTGAAGGGGAGCACGAAGGGCGATGCGTCGAAGAGTGTCTCCTATGCGGAACTCGCAGCTTCGGGTGATCTGAACGATGCGCTGAAAGTTTCGGGCGACGGATTTTCACTGAATGTCGTGGGCCCGGGCACGCCGAAGGATCCCTCGGCGTACAAGATTGTCGGCAAGCCCGCACCGCGCGTCGATCTTCCACCGAAAATTCTGGGCCAATTCAAATACGTCACCGACATTCGCGTTCCGGGAATGTTGCACGGACGCGTGATCCGGCCATCGGGAGTGGGCGCGACGTTTGTGAGCGTGGACGAAACTTCCGCCAAGGCGATCCCTGGGTTCGTAAGAACAGTCGTAAAGGGGAATTTCGTCGGCGTGGTCGCGGAAAATGAATGGGCCGCGGTCCAGTGCGCTAAAGCAGTGAAGGTAAATTGGACCGAGCCGAAGCAGGCGTTCCCCGAGCAAAAAGATTTGTATACGTACATGCGCTCAGCCCCGGTGAAAGCGAGCAAGGAAACCCTCAAACGCGGCGAAGCTGCCGCGGCTCTTTCCTCTGCCGCGAAAAAAGTGGAAGCGAGCTACGAGTTTCCATTTCAGTCGCACGCTACGATGGGTCCAGGCTGCGCCGTCGCGGACGTGCATAAGGAGGGCATTACCACGGTGTGGTCCGGCGGACAGAAGCCACACGATTTGCAGAAGGGCTTTGCGGAACTGCTGCGCGTTCCGATCGACACGGTACGAGTCGTCTGGGAGGAAGATGCCGGCTCATATGGCCGTCCCGGCTTCGAAGATGCCGCTGCCGACGCTGTGCTGCTTTCCGAGGCAGTCGGCAAGCCAGTGCGCGTGCAGTGGATGCGCGAAGACATGACCGCGTGGGGCACGAAAGGGCCCGCAGTGCTTTGCGATCTGTCGGCCGCGTTAGACGCACAGGGCGAAGTCTCAGCGGTGCAATTTACTTCCCGGGCTTTTTCCGGCGGCGAAACGCATTTCCGGCCCGGCGACGCGGGAAATTATCTGGGAGCCCAATTGACCGGAATCCCCAATACGACAGGCGTCGATGAATTCGCGCAATGGGGCGTGGAAGCGCCACCGTACGCATTTCAGAATGTTCTCGCGACAGCGCACGTCATTCCCGCTTTTCATGACAACGCTTCGCCTCTCCGCACCACTCATCTGCGCGACCCGGAAGGGCCGGCCACTTCGTTTGCCGTTGAATCCTTCATGGACGAAATCGCCGCCGCGGCAGGCGCCGATCCGATCGAATTCCGGATTAAGCACCTCGAAGAGCCGCGCGCGAAGGCCGTCTTGTCCGCCGCGGCGAAGAAAGCCGGTTGGGATACGCGTACCTCTCCGAAAAAATCAACCGGCGCTGGGGACGTAGCAACAGGCCGGGGCGTCGGACTTAGCACCCGGAACGGCACCTATGTTGGGACAGTGGCCGAAGTGGAAGTCAACCGCAAGACTGGAGCAGTTCGCGTGACGCGCTTCGTTTGCGCTCACGACTGCGGATTGATCATCAATCCCGAAGCGCTGCGGACCACGATCGAAGCAAACCTCATCCAGTCCCTCGGCCGCAGCCTCAAAGAGGAAGTGACGTTCGACCGCAGCAATGTGACCAGCGTCGATTGGATCACTTATCCGGTGGCCCGCGCGTCCGACATTCCGGATCGCGTCGAAATCGTGCTGATCAACCATCCCGAACTTCCATCCAGCGGGGCGGGAGAACCTTCCAGCCGTGCCGTGGCCGCAGCCATTGCCAACGCGATTTTCGATGCCACTGGCGCGCGCGTTCGACAAGCGCCGCTCACTCCGGCGCGCGTCAAAGCCGCGATCGATGTCGCTCGTACCACGTAACAAGAACGTGGCCCAGGCTTCCAAAGGCCTCAGAAGAAAGGCCTCACGATTTTTGTCATTCCGAGCGAAGCGAGGAATCTCTCCTTCTTTTAATGCGTTCAAATCGAAGAGAGATTCCTCGCTTCGCTCGGAATGACAAGATAAATTACTTTTCCCGCAGCCTGTTCCGGCCTGTGGGTTTTGGTTGCAATCGGGTCGATCATGCTCGACCAACCCCCACAGGCTGGAAGTCTGCGCCACTCGACCTTACCGGCCATGTGAATCGAGGAATTGCGTTATGGCGTGCGCTGCAATGCGTGGCTCCCGCTGCAACAAAAGATGAGGCGAGCGAATGGAGATCGAAATAGTTTCGGGATGAAGGTGTTTGATTTCATCCAAAGCGGCTTTTCCAACCAACCTGTCTTTCGTGCCATGCAGGTAAAGCATCGGGACCCTCACTTCCCGGATTTCTTTAGTCGCATCACAATCGATGACCGCTCGAGCCCGTTTTGCAAACACTTCGACGCTTACAGAACTGACTGCGCGCCGGACGGCAAGGATCAAACTCTCGGGCGCGTCGAACCCCGCGATGAAATATTTAAGCGCAACGGCAGGCGGTTGGAATTGAAAAAAGAATGGACGCGCTAACACCCTGGGTATGGGTCCCCACTTTTTCACGGGGTTGGAGATGAATCCGCCGCTAATGATAAGTGCCGCTAAGTTCGGAGGATCCTTCGCGGCGAATTGGACCGCCAACGGGGAGGCGTAAGATTCGGCCAAAAGCGCATAAGGCTTGTTTTTGGGAACCGCGGAGGCCAGCCAGCGAACAAGGTCGGAATAAGGCAGAAATTGCCGAGCGGGAAATGCCAACGTGATGACGTCCATGTCTTTCGGAAGTTCCGGCAGAAGATTGGCGAAGAGGTATCCGCTCCCGTCTAATCCGGGGAGAAGCAATAATGTGATCTTAGTCAAATCTTTGTCATCGGCCTCTTCCAAATAATATACACGAGCGCATTCTTCAGGAATGGAGCCGCATCGTCATCGGCCGCCGGCGGAATGGCAAGAAACAAAACGCCCCGGGATCCCCGAGGCGTTTTGTGCCTTCCGCGAGCGCCGGCTGCGGCGCCAAACTTTCGCGATTCCTAAACCAGGCTGGCAACATCCTTCGAAACGCTATTGATGGTCTTCAGGATGCGTGAAACGATCTGGTAGGGATCCCCTTCGGAATTCGGGCGGCGATCTTCCAGATAGCCCTTGTAATCGTTTTTGATGAAGTGAATCGGCATTCGGATGGAAGCACCGCGGTCGGAGAGGCCGTAGCTGAACTTGTCAATGGCCTGCGTTTCGTGCAGACCGGTCAAACGCAGATGGTTATCCGGTCCGTACACAGCGATGTGCTCGGCGATGTTTTCCTTAAACGCCCCCATCAGGGCTTCAAAATATTCCTTCCCGCCCACTTCGCGGATATATTTCGTCGAGAAATTGCAGTGCATGCCGGATCCATTCCAGTCGCCCTTGATCGGTTTGCAATGCAGTACCATATCCACTTCGTATTTCTCGCACAGGCGCATCATCAAATAGCGTGCAGTCCACAGGTCGTCCGCGGCTTTGGCCGAGCCCTTGGCGAAGATCTGGAATTCCCACTGGCCCTTCGCGACTTCCGCGTTGATGCCTTCGTGGTTGATCCCGGCAGCCAGGCAAAGTTCCAGGTGTTCCTCGACGATTTTGCGCGCCAGGGCGCCCATATACTTGTAGCCAACGCCGCAATAATAGGGGCCCTGCGGAGTGCTCGGGTAACCGTTTTCCGGAAAGCCGAGGGGGCGCCCGTCCTTATAGAGAAAATATTCCTGCTCAAAACCGACCCACAAATCCGGATCATTCTCGATTGTAGCGCGCGCGTTGGTGGAATGCGGCGTGCCGTCCGCGTGCATCACTTCGCTGAGAACGACATAGGCATCCTTGCGGCTGGCGTCGGGATACAGAGCCACTGGTTTCAGCAAACAGTCGGATTTGCTGCCCTCGGCCTGCATGGTTGAACTGCCATCAAATCCCCAATTGGGTAGCTCGGAAAGAGTGGGCGGATGGTCAAAGGCCTTAATTTGGGTCTTGCCGCGCAGTTCAGGAACGGGGATTTTGCCGTCAAGCCAGATGTATTCGAGTTTATATTTCGTCATCATTCTTGTTGGATCTCCTTAATAAAATATAGAGGTGAAATTCCTGGACAGCGCAAGGCGGACTCCTGAGCCGTTCAGCGAAAAATCAGAATAACTGGTGGGGTAACCCCGGTCAAATCGAAGAATTCTTTCGTGTGCTTCTCTTTTTGTGATGATGGCGTGAGTGGCGCAGGCTTGAGGCTGTGGATAGGTGGCGACTCACCTTGGTACTGGATGGAGCAAACGGCTGCCCGCCCAAAATACGGGCGGCCGCTACAAAACCTGTCACCAACAACGCCTCGTGGTTTTGTAGCGGCCGTTCCGTCCCGTGTTTTCCGGGACGGAACGGGCATCTTTGTGGTCAAACTGAGTCACTACACCGTGGATAGCCACTGTTTATAACTAACTCCATTTAGTGTAAGCTTTTGCGCTCGCCGAACGAGGCCCTAATGAGTCATGTTACAGCCATCCTCCCTGCCGCGGGGCTGGGGACCCGAATGGGTGCCGACACGCCGAAGCAATTTCTGGCGCTCGACGGTGTACCCTTGCTGCTTTTCGCGCTGCGGCGCCTCGCGGCCTGCCCGGCGATCACGGAATTCGTGATCGCGACGCGGGCCGAGGAAGTCGATTCGGTAACGAACAGTGTGGCATCGGAAAATCTTGGCCCGCCAGTTCACGTCGTTCGGGGAGGCGATACGCGCCAGGATTCGGTCGCCAATGCGCTCGCGGAGGTATCCCCTGAAGCCGACCTGATCCTGGTGCATGACGCCGTTCGGCCCCTCGTTACTGTAAGCCAGATCGAGCGCGTAATCGCGGAAGCTGCCTCATGCGACGCGGCCATTCTTGGAATTCCGGCGATGGACACGGTGAAGGAAGTGAAGCGTGCGAGCCTTCCGACCGACGTCGCTCTCATCACCGCCACCATTCCGCGCGAGCGAGTCGTGTTGGCGCAGACTCCGCAAGTGTTTCTTGCCTCTTTGCTCCTGGAAGCCTTTGCGCGCGCGCGCCAGGACGGTGTGACGGCGTCGGACGAAGCGGGCCTCGTCGAGCGGATTGGACGCGATGTTCATGTGGTCGTCGGATCCGAGCGTAACCTGAAGATCACCCGGCCGGGCGACATGGAGCTCGCTGAATTTTATTTGCGCCAGGAGCGCGCGGGCCGATGACCCGCGCAGGGATCGGATACGACCTCCATCGCCTGGCCGAAGGGCGGAAGCTAATTCTCGGCGGCGTTGAGCTGCCATTTCCTAAGGGGCCGGTCGGCCACTCCGATGGTGACGCGCTTGCCCACGCCCTGTGCGATGCGCTTTTGGGCGCCGCGGGATTGGGCGACATCGGCACGCACTTTCCTGACACCGATCCGAAATGGAAAGACGTGTCTAGCCTGCGATTTCTGGAGCGCATTCGCGATCTCCTCGCCGAACACCGCTTTCGGATCGTACACATCGACGCCATCGTCATCGCGGAAAGGCCTAAACTCGGTCCGCATTTTCCAGCCATGCGAGAGGCGCTATCGAAGTCGCTGGCCATCGCTCCCTCCATGATCAATTTGAAAGCGAAAACGAACGAAGGCGTCGACGCGATTGGCCGCGGCGAAGCGATCGCCGCGCAAGCCATCGCCACGCTCGATCGCTGAGCCTGCGACCTCCCGATATGGATCGTCTAACCGGAATCCACGCGGTCCGCGAAGCGCTGGAAGCAAACCGGCCGCTCGATTCGCTGCTGGTTGCCAAAGGCACGCATGGGAACCGAATCGAGGAGCTCGTGCGGCTGGCGCGAAAACAGGATGTGCCCGTCCGCTTCGAGGAGCGCATCCAGGTCGATCGCGCCGCTGGAACTCGCGAACATCAGGGCGTGGTCGCATTCGTTTCCCCCTCGCCGGCGGCGAATTTTTACGACTTGTTGAAACCCCGCCCGGCGGAAAGCGCTCCCGGATTGCTGGTTTTGCTGGATGGCGTGGAAGACCCGCAAAATCTCGGCGCCATCGTTCGCACCTCGCTGGCCGCCGGCGCGCAGGGCGTCGTCATTCCCGAGCGCCGCGCCGCCGGGCTTACGGAAACCGTTGCTCGCGCCTCCGCCGGCGCACTTGCGCACTTACCGGTCGCGCGCGTCATCAATCTCTCTCGGGCGATGGAAGAAATGAAGGAAGCGGGCTATTGGCTAGTCGGGCTTGACGAACGTGCGGAACAGCGTCACACCGAGGTGGATTTCAAAATTCCCGTAGGGATCGTTTTGGGTGGCGAAGGCAAAGGATTGCACGCCCTGGTGCGCGAACGCTGCGATTTTCTAGTTTCAATTCCAACCACAGGCCCGGTGCGGGCGCTGAACGTATCCGTAGCCGCGGGAGTAGTCCTCTTCGAAGTCGTCCGCCAGCGGGGAAAGCAACCACGGATGCACACAGATGAACACGGATAAAAGCGAAACAAATAAAGACAAGGCAAGCAGCTGATTGAGATTTCGTGCCGCCTCACTTCTAATTTCTCAAACAGAAGTCTCTCTCTTTATCCGTGTTGATCCGTGTGCATCTGTGGTTCCAACGCTTTTTGCTCCTACTTGTCGTACTGGATCATCGTGAAGACATCGATCCAGGGCAGCTTGGCGCGGCCGTTCAGGAAGGTCAATTCTACGGCAAAGGATGCGCCGACTACATTTCCGCCCAGCTTGCGGACGAGTTCCACAGTCGCCGCCGCGGTGCCTCCGGTGGCCAGCAAGTCATCGCTGATCAGCACGCTCTGGCCGGGTTTGATCGCGTCGTCGTGGATTTCGAGCGTGTCCGTTCCGTATTCGAGCTGATAGGTGACCGAGACGGCCTTGGCCGGCAGCTTTTTGGGTTTGCGGACAGGGACAAAACCTGCCTGGAGGCGGTAAGCCAGCGCAGGCGCTAAAATAAATCCGCGCGCTTCAATGCCGACAACAGCGTCAACTTTTTGGCCTGCGTAGTGATCGCATAGTTCATCGACCAGGCTATGGAATGCCGTGGGATTCTTCAGCAGCGTGGTCAGATCATAAAAAAGGATTCCCGGTTTTGGGTAATCGGGAACCTCGCGAATGTATTCTTTCAGATGGTTCATTCCGCTTGCTCCGCCTTTCCAAACGACATACGAATTGCATATGGATCGCGCTTGCTGAAATCCGAGCTCCCGTTTGACTTCAGTCATCGGTTTCGATACAGAACACGTTCGCATAGTCCTTAAGGAAATCCGCGTCCTGCTCTTCTACCCGGTCCACGGCAGCCATGGCTGGCCCGCGCCGCAATGCGCTTTTCATTGCATCTAGCTGTTCCACGGTCCCGATGGCATAGACTTCCACCCGGCCGTCAAACAAATTTCTCACATATCCGCCCACACCGAGCTTTGCTGCCTCTCGCTCAGCGAAAAAGCGGAAACCCACTCCCTGCACCCTGCCGGAGATGAAAAATCGCTTAGCCTGCGTTTCCACGGCGACGCTTTACACAAACACTTGTTTTTGCAGCCGCGCGATTGTAGCAAAGGTCCAGCGCCCGCGGGATGTAAACTGCACCAGTAGGGTGGGCTTTAGCCTGCCGGGGTTGGTCGGAGCAAGGTCGAAGTTGTGTCCAATAAAACCGACAGGCTAATGCCCGTCCTACTGTACGCTGGATTTTTCACGAATCTGTGCTGCATAATTCAGCCGGATTGCATCAAATATATAGAAGAAAATCCATGATTCAAAGGCCCAACCTCGTCGTCGCATTTTGCGCGCTCATACTGGCCCTCGCCGCAGCGCCTCGTTCGGTGCGCGCGCAGGCAGCCGGACCGATGCAGCCGCCGGAATCAACGAAATTCCCGGCGCCCCCGCCACCCTTGAAGCCCGACCCGCCGACGCTGCCCCCCGACGAAATTATTCGCCGGTTTGCGGCTAAAGAAGATGAAATGGTTCGCGCGATTCGCGGGTACACATTTAAGAAAGACATGCGCCTCCAGGAGATCGGCCCCGATAACAAGCCCACGGGCCAGCTCGAAGTCGTAACGCAACTGCGGATTACTCCCGACGGCAAAATGTATGAGAAGCCGGTGAGCCGGGAGCCCTCGACGCTTCACTATCTGGACCTGCACAGGGGAGACTCCGACCTGCTGGCCCCAACGCCGTACTTTCCGCTCACGACAGCCGTGCTCCCGAAATACGAAATCACCTACGGAGGGAAGCAACCGCTGGACGAGCTGAGCGCCTATTTTTTCACCATAAAACCGCGCGCCCTTGAACGCGCCCATGCTTATTTCTCCGGCGTGGTGTGGGTGGACGTGCAGGATCTGGTCATCGTTAAAACCATGGGCAAATGGGTCACCGAGATCGGCGATGTCACCGCTTCCGATTTGCCGTTCACAGTTTTCGAGACCTATCGCCAGCAGGTCGGCAAAAATTTATGGTTCCCTGCCTATTCACGCTCGGATGAAAACATCCTGTCCGGCGATGTCCACGTTCCGGTCAGAGTCACGGTCAAGTGGAGCGATTTTACTTCCCTCGAGGGCGCACCCGTGCCGGACTCTCCACCTGTGTTGAAGCCTTCGGACAACAGAGGAACACCTTAGTTACAGTCTCGCGGAGTTATCGCCAATCATCGATCAGGAATACTTCGGGCCGGTTGTAGCCGGCGGCGCCATTGCGTTCCATGGCCACGCCTTGGCTGGTTGTGCGGAAGCCACAGTTCAGCATTTCGCGATAGGCGTCCAGGCGAGCTAAATTCACCCCGGCGGAGAGCGTTTTGGCTCCACGCTCCCGAGAGAATTCGCGGCAAGCGTCGAGCAGGCGGCGAAATTCGTGGGCCGCGCCCGGACCGCTGCGGACGGCGCCAAATTTGATATAACATTTTTCGCTGCCCGCTTCCGTTCCCGCCCCGGCATGGCATACCGCGAATCCGGTAAGCTCCCCGCCGGCCCATGTCAGCACCGTATCGCCCAAGCGCTGGCTATCCACTGCGCGGATCTCCCGTTGCAAGTCGAGGCCGTCGTAAATGGCGCTCGTCAGCTTCCTGCAAGCCTGCATGCAAAGTTCCTTGTCGCCGACAGAAAGATCGTTGAACCGCGCCCAACGCACCGGGATGGAGGCAGTGGCCGCATCAATCGGAGTCTCCATGAGGGAGGTGAGAAACCGCGGCCAAAAACCAAATTTCTGATAGAGGTTTACATGCTTCGTGCTGGACGCAAACGTAAACAGGCCCGCGTGACGAACGCCCCACTTCTCGAATAAATCCATAGTGGGCCGAAGCAGTTGTTGGGCAATCCCGCGATCCCAAAAGTCCGGCCGGATGGTGAGTGGCCCGAAAAAGCCGACGCTTCCCCAGCGCGTCGCGAAGTTTGTCCCAACGAGTTCTCCTCCGACCTCAGCGCCAAGAGCGGAAAAAGGATCCGCTTCCCAACGTGTGCGCACGTAGTCCGCGTCCCCCATGAATTTCAACGGGTCGGGCAAACCAAGAAAGGTGCCGAACGCCAGGCGCATAATTCGATCCGCGTCGGGAAGGTCTTTCTTGTGCAATAAGCGGACCGTCGCTTCCACGCGCTGTGGCATCGCTGATTGTGGTGATGAACTCATTTCATATTTTCCCGTGCTCAGTTGTCAGACTTGCGGCGGAGCGTGGGCCTTTCGGGTTCCTCCGGAGTCTGTTCCTTTGGCTTCTCCCCAGCGGGAGGTGGCGGCGCTTTCGGCGGCTCCAGAATCCAATGGAACCCTCCATCATAATCGACTTTTGCCATGATCAGTTTTGCATCCGGTGGAGCGATCGCCGGAATTGCCGCTTTCAGGAAATTAACAACGCTTGCAGCGTCGGATTTCTGGCTCTGCCCTTCCACCACGAATGTCACAGACTTGGCCTGAATTTCATTCGCCGCGAGGATTTTCGCCAGGCGCGCATCATTCTGCTGGAGCAGATCGAGAAGTTCGGGATCCCCGCTTGCCCGGTTTTCTGGAGGATAGCGGACCTCCATAAGGGTTTTTGGCTTGCCCTTCTCCGGAGGATAGAGTTGGTTGTAGCTCGGGCGCAGAACACGCGTGCGCCAAATATCGTTCCCGAGTGCGTCCTGCCGGATGTGGTAGTCGATCACCCAGGCCTCAGGACCGTAATCGTGCACGTATCCGCCCAGGACAATGCGAATGAGCGGCTCATCTTCGGCCAGATTAATCTTGTGATGCAACTGTTCGGCCAGCCCGCGAAGACGCTCGAGGATAGAGATGCCGATGGACTCAATGTCGCTCGCGCGAAAGGCAGCGTCTTTTTGCGCCCCGTAATTGAGGGCTGCGGCCACGAGCTTGGTGAATTCGCTGTCGAGCCGGACGGGCTTGTCCTGCGATTCCGGCAACACCCACTCGACCGCGCCAAGCATCACGCCCATGCGCTCGGCGGAAAGGATCGTAATTTCCGGAGGCCGCGAACCTGCCTCGACATGCGTGCCCATCGCCGTGAGAATGATCGCATCCTTTGCCGCGCAGAGCACGACCCGTCCCTCAGCCAAATTCACCGCGACTTCCTGATCCCTGGCCTCCTGTGCGAACGCGGGCGAAGAGAGGAACCACGGATGCACACAGATGAACACGGATAAAGACAAAAGAAATGATGGAAGGGAAAACCTGGGATGGCCGTGTCTTGTCGCCATAATTCTAATTCCACAAAAAGAAATATTTTGCTCTTTCCTTAACAGAAAGCTTCTGCTTTTTCCTTATCAGTGTTTATCTGTGTTCATCTGTGGTTCCAAAGCCTTTTCCTTTTGTGCGATGGCCTGCAGCGCGGTGAAGGCCACGACGTTGGCCACATCCTCCGCCGAGCAACCGCGCGAAAGATCGTTCGCCGGCCGGTCCAGCCCCTGCAGGATCGGGCCAAGCGCTTGCGCGCCTCCCAGCCTCTCCACAAGTTTGTAGGCGATGTTGCCAGAACCGAGGTCTGGAAAGATCAGCACGTTTGCATGACCGGCCACTCTCGACCCCGGAGCTTTTGAATTTGCCACTTGAGACACAAGCGCCGCGTCCGCCTGAAGTTCGCCATCCGCTTCCAATTCCGGCGCACGCGCCTTTAAGATACGCAGCGCTTCCCTGACTTTCTCGACGTGCGCGTGCTTCGCTGAACCCTTGGTCGAAAAAGACAGAAATGCAACGCGCGGCTCCGCGCCAAGGATCGCTCGCGCATTTTCCGCGGTAGCTCGCGCGATTTCCGCAAGCTCTTCGGAGTTCGGGTCCGGCACAACAGCGCAATCCGCAAAGAGCAGGGCGCCGCCAGGCCCCAGGTCCAGACCCGGCCGCGCCGGAATTATCATGACGAAAAAACTGGAAACGAGCTTGGCCTCCGGCCCCAGGCCGATCGCATGCAGTGCCGCGCGCACGGTTTCGCCCGTAGTGTTGGCCGCGCCGCCCACAGTCCCGTCAGCATCTCCGGCGGCCACGCTCAACGCCGCGAAGTAAAGCGAGCGCCGCGCGATGTCTCTCGCTTCGTCCAGCGTGATCCCCCGCGAGCGGCGCCGATCGTAGTAAATCTGGGCGTATGTGGTCGCTCGCGGACTCTCCGCGGGGTCCAAGATCAGAACGCTTCCCAGCGCCAAACGCAAATCCGCGGCGACTCCATTGATAATCTGTTTCCGCCCGAGTAGCGTGATCTTTGCGAAGCCTTGCTGCGCGACGGCCGCAGCAGCAGTAACAATGCGCGGGTCTTCGCCCTCCGGCAATACGATGCGCTGGGGGCGCACGGCCGCGCGCGCCTTGATTTTCTCGACGAGTGTCATCACCAGCCCAAGTTATCACAGGTTTGCACGCGCCGGATACGTGACGGCCCCTTCGGAAACTACTTCAAACCCTCCGCCAAAAATAGTGTGGTCATAGCGTGGCGATAACGATAAACAGAAGTTTTTCCGTCAGGTGTCATTACAATACTCCCGTACAGCACACCCGCCGGGTCGGGCGGCACAAGGGTTGTCCATGGCTGGCGTTTGCCGTTTTTCAAGTCCAAAAGGAATACGTGCGCCGGAAACGTGCGGTCCCAGACGTATAACTTCGTTCCAGAGGTCTCCCACTGAATCGGGAATTCTTCATCTTGGAGCCCCATCACGGCTTGCGGCTGCCCCCCTTCAACAGGGTACAGCTGAAATTCCTGCTGCGGGTTTCGCGCCAGTACGACTTTTCCGTCGGGGGCGATAAACGGATCTGCAGTCCCTTCCGGAGTTACTGCGCGGGCTTTTCCCGTGCCTATATCCAGCAGAAACGTTCTCCCTGGTTTTCCTGACTCTGATCCGTGGAACGCAAACATCGAACCATCCCGAGTCCAATTTCCGTTGTATTCGAGCAGACGAATCGGACTGATATTGAAAGAGCGGCCTTCTCCGGCCCCGGTAGGCAGCAATCTCACGGTGGAAGGCGCAGAGGAGGGCAGGCCCGCAGCGATCCATTTGCCATCGGGCGAGATCGCCATGGAAGACCCATCCCCGAGGCGTACGGGAGCGGATCCCTCCGCCTTGACCACATAGACGGAGTAATCGAGCCCCGCCCCGACGCCGCTGTAATCAACCGCAATGAGTGACCCGTTGTCGGAGATACCGGAAGTGGTGGTGCTCTCGCTGGCCAAATTCATGACCTTGTCCGACGCGCCGTCAAGGCGATGAATCGCAATGGTTCCGCCTTCCTGGGAATTCCCGAGAAGCACTTTGCCGTCGCTGCTGATGTCCTGCAGCCACAAATAGGCCGGAGAAGACAGGATGACACGTGAGCCTCGCGTACGGGTCACCGCCATCAAACTTTGCGCCTCTCCGTTTTCGCTGGCGGTAAACCAAACTTCCTGCCCCGAAGGAGCCCACGCCAGCCCGCGCACCGAACCCCATTCGTTCGTCAATCGGGTGACCTTTCCCGCCAAGTCCGCCATGGCGATGTACCCTCGATCGTCGCCCAGAGCGGGATGGTCGCAGAATGCCACGGCATCGGCATGCGGAGAAACCCGCACGTGACTGATATAACCGGTGGAACGGTAGAGAACTTTTCCGATGGGAAACTCGAGCGTTTGTTCGTTGCCCGCGCATCGAACGATGGCGAATTCTTTTCCATCCGGCGCTATGTCGCCGTCGCATACTTTTTCCAACAGAGTGCGGGGCGCGCCTCCACTCAGTGAGACTTCCCCCAGCGTTCCCGAGGTCATCCAGCTGAAAGTGTGGTGCCATCCCAGGGCCAGCGCCATTTGCCCATTGGAGGCGATCCCAAGAATATTCGCGGAAGGCAGATCCAGGCTGCGTGATTCGAGTCCCTGCAGCCGGGTACTGAATATCTGGAACGGTTCGTTATTCCACGCCGCGCCGTAGATCACGCTCTGGCCGTCAGGAGTGAAGTGGGCCCGCTCAATGAATCCCCGTCCAAAAATGAGCTGATGAAATGCGGGGTGCTTAGACACGCCCGCTCGCAGGCCGCCGAAAAATGCCACAGCAATCGCCAGCAACGCCGCGCCGCCGGCAATCCAGGCTAAGCGCGATTTGCGGGGCGATGGTCCGAATTTCACTGCAGGCGCAGCCCCGCTGGATACTCCAGACAATGCGTCAAGAGCGAACGAGAGGTCGCGTGCGGATTGAAACCTTTCTTCCGGCGCTTTCTCCAGACATCGGCGGATCATCTTCTCCGTCGCGGGAGAGATATTTTTATTCTTCGTTGAGATTTCCGCCGGGTCGTCTTTCAGGATGGCATTCATCGTCTCAATGGATGAGTCCCCATGGAACGCCCGCTGCCCTGCCAGCATCTCGTATAGCACGGCGCCGAAACTGAAAATATCCGAGCGCGCATCCGCTTTCTTCCCGCGGACCTGTTCGGGTGACATGTAGCCGGCCGTGCCGAGCACCACGCCGGACTGGGTTGCCGGTCCAGCCAGTGTGGCCGCGTTCGCTGTCTCCTCTTCGGATTGCTTCGCCAATCCGAAGTCGAGAATTTTGGCCCGGCCGTCCTTCGTGATGAAAATGTTTTCAGGTTTCAGGTCGCGATGAACGATTCCTTGTTCGTGGGCGTTGGCCAACCCGTTGGCTACTTGAACGCCGTAGTCCATCGCTTTGCGAACTGG
>Ga0210401_10004504_pt1 | contig 14533 bp, 12 predicted proteins | sample IncBWH32MmetaG_FD_150866 | JGI IMG/M metagenome (GOLD analysis project Ga0210401, IMG submission 150866) | Forest soil microbial communities from Barre Woods Harvard Forest LTER site, Petersham, Massachusetts, United States - Inc-BW-H-32-M | ecosystem: Environmental > Terrestrial > Soil >... | reverse complement strand
CTACCACTTTGAGACAGGAGTTGACTGGCCCTTGCCTCTCCGTCAGAATCTCCCGCCAAACAGCAAAATGGTGATTGCTACCGAATACGCGGACATTCCCCTCGCGGGTTCCCCAATGCGAACCTTTGTCGCTGCGCCCAGGGCGGAAGGTCAATATCCCGGCATCTGGTGCTATTCCGACATTTTCCAGCTTACGCCGCCACTGCTACGCACCTGCGTACGGCTGGCCGGGTATGGATTTGTTGCGGCCGCTCCGGAAATTTATCGCCGCATCGAACCGCCCGGAACGGTGATCCCTTTCGATGACGCGGGACGCACCCGCGGCCAGCAAGACGCCGCGAATACCCCGGTCGCGCATTTCGATGCGGATTGCCGCGCGGGTCTGGACTGGCTCTCGAAACATGCGAAGGTCGCGGGAGGAAAAATCGGCGCACTGGGTTTCTGCATCGGAGGCCACCTAGCATTCCGAGCGGCGTTCCAACCGGATGTCCGCGCCACGGTCTGTTACTACGGCACCGGCATCCATGACGGCAAGCTAGGTCAGGACGCCGATGCTGGATCGCTGGCGCGCGCAAGAGAAATCCGAGGTGAACTGCTGATGATCTTCGGGACCAAGGACCCACACGTACCTGACGCAGGACGCGAAACCATCGATCGTGCGCTGCGAAACTCTGGCGCCCACTATGACACCCTGCTGTACCCAGCCGAGCACGCCTTCACCCGGGATGAAGGCCCGCGCTTCGATCCAGAAGCAACCGACTTGGCATTTGCAGAGACGATCCGCTTATTCCGCAAAGTTTTCCAGAGTTGAAAACGCGATCCGCTCAAGCGATTGAACGAGTCGTGCCGCCCCAGTTTCAAAAATAAAGATGCATCCGGCGCGTTCCAGCCAATCTCTAATGCGGGAGCATAGAAGAGAGAAGGTATGGCGACGCAATCTGCGCCGCTGAAACTGCGACTCGATGAGTGCCCGACGGAGGTCTCCGCTTCACTCGTCGTAACGACGAGAGGCCTAGCGGTAGGCGGATGAAACGCGCTGGCAGGCGGCCTCGGTGCTTTCCGGTGTGACGATCTGCATCGGGTAGTGAAATGTGACGCTTTGGTTGGGTCCCAGGGAAAAGTTCAACGCTCGCTTGCCGCCGGAGGAATCGGCGCCGTCGACTTGGTGCGCCATTCCAGGCGGGGGTTTGACAGTAACGTCGAGGACATGACACAGGGAACGTGACATGAAGAAACGCGGACCGACCGGATCTGTTTATGTGGCTTTATATCAACAATTTGACGTCATCAGACACGATTTCCTGAGTGGCGCGTCCGTTGCAGCACATTCTCGGACTTATCTCGAGGAATCGTCGCGCCCGCAGAGGTTGGTTCGGAGCAGATCGGATTTGAGTGTAGGGCAGACCTCGGGAGCGGTATTTTCCCGGCCGGGAAGATTGTGGGGAGTGAAGTCTGAGCTGCCCGACGCTGGTGCTCTTGCCAGTGTCAACTCCAGCAAATCCACCCAGGATTGCGGAGGCACGCGAAGGATAAATCGATGAACGTGAGTTTAAACAGTTTGATCGTGATCTTAGGTATCGCACTTCTGGCCGCCCTTGTCGCTTTTCTCGAGTTGCACGTTCGTCGTTCGAGGATCCAATCGCTAGCTCGGCGGCGCCGGACTCGCGTCGCCGCTAACGAAGCTCTGCGCACGAGGCTGGAGCGAAAAGCCTCTCGCAGGAGTTGGAAAAACGAAACAGACCATCGAACGAACCTGAAAGCGCAGCTCGCGCAGGGGCAATGAGAATGCAGGTCGCCGTCGCCTCCGATCATGCGGGATTCTTGCTGAAGGAGCGGCACCTTCGGCGGCTCGCCAAGATCGATGCGATCGAATTGAGATGCGGACTATGCACCGTCGATCCCCTCTGAAACGCTGCTTCTGGATCGTGGCGATGCTAGCCGCGCAAGCTGTTACTGCTGCCGCTCAGCAAGCTGCCAACCCGGGAACCGGCGTCCCGCAAACGGAAGACTTACAGAAGCAACTCGAGGAGCTTAAGCAGCAGTACCAAGCAACGACGCGTGACCTTGAGCAGCGCATTGCCGGGCTGGAACAGCAAATTCAAAAACAAAAAGAGGCCGGCGAGAAAGCCAAGGAGGGTGTGATTTCTGCCGCCGAGTTGGCCGCTGAGCAAGCGGCTAAGAAGGCGGCTCTCGGGCAGTCCGATCAGGTCGGGGCAAAGTACCAAGGCGACGTGCCTTCGGAGCCGACATATGACCTTCTGGAAGAGGCGGACCAGAAAATCGAAAAGCTAAATCAACAGCTAGGCAGCTTTGAATTCCACGGGTACTTTCGGTCGGGTTACGGTCTCAATAGCGAGGGCGGACAGCAGGTGGCGTTCCAGGCTCCCGGGGCTGATGCAAAATACCGCCTAGGAAATGAAGCGGAAACGTACGGAGAGTTGATCTTCGTCAACAACTGGCTGAACCCGGAACGGAGTTCCGATAAGGCGTGGATGAAGACCGAAGCGATGATTGAGGCCAACACCACGAATTCCGCGAGTTACGCGAATTTTCCGAATGGGACTGGCAACGACCAGTTCCGTTTGCGGGAGGCTTTTGTGCAAGCTGGCAACGTGCTGGAGAGCCAGCCGGGCGCCAAGTTCTGGGCGGGGGAAAGGTACTACCGCCGGCAGCACGTCGAAATCAACGACTTTTACCCGCTGGACATGAGTGGTTACGGGGGCGGCGTCGAGGATTTGAATGTTGGCATCGGGAAGATGGCTGTGGCGTATCTGGCGGGGGCGCGCCCGGACATCGTTACGCAATATGGCAACTATGCGAAGAGCAACATCGACGTGCGTTTTTATGATCTGAAGGGGCCCGCGGGGCTTTGGGGTGGATGGTTTGATTTCGCGACGTCGAAGGGCGGGACGACATCAGGTGGCACGGTCGTGCCCACAACGGATGGCTATGCGTTCGGGCTGCGACATCAAACCCTGGAGTGGCACGGAGGCTTTCACACATTTTCCATCCAGTACGGAACCGGAGCGGCCAGCAACTTCAGTACGTCGATCGATGATCCGACGCCTTTTCTGCACAGCTCGGCGAGACTGCTTGCCGTGGAACAAGTGCTGTTTCAGCCGAACGACCGGTTCGCCATCATGCCCATCTTCATCTACCAGCGGAGCAAGGACGGAAATCCGCAACACGACTGGAGCCAGTGGGTATCGTTCGGCGCCCGGCCCGAAATCTTCTTCACCCGATATCTTTCTCTGGCATTCGAGGCAGGGTTCGACCATACCAGCGGTTTTATGCTGACGCAAAACGGCGATCTCCAAATGGACGGTTGGCTGCGCAAATTCACCATCGCGCCGCAAATCGGAGCGGGTAGAAAGTTCTTCAGCCGGCCGGTGCTGCGGGCGTTCCTCACTTACGGGAACTGGTCGGATGCGTTCCGGGGCTTTGTCGGCGGCGTTCCCTATGCGAACAGAACGGATGGTTTGACCTACGGAGTACAAGCGGAAACGTGGTGGTAACGACGGTGGTAACGACTGGCTTTGAGAAATAGGTCAGCAGGGCACTTGGGCGCCGGTAGAACTCGAACTGACAGACGGAGCGGCGCGAGAGCGCAGGAGACCGTTGAGAATTTGAGGAGAGAAAATGGCGACACGCGAAGTCACAACGGGTTCCGGTCCGGTGCCAAATATTTCAGCGGTTTCGGCGACGCCAAATTACTCGCGTCCGCTCGCAGTCGTTACCACGTTGTTTTTCATGTGGGGATTTCTTACGTGCTTGAATGACATTTTAATTCCTCATCTCAAGTCGATTTTTGAACTGGGTTATGCGCAGGTAATGTTGGTGCAGTTTGCTTTCTTTTCCGCTTACTTCCTGTTTTCGGTGCCATGGTCGAAGGTGGTAAATGCGATCGGCTATCAGAGAACGATGGTGGCAGGTCTGCTGATGATGGCGGTAGGCGCGTTTCTGTTTTTGCCTGCGGCGTCCACGGTTTCCTATCCATTGTTTTTGACGGCGCTGCTCGTACTTGCGGCGGGAATTACCGGGCTTCAGGTCTCAGCAAACCCTTACGTGGACTTGTTAGGCCCGCCGCAGACAGCATCGAGCCGCCTGGATCTGACGCAGGCTTTCAACGCATTGGGCACGACCATCGCTCCGAAAATCGGAGGACTGCTGATTCTCAGCGCCGTGCCGCTTGCGACGGAACAGCTGATGAAGCTCACACCGCAAGCGCAGCATGCGTATCGGGTGCAGCAGGCGTCCTCGGTCAAAATGCCGTACACCGTGATCTGTATCGCGCTCGTGCTGCTGGCGGTGGTGATCGGGACATCCAAACTGCCAAAGATCGAAACTGGGGCGCCGCGAACTGGAGAAAAGGTCCACGATTCGATCTGGAAACATCGCAATCTCGTTTTGGGTGCGATTGCCCTTTTCGCTTATGTGGGTGCGGAAGTTTCTATTGGAAGTTTTCTGGTGAATTATCTTGGTTTGCCCGAAATTGCGGGCCTCTCGGCTAAGGCGGCATCGGGCTATGTTTCGTTTTACTGGGCGGGGGCGATGGTCGGGCGCTTTCTGGGCGCTGGGCTACTGAGGCGGATGAAGCCTGGGCATCTGCTGGCGCTTTGCGCAATTTTTGCGGCGGCGCTGATCTCCACGGCAATGGTTCTAGGCGGACATACGGCGGGGTGGACGATTCTGGCTGTCGGGTTGTTCAACTCGATCATGTTCCCGACCATCTTCAGTTTGGGAGTGGCGGAACTGGGTCCTTTGACGGGGAGCGGGTCCGGCATCCTGACGATGGCCATCGTGGGCGGTGCGATTGTGCCGGTGGTCCAAGGGGCTATTGCCGATCGCGTGGGGCTTCATCACGCGTTCATTCTTCCGGTTATCTGCTATTTGTTCATTTTGTTCTACGGGCTGAGCGGTTCAAAACCGAACAGCGAGCGGTCCGCGACAGCCTAGCAGCCTGCGGAAAAACTCAAAATATGTCATTCCGAATCCCGTTCGGTTTTTGAACGGGGTGAAGAATCTGCTTTTTCCTTGGTTTTCTTGCGAACCAACCCGATTAGTCACAACTAGTGCCGTACCAGCAGATCCCTCACCCGCAAACGACGCGGGTTCGGGATGACAAATCCGACTTTTTCCGCAGCCTGCTAGGGAATCGTTCACTCGTGGTAATGCCGAGAAGGTCTAGCGATAGGCTGCGATGAAACGCTGGTAGGTTCCCTCGGTGCTCTCCGGCGTGACGATCTGCGAAGAAATCAGCACGCGGTAGCGAAATGTGACGCTTTGGTTCGGCGCGAGGGAGAAGTTCAACGCTTCTTCTTTGCCGTTGGTGAAGATTTTTCGCCCGAATGGATTAACGGCGAACAGGCCGTATCCCCGGGCATGCCAATACGCGGGAAAGTTGGGATTGGCGGGGTTGTCGAAAATGGTGATAGTCACGGGTTGACCGTTAACTTGCCCCCTTAGATTGCACCAGCGGCCCCGGGTGCCCCAAGCGGCGTCGCCTGTTTTGCCTTCGCTGGTCAGATAGACACCATTTACTCCGGTATTGTCCGTTTTCGCTACCGGCGTGGGGCGCCCGCTCGCGTCGAGAAAAATTTCAGGTTTGTCGGAAGGCATCTCCAGCGATCGCGCGACGCGCATTCCCAGCAGGCCCTCTTTGTCGTCCTCAAAGACAACTTTTTCCGCTTGCGCTTGCAACGTGGTGATGCGGTCGATGCTGCGAAATTGCGGTCCGCCGCGAAAGACCAAGAGGGTGTGTTCCATTAGCAAGATTTTCTGCTCGGAATTCATCCAGTCAGTTTCGACTTCGAGTTGGCCTTGCTCGGACCCGCTCTTGGCCGCCACGATCTTGCGCTGAACTACATTGCCCATCTTGTGGCGATCTTCGGGTTTGATGGCGTCGGAATTATTCCAGAAGTCGATACCGTTCACGCTGCCGTAGTTGAACCACAACCCCGCGTGGTGAGGATGATCGCTGCGTTCGCCGGCACGTGGGTCCAGGGGATAACCTCTTGTGACAATGATTCCGGTGGCTGTGCGCAGGGGATATAGCACCGGCTTGGCGAGCGTCGCCGGCCAGATGTACGAAGTGAAGGGCTGGCCGTCGATGATGACATCCACGCGGCGATCCGCCTCGTTCGGGACGACGCGGATTCTATCTCCAGACGCGTTGGGTCTCGCGGCGGCGCAACACAGCAAGAACGAGGTCACCAGCAGGACAGTGAGAGCCGCTCCATCGTTGAGAATGCGCATGGTGAACGTTGCCTCCCACTCAAGGCTTACTTTGCACTCTAGTTTTTACACCACGAGACTCGGGACACAAAGCGGGATGCCGAAAAATCCAGCATTCCGAAGGACGCGGGACGAAATGGAGTAAGATTGCGGCCGCGAAATCAGGGCGTCGCGAACAACGCCATGGATCACGGGAACCCCACAGACACGTCGGGCATGGCAGCAGCCACGGCGGATTCCGAGCCAGCCGCCGGCCAGGCCAAGCGAGGTATTTCTTTGCGCCTCGGACATTTCCGCTGGGTGATCTGCGCCCTCCTGCTGTTTGGAACGACCAAGAATTACATGGATCGGCAGGTCCTGGGGGTTCTGAAAACCACGCTGCAGCACGATTTTGGCTGGAACGAGATCGACTACAGCAACCTGGTTTTCGCCTTTCAGGCGGCCTACGCGGTCGGCATGGTGGTGGTAGGACGATTGATCGATCGCCTGGGTACTCGACTGGGCTATGCACTGGCGATGGTCTTCTGGAGTTTGGCATCGATGGCGCACGCCTTTGCCGGCTCGCTCGCGGGCTTTGCGATCGCGCGCGCGTCGCTGGGTTTCGGCGAAGCGGGCATTTTCCCTGCCAGCATCAAGACCGTGGCCGAATGGTTCCCGAAGAAAGAACGCGCACTGGCCACGGGCATTTTCAATGCGGGCACCAACGTTGGCGCCATCGTGACGCCGTTTGTCGTGCCTTGGATCACCGTGCATTGGGGTTGGCGGTGGGCATTTATATTGACCGGAGCGCTCGGGTTCATATGGTTATTGTTCTGGCTGTGGCTTTATCGCAAACCGGAAGAGCATCCGCGTCTTTCGAAAGCGGAGTTGGATTACATTCGCAGCGACCCCGCGGAGCAGCCAGGGAAAATAAAATGGATTCGTCTGCTTTCTTACCGGCAGACCTGGACGTTCATGATGGGCAAGTTCATGACCGATCCGATCTGGTGGTTCTACCTGTTTTGGGTGCCCGATTTTCTGCAGCGCCAGCACGGTTTGAAATTGATGCAGATCGGCGCGCCCATTATGGTGATCTATTTGATCGCCGACGTGGGCAGCGTGGCCGGCGGGTGGCTCTCGTCGTCGCTGATTCACCACGGCAGGAGCGTTAATTTTGCTCGAAAGACAGCTCTGCTAATCTGCGCTGTGGCCGTCATCCCCATTGCCTTTGCCTATCGCATCGAGAGCACGTGGGGTGCAGTTTTGCTGGTGGGGCTTGCGGCGGCCGCGCACCAGGGATTTTCCGCGAATCTGTACACGTTAACCTCCGACATGTTTCCATCGCGCGCCGTCGGCTCCGTGGTCGGAATCGGCGGCATGGCCGGAGCGATCGGCGGGATGCTGATCGCGAAGATAGTCGGCTACGCGTTGCAGTGGACCGGAAGCTACATGATCCCCTTTCTTATGGCGGCCTCAGCATACTTGCTGGCGGTCGCCGTCATGCAGATACTGTCGCCGCGGCTTGAGCCCGCCCTTATCGGCGCAGATTCAGAAAACTGATGGGATTCGGTATTGGGTCGGTTTCCGTTACGCGATTTATCGGGAATTGTCGTGAAACTTAAACAGAATCTCGCCCTCGCGGCTTTGACTGCGTCTAAGATGGCCATAGAATTCAAGACGCAGGAAGAGGTTGTCTTCATTCGAGGATATACAGCCTATGACCGACTGGTTCGCGCGCCCCGTCCTACACGTGACGGACGTTGAGGCCTCGCTCCACTTTTACGTTGACCGGCTCGGCTTCGCGAGCCCCTGGCGCTACGAGGAGGACGGCAGAGCACGCGTTGCGCAGGTCGACCGGCAGGGCTGCGCGCTTATCCTGGCAGACACGTGGCCAGACAAGATTGGCAAGGGACTGATGTTTATTTCCGTGAACGTCGAGCAGGAGACTCGCGAGGCCACGATCGGCGCGTTGGACGCGCTGCGCGCGGAACTCGAGGCCAAGGGCGTTTCGGTCAAGGAGGATTCGTGGGGTTATCGTCTCCTGGTGGTTGATGATCCCGACGGCAATCAGCTCTTCTTCAACTATCCGAACGAGACTGCGTCCGGCAAGATTGTTAGAGATGAATCGTAATCGCGCAGCCGCGCCAGCAGCCGGCTCCGCATCACCAGAGTCCGCACGGTTAACTATGTTTTCGAGGCTCCTGCAGTCTTAAAGTGGTATTTGTTGATCTTCAGTGACCGAATCTTCGATTCTAATGTTGAACGACTAATCCCCAGCTTTGCCGCTGCTCCGGACGGTCCGGACACCCGCCCTTCGCTCTTGCGCAGGGTAGCCTCAATCATCTCTTTCTCGTGGGCGGCAAGCTTGTGAGTTAGTTTCAAGTGGCTGGCCGGCTCACTCGCAAGAGGACGCCGCGAAAGCCAACTCTCATCGACCGAGAAATTCTCTGTTTCGCATACGATGACGGAACGTTCGACAACGTTTTGCAATTCGCGAATATTACCTGGCCAGGGATACGACAGAAGAAGCGCCAGAGTCTTTTTATTGATTCCGCGGAAACTTTTTCCCGATTTCCGCGCGAAATGATCGATGAAGTATTCGACCAGCAACGGAATGTCTTTTCTTCTTTCCCTCAGAGGAGGAATCTCAATCGGAAAGACGTTGAGACGGTAAAATAGATCGCATCGGAACGTGCCCTCCGCGATGGCCGCCTCCAAGTCACGGTTGGTTGCAGCGATCACCCGAACATTGGTTCGGATAGATCCGGTTCCCCCGACACGCTCGAATTCGTGTTCTTGTAAGATGCGTAAGAGAGCGATCTGGGTCTCGGAGGGAAGCTCTCCGACTTCGTCGAGGAAGATCGTGCCCCCTTCGGCCAGCTCAAAGCGCCCTAAACGCCGCTGAGTTGCCCCCGTGAAGGCTCCCTTCTCATGACCGAACAATTCGGACCCAATCAGTGACGCCGGAGTCGCGGCACAATTCACGCCGACGAAAGGACGCGAGGACCGCCGAGATCTCTTGTGGATGGCGCGGGCGATTAACTCCTTGCCGGTGCCCGTTTCACCGGTGAGTAGAACCGTGGAATCCATGGGCGCCACCTTGGATACGAGAGAGAGCACTGCTTGGAGCGCGGATGAGGTGCCCACAATGTCCTCAAACATGAGAGCCTGATCGATTTGCTCGCGCAGTACCAAGTTCTCGTCTTGCAGGCGGTCCTTCAGGCTCTGAACTTCTTCGAGACATTCTTGCAGATAGGCTCTGGCGCTCGTACTTTCGTGATACGCAGAGCTATTCTCTATTGCGATGGCAATTTGGTTCGCCACCTGGATAAGAAACCCAAGATCGACCTGAGTAAAGCCATGGTCCTCACGGCGGCCGAGCGCCAAGACACCCAGGACACGGTTCCTGCTAATAAGTGGCAGGACACAGCCGGTGCTAAGGCCCTCGGCAATGCCGGGGTCGTCCTTCAGGCCTAACTGAAGCAAGTCGGCGGCATTACCTATCCAGGGTTTGGCGGTATGGAAAACCATACCGGCGATGGACCCCTCAATCGAGATAGAATCCTCTCGAATGAATCCCCTGCTGTCTGGAAAATCGAGCACGAAGACCCGCAACCGGTTCACATCCGAGAGGGGCAAGCAGACGTACACGACATCACATTGCATAACCCGCCGGACGCTCGCCGAAATGGCGCGGAGGAGATCGTCGAGCTGCAAATTTGAGACGACTTCATTGGTGACATCGAGGAGCAACTGGAGCCGGTCTTCCGCCTGTTTGCGCTCGTCAATATCCGTACGCAAGCTATACCAGCGCACGATGCGTCCTTCCGCGTCCCGCTCGGGGATAGCGCGTACATGGAACCAACGGAATACGCCATCAGCACGACGGAAACGGCACTCAGAGTCATATGGCTGCCCGGTTTCGACCGAGCGATTCCACGTGGACACCAGACGAGAAAGGTCGTCGGGATGAACAAAGCCGCAGTTGGTCCAACTTTTCAACTCGTCAAGGGTTGTTCCGAGGTAATCCAGCCATTGCTGATTGACGAATTCGATGTCGCCGTGCGCCGTCAAAGTAACAACGTGTCCCGGAATGCTATCGACGATCAGCCGACAATCTTGTTCGCTCGGACGCAAGGCCTCTTTGGCTGGTTGTGGCGCGTTGGCGTTCACCGGTCGTCCCTCCGGCATTCGCAAGTCTGAGGCTTCGGGCGCTTCCTCCGTTAGATGTCGGGCTTCCTTGATTTGATAAGTCTGATTTGCAGGATGGCCGGGGCACGGAGCACCACGAAGGACTCGGCGCGGATCGTGGGTGTAGCTGTTTTTCCTAACGTTCCAAACGAACGGTTCGCCGCGCGAATGCTAATCTCGATGCTGTGAACCAGGAGTTACGACGCGGCGTGAGCGATAGCTTCCCGCCGCGATATGTCCGTGATGATGGTGCGCGAGCCCATGTAGAGCACAAACGCGAGCGCTATGCAGAGAACCGGAATAATGAGCATGGCTTGCCGAAGGCCAGTGGCGCGGAAAGTTTCCGTGACCACGGCTGAACCCGCCAGCGCCGCGGCGCGATGCGCCAGCACGTCGCTCAACTTGCCGGTGAGCAACGGTCCGAGGGACGCGCCGCACATGTACATGGCCATAAAATAAATTGCCATCGCTGCTCCCCGCTGGTTCGGAGCGACAATATCCTGTATCGCCGAGTACACCAGGCCGTAGTACGTCGTGAGAGCCGCATACGTCAGCGCCAAGAACGCCATCGCCACGAACAAAGAGCCCGCGGGCTGAAGAATTCCCACGCATGCAAACGGCATGGCCACTAGAGCCATGACGGCGGCGCAGAGCATGCGGCCGTCTTTGCGATGCTGGACGATGAAATCGCCCAGATAGCCCGCGAGGGTTCCCCCGCTCACACCTCCAGCTAAATAGACGACGCCGGTGGCGAGGCCGGATTTCGCCAGCGAGAGGCCGTGGACTCGGCTCAGAAACGCCGGCAAGAAAGTTCCGATGGCATACATGCTGAAATTTAGCAGCGCGCCGGAGGCGATAATCCACCACAGCGTGGGGATGCGCAGCACACTCCACATCGAGCCACGTGCCAGCGGCGCGCGATGGCTCTCGCTTGCGCCGCGCTCCGGTTCGGGGATCATCAGTAAAGCGGGAACCAGGAATAACGCCGGCACCGCCGCAAATACCATTGCGGCTCGCCAGCCGTACGCCTGCGCTATCGGGCCGCTGAAGAAAAACCCGAGTGCGCCGCCGACCGGCACGCCGAGCATGAACAGCGCGAGCACTCGAGAGCGTTTGGCCGGTGGAAACAGATCACCGAGCCAGCTCGTCGCGGTCGGCGCGCAGGCTGCTTCGCCGACGCCAACGCCTACACGGGAAAGGAGCAGCATCGGGTAGGTGGTGGCTAGGCCTGCGGAAGCGGTCAGCGCGGTCCAAATGACGACTCCCCAGGCCAGGAGCTTTTTGCGGCTGGCAGAATCCGCTATGCGCCCGAGGGGCACGCCGACAATGGCATAGATCCAGATGAAGGCGCTGCCGAGGAGGCCGATCTGGGTGTCGTTGAGGTGGAACTCCTTGCGCATGGGCTCGACGAGCGCGCCGGGGACGTGGCGGTCGTAGAAATTGAGGATATTGATGGCGAAGAGCACCACGACGGAGAACCCGAGACTCCGCTGCTGGGATTTCTGTGACAAGGCGCGAGCATGCTAGCACAGGTGGCGTGAGTGGTGGTTCGGGACTGGTAGCTGGCCAGAGACTCCAAGTTTTAAGCCAGGGAAGGAGTGCGACATCAAAGGATGTCCCGTATTTAGTTGAAAGTTGAGAACAAGAAGCAGCGGCTCTCGCCAGGACTCGGATAGAGTTCGGGTTGCGAATCCCTTTGAGAGGAACGGTGACTGAAAGCCATCGAAGCTGAACCAGGCCGGACGAGGACGGGAGCCGCCAGGATCAAGTTTGTATATGATAGTAACTTCCAATACACTTACCCTGGTTGAACCCGCCGTGTCGCGACGGCCTGCACCGGGAGCAACGCGGCCCGAGCAAGGATGTGTCAATGTTATCTGCCATCCGATGCCTCTTTCTTTTCTGTATCGTCACGACCGTCAATGCCCAATCCCCACAGCAAGAACCCAGGTTTGCATTGGAGGTGCAGTCCGGAAACGAGACCCAGCCTAGTTATTCGCTTGTGCCGAGAGGGCAGGACGGTCGACAAACTTCGTTTTTCTTTACCCAGGTTCTCGTTCCCTTGCCACCGGAAACGGCTGCGGTTGACGATCAAAAGAAGCCCTGCGCCCTAGGGTTTGAGTCCAAAGAGGATGGAGATGCGGTATCAATCGTCGCGTCCGTCTATTTCGCAAATTGCAACCCGCGAGACTTCGGCCGATTCCTGCAAAGTGGTGCCGGGCAACTGCTGGGCAATTATTCGGCGCGGCTTGACGAGACCCTCGTTCTGGAAGAGATGAAGCAATTCGGATTTCAGCCCTATACGATCAAAGTCGTGAACGCGCAAGTACCACGTACAGTCGTACAAACAGTGAGCAAAGTACCTTCGGTTCAGATCGCAATTGTCGGCGAAGATCGCCAGTTCTATAAGTTGGTGGTTCGAAATACCTCACCGCGCGCAGTGACGGGAATTGTGATTGCGAGATCGCACCAAAATGGTCGTCAGAGTGTTGAGGACTACGATGACCTCAGGTCCCTGATTGCCCCTGGTGCAGATCATGAATTCAAAATGGACATTAACAATATGAGTTGCGCGACGACTGATAGCTCTACGCCCGGCCCTGTTCCTTGCCCCATTGTGCTCGAAGGAGCGATCTTTGCGGATGGCACGTACGGCGGAGACGCTGGCTCCTTGGCGAACTTGGAAGCTCGTTATCTGGCGGAAAGAACACAGCGACAACGCCTAAGGAAGTTGCTTCAAAACACGCTCGGGGATTCCAGCCTGTCGGATGCGGCAAAGATCGAACAAGTTCGGTCCGGGGTTTCACAACTGGAGGAAAATCTTGACCCGGCAATCATCGATCAAATACAGTCGCGCTATCCCGACCTTCCCAATGCCTCGCGGCTGGATATGGAGGCGTCGATGAGGGCTTCATTTCAGATGGAAAAGCGGATAATGCTTGAGAGTTTAGGGGAGTTCGAGGAATCCTCCCAAGAATCTTCAACTGCGGAATCCATGGCCAAATGGTTGAAGCAAAAAGGAATGACAAATTAGAGTGACACCGGGCCACGGTTGGAAGGCTTGAATGTCATGCCATCAGGGGGCGCCAGGGCCGTCGAACGGCGCAGCACGAGCGTGGTCATCAACTCATATTCGTTTCCGGCTGGCCCCGCCGAAGTTCCCTCGACTGCTCGCCGCAATGCCTGAAACGCGTATTCGGCGAGCAGTGTCTGCGACATCTGCACGGTCGTCAACGGCGGGGTGGTGAATTGCGAGAGACGGATGTCGTCGAACCCCACCAGCGACAAATCGCGCGGAATCACGATGCCACACTCATACGCTTCCCGCATCACTCCTACGGCGGTCATATCGTTTGAGCACAGAATGGCTGTTGGTCGCTGAGGCAAGCCCGCGAGTTGCACCAGAGCGCGCATGCCGCCTTCCATCCGGTGGTCGCCCTCGACAATCATCTCCGGCGGAACTTCCAGGCCAGTCTCTTGCATCGCTCTTTCAAAAGCGGACTTCCGGGCCATAGCCGATTTAAGGGTCGAGGGACCTGCAACAAACGCAATACGCGTGTGCTTCAGGGCCGCCAGGTGCTGCACCGCTTGACGAATCCCGTGCTGATAGTTGACGCGAATGTTGCTGACTCCCGGGACATGCGGGCCGACGTCCACGAAGACCAGAGGCACTTTGCGGAAACGCAGGTCTTCGACCAGCGAGTCTTCCATGCCGAAGGTGAGAATGGCGACACCGTCGACGCGACGCTCGATCATCCGGCGCACCGCGATTTCCATGCGCTTGGGATTGTGAACGGTGGAGGTCAGAAGGATTTCGTAGTTGTGTTGAACCGCGATGTCTTCAAAAGCCTGGACGATTTCCGGAAAGAAGGGGTTGGTGATTTCGGAGACGACCAGGCCGAAGATTCTGCTTCTGCCGGAAACCAGCGCGCGCGCCAGGGTGTTCGGGTAATACCCGAGTTCGTCGACAACTTTCCAGACGCGCTTGGCGAGTTGCGGGTCGACGGTGGAGACGCGATTGATGGTTCTTGAGACCGTGGCAGTCGAAACCTTGGCACGCCTGGCAATTTCGCGGATATCCATAAACTCGCACGAACCTAACTGGGGACTGGCTCCGTTGATACTATAG
>Ga0210401_10004503_pt1 | contig 14535 bp, 10 predicted proteins | sample IncBWH32MmetaG_FD_150866 | JGI IMG/M metagenome (GOLD analysis project Ga0210401, IMG submission 150866) | Forest soil microbial communities from Barre Woods Harvard Forest LTER site, Petersham, Massachusetts, United States - Inc-BW-H-32-M | ecosystem: Environmental > Terrestrial > Soil >... | reverse complement strand
CGCGCAGAACGCGCCGCTCACCGTGGCCGCCTGCAAGGCGGCCATCCGCCAGGCGGCCCAGGCCCCCGGGCAGCCCGCAACCCCGCGGGTCCAGACGATGATCGAGGCCTGTTTCCAGTCCGCCGACTACCGGGAGGGCCAGCGCGCCTTCGCCGAAAAGCGCCCACCCGCGTTCACCGGCCGCTGACCAGGGCTAGTCCTGGGTGCGCAGCTCGTCTTCCTGGCCTGCTGGGTCCGGGCCGCCCAGGTCATCGCGCTGACCCGCCGGGTCCGGGCCGCCTAGCTCGTCTTCCGGGCCGGGGTCCGGGCCACCCAGGTCATCGCGCTTGCCTTTCGGGTCCATGCCACCCAGCTCATCCTCTGGGCCGGGGTCCGGGCCACCAAACACACTCATCTGACCTCCCCGAGGCGGTTGGCGTGCGCCTACGGTGCACTCCCTTCCCCGGGGCGTCGCGGCCGAACCGGGCAATCCGGAGCGGAACGGGTATACCCGGATTAAGGATGCGGGGACACGCCGCCGCGGGCGAGCCTGTGATCAGCACACAGGAAAACGCTGGGGAGCCTGTGGGCCGTCCCCGTGGTCCGGTGCAGTAGGGGGCCCGCCGTTGACCACGGGGACATCAGCGACCCCGGGGGCCCACGGCCAGCCGTTTCCCAGCCGGCTGTGGTCAATGTGGCAGAAATGGGCCAGCTGTGCACCGGACCACCCCTGAGATTGGCGATTGGCGGTAATTGTAGGGTTATCCAGGCAAGACGCCAATCGGCAGGTGACAATGACGCCAGGATCGCCCGCCATAACACACGGAGGTGTGGCGGCTGGTGAGGTTGGTAATCGGGATCATTAACGGGGAGTCGCGTCCGTCGCTGTCGGCCAGCCGGGGGCGCGGCCATGCGGGGACGTGATCGCGAGCAGCAGATCGCCCTCGGATTCGTCCGGGACGGCGGCCGCCGTCCCGGCGGGGTGCTGCTCATCGAAGGCGAACCAGGCATCGGCAAATCGGGGCTGCTCGGCGCGGCCAGCGACGAGGCGGCCCGGCGGGGCTTCTCGCTCGTCGCGGCGGCCGCGGATGAGCTGGGCCGGGCGGTGCACTTCGCCCCGCTGCTGGCCGCGCTGCGCGAATCGCTCGGCCCGCTGCCCGCCGAGGCCGGCTACGCCGACCCCGCGGACCTCGGCGTCTGGCTGGTGGATAAGTTCCGCACCGTGCTCGAGCAGCAGGCCGGGGATCACCCGGTCCTGGTCAGCCTGGACGACCTGCAGTGGGCCGACCGGGCCACGCTGGCCGTGCTGCGCACGCTGCCCGGCCAGCTGGCCGCCTACCCACTGGTCTGGCAGCTGGCCCGGCGTACCGCGGCGGACGGCAGCGCCGCCGCACTGCTGTTCGACCTGCTGGAGCAGGACGGCGCGGTCCGGGTCAGGCTCGGCCCGCTGGGCGACGACGCGGTCGCCGGGCTAGTCGCCGACACCCTGCGCGCGGTGCCCGATGCCCGGCTGGCCGAGCTGGCGGCCGGTGCGGCGGGCAATCCGTACCTGCTGGTGGAGCTCTTAACCGGGCTGCGCGAGGAAGACGCCATCCAGGTCACCCGGGGCCGGGCCACGCTGGTCTCGGCTCGGCTGCCGGAGCGGGTCCAGCTGACCATGCGGGCCTGGCTCGGCGGCCTGACTGCCCGGGTCCGGCCGCTGCTGGAGACCGCGGCCGTGCTCGGCCGGTCGTTCCGGCTGGAGGACGTGGCCGAGATGCTGGGCCAGGTGCCCGCCGCGCTGCTTCCGCTGCTGAACGAGGCACTGCAGGTCGGCCTGCTGGCCGCCGGGACGGACGACTTTACCTTCCGGCACGGCCTGATCTGGCAGGCCATCACCGAGTCCGTGCCGCTGCCCGCCCGGCTGGCCCTGCACCGCCAGTTCGGCGAGATCCTGCTGGCCCGGGGCGGCTCGGCGGTAGCGGCCGGCGAGCACCTGCTGGCCAGTGCCCGGCCCGGCGACGCCACGGCCATCGCCGGGCTGGATCAGGCCGCCGAGGAGGCGCTCGGCACCGCCCCGCCGACCGCTGCCGACCTGGCCTTGCGGGCCCTGGAGCTGACCCCGCCCACGGACCCGGCCCGGCTGCCGCGGTCCGCCCGGGCCGCCGAGTCGCTGGCCGCGGCGGGCCGGGTGGCCGAGGCCGAGAACATCACCCGGGTGGCCCTGGCCCAGCCGCTGCCGGCTACCGCGGCCGCCCCGCTGCGCTGCACCATGTCCGCCATTCTGACCATGCAGGGCCAGCCCGGACCGGCCGACACCTTGGCCGAGTCGGTGCTGGCCACGCCCGGGCTGCTCGGCCGGCTGCGCGACGAGGCGATGATCACCCAGCTGCACGCGCGGACCGCGCTGGGCGACATCGCCCGGTCCCGGGCCCTGGCCGAGGCCATCCTGGCCGCACCGGACCAGCATGGCGTGACCGCCGTGGCCGGCGCGCAGCTGGTGCTGGCCGCGATCAGCTGGGAGGACGGCTGGGCCGGCCGCGGCCTGGGGCACGCCCGCAGCGCGGTCCGCCGGATCAGCGGGGTCTCGCCGGACACCCGGCACTTCCAGCCGCTGCTCACCCTGGCCGCCATGCTGGTCGACCTGCGCATGCTGGACGAGGCGTCGGCCGTCATCCAGGCCGCGGCCGGGGAGGACCAGGCACTCCGGTCGAGCGGGGCCGAGCCGGTGCCGGTCATCCTGCGCGCCCGGGTAGAGCTGGCCCTGGGCCGCACCGATGCCGCGGCGGCCGCGGCCGAAACAGCCTTCCGCACCGCCCGTGCCCAGGCTGTCCCCCTGCACTGCTCGCTGGCGTTGAGTGTGCTGGGTACCGTGGCGCTGCGCCGCGGTGATCTGCGGGCCGCCGCTGGCCACCTGCGCAACCGGCGGAGCTACCCGCAGTCGGCCGACTGGTATGCGCGTTCCGCCACACTGCTGGCCCAGGCGCAGGTCACCGAGGCCGCGTCCGGCCCGGCCGCGGCGATGGAGCTGGCCGGGCCGATCTACCGCGGGCTGCCGGGCCGCCGTTCGGTGCTGATCGGGGAGCCCGCCGCGCCCGCCTGGCTGGCCCGCACGGCGCTGGCCGCTGGCCAGCACGAGCAGGCGGCCGACGTGGCCTGGATCGCCGATGAGATAGCCCGGCTGAACCCGGTACTCAAGATCGCTGCGACCGCGGCCGCGCACTGCCGCGGCATCGTCAGCCGCGACCCGGCCCGGCTGGCCCAGGCGGCCGCCGAGCACCCGGACCCATGGGCCCGGGCGTCGGCCGCCGAGGACCTGGCCACGCTGCTGGCCGCGGCCGGGGATCAGGCGGGCAGCATCGACCACCTGGACCAGGCGGCGGGCGGCTACGGCCTGGCCAGCGCCACCCGCGACGTGGCCCGGGTGCGCCGCCGGCTGCGCCGGCTGGGTGTGCGCCGCCGGCACTGGGCACCCGGCGGCAGCCCGGCCACCGGGTGGGACAGCCTGACCGAGACCGAGCGGGCCATCTCCGGTCTGGTCTCGCAGGGGCTGAGCAACCAGGAAGTGGCCCAGCAGATGTACCTGAGCGTGCACACCGTGGCCGCGCACTTGCGGCAGATCTTCCGCAAGCTCGGCATCAGCTCCCGGGTCGACCTGACCAGGCTGGCCATCGAGGACGGGCAGCGCCGGGATCGCGGCCACCCGGTGCCGCCCAGCTGGCGGCCCGACCGGAACCGCCAACACCACCAGCGCCGCGACCGCGCGTAGCGGCGGATCAGCCACCGAGCCGCCGATGTGTCACACCAGCGGTTGGGGGGCCGCCTTCCGGCGGCCCCCCAACGGGTGATGTCCCTGCCCAGCTACGCTAGTCGGCCCGGACGGCCGGCCAGGTCATCGTGCCGGGCATGGGTTGTTCGGCAGGATGTTTCGGAAATCCTGGAAGAAGTTGGCGGCGTTGCCGCCCTGCTGGGTGTAGGAGAGGGCCAGCAGCGAGCCGTACTGCGCGTTCTGCCCGAAGCTGCTGATCTGGCCGGGAATGTTGTTGCCGAACTGCCAGACGCAGCCGTGGCGGGTGCTGGTGCTGGAGAAGAACGGGTAGAACGCGGCCGGCTGGTTGAGATCGGTTTGCGGAATGAGCGTGCAGCCCGTGCCTTTGACCGGGTCGCACGTCGACTCGATGGCGGGCAAGTCGGTCTCGAACACGGCCTTCTGGTACTGCACCGAGTAGCCGGGCCCGGTCCTGGGACTGCTCACCTGGAACGGCGTTGGATGCTGAGCGGTGTTGCCGTCTGGCCAGAGCCGCTGATACGAGGCGCCGTCGAACCCGGTGTTCGTGAACGTGCAGCCCTGCACCTTGAAGACGAGTGCCTCCTTGCCCGGGAAGCAGAACAGGTCCTCGGCGTCCGGCGCCGAGGCACTGGCCCCGCGGCCCTCAGTGTCGCCCGTGGGGCACGCCGTGGGGTTGCCCTTCGAGTCGAGCCCGAACGGAGTAGCCGGGATCTTCACCGGTCCGTTGCAGAACTGGAAGTGGCCGATCTCAGAGTCGAACCCGATGTTGAAGGAGTGCGCAGCCCAGGGCACCCGCGTCTGGGGTGAGGACGTGCTGTACATGGGGTGGAAGTTGTACGGGATCGCGCGGCAGGACGTGCCATTCGGGTCGTACTTCACCTGGGCGAACCCGTTGGCGGCGCTCGCCGTCATGGACCCGGTGCCGCCCGTGCTGAGGTCATGCAGCCTGACCCGCAGGCCGCTGCGGGTATCGCCCAGCGACACCTGGATGCGGTCCCCGGAGTTCATGAACAGCTCCCTGGCGCTGGGCGTGAACGTGGCCAGAGTGGAATTGACCGGGTTGGCTGGCGCCTGCGCCTTCCCGTTCTTGGTGATGAAGGCGAAGTTCACGTACTCTTCGCCCACCTTCGACAGGCAGGTCGCGTTGTTCGCCTTCCCGGTCACCGGGTTGAGCGACAGGCTGTCGATGTTCAGTGCGGCGCACCACTTGGTCGGGTCGCACGCACTGGCGCCCACGGCCACCGCCCAGGTTGGCCAGGGCACCCAGCCGGGCGGATAGAACTGCATCTCCATGAACGCCGTGCCGACATGCTTGGGCGAGACCGCGGGATCCAGGATGTTCCGGTCGGTGTCCGGCGGGCAGGTCTTCACCTGCTCCGGGTAGGACTGCGTGTCGCACATGGCCATGCCCACCCAGTCAGCGCCGCTGAGCTCGAACGCGTACGACTTGTTCGCCGCGTTGGGGTGGCTTGCCGATGGGTCGGCCGGCAGCCTCACGGTGTAGCGCATGTGATTGCCGGCTCCGGGCCGGTTCGAATACCACGCCATGGATGGCTCGTCGTGCCCGACGTAGTGGCCGAATACGCTGTCCGAGTCGCGCACCTCGGTGCACAGGCCGCCGGCCTGAGCACAGTTGATGTGCATGTGCGTGCTGGCGCTGGCCCGGGTGCTGGCCGCCGCCTGCGTCGCGGTGCCGCCGGTGAGCGCGACTGGCGTAATCGCCAGCGCAGCCACCACGGCCGCTGATAGCAGGGTCCTGACCGGTTTCATGCCCCACCTCCTCGTGGAGCCCCGGGCGGTCTGGCCTCCCCAGCCTCATTGCGCACATCGACCCCCGAGGCTATTCGCTCAGGATTGCACCGGTAAATGGACGCGTCTACCGCCCGGGAACCAGCCGCACCTGTCTGGCGGTCATTTCTTAACCATTTCTTAGTACTACCCGCGCGGGCGGGACCTCGTTCGAGGTTCTAAAACTAGCTTTGACTCGTGATAGAGTGCCGGGGTGACTGTACCACCACCCGAGCAACCCGACCTGGCCTCGCTGAGCAGCTTGGACGACCCGGTGCGCAGCCGCCTGTACCGGTACGTATCCGGTTGCGCCGGGCCGGTCGGCCGGGACGAGGCGGCGGCCGCGGCCGGCATCGGCCGCGCGCTGGCCGTATATCACCTGGACAAGCTGGTCGAGGCCGGCCTGCTGACCGCCAGCTACCAGCGCCCGGCCGGCCGGGGCGGCCCGGGCGCGGGCCGCCCCGCCAAGCTGTACGCGCGGTCCGGCCGGGAGTTCACCGTCAGCGTGCCGCCGCGGGAGTACGAACTGGCGGCGCGCCTGCTGGTCCAGGCGGTCGGCGCGGACCCGAGCGGGCGCAGCCGGGCCGCGCTGGGCGAGGTGGCCCGGCAGTTCGGCGCCCAGCTCGGCACCGGCCACCGCGGCAGCGCGGATCCGGGCCAGTCGCTGACCGCGGTGCTGCACGAGCACGGCTTCGCGCCGTTCACCGCGGACGGGGCCATCCGGCTGCGCAACTGCCCGTTTCACCACCTGGCCGCGCAGGACCGGGAGACCGTGTGCGGCATGAACCTGGCCCTGGTCGAGGGGCTGGCCACCGGGCTCGGGGCGGCCGGGCTGCACCCCGTACTGGAGCCGCGGCCCGGGCACTGCTGCGTTGCTATCCACGACCGGACTACGGAGGTTGAACGTCATGGCGCATGACCTGGCCGTTGACCGCGCTGAGCCGCTGGCCGGGCAGGAACCCGGGCCAGAAGGCGGCACCGGCAGCCGGCCCGTGCTCCGGATCGCGGGGGACGCATCCCGGGTCGATCTGGACGCGGCACAGCGGGCCGCGGCGGACTTCCTCGCCGCGCTGGGCGTCGACGTGAACCGGGACGGATTGCGCGAGACACCGGGCCGGATGACGCGGGCCTACGCCGAGCTGTTCACCGTGGCGCCGTTCGAGCTCACCACGTTCCCGAACGAGGAGGGCTACGACGAGCTGGTGCTGGCCCGGGACATCCCGTTCCGCACCGTGTGCGAGCATCACCTGCTGCCGTTCTCCGGTCTCGCGCATGTCGGCTACCTGCCCGGCGACCGCATCCTCGGGCTGTCCAAGCTGGCCCGCCTGGTCGAGCATTTCGCCGCCCGGCCGCAGACCCAGGAGCGGCTGACCAAGCAGGTCGCCGACGCCCTGGTCATGAATCTCAGCCCGCGCGGAGTGGGCGTGGTGCTGGCGGCTGAGCACTCCTGCATGACGCTGCGCGGCGCCCGGGCCATCGGCGCGAAGACCGTCACCTCGGCCATGCACGGCACGCTGCGTGACGATCCCCGCTCCCGGGCCGAGTTCCTCGCCATGGCCGGTGTGCCTGGCTAAGGCGGTAGCCGACCGGTCAGGTAATAACCCGGCCCGGTCACGTAATAAAGGGGGACGAAAGTGACAACCGATCCGCTGACCAAGCTCAGCCGAGCAGGCGTATCTATCTGGCTGGACGATCTCAGCCGGCCGCTGCTGGCCTCTGGCCGCCTGGCCGACCTGATCGCTCATGATCATGTGGTCGGGATGACCAGCAACCCGACCATCTTCGCCAAGGCGATCACCGGGAGCGACGCGTACGCCGCCCAGATCCGGGACCTGGCCCGGCGGGGCGTCAGCACCGGCGAGGCACTCCGCGCACTGACCACGTTTGACGTGCGCTGGGCGTGCGACGTGTTCCAACCTACATATGTAGCTACCGACCGGGTGGACGGCCGCGTGTCCATCGAGGTGGACCCGCGGGTGGCCCACGACACTGCGGCCACGGTCGCCGAAGCCCGCGCGCTGTGGTGGCTGGTGGACCGGCCCAACCTGTTCATCAAGATCCCGGCCGCCCGGCAGGGACTGCCCGCCATCGAGGCCTGCCTGGCCGAGGGGATCAGCATCAACGTCACGCTCATCTTCTCGCTGGACCGGTACGACGCGGTGATGGAGGCGTTCCTGGCCGGCCTGGAACGGGCCCAGCGGGCAGGCCGCGACCTGTCGTCCATCGCGTCGGTCGCGTCGTTCTTCGTGTCCCGGGTGGACACCGAGGTGGACCCGCGGCTGGACAAGATCGGCACGGCGGAGGCGGCCCAGTTGCGCGGCCAGGCGGCCATCGCGAACGCGCAGCTCGCCTACCAGCACTACGAGCGAGTGTTCAGCTCGGCCCGGTGGGCCGAGCTGCGCGCCGACGGTGCCCGGCCGCAGCGCCCGCTCTGGGCGTCGACGTCGGTCAAGGACCCGGCCTACCCGGACACCCGGTACGTGACCGGCCTGGTCGCGCCGGGTGTGGTCAACACCATGCCGGAAGCCACCCTGAGCGCGGTGGCCGGGCACGGCGAAGTCCCGGCGGACTCGGTGCACGGGTCGTATTCCGGGGCGGGCGAGGTGCTCAGCCAGCTCCAGGCCATCGGCCTGGACTACGCCGAGATCGTGCAGGCCCTGGAGGACGACGGGGTGGGCAAGTTCGACGCCAGCTGGGCGCAGCTGAGCGAGCAGCTAGCCGCCACCCTGCGGCGGCCGCCGACCGACCACGAGGAGAACTGAGATGAGCGGGAACTCGGCCTTCGTCATCGTGGGGGCCAGCCTGGCCGGCGCCAAGGCGGCCGAAACGCTGCGCACCGAGGGCTTCGGCGGCCCGGTCATCCTGCTCGGCGCGGAGCGGGAGCGGCCCTACGAGCGGCCGCCGCTGTCCAAGGATTACCTGCTCGGCAAGGCCGAGCGGGAGAGCATCTACGTGCACCCGGCCGGGTGGTATGACGAGCACGATGTCACGCTGCGGCTGGGCGTGACGGTCAGCGGCATCGACCGAGCCACCCGCGAGGTGACGCTGGCCGACGGCGCCCGGGTCGGCTACGCCAAGCTGCTGCTGGCCACCGGCTCGGAGCCGCGCCGGCTGGCGGTGCCGGGCGCCGACCTGGACGGCGTCTGCTACCTGCGCCGGGTCGAGGACAGCGACCGGATCAAGACCGCCCTGCAGACCGCGTCCCGGGTCGCGGTCATTGGCGGCGGCTGGATCGGCCTGGAGACCGCGGCTGCGGCCCGCGCGGCCGGCGCCAAGGTGACCGTCCTGGAGGCGGCGGACCTGCCGCTGCTCCGCGTGCTCGGGCCTGAGGTGGCCCGGGTGTTCGCCGGGCTGCACCTCGAGCACGGCGTGGACCTGCGGTCCGGCGTCCAGGTGGCCGAGATAACCGGCACCGGCGGCCAGGCCAGCGGGGTACGGCTGGCCGACGGCCAGCACGTGCCCGCCGACGTGATCATCGCCGGGGTCGGCATCACGCCGCGCACCGGGCTGGCCGAGGCGGCGGGCCTGCCGGTGGCTAACGGCATCCAGGCGGATGCCCAGCTGCGCACGGCTGACCCGGACATCTACGCGGCGGGCGACGTGGCCAACAGTTTCCACCCCCGGCTGGGCACCAGCATCCGCGTCGAGCACTGGGCCAACGCGCTGCACCAGCCGCAGACCGCGGCCAAGGCGATGCTCGGCCAGCCGGTCAGTTACGACCGGCTGCCGTACTTCTACACCGACCAGTACGACCTGGGCATGGAGTACTCCGGGTATGTGCCGCCCGGCGGCTATGACCAGGTGGTCCTGCGCGGGGATGTGCCCGGGCGGCAGTTCCTCGCGTTCTGGCTCAGCGGCGGGCGGGTGCTGGCCGGGATGAACGTGAACATCTGGGATCAGACCGACGCGATCCAGGCTCTGCTGCGGTCCGGCCAGCCGGTCGCGGCGGACCGGCTGGCCAACCCGGATCTGCCGCTGGCCGAACTGCTGCCCGGCTGAGCGCGCCAGGCAGGGAACCGCTACCCGGCGCGGCCCGTCCAAGCTGCGATGGTGATTTACCGCAGGGCATCGCGCGGCGCGACCCAGGGCATGCTGGGCCTGCTCGCCATCGGCACGCTGCTCGGGCTGGCGGCGTGCGGCAGTGCGGTCGCCACCGGGTCCGGCCACCGGGCCGTGGCGGGCCAGGCCACCGCGCCCACCGCCGCGCAGGCGTCGGCCGGGGTGCCGCTGTGCGGGGCCGCCCACCGGATGGACCAGCTCGAGATCAGGCTGACCGCCAGCCAGCCCCGGGAGATCCTGCCGCGCGCGCTGACCAGCACGGATGCGGCCCGGGTCCGCGCCCTGGCCGCCGCGCTGTGCGCGCTGCCGCCACTGCCGCACGGACTGCACTGCCCGGCCGCCCCACGCGCGGCCCTCATGCTCGTGTTCGCGGACCCCGGGCACGGCTTCAGCACGGTCCGTATCCAGGACGCGGGCTGCCCCAACGTCGCCGGGCTCGGGCCGGCCCGGGAGTGGTCCTGGTCGTCGCCGCCCGGCCAGCTACTGAGCCGCACGGTCGGCGGCACCGGCCGGCTGGTGCCCAACACCCACCCGAGCAGCGTGCCGATGCGGTAACCGCGGCTGGACCGCGGCGGCGCGCTCAGCGGCCGCCGCGGTCCGCCGGCCTTACCGGTGCCGGGCCGCAGCTCTCATTTAGCAGCTCTCACTTAACTGGGCAGGCGTTCGCCATGTCCCCGCTGTTGAAGTTGTCGATGAGGAACTCCGGCTTGAATACGGCGGTTGGGAAGAGCGTCTTCAGCAGCGGCCCGAACTCGGTCGTGGAGCTGCCGCCGAAGTCGTTCGTGGTGTTCGGCAGGAACTTGCCGCCCTCCTGCCAGCGGCACACCCCGTGCACCGTCGTGGTCGAGTAGAACGGGTAGAACTGCGCGCCCATCGGCGGGTTCACGCAGTTGGCGCCGGTCATCCGGTCACAGAACGGCGGATTCGCCTGCGAGTCCGCTGCCTCGATCCGTGGCAGGTCAGTCTCGAAGGCCATGGTCTGGTAGTTCCGCCCGTGCGTGGTCGGGCTGGTAAACATCACCGGCTGCGGGTGCAGCGCCTGATCCTTGGCCACGTTCGGGTTGGTGCCGGGCCAGTCCAGGCGGTAGGACTGCCCGTCGAAATCTTCGTCCGACCCGATGCATCCGTCGATCTTCACCACGGTGGACTGGCTGGCCGACAGGCAGCCGACGTCGTCCGAGTCCACGGCCGGGTCCTGGCTGCCCGGCTTGGTGCAGTTGCCGGTCGTCGCGCTGATGGCCAGGCAGTTCTCGAAGTGGCCGATCTCGTCTGACATGGCCACGTTGTAGGTGTGCGCCGACCAGGTGTTCCCGCGCGGGTTCGCGGTCGAGTACGCGGGGTGGAATGCGTACGGGGCTTCCTGGCACGTCTTGGAGTTCGGCTTGAACAGGAGGTGCCCGAACCCGTTGGCCACCGAGGCGGTCATCGACCCGCGCTGGCCCGTGCTCAGGTCATTCAGCTGGATGCGCAACCCCGCAGGGGTGTCCTGCATATGGATCCGGACCGAGTCGCCCGGCTTCATCAGCAGGTCCTTCTTCAGGTCAGGGTTCACTGCCTTGAAGTTGGGGTGGGTCACCGTCCCGGTAAACAGCGGGTTGGCTGGCGCCTGGGACTTGCCGCTCTTGGTGATGTACGCCCAGTTGATCGGCTCGATCCCGCCCAGGACGAAGTTGTTGCAGGCTGCCGTGTTCACCGCGCCGGTGTTCTGGTTCTCCGACAAGCTGTCGATGGTCATCGCCGCGCAGTACACGTGCGCGGCGCAGCCGAACCCGGTGAACTGCGGCACGTATCCCGGCCCGTAGAACTGCAGCTCCATGAACGCGGTGCCGGGGTGCTTCCCGATGTAGTTCCGGGCCGCTGGGTGCTTACCCACCAGGTTGTTGCGGTCAGTGTCCGGCGTGCACTTCTTGGTGAAGTTCGGCGCGGACTGACTGTCGCACAACGTGAGGCCGAACCAGAACGTGGGCCGCAGCTGGAAATTCCACGTCGCGCCGCCGTGGCCGGTCTTGTTCGGCTGCTTCTGCGGATCCTTCGGCAAGGTGACGGTGTAGGTCATGTTGTTGCCCGACCCGGGGATGCCGGACTTGAACAAGACCGACGGCTCGTCGTGGCCGACGTACCCGCTCTTGGGATTGTTGGCCAGGTCGGCGCATAGCGAGCGGCTGCTCTGGCAGATCGGCTGATGGGTGGATGGATAGCTGTCTTGCCGGGCTTGGACGCGTGAGGTGGCGCTGGTCGCGGCAGTGGCCGGGAGGGTGCCGGCCGCGAGGACGAGGAAGCTCAGAAGGCTGATCAGAGCCAGAGCGCACCGCTTCATCGTCGGTCCTTTCCTGCGTAGTTGAGACCTGGGCGTTGGTGATAGCGCCCACGCGGCCGGCCAGCCCTTCCGGGCTGCCGCACCGCCGGTCCCAGCGCAGCCGGACCTGCCCCGTAGCGAACCCCTTCCCCTTGGTAAAAGCGTCACGGAGCCTGTTGGCCACAACTGGCCGAGCCGTCGGCGTATCTGACAATGAAGCCTGCGGGTGGCAGACCTAACCGGCCGCTTTCGGGGTGCTACTTGCTGATACTCTCCCAGCAATTGGCAGATGGCAATGAACGCACCGGGAAACCATCCGGGCACCGCCGCCAGCAGGCACGACCACCGGGAGGAGATGCCGTGGCCGACCAGCGGCACGCCGGGGACGGGCCGGGATCGGCCGCCGCCGGCCCGGCGACCAGCATCGATACCAGCGTCGCGCACCCGGCCCGGGTCTATGACTACTGGCTGGGCGGCAAGGACAATTTCGCGGCGGACCGCGAGGCCGCCGAGCAGGTGCTGGCGGCCAGCCCGGGGCTGCGCTTCCGGGTCCGCGCCAACCGGGCGTTCCTGGCCCGGGCGGTGCGCTTCCTGGCCGGTGAGGCCGGCCTCCGGCAGTTCCTCGACATCGGCACCGGCATCCCGGCCGCGGACAACACGCACCAGGTGGCGCAGGCGGTCGCGCCGGACGCGCGGATCGTGTACGTGGACAACGACCCCATCGTGCTGGCCCACGCGCGGGCACTGCTGGCCAGCGGCCCGGAAGGGGCCACCCAGTACGTGCACGGCGACGTCCGCGAGCCGGCCGGCATCCTGCAGGCGGCGGCCCAGACACTGGACTTCAGCCAGCCCATCGCGCTGATGCTGCTCGGCATCCTGCACCTGGTGCAGGACAGCGAGGATCCGTACCGGATCGTGGCCGAGCTGATGGCGGCCCTGCCAGCTGGCAGCTATCTGGCCATCTCGCACCCGGCCAGCGACATCCACCCGGGCCAGGCCGAGGCGCAGAAGCGGTACAACGAGCGGGTGTCCACCCCGCAGACGCTGCGCACCCGGGACGAGGTGGCCCGGTTCTTCACCGGGCTGGACCTGGTCCCGCCAGGGCTGGTGTACGTGCACACCTGGCGGCCCGGCCCCGGGGACCAGGCCCCCGCCGGGGTGACGTCGGCCTATGGCGGCGTGGCCCGCAAGAACTGACCGCTAGCCGACGGCCCGGCTGCGCAGCCAGACAGCACAGTCGGGGGCCAGCAGCTCACCGTCCAGCGGGCCAGTGGCCAGCAGCACGCCGTCGTGCTCCGGCAACCGGGTCGGCTCCGACGACAGGTTCACCACGCACCGCACGCTGCTGCCGCGCTCGAAGGCCAGCACGCCGGCGCGGGACGGCAGCCAGGTCAGCGGCCCGTCGCCGAGCGCCGGCTCGGCGCGGCGGATGCGCAGCGCGGTCCGGTACAGCTCCAGCATCGAGCCGGGATCGCCGGTCTCCGCCTGGACGGTGAAGTCGCGCCACGCCGTGGGCTGCGGCAGCCACGGCTCGGTGCCCGCGCCAGCCGGTGAGAAGCCGAACGGCGGCTCGGCCCCGGCCCAGGGCAGCGGCACCCGGCTGCCGTCGCGGCCCGGGTCGGCGCCGTCGGCGCGATGCCAGATCGGGTCCTGCCGCCGCCCATCCGGGATGTCCTGCACCTCCCAGAGGCCGAGCTCCTCGCCCTGGTATACGTACACCGACCCAGGCAGGGCCATGGTCAGCAACGCGGCCGCCCGGGCCCGCCGGATGCCGAGGAGCAGGTCGCTCGGCAAGGCATGGAAGTACGGACGGCGCTGCAGGCTGAACCCGGTGTCCGGGCGGCCGAGCCGGGAGACGATCCGGTCCACGTCGTGGTTGGACAGCACCCAGGTGGCCGGCGCGCCCACCGGGGCGTGCAGGGCCAGCGTGTTGTCGATGACCCCGCGCAGCTCGGCCGCGTCCCAGGGGCAGCTCAGGTACGGGAAGTTGAAGACGGTGTGCAGCTCGCCGGGGCTGACGTACCGGGCCAGCCGCGCCGCGTCGGGAATCCAGATCTCACCGATCAGCACCCGGCCGCCGTACTCGTCGGCCAGTGCCCGCCAGGACCGGTAGATCTCGTGCACGTCGTCGCGGTCGGAGTAGGGGTGCCGTGGTCCGGGCGGCTGGTCCGGGCCGACCTCGGGCAGCGCCGGGTCCTTGGTGAGCAGCGCGGCCGAGTCGATCCGGATCCCGTCCACCCCGCGCTCGAACCAGAACCGGAGCACGTCCTCGAACTCGGCGCGGACCGCCGGGCTGGCCCAGTTGAAGTCCGGCTGCTCGGGGGCGAACAGGTGCAGATACCATTCCCCCGGCGAGCCGTCGGCTTCGGTGATCCGGGACCAGGCGGGCCCGCCGAAGATGGACTGCCAGTCGTTCGGTGGCAGCTCGCCGCCCGGGCCGCGCCCGGTACGGAACCAGAACCTGCCCCGCTCGGCCGACCCGGGCGGGGCGGTCAGCGCGGCGCGGAACCACGGGTGCTGATCCGAGCCGTGGTTCGGCACGATGTCGATGATGATCCTGATGCCCAGCGCGTGCGCCTCGGCGATCAGCGCGTCCGCGTCGGCCAGCGTGCCGAAGACCGGATCGACGTCCCGGTAGTCGGAG
>Ga0210401_10004501_pt1 | contig 14538 bp, 16 predicted proteins | sample IncBWH32MmetaG_FD_150866 | JGI IMG/M metagenome (GOLD analysis project Ga0210401, IMG submission 150866) | Forest soil microbial communities from Barre Woods Harvard Forest LTER site, Petersham, Massachusetts, United States - Inc-BW-H-32-M | ecosystem: Environmental > Terrestrial > Soil >... | reverse complement strand
CCTGGCGCGGCAAGCCAAGATCGAGGTCAAACGCGCAGCCGGCGATGCGAGCGACCTCAAGCGAATCAAGGAAACGTTCCCGCTGGTCGTCGAAGCGACGGGCTCACCAACGGGACTCACCCTAGCGCAGCACATGACCGAGCCGCGCGGCACGCTCGTGCTGAAATCGACCTTCCACGGGGCGGCGCCAGTCGAAACCTGGCCTATCGTGGTCAAAGAAATCACGGTGGTCGGCTCCCGCTGCGGCCCTTTCGCCAAAGCCATTGCGCTGCTCCGCTCGGGCAAAGTCGATGCCACGCCGCTCATCACGCGCACGTTTCCGCTGGCTGAAGCGCCCACGGCGATTGAATTCGCGCAAAAGGCGAACGTGATGAAAGTCTTGCTGAAAGTGGACGAAGACGGCGGTGGCGTCTAAGTGCTTTATGGTATGGGCCAGCCTGTGAATCGAATCCAACTTAAGCCGAAAACTAGGACCAAAACCACAATCACAACGATGATCGTGATCTTGACTGGCTTCTTCATGTTCACAGACTACCCAGTCAGCGACTCTGTGTTAAGTGCGCAATTACCTTAAAGCTTCGCCTTTCAACGGTATACTGGGGCGCCGGCCCCAAGGAGACAGGATGGCGAATCCGCAACCTCTCGAGGTGGCGATGGATTTCATTAAGCGCATCAACTCCGGCGACGTCAACGCCCTGTGCGAGTTGATGACCGAAGGACACATTTTTCAGGACGCTCTGGGGAAGCGCATCATTGGCCGGGAGACCATGCGCCAGGGCTGGACCATGTATTTCAAGTTGGTGTCCAACTACCAGGTGCACGCGGTGGAGTTTTTCCAGACCGGAGATCGTCTGGCGATCCTTGGCACGGCCAGCGGCAGATATACCGGCGGCGGCGAAGCCAATAACAATTTCTGGGAAGTGCCTGCGGCGTGGCTAGCGGTGGTAAAGGACGGGCTCGTTGCGGAGTGGCGCGTTTATGCTGACAATCAGCCGCTGCGCAAGTTAATGGGAGACAAGGCGCCGTAGCACGTGGCGGTCTCAGAGGCTGAAGCCGGTTGAGAAGCGCGACTTGCGGCACGGCTAAAGCCGTGCCCGGACGAAAACCGGAGTTTCCACACAGAATCTGAAGTGCACAGCCAGAAATGGCTGTGCCACAGTGTCTCAGTGGGCTGTTGAACTCGAAGACGTTGCTTTTACAATTTTATGAACGAACGGGAACTCCAAAAAATATTGGAAGCGGTGCACTCGGGAGAAGTTTCGCCAGCGCGCGCGCTTGAACGTTTGAAGCATCTTCCGTTCGAGGATTTGGATTTCGCGAAAGTGGATCACCACCGCGCGCTGCGGCAGGGATACGCCGAAGTCATTTTCGGCAAGGGCAAAACGCCGGAGCAGGTGGCGGAAATCGTGCGCTCGATGCTGCGGCACAAGGACGGGCGGCAAAATATTCTGGTTACGCGAGCGGACGCCAAGATTTTTGCGGCCGTGCGGCGCGTCAATTTTGGAAAAGCGTCGGAAAAGAACGGCGGGAAAAAACCCGGAACACATCCAGCGGCCCAATTTCACCCGTTGTCGGGCGTGATCACCCTGGAGCGCAGCAGCGAAATTTCCGGTGAAGGTACGATCTTCGTGGTTTCCGCGGGTACCAGCGATATTCCGGTCGCGGAAGAAGCGCTGCTAACCGCGCGCATGATGGGCAATCGCGTCGAGCATCTCTACGACGTCGGAGTTGCGGGAATCCACCGTTTGCTGGAGCATCGCGAGAAATTGACGACCGCTCGCGTGGTCATTTGCATCGCCGGAATGGAAGGGGCGCTGCCAAGCGTTGTGGGCGGATTGGTGGGCGTGCCCGTCATCGCGGTGCCGACCAGCACAGGTTACGGCGCAAGCTTTGGCGGGGTGGCCGCGCTTTTGGGCATGCTCAACAGCTGCGCGTCGAATGTAACCGTCGTGAATATCGACAACGGTTTCGGCGCCGCCTGCGTCGCTTCGTGCATTAATCGGTTGTAAGAGCGAGGTGGCGGCCAGGATCGCGGCGCGGTGGGAGCGCGGTTGACATCCAAAACAGCGGCTGCGAGACTGATCTAACCCGCACACAAAAATGCCACACGCCCAGGGACAAACCGTGACCGTAGGTGTGACCGGAGCCAGCGGCGCTATTCTTGCGCAAAAAACGCTGGCGCTGCTGGAAGCGGACGCGCGGGTTGCCCGCATCCACCTGGTGGTCACGGAAACCGGCCAGCGGCTCTTCGCGGAGGAACTGGGGATCACGGCGGGCGATCTGAAACAGCTGGCGACGCGGATTCTTGGCAAACCTGCAACTAAAATCGAGGTGCTTGCCAACAAAGACGTGGGTGCGTCCATCGCTTCGGGCAGCTACGAAGTGGATTCCATGATGGTGATTCCCTGCTCGATGGGAACGCTGGCGGCGATTGCGAACGGCATCAGCGATGACCTGGTAGCGCGGGCGGCAGACGTGATGCTGAAGGAGGCGCGCAAACTGGTGCTGTGTATTCGCGACACGCCGTTTAATCGCGTACACCTTGAAAATATGATGCGGGCGCAGCAGGCTGGAGCAGTGATCATGCCCGCGATTCCGGCGTTTTATCATCAGCCGAAAACGATCGACGATCTTGTCGCGCAATATGTTTGCCGGGTACTCGCGCAGATCGGGCTGCCGCAGGAAAAGATGTATCGTTGGACCGGGCGAGCGGCTACGAAAGAAGCAAAGGCATGAAGAGAATTCACCACAGAGGGCACAGAGTCCACAGAGGAGGAAATGAATTTCTCACTCCCTGAGTCAGCTGTGCTCTCTGTGATGAAAGCTTTCTCCCTCCGATGACGACGAACCGCATTCGCACCGTGCTGGAAATGATCAAGTTCGAGCACTCGGTGTTCGCGCTGCCGTTTGCGCTAACCGGAGCACTGCTGGCGGCGCGGGCGACGCATCAGCCGCCCCGAGGTTGGCCGACACTTCGGCAAATCCTTTGGATCATTGTTGCGATGGTGGCGGCGCGATCGGCGGCCATGACCATGAATCGCATTGTCGATCTGCGTTACGACCGTGAAAACCCGCGCACACAGTTGCGTGCCCTGGCGACCGGCGCGCTTTCCGTTTCCTTCGCGTGGATTTTTACGCTGATAGCCATCGCGGTTTTCGTGGTTGCGGCGTGGCAACTCAATCCATTGGCGCTGAAGCTGGCTCCGCTTGCGCTGGCCATTCTGTTTTTCTATTCCTTCACCAAGCGTTTCACGAACTGGTCGCATCTCTTTCTTGGTTTCGCGCTGGGCATTTCTCCCGCAGCGGCGTGGATCGCCATCACCGGCGGCCTCGACTTGCGCATGCTGATTCTGTGCGCCGCGGTCACGCTTTGGGTTGGCGGCTTCGACGTGCTCTACGCCTGCCAGGACATCGACTATGATCGCCGCGCGGGACTGTATTCGGTGCCGAAGCGCTTCGGCGTGGTGAACGCCCTGCTGATTGCCCGGATCATGCATGTTGGCGTGGTTGGTTTGCTGGCGTGGCTAGCGGCAAGCTTCGCGCTCCCCTGGCCGGCATGGCTGGGCATCGCTGTGGTAGCCGCACTGCTCGCTTACGAGCATTCGTTGGTCAAAGCTGACGACCTGAGCAAACTCGACGCTGCGTTTTTCGCGATGAACGGTTATATTAGTATGTCGTTTCTGCTGTTCTGGGGCGCTGCTGCTGCGGTTTGGCGGGTTTGAAAGTTTCGGAAGTTTTGAAGAGAGAAATGGCTGAACTGACGATTACCGACGTGCGGCTGAAGCCCATCGCCAGGAAAGTGCTGGCGGGAGAGCGTTTGTCGATCGACGACGGGATCCTGCTGTACCGCTCGCCGGATTTGTTGGCCGTCGGATGGCTCGCCAATCATGTGCGCGAGAAGCGCCACGGCAACGTCACCTATTTCAACGTCAACCGGCACATCAATCCCACGAACGTTTGCGTCGCGCATTGCAGGCTGTGCGCTTTTGGCCGCGACGCGAGTTCGCCGGGCGCATACACCTTTGCGCTCGAAGAGATTTATCAGCGTGCTGAGCAGGGCGTGCGCGAAGGCGCCACGGAATTTCACATCGTTGGCGGGCTGCACCCAGATCTAACCTTCGATCATTATCTGGAGATGGTGCGCGGGTTGAAGCAGCGCTGCCCCACGGTGCACCTGAAAGCCTTCACGATGGTGGAGGTACATTTTTTCTCACGCATCGCCAAGATTTCGGTCGAGGAAGTGCTGCAAAAAATGAAGGAAGCCGGCGTGGATTCCTGCCCGGGCGGCGGCGCAGAAATCTTCCACCCGCGGGTGCGCAAAATCATCTGCGACCACAAGACCAGCGGGCAGATGTGGCTGAACACCGCGCGAAAAGCGCATCAAGCGGGCCTGCACTCCAATGCAACGATGCTGTATGGACACGTGGAGACGGAAGAAGAGCGGGTCGATCACCTGGTGAAGCTGCGCGAGCTACAAGATGAGACCCACGGATTCGTGGCGTTCATCCCGCTGGCGTTTCACCCCGACAATACGGCGCTCTCGCACATTCCCAAGACCAGCGGGTATCTCGATTTGCGAAACATCGCCGTGTCGCGCTTGATTCTGGATAATTTCGCTCACATCAAAGCGTACTGGATAATGCTGACGCCGAGTATCGCGCAGATCGCGTTGCGCTTCGGCGCCAACGATCTGGACGGCACAGTCGTAGAGGAGAAGATCTACCATGACGCCGGCGCGAGAACCTCGGAGTTCACGCCGCGCGCCGAACTCGAACGACTGATCCGCGCCGCCGGCCGCATCCCGGTCGAGCGCGATACGCTCTACCGCCCAGTCGATCGTTCGAAGATGCCGCCGATCGTGCCCACGCCACCACCCGGCCTGGTTTCGCTAACGCTCAACGTGTAGTTCGCGTGGTAGAATCTTCACAAGGTGAGTTTATGCGGCAGGTGATCCTTTACCCAGGTGAGAGCGGCTTTTGGGTTGCCGAATGTCCAAGTCTGCCCGGCTGCGTTAGTCAGGGAGAGACAAAAGAAAGCGCGATCCGCAATATCCGTGAAGCCATAGAAGGATACGTGCTCGCACTTGAGGAAGACGATCTCGCCGTGCCCCCGGATCGCTTCGACGCTTTGCTTCTTGCCGTATGACCAAACTGCCCCGAGTTTCGGGCCAGCAATGTGTTTCATCGCTCCTCAAGACCGGCTTTCGAATCAAACGCCAGCACGGCAGCCACATCATTCTGCGACGGGACCAGCCGTTCGCTTGTTTCTGATCACGCCGAGCTCGATACAGGTACGTTGCGATCCATCCTCCGGCAGGCGGGCGTGTCGCCCGATGAATTTCGCGAACTGCTCTAAGCGTGATCAGTGAATATTGCTGGCGGAGGCGGCGACTTTCGCGAGCAGTTCTTTGGGCAGCGTGGCGTATCCCTGTTCCTGCGCGATCTTTTGTCCGTCGCTATATACCCACTTTAGATAGTCCGCGACCGCGTGGCCGCGTGCGGGGTCTTTCGCTTTCTCGGGAACATAGAACCACGTAAAACTGCCGATCGGATAGCTTTCTTTGCCTGGGGCGTTTGTCAACGAGACGCGAAAATCGTCGGTGATCTTGGTGGCTAGCGCGGCCGCGGCGATGGTCTTCTCGCTCGGCTTCACAAACTCGCCGGCTGCATTCTTGATGCGAGCCATCCGCAGCGACGCGCGCTCCGCCAAATTCAGCTCTGTGTATCCGATCGAGCCGGGCGTGGTCCGGACGCGATCGGCCATATCCTGCGAGCGGCCGGCACTGGCTCCCAGTGGCCACTTTGGAGACTCTCCGCGTCCCGCTTTGGCCAGGAATTCCGGGCTGACTTTGCAGAGAAAGTCGGACAGGATGTAGTTCGATCCTTTTCCTTCGGTGCGATGAATGACCTGTATCGGGCGCGCGGGAAGTTTCAGGCCGGGATTGATTTTAGCGATTGCTGGATCGTTCCACGTCTTGATCTTGCCCAGAAAAATGTCGGCTAAAACGGGCCCGCTCAAACGCAGCTCTTCTGGCGTGTCCGGCAGGTTGTAGATAATGACGATGGCAATCAAAACGGAGGGAAGTTGCAGGATGCGTGCCGCGGCGTCCTTCAATTCCTTGTCGGCAATCGGGGCATCGCCACCGCCCAGATCGCCCGAGCCGGCGGTGATCTCCCGTGCGCTTTCGCCAGTACCCGCCGGCAAATAGCGGACTTGCACGGAAGAATGCTGCTTGTGATATTCGTCGCCCCAGGCCACGTAGAGAGGCTCGGGAAGAGAGGATCCGGTAGCTACAAGCGTAATTGTGTCTTGGGCCTCGCCGCAGGGAGTGAATCCCATCAGCAGAAGGGCAAGCAAACTACCAATCGTGCGCGCGAAACGCCGGGTGAGCCTGTTCACGGTGTCGCCGTCCTTCGGAGCGATTGAAGAATCCAACCTAATTTAAATACGATATAGCGGCTGTCCGGCGGCCGCAGGAAAGATCGCGGCGTTGGTGCCGAAACACGTATTGCAAGTCCGGAACTCTGCATTGAACGCATGAATCTCAGGCATTCGGCTCTTATCCTCGGTTGCCCAAGCGGAAGATTGTGCCCATGAAGGGGAGAAACTCACGTGCGAACTATCCTGCTGTTGACGGTTTCCAATATTTTTATGACGTTTGCGTGGTATGGGCACTTGAAATACCGGAGCGAGGCGTTGTGGAGGGTGATTTTTGTCAGCTGGGGGATCGCTTTCTTTGAGTATTGCTTTCAGGTGCCGGCGAATCGGATTGGATCGTATGAATTCTCGACGGCGCAGTTGAAGACGATTCAGGAATTCATCACCTTGACGGTTTTTTCGGTTTTCTCGGTGCTTTATCTGGGAGAGAAGTTGCGATGGAACTACGCGGCGGGGTTTGGTTGCATGGTTTTGGGGGTGTTTTTTGTTTTTCAGAAGTGGTGAGGAGAGAACGGTGGGGATTTGTGGAAGCTGTGATGGCTGGCTGGGCTAAAGCCCAGCGCCTACATCAGAGGGATTGCGGGTGCCAGACTACGACGTCCTGGCGGTGGGCGAAGTGTAGCAATGGATTGTGCGATGGCAGGGCGATGCCGGAGGCTTCGGTCATGGAGTTTTGTTGGAAGTTCGCTTCGGCAATTTGCAATTGCCAGGGTTGGTGCTGGATTTCGCCGCGGTAGAGGCGGCCGCGGGGGTCGGCGCTGTAGAGGCAATAGCGCTCGATCAGGAAATGTTCGAGCGTTCCGGGTTTGGCCTCGAAAACTTCTCCTGCCGGACGATAATTTACTCTTAGTGCGCCGGGCCTGGCGGCGTGCTGGGTTCGCTCGCTGGCATAGTGAATCCATCCGCCGCGGTCTTCGCATTTCATGCGGGCGCGAAAATAGGATAAGTGGAACCAGGCGCGGGCGATCGCGACCGCTACTGGGTTTCGCGCGTCGAGGCTGAAGAACCACACGCCGGGTTTGCGATCAGCCACGACGTAGGTGCGTACATTCAGTTCCGGAAAAGCGGAGAGCCAAGGTAGTGCCGGCGTTGCTCGGAGCCGCACCCCGGACATGCGAAATGGCACAACCGCGATCCACGCTTGCCCATCAAAGGTATCGATCTGGAGCGCAGTTGGGATGTACGGGCGCATCAAGGCACGCATCGGGGCACGCATCAGGGCTGGATCGATCGGCCAATGAGCGAACAACAGGTCGTGCCAGGATTGCGCCATAATCCATGGCCCGCGAGGCGGTGGCCAGGGACGATCCTTGGAGCGATCCAAGGGGCTGGACATCAAGCTGGGTGGGCGCGTCTCGACAGCGTCATACGATCAATATACCCTTGCGAAGAGTCTGGGAATCGAATTCTCTGCATTCAAAAAGAATGAATACTCCAAAAGGAGCGACACAATGCAACGCAAAGCAAGCGCGGTTTGGCAAGGCGACCTGAAGACTGGTAAAGGATCCATTTCGACCGACAGCGGCACGCTGAAGCAAACGCAGTATTCGTTCAGCACGCGGTTTGAGAATGGCGTCGGGACGAATCCCGAGGAGTTGCTGGCAGCGGCACACGCGGGCTGCTTTACGATGGCGCTTTCCGGGCAGCTGGGGGCGGTAGGCCTGAAGGCCGACAAATTGGAAACGACCGCGACGGTCACGCTCGATAAAGTGGGCGACGGGTTCAGCATCACCAAGAGCCACTTGGATTTGGTTGCTCGCATTCCCGGCGCGGACAAAGCGAAGTTTGATACCGCGGTGAAGAACGCGGAGACGGGCTGTCCGGTGTCGAAGCTTTTTCGAGCGGAAATCTCTGTCAACGCGCGTTTGGAATCGTAAGCCGCTCCTGTTTTGGCCCACCCAGCTTAACGAGTACAATACCGCCCATGATTCCAGCACCTGGCGCCTTCCTGGCGGGTATCGCGATATTTCTGATCGTGATTTGGGACGCGTTTGAGTCGATCATCCTGCCGCGGCGGGTCACGCGGAAATTCCGCCTGACCCGGGCGTTTTTCAAAATTACCTGGCGAACCTCGAAGTTTCTCGCGAGCCTGTTCCCTTCGCGGAAAACCCGCGAAACTTTGCTGGGTTTCTACGGGCCGATTTCGCTACTGGTGTTGATCGGAGTCTGGGCGGTCGGGCTCGTTATCGGATTCGGCCTGATGCAGTATGGCGCGGGCTCGGCCGTGAACATCACCGGGGGAAAGCCCGGTCTATCGACTGACATCTATCTCAGCGGGACGACATTTTTCACGCTGGGACTTGGCGACGTAGTTCCGCGCTCGCAGCTGGCGCGGCTGCTGGTGGTGTCCGAGGCTGGATTTGGATTTGGTTTTCTTGCGGCGATCATCGGGTATCTCCCTTTTATTTATGGTTCGTTCTCGAAACGAGAGGTGGAGATTTCACTGCTCGATTCGCGCGCGGGAACGCCGCCCACGGCCGGGGAGCTGCTTCGCCGCCATAGTTACGAAGGTGGACGAGAAGCGCTCCGGGAGTTGTTGAAGGATTGGGAGCTGTGGTGCGCGGAGCTGATGGAGAGCCACCTCTCGTATCCGGTGCTGGCGTATTTCAAGTCGCAGCATGACAACCAATCGTGGGTGTCAGCGCTGACGGCCATTCTGGATGCGTGCGCCTTGCTGAAAGTGGGCATTGATGGGGCGTGCGAGCGGCAGGCGAAGCTTACGTTCGCCATCGCGCGACATGCGGTCGCGGACCTCGCACAGGTGTTCGGCACGCCGCCGCGCGCGTTGCCCTACGAGCGGCTTTCGGCGGAGGATGCGCAGCGACTTCGTGCCACGCTGGCGGAAAATGGCATGCGGCTTCGCGACAGCGAACAGGCCCAACAGGAATTGGCTGCTACGCGCAAGATGTACGAGCCCTATATCTACGCGCTGGCGACGTATTTGAACCAACCGCTGCCGCCCTGGATTCCACAGGGCAAGGGGAAAGACAACTGGCAGACGACGGCGTGGAGCGAGGCTGTGGGACAAGTCAGCAAGAAAGTGGAAACGGTCACCGTCGACGACCACTTTTGATTTTGGCCGAGTGCGGAACCTCGGAAGACCTTAGTTCGCAAACCGATTGAGAAAAATGAGGGCGAGGAAAAAATGAAAGCGATTCGCGTGCACGAGTTCGGAGGTCCTGAGGTTCTAAAGTATGAAGAGGTTCCAACACCTAAGCCGGAAGCCGGGCAGGTGTTGGTGAAAGTGCATGCGGCCGGCGTGAATCCCTACGACACGTACATGCGCTCGGGCACGTATGCCATCAAGCCGCCACTTCCCTACACGCCGGGTTCGGACGCAGCGGGCGTCGTCGAAGCTGTCGGCAGGGGCGTCACCCACGTGAAGCCCGGGGATCGGGTGTACACGGCGAAGACCATCACGGGAGGTTACGCGGAATATACGCTTACGCTTGAGAACCAGGTGCAGAAATTGCCGGCGAACATTACGTTTGATCAGGGCGCTGCGATCTGGGTGCCGTACGGCACTGCCTATCACGCTTTGAAGCAGGAAGCGAAGGGGCGCGCGGGAGAGGTTGTGCTGGTGCACGGCGCGAGTGGCGGAGTGGGTACGGCGGCGGTGCAGATTGCACGCGCCGAAGGCCTGACCATCTTCGGCACCGCTGGAAGCGACAAAGGCCTCGAGCTGATTAAGCGCGAAGGAGCGCACCAGGCCTTCAACCATACGAAGGCGGGTTACACCGATGAAATCATGAAAGCAACCGGCGGCCGCGGCGTCGATATCGTTCTGGAGATGCTCGCAAATGTGAATCTTGCCGCTGACCTGAAAATGCTCGCCACGCACGGGCGCGTCATTATCATCGGGAACCGCGGTGAGATCACAATCAATCCGCGGGACCTGATGGCTCGCCGCGCTTCCGCCCGAGGCTTTACGCTATGGGCGGTAACCGATGCGGAAGCCAGCGAAATCCATGCTGCACTTTACGCGGGCTTCGAGAATGGAACGCTGCGGCCCGTGGTCGGCAAGGCAATTCCGCTCGCCGAGGCTACGCGAGCGCACACGGAAGTGTTGGCGCCGGGGTCACATGGCAAGATCATCTTGCTGCCGTAAGGGTTGATCGCAAGGCTCAGTTGACATATACAGTCAGCGTGAAGCGCTTTCTCGTGCCCGCTATTGCTGCGCTTGCGCTGGCTCCAATACTCTGGGCGCAGACTCCTCCGCCCCCGGACGCTGCCAAAAAGCCACGGGTGATGGCCCACGATTCGATCATCGTTAAGGCCGGAATCCCCACAGACGTCCTTCAGAAAGAATCGCTATATGACAAGGTGTTCCAGGCCGCGATGGAGTTGAAAGAGGACACCGAATACGATGACGCCTTGCTGAAATTTCAGGAGGCCGAACGCATCGCCGAGACGCTGCCGGGACCGAACCAAGGAGTATTCACCGGCGCTTTGAAAGATGGCCCGCTATCCCTCGGCGACATGAGAAACGGGGCGCTACAAGGCGTGTTGGAGCAGGAGGCAGACACCTTAATCCTTATGAAGCGCTTTCCGGAAGCGGAGAACATTTTCGGGCGTCGCGCAGATGTCCTGCGGGAGTGGTCCGGCGAGTTCGACAATTCTTTCCCCCACAACTATGTCGAAACTGCCGCCGTCCACATGATCCAGCAGGACTGGCTGGCATCCGAAAAATCCTGCCTACAAGGCATGAGCGCCTATGACAAGGCCATCGAGCACTTCAAGGGCGCCGGCGACACGGAGCGCCTGAACCGCACGCGCCGGGCCAAGGCCCTGGACATGTACTATCTGGGACTCGTCTACTATCGCGAGCGTAAATATGTCGAATCGCTTGAGACATTGGACCAGGCATTTGCCACGGCTTCGGAACTCGAGGCGCGGCGGGAGTCGCTCGTTCAGATAGCGACGTCGGCCCGCAACATTGCCATTGAATCTCTTCATTTGATTGAGGCAACCAAGTGGGAAATTCGTATGAATTCTCTGCCGGAAGAGGAATCGAAGAAAGCCGGTAAGCATTAGGCGGTGCGCCGAACGTTGGCCCTAGGTATTTTGATTCGCGACCACTGCCCGTATATATTGATAGCGTCGCGCTCAGCGGCATTACGGACTCGAGGCCCTCATCGTGCACGTGCATCTTCCCATCCTGGTGCTGTTTGCCGCGCACACTGCTTCCATCGGCCAGTACTGGCACAGACTGACGGACAAGACGTTCACCGGGATTTACCACGCCAATTTTTTCGACCTGGCGATGATGATTCCTTACTTCATCGTGCTGTTTATCCTTGCGATTTACGGGCTGCACCGTTATTGGCTGGTCTACGACTACTACGCGTACGCGAAGAATGTTCCGGGCCCGCCGCCGGTGGCCACGTCGTGGCCTCGGGTCACGATCCAGTTGCCGATTTTTAACGAACGCTACGTCATCGAACGGCTGGTCGAAGCGATTTCGCGCTTCGACTATCCTCGCGAGTTGTTGGACGTGCAGGTCTTGGATGACTCCACCGATGAAACGCAGCAAGTCGCCAGTTCGGTCGTGGATCGCTTTGCCGCGGAAGGCTTGCCGAGTACTTATATCCATCGCTCTAACCGGGCGGGCTACAAAGCTGGGGCACTCGAAAACGGGCTAAAGACCTCGCGCGGAGAATTCGTGGCTATTTTCGACGCGGACTTTCTCCCACAGCCCGATTTTCTGCGGCGCACGATTCCGTACTTTCAAAACAAGGAAATCGGCATGGTGCAGGCGCGGTGGACTTACCTGAACCGCGATTACTCGCTGCTGACGGAGGTGGAGACCATTCTGCTCGATGGGCACTTTGTCGTGGAGCACGGCGGCCGTTCGCGACGCGGCGCATTTTTCAATTTCAACGGAACCGCGGGCGTCTGGCGCCGGCAAGCCATCGACGACGCTGGCGGCTGGCAGCACGACACGCTCACCGAAGACACGGACCTTTCGTACCGAGCGCAGCTCTTTGGCTGGAAATTTCTGTATCTGCCGGACATCGAGTGCGCTTCCGAGCTGCCGATCGACATGAATGGCTTCAAGGCGCAACAGGCGCGCTGGGCCAAAGGGTTGATGCAGACCGCGAAGAAAATCCTTCCCAAGGTTTTCGCGTCGGATGTGCCATTCTTCGTAAAGGCCGAGGCGTTCTTTCATCTTACGGCCAACATCAGCTATCCGCTGATGGTGCTGCTGTCAACGATGCTGCTGCCCGCGATGATCGTGCGTTTCTATCAGGGCTGGATTCAAATGCTGGTCATCGACCTGCCGCTATTTCTGGCTTCGACCTGTTCGATCTCGAGCTTTTATCTGGTGGCGCAGAAGGAAATCCACCCGAAGACCTGGTGGCGCGCCTTCCTGTACATGCCGTTTGTGATGGCCACGGGAATCGGAATTTCGGTTCGGAACGCGCAGGCGGTGCTGGAAGCGATCGCCGGTAAGAAAAGTGAATTTGCGCGGACGCCGAAATACAAGATCGAGGGCAAGGGCGATACTTTCGTTTCAAAGAAGTACCGCAACAAAGCCGGTTTGATGCCCTACGCGGAAGTCCTTCTAGGGTTTTATTTCGTTTTGACGGTTGTCTACGCGGTGCTGAATGAAAATTACGCTACCGTGCCGTTTCTACTTCTGTTCGTGTGGGGCTACCTCTACACGGGTTTCATGTCCCTCGGCCAAAGCTACTTCGCTCACCTGCGATTTGATGTGAATGCTCCTGAGATGCGACCCGCCGCATCGGGGGCTCCGGGTTTCTAGTTTCATCGGCCTGGAGCCGGCAGGGATGCCGGCGCGACCAGAAAAGAAAAAAGCTCCGGGAATCGCGACGGGGTGAGGGTGCGATTCCCGGAGCTCTATGGCGCGCGAGACTGTTCAGTGGGTCGTCGCGCCAGAGCTGGCAACATATGCGCTGTTGCTTACAGAGGATACGCGCCGCCGCTGACGACGCGTCGCGGCCACCGTGTAGAGCGCGACCAATCCTGTTCCAACGGCCAAGATCACGACCATCGTCACGTCCACTGCATTCAGTGGCGCCGCAAAGGTTCCATCCCAATTGGACGCCGGCATAATTGCCGCTTGCGCCACGCCATGGTCTTGAACGGCGACCGGAGCTGGAACCTGGACTGCCACCGCTACCTCCGCCGGAGTGCCCGGATTGATGTCAAATGTGTCCGGGCTCGCGTCCTGTTGCGCACGGACCGGGCTCGCGAAGAACAGCGCTATTCCCAGCCCCATCACTACCACTGACCCTCGAATAATCTCTTGTACTTTCATTGTGGCTAATCCCCTCTTCCGTTTCGGCTTTTCCGACTTACGCAGAAGAGAGAAGCAAGCTTGTGGCCAAGCGTTTTTGTAGACGGCTCTTTTTGCAGCTGATCCCGTAAGTTACTGATCTTTTGATGTTTACGCCAAGTGCGAGGCGAATATGAGCCTAACGATCACAGGAATGCTAGAGGTTTTTAGCTAACCTGTCGGATAGGCGTTCTATCCCTTCGGATAGACACAAGTTGCAGGAACGGAGCGCTACTCGAACTCGAACAGCACAATTTCTGGTTGAGTGCCTACACGCAGGGGCGGGCCCCAGGTCCCGGCGCCACTCGACGTGTACACGAGCATCTGCCCGATCCGATTCAACCCGTAAACGAACTCCCGGTACATTCGCGTGGCGAGCCAGGTATACGGGATAAATTGCCCCAGGTGCGTGTGTCCAGAAACTTGCAGCCCGAATCCCGCGGCCTCCGCCACGGCAACGTGATCGGGGGCATGGGTCAGCAGGACGCTGGCGCGTTCACGATCGAGGCCGATCGCCTCCAGCACCGAACTGAAGTGGGTCGCGTGCGTGGCGTGTTTATAGGGCACGCCGACGATCTGCAAGCCGTCGATCTCGGCTTTCTCATTTTCGAGCACACGAACACCTGACGCACGCACCGCGTCCAGAAATCTCGCGGGATCGCGAAACTCCTCGTGATTCCCTTCTACAAAAAAGGTTCCGAGTGGCGGGTTCAATCCCTTCAATGGGGATGCGGCGTGGGTGGCGTCCACGGCCGTGCCATCGTACAAATCGCCGGCGATCCAGACGATGTCTGGCTTGA
>Ga0210401_10004498_pt1 | contig 14539 bp, 12 predicted proteins | sample IncBWH32MmetaG_FD_150866 | JGI IMG/M metagenome (GOLD analysis project Ga0210401, IMG submission 150866) | Forest soil microbial communities from Barre Woods Harvard Forest LTER site, Petersham, Massachusetts, United States - Inc-BW-H-32-M | ecosystem: Environmental > Terrestrial > Soil >... | reverse complement strand
GCAGAACCCCGAGTGTCTTGCCGTCGGGCGACCAGTAGAAGACGCGTGTAGTATCCGAAGGAAAGTTCGTGATCCGGTGCTTCTCCGAGCCATTCAGGGGATGGATCCAGATATTGTCGCCGCCATTCTGCAAACTAGTCTCCTGAATGGGGTACGCTATCCCTTTGCCATCTAGAGTGAATTGCGGCGGATACCCGATACGCTGATCGACATCCACGAGTTGAGGGGCCTCGCCGCTACCTCCCGCAAGCCTGACAATCACAGCTCTCAATTGCACATCCTGGCGCCCCGGAGCCTTTACTTTGGCAAGATACATTAGCCGGTCGCCATTGCGAGATAGCGCAATGTTGCCGTGGGAGTAATAGCCGTTGCGGATCCTGCTTCCGGGGATTGGTTCCGACGGTCCGCCGTCAAGCGGTATTCGCATCGGTTGAGGTTTCGTGGCGTCGACGTAATATACCCATTTGCCGTCCGGTGAACAGACAGGGTCTTCGCCGTCTGCGCCTGTCGTCAATTGCGCCAGATTCGAACCGTCGGCATCCGCTCGCCAGACATTCACGTCGTGCGCTCCTCCACGGTAGTCCCATTCGAAGACGAGCCGGCTGCCTCCTTCACACGGCTCAGGCGATCGGCCGGTAAAACTCAGGAAAGCAGTTTCGATGCTGCCGCCGGTGGTCATCCGCGTGATCTTTCCGTCTCCAGCTACGAACAGCTTGCCGTCCACATCCCAACTGAAGGTACTGACATTCTTAGTCCGTAGAGGTAGAGGCGAAGGCACACCAGCCTCGAAACCACCGGCGGGCAGGAGATAAAGCTGGCGAGTGGTTCTGGATTGCACAGCCTCCAGAATCTTGCCATCGGCTGAAACTGTGTGTGCCAGGTAGGAATTCGTGTCGTTGGTGATGGTATGAAATTCTCCTCCCGGGTAGGAGATGGATCCGATCAGCCAATGGTGCGGCGCGGTTCTCAATGCGTAATTCACGATAAATCCGGATCCGGCCGGCAACCATGCCATTGACCGGATGAGCTTGTCGTCGGTCCGGAAAAAAGTCCTGCGCTGTCGGCTCCGCACATTCACCAGATCTATTACTCCGGACCCCTGACCCAGAGCCGTAATGCCTACTGCGATTTGAGCGCCGTCGGGCGACCAGCTCAGATGGCCGGAGAGCATCCCTTCATAATCGTCAGGCCGGTTCGTGCCGGATTCACACAGCAGCGCTCTCTCGCCGCCGCCGTCCGCATCGGCAATGAGAAGGCACCATCTGCCCGGGTCGGGGTCGTTCTTTCGAAGATAGGCGATCTGCTTGCCGCCCGGCGCAAAGGTGATGTCGCTGCCGATATTACGGACAATCCGTTGCCTCGCCCCACCCAGGACCGGCACGCGAACGAGATCGGGCGCGCCGGATGAAATGGAATTGCAGAGATAAAGGTAGTTACCGTCAGGAGAAAAGTCGAGGCAGCCATAAACCACAGGCGCTGGCGGCGTAATCTGCGTATCGCTGTTGGTGGCCACGTTGCGTAGCCATAAACTCTGTTGGCCATTCTGCATTTCGGCGCTGACGATGAAGTTGCCGTCCGGAGAAATAGCGCCCAGCGTGACTCTGCCGTTGGTCGTGATTTGGTTGATGACGTGACTCTGAAAGGGAATCGGGCGGCTCCGATGGAACAGCCAATAAACGGCGTACCCGGCTCCGATCGTCAGCGCGAGTACGATCGCGGCCGGAAGGAGCGCTCTCCGTTTCTGCTGAGAAGTTGCCACGGTGACGCCCGGTGCCGGGGATACTGCCGGGCGGCGGGCCTCGACGGTGTCACGCTGAAGACGCTTCAGATCGGCCCGAATCTCCGAGGCGTGCTGATAACGGAGTTCGCGGTCTTTTTCCAGCGCCTTGTTGATGATCTCCTCCAGCTTGCCTGGCAAGCCAGGGTTGATGGATCGGGGCGCCGGCGGTGCCTCGTGTAGGATTGCGCCGAATATCGCTCCCGTTGTCTTTCCGAAAAATGGAGGGCGGCCGGTTGCCATCTCGTAGAGGACGGCGCCGAAGCTGAAGAGGTCCGTGCGCACATCCAACTCCTCGCCACGCGCTTGTTCCGGTGACATATAGGCTACGGTGCCTACCGCGGTCCCGGGCCTCGTCAGGCATTCGGATTCAAGGCTGGCTGTCGGCATTGCTGTATCCCCCGAGTCCGGTTCTTTCCGGGCAGGCACGAGATTCCGATCAGCCGCTGCGCCAGCCAATTTCGCCAACCCGAAATCGAGGATCATCGCCGAGCCTTGAAGAGTCACGAAAATATTCGCGGGCTTGATGTCACGATGGATGATTCCTTTCTGGCCGGCGGCGTCCAGTGCGCTTGCAATCTGGATCGCCAGCTCCAGCAATTCCTCCGTCTTTACTCCCTTCGCCTCGATGTGATGCTTCAGCGTGTGACCTTCCAGGTATTGCATCGCAATGAACGGCCGGTCTTCGTGTTCGCCGATTTCATAGATGGTGCAGATGTTGGGATGATCGAGCGAAGAAGCGGTGCGAGCTTCGCGCTGAAATCGCTCCAGAGTCTGGTAATCGGGGATTTGAGCTTCCGGCAGGAATTTGAGCGCGACGAACCGTCGCAGCTTAGTGTCCAGCGCCTTATAAACCACACCCATCCCGCCGCCACCCAGTCGCTCGACAATCCGATAGTGCGAAACGGTTTGGCCTAACAAGGTCGGAGCCCCAAAATCTTCTGGAAGAAGATCCATTCTACAGCAGCCCTGAAAAGCGATGAGGGTCGCCTGGTGGCGGTCTACATGCTTCCGTTTTTCCGCAGCCGATTCCGTTCTACTGCAGCACGAGGTATCCGCTGACCGCCATCACCCAGGTATGTTGGGAGGTTTAGAGAGTTTCGATCTGGACATGGATATTCAGAATGCCGAGAACCGCCGACGCATAGCATTTGAACGGCTGGCGGCTGAAGACGAATGCACCCGGCCGAGTGTGAACAATTCCTCACATTACTCTAACCGTAGCGGGGATTGGGAATGATAAACGCGGATTGCTGATTGTTGCCGAATTGTTGTGTGATCGGCCACTCTTAGCAATCTCGACTTCTCGTTCCTGCCCCGCGAGTCGCCCCGATTTGAGGTTTAATCCTCAAGCGCGAATGCAAAGATCGAATTGCCGGAAGCAATTACCACCTGTTGCTTGCCTCCGCTCAGAGGCTGAGATATCGGGAGGGAATAATCATTCCCTGGTGAACTTGACCCCTTCTTTCAGGAGCTTCTCGTACTGTCCCGGGTCCAGATTGTTCTCAGCGCAAACGTACTCTTCAAGGCGCGTGCCTTCCCGAAGCATCATGCTTGAATGAATGGTCCACCGCTTGGTGAGTACTTTGGGATCATCGATAGTCACGTCGTAATTAATCCGGTCTCTATCTATACGCGTATAGCGTTCCACGACGTGAAGGGCGTCCGAGTGGAATGTCCCGGCTCCTGCCAGCCAGGTCTTGTCGTTGAAGCCGATCACATCCACTACCAGCGTGTCACCCTCCCAGTGCCCAACTGAGTTGCCCATGTAGCTTGGAAGTAGATCGTCGGGATGCGCTGCGTCGAGCGGGATCACACGAAAGACACTCATATATTCGTAAAGGATCACTATTTGGTTGGGAGTTTGCACAATTTGCGTTGGAAACAGCCCCAACAGCGCCTGACGTGGCACACCCAACGGTAGGCATAAAGCGCTTGGATCATCGATGGCCCTTCGATTGAAGGCCTCCAAGACCTTTTGGGCGGCCCAAGGCTGATAAGGAGCCGCTTCGCTGTCGGCCGGCCTGTCGTTGAACGATGGAAAAGCTGCCGCCGACGGATTCCGGCCAGTGCCGCCGACACCTAGCCCACTGTTGGCTTCCTCCCAGTTTCCGGACTGCGTACTCCCGGCCTGCCACACTCCGGTTAGATCCGGCTTTCCGTCCCGTGTGCGCGGGATCGAACTTTTCGTGGCGGATTTTGCCGTGGTCCGTGCGGCAGTTTGCGCGGCCACTGAAGGTGGCAGACCTGCGACCGTCGCTACTACTAACAGCGCAAGCTTGGGCGTCATTTCACCTCCACTGCCGGGGTGCTTCCACCGTCCCCCGTCCCCCCCGGCGGACCGAGGAATAACTTTTTTCCGTTAGCGAGCGTCACTTCTCGCGAATGTGCCAAATTTGTACTGTCTCTAGCGCGCCACCCCGTGACAGTCACTGTGTCCCCAACCTTCAATGTGAGGTCTTTCCTCCAGCCGGTCCGGTATAGCACGCCGGGCGGATAGCCTTCGAGCTTCCAGTTGACCACGCTACCCTTGTCATCCTGAACGTCCACGTAGAGGAAGCTGTGCGGGTTAGTCCATTCAATCCTTGTTACGATTCCGGTGAGTAAAACCGGCTTGCTGGTGTCGTACTCGGCGCCAAAGGAGTGATGTGCCGGCAGGGGAATCACCAAGCAGCACATAATCGGAGCCAGCAACCAAGCCCTCGATATTTTCCGTGCCATGGCCGATAGTCTACACCCAAACCGAAGTGAAAACACAGCGAGCCAAGCCACGACAACGATCCCACCATTGCAGTGTTGGCAGATCAGCTGAGATCAATCGGCCAGGGTTTTACCAATCGATTGGCAGGCCACTTCGTCGGATTGCGCCTGGGAAACGCGGTACCCTTCGGCGATCCTGCCAAGCGCCGGTCCGCCACCCCATTAGATGGGAACCCGACCCATCAGGCGTATTGCGTGACATGCGTCGCCTTCTGCTTGCGTCAGCCTTATTTCCTCAACCCTACGGTCCAGTTAACCACCATGGTCACGTTAGTAGATTGTTGTTCTACTTGGGTCGGAATCAAAAAGCGACCATCTTTACTAACGTCAAACCAAACGTCTGTCCCTGGTCCAAATCGCGTTTCAAACAGGGGCTTCGGCACGCTGCCATCGAATCGGGCGCCTTCCCTGGTGACATCGCTCTTTACCTGGACCTCCATCATTTTTCGATCAGAGCCGATGAAGAAGAGCTCCTTCCCGTCCCGGCTCCAAATAGGAAGATCGCCACCGTTCACGGAGACCGGCGATCTGCTTCCAAGAGACGGAAACGTTTGGACGTAGATCTCTTTTCGGTTAGTCTCATCGGAAACGTAGGCCAAATAGTGGCCGTTTGGCGACAGCCTGGCATGATTTTGATTGAAATCGGCGTGTAAATACGGAAATGGCTTCCGGTCGCCGAAGAGCGGAAGTACCCAGACCGCTTCCCTCCCGGTGGTCTTAAAGAGCGTTTCCTCGATAATGAATCGGCCATCGCCGGACCAATCGGTGGGTCGCTTATATCGGTCTGTTGCACTATCCAATGCCTCCTCCTGGCTGCTGCCACTGATGGTCTTTTGAAAAAGATTTACATCCGTGCCCACCGGCTTGCCAAACGCAATGCGGCTTCCGTCAGGTGACCAAATCGGAGAAACAATGTTTAATCTCGGAAATCTCGGATTTGGACTGAACGTGAGGCGGGATTGAGTTCCTCGCGACAAGTCGTACAGCCAGAGGTCGTATCCACCTCGCGAATCTCGCCGATTGACAACCACCGCATCTCCATTCGGAGAGACCCAAGCCTGTTCCACAAGGCCGGGCGCACCGACGGTGCCGGTGACCTTTCCGGATCGATCGAACCATGTCAGCTGCGAGTTTGGATCGCTGACGCCCGAAGTATACGCTAGGACCCCATTTTGAGAGTTCGAGAACTCGGCAATGCCCAGAGCGGAGTCGTAATCGACCTGTGCAGCGAGGGGAACTGGGTTGGCGCCAAGTTCGCGCTTATCAGGGTTGAAGGGTTGGGCCATGAGTGTCCCATCTCGCATGAACAGTAGGTAGCCGGGAGGTGCATAGGTGACGTTCGAATCTATTGGCAGAATCTGACTTCGTGTTTTCGAATCCACATCCTCAGCGTAGATCGTTGCCTTCTGTGCGTTTTCCTTGGCCGTATACAGGAAGTGACGGCCGTCCGGGAGAAACCAAGGCCAGCGAAGACTACCTTCCTTCCCGTCCTGGTTTCTTATGACCGTAGCGCTCCCTCCAGCGGCGGCAACACGCCAGAGAATGCCGCCTCCGCTGGGGCCAAACACGATCACGTCGTTCTTGCTCCAGGATCCACCGATAGGGTCACTGTCTTCGGCGTCACACAGAGGCGAAGGAGGACCACCAGCTATGTCAATCTTCTTGAGTTTTCCGCCTGCGAAGAACGCGAGAAAGCGACTGTCGGGTGACCAGAAGGGCCGGTGCGCACCCTCCGTTCCGGGCAGCTGTCGAGCAGCCAGGGAATCTAGGTCTCGTACCCATAGGGCGTCTTGACCATTCGCGTTCGCCACGAAGGCGAGGTGACGACCGTCTGGGGAAACAGTCGGATGACTGCGTGTTGTGAACTTCAGTTTATCCGGGGGCAGGACGGAAACCTTGAGAAGACGTGGTTGTTCAGCAGATCGGCGAAAATATGCGACGGAGAGAGCAACCAGAGCGGCCATCAGGATCGCCGCGAAAATCCACGGCACATCGCCTTTACGTGCGGAATGGGGCGGCGACGCCCCCTCGAGTAACAGTTGCCAATCAGCAATTGCCTGCAGCCGCTGTTTCGGGTCTTTCTGCAAACAGGATTGGAGCAAGCGCCGCACCTTGTACGGTACTCGCGTCAAGTCCGGCTGTTCTTTAACCACCGCAGCCAGAAGATCGGTGATCGTTTCGCCCTTGAATAGCTGAACGCCCGAAATCATTTCATACAGCACCACACCGAAGGCCCAAATGTCGGCGCGTTTGTCTGCAGGCTTGCCACGCGCCTGCTCCGGGGACATATATGCCGCTGTCCCCAGTATCATTCCAGCGCGGGTCGGTGACATTGTGAACGTTGGCGAATCGGAGGCACGGCCTTCAACCTGCAGTTCAGCTGCCTTGGCAAGCCCAAAATCAAGCACCTTCACCACACCCGCCGGAGTAATCTTGATATTCGCTGGCTTCAGATCGCGATGCACGATCCCTTTCTCGTGCGCAGCCTCAAGTGCCTCGGAGATTTGCTTCGCATAATTCAGCGCCGTCTCGACCGGCAGGGGGCCTTTCAGTGTTTCGCCCTCTACAAGTTCCATCACAAGAGCCCGATCTTCGACGCCATATATCTGCGCGATGTTGGGGTGGTTCAGCGAAGCCAGCACCTCGGCCTCGCGCTGGAGCCGGGCCATGCGCTCCGGGTCGCTGGCGAAGGAATCCGGCAATACCTTGAGCGCCACGTCGCGCTTCAGCTTGGTGTCGCGGGCGCGATATACCTCGCCCATACCGCCCGCACCGATGGGCGCCACGATTTCGTAGTGACCGAGTCTATCGCCTACAGAGAGCGGCATGTTCTTGATTCAGCCAAGTGTAGCTGATCAGAAAGCACATCGGTCCTGGATAACGCACCATCCGGAAACTATCCGGTTCAGGTTGCGCGTCTCCCATTTTCAGCCCGCAGGGTATCACCGCGGTATCACGTCGGGCATCCATAAGGCCAAGTTGCCCTTCCTCGGCGCACCAGTTGCACCTAAACTCAAACACTTAGACCCAACTGAACCGAACTGAACTGACGCAATACACGTTCGATTCCCGTTAGCCGGATCGTTGGAGTTAACGTAGCCACTAGCCCCGTTAAACCACTCTTGGTATCCTGTTTTTAACCCTTAGCCCGATCAAGGAAAAACGGATACCCTCCGTTGACTGTTACCGTGATTTCAGGGCGCTGCAGCGATCGATGCGCAACCAAATCAGCCCCGAAATTGAGATTGAGAACGTAATCTCTCGGTGCTTAATGCTCGGAGAGACGCGCATGTTGCCGGTTCGCCTTGAAATGGAGTTGAACTTCGCGTTCCGTAGGTTAGCTCGCGAAAAACTTGAGGATGAGGCGAACCGTTGGAGCTCTCTACTGGCGGATGATTTTCGAGATCGATTGCGCGCTCGTATCCCAACAATCCAGCATGAATGCATGCAGTTGTTTGAGCGACATATGAATGGGGTGATAACCGAGGCGGGCAGCAGTGGCCCGAGCAGTGCAGGCCCACGCTTGAGGGTATGGATTGAAGAGGAAATCAAAGAAACACTTGAGACAAAGGTCGACGACCTCACATGGCACCGAAGAGCGAGGAGCAGAGCGGGGTCATCCACACGAGCACAGATGGATGAATCGATCGGCGTGATAGCGTCCGCAGATATTCGCGTGGATAGTGATCCGTTGCCAGACGCGTCACAACGCGTCGCCACACTGTCCAAGAGAGACGCTGACATGCACCACCTTATCGGCAAGAATAATTTCTGTACGCTTACTAACATCGAGATCATGAACGATGCCAGTCTAAAGAAAGTACTCCGTGAACAATTCCAACTCAAACCCGGCGAGGATGCGACAAAATGCTGCCTTGATCGTATCAGGCGAGCGAAGGGCTATCCGCTTTCAAGGAAAGTCAGACAAAGACGGTGACAGGGACATAGATAAACGGTCAAAAACGGTCAACAGCAATGAGCTGACTCGTTTCCTTTGAATGGGTTGTTAGTTTGAAACGGTCAATATCATTTATTGCTGATCCGCTGTCAACAGTTAAAAATAAACTAGGCTCAATGACATAACTGACCTGGAATGTTCTGACCGTTGTGCTCACACTGACAATCGAACCGAGCACAGAAACATGCCGGTCCCGAAACTACTTTCAGTAGCGCAGGTCAGCGCGAAACTACAGTGCGCTCGGTCAACCGTGCGAAAGCTGATCGCCGACGGTGAACTCCGAGCATCGCGCATCAGCAGCCGCACGATCAGGATCTCCGAAACGGACCTCCAGGCTTACCTCGACGGCCGCGCCAACACGTCGCCGCTTTCCACGAAGACAAGGGAGGCCGCCCAATGACGAACGACCAGCTCACGGCGGTCCTTGCCGAACGCATCATGGGCTGGACCGTCGGCCCAGAACGGTTCATGATGGGCGATCGGCGCTGGCTACCTCGCTGGCGTTTTCAGCCAGCCATGCGTCTTGAAGATGCCTTCCGCCTGTTGGAGCGCGCCGCTCCGCAGGACTACGGAGTGGGAACTGCCAAGACTGGCGGTTTCTGGGCCAGGGTTCGCATCGCGGGCGCCACCGGAGAGGCCAACGAGCCAACACAACCTCGGGCAATCACTTTGGCTGTCGCGCGTGCGGTCGGAATCGAGGTGTAGAAGCATGGCATCAGCGCCTAAACCAGATACGAAGGAGATCGTGCGGTTCTTGCACTTGCTGGCTGAACCCGGGCAGGTTATTGAGTTGCGACTGCTCAAAGTCCAGCGTGCAGGCCACGGATTCTCCCGTACCTTGAGCGGCTATTTCAACGATTACGCCGAGCTGGCCGTCGAGGCCGCCAAGCACACCAGCCAGGCGGAAGGGGCTTATGTCACCATCAATCCCGTAAACCCTGCACTCCTCGCCCGCGCGGCAAACCGGTTGCGGGATGCCAGCAAAGATACTCCGCTCACGACCGACGCGGACGTTACGACACGGCGGTGGCTTCCGATCGACCTCGATCCAACGCGGTCACGTGGTATCTCCTCGACTGAGGAAGAGCACGCGCTAGCGCTCAAACGAGCACGACAAATTGATGATGCTCTTCATGCCGAGGGTTGGCCTCGCCCGATTGTGGGTGATTCTGGAAACGGCGGCCACCTCCTATACAGGGTCGACCTTCCGCCTGACGATAATCGAATCGTCCAGCGGTGCCTTGAGGCCCTTGCACTGCGCTTCGACGACGACAGAGTCAAAGTTGACCAGGCCGTATTCAATCCGGCGCGGATCTGGAAGCTCTACGGAACGCTCAGCCGCAAAGGCGATTCCCTGCCAGACCGCCCGCACCGGCTCGCAAGAATTGTGGAGTTGCCTTGAATTGTGTGCCGCTCCAGTTCTTGCAGGAATTAGCAGCACACCTGCCGGAGGCGCCACGTGGAAATCCGCGCGCCGGAGTCCCTTCGGGATTCGACCTTGATCAATGGATCAATGATCGCGGGCTGGACCTCACCGGGCCTTCGGAGTGGAAAGGCGGCCGACGCTGGATCTTCCCCACCTGTCCTTGGGACTCTAATCACGACAACAGCTCGGCATTTATTCTTCAATTACCAAGCGGTGCTATTGCCGCTGGATGTCTCCACAACGGGTGTCGCGGAAAGGACTGGCATGCACTCCGAGATCTTGTAGAGCCTGGATGGCAATCCAGCCCTCGGGCAGGAGGGCGCGCGGTAGCAATACCGCCCGTGAACGGTTGGGAGCCACCGATTCCCTTTCATCAATTCGATCTTCCGCAGTTTCCTATTCAAGCACTGCCTGGTTGGCAGCGAAACTTCGTTCAAGCGCTGGGGGTCGCCACCCAGACACCGGTCGATCTTGCTGCGATGCTTGCACTTGCTGTCGTGGCCGCCGCCTGTGCAAAAAAGGTGGTGGTCTGCATCAAGCCAGGTTACTCGGAACCGGTGAACATCTTCGTTGTTGTTGCCCTGGCACCCGGCAATCGAAAGACTGCCGTGTTTCGGGCGATGACGGAACCGTTGGAGAATCACGAACACCGCGAAATCCGGAGGCTCGCTCCCGAAATCGCTAGGGCCAAAGCGTCGTTGAAGATCAAGGAGGCGAAGCTCAAAAAGCTTCAGGATCGGGCGGCAAATGCTGCCAAGCCAGCCGATCAAGAGAGACTAACCCGGGAAGCTACATCCCTGGCCGTGGAGCTTTCGGAAGGGCGTGCCTTGGTGCCGCCGCGATACATCGCGGACGACTGTACTACGGAGCGCCTAGCAACGCTACTCCAGGATCAAAGTGGCCGCATAGCCGTCATGAGCGCCGAAGGGGACGTCTTTGACTTGATGGCGGGTCGTTACTCGCAGACGTCGACCGCGAATTTCGGAGTGTATTTGAAGGGTCATGCGGGTGATGCACTACGGATCGATCGGGTAGGCAGACCCCCAGAATTTGTCAAAAGCCCGGCGGTGACCGTGGGGTTGACTGTCCAGCCAGAAGTAATTCGGGGATTAGCAGGCAAGCCTGGGTTTCGCGGTCGCGGTCTTCTGGGCAGGTTCTTATATTCGCTCCCAGCGAGCTTGTTGGGCCATCGCGACACGAATCCTCCTCCGGTACCAGGTACTCTGGGCGACGCCTATGGCGCGAACGTGTCCGCGCTGCTTGATATCGCATTGAAGAAGGACGGCGATGGCGAGGCGCGCCCGTACGAATTGACGCTGGAAGCCAACGCTCGTGGGCGCCTGCAAGAGTTCGAGGCGTGGGTCGAGCCACAACTCTCCGAATTTGGAGAGCTCGGTGGCATCACAGATTGGGCCGGGAAGATTGTCGGCGCCGTCGGCCGGATCGCCGGCATATTGCATATGGCCAGCTTGGCAGGTTCGCGCGGATGGGATTACCAAATTTCACAGGAGATCGTCGAGAACGCCATCCAGATAGGCAGATATCTCATACCCCACGCCAAGGCCGCTTTTGCGGAAATGGGTGCAGATGAGTTCGTCGGTCAAGCCAGGATAATATTGCGTTGGATCGAGCAGAACGTGCCCGAAAGCTTTTCTAAGCGTGATCTCCACCAAGCGCTGCGGGGCACCTTCAAGCGTGCTGAGGAACTGGAGAGGCCGTTAGCGCTTCTTGTTTCCCACGGGTTCATCCGCAATAGAGAAGAAGCATCCAGCGGCCCCGGCCGGCGGCCTAGCCCGGTCTTCGACGTGAATCCGCTTTGGGCTTCCCTCCCTGCCAAGCGAGTTCTTCCGAATACCGTTAACGGTCATTTTGAGAATTCTGAGGATTATGAGGACACCTCCTCATCTCGAGATGGCTTCCAGCACTGGAAAGTCCTTCAGGCGGCTAACTCCCTTGAAAATGAGGGACTTGAATGATGTTCGCAACAGGAGGTACGCTTCAGGCGCTGACTGGAGGCGTCCGGTTGAAGAACAGAGTCCAGCATCCGAAGGTGAACGAGTGCCGCGATCGCGGTATGCCATATTGGTTCTTCCGGTACCGTGACGATGAGTTACTACCGGGCGGAACTGTCAAAACCACTCGAAAACGTCGCATCATCGGACCCAGCAAGGGCCCGAACGCGATCCGTCGCAAGCAAGCCGAAATTGAACGTGATCGATTTCTGCTGGAACTGAATAGCGCTGACGCGCCTTGCGAACATGCGGTCGAGGCGGCAAAGCCGGCGGATATTGGCGCGATTTTATTCGGCAAGCTGGCTGAATTGTGGCGCGCCGACTTCGTGGAGCGGAAGATCGGTCAACAATCCCTCATCGCGGCTTCGACGAGAGAGAAGTACATCAACCATCTCAAGAATCACATCCTCCCGCGGTGGAAGGACGTACGGCTTGGCGAGTTTCGCGCCAAGGATATTCTGGACTGGCTACAACAAGAATGCACGTCCTGGTACAAGATGGCGGATCTGAGAAATATCATGAGCGGGATCTTCACGAAGGCCCAGGAATGGGAGATTCTGCCGGACAGCTTCGCCAATCCCATGCGCCGCGTCAAGCTTCCCCGGAAATGGGAGGTGCGGGAAAAACGCATCTTGACGGAGGACCAAACGGCTCGTGTGTTGGCCCGAATGGAGGACCCGCACCTGCTCATCTGTGAAACCTGCGTCGATACGGGCACACGGATCTCGGAGGTCACTGGGCTGAAGATCCGGAATTTCGACCCGGAAACAGGATGCATTCGGATTGAGCAGCGAAACTGGCATGGGGATATTGATGAACCGAAGACCGCAAAGAGCCGCCGAACGCTCGCCCTCGGCATTCTGACGAACCGTTATCGGGCTTGGATTGCACATCTCGCACACCAAGACCCGGACGCTTGGATCTTCCCGCAAGACGAGGACTCACGCCGACCAATCTGGGATTCTGCGGTTAGGAGTGCGCTAAAGCGCGCGGCTACGGCCGAGGGATGCGATTTTTGTGGCCTCGGTCCCCACTCCCTCCGGCGCGCGAACATTACGTGGCGTCAAGAGGTCGGCGGCAGCAGCATTGAAACTTCGCAGATCGCCGGCCATGCGAACACGAAGATCACCGAGGAGTACACGATCGTTCAACTCAGGCGCCAGGAAGAACTCACACGTCGAATCCAGGCCAAGCGCATGAAGGCAATCAGGCGGAGCGGTAGCAAAATCGTCGACATCAAGAATACCGACACGGCTGCGTAGCGAAGGCTGGGTTGTACAGTTCAAATCGGGTCATCCTATCAGCTCGATCGAACGCGATCTCTCTTCTTGCAATCAATTCTTTAGTCAGCTTTCCTGGGATCCCATCCAATTGTTGGATCGAAGAGCTGCTATCGACAAAGTGTCCTTGCAGCACGATGGGTGTGGCTCCAACCACAATGCGTAAACGTTAGCCACAGCGGTGATCTACCTTTTACCCCTGAGCAACATCTAATGCTGCTGATTGAAGGCCTGGCCAATAAATCGGCTACAATCTACTGACGTGGCTCGCCGGTGACGCCGATGATCGATCTGTTCCTGAGCTATAACCGCGAGGACCAAGATGCCGTTCTGGTGATCCAACGACTCCTCGAACGGCGTGGAATTCGTACTTTCCTCGACCAGGATCAGCTCGTCGCAGGTCTCCCTTGGCCGCAAGCGCTCGAACAATCACTCTCATCCGCACGCGCTGTGGCGGTCTTTCTCGGGCCAAGCTAGCTTGGTCTTTGGCAAAAGCGTGAGATGTTTTTTGCTCTTGAGCTGCAGGTCAAAGCTGAGCACGAAAAGCAGCAGTATCCAGTGATACCGGTGCTGTTGAAAGGCGCGCTTCCCCAAGCGGGCTTTCTATTCCTAAATACCTGGGTCGATTTCCGCGAGACGTCCGACGCGGCGGAAGCGCTTGAAGCTTTGATCCGGGCGATCACCCTGGATGAGCGGAGCCCAATGCGGGCGGCGTCTTCGGTGTGCCCCTATTTGGGCTTGCGGGCGTTCCGGGAGGAAGACCATGCGTTCTACTTCGGCCGAGAGGCATTTTTCCGGCTGCTCGTGGAGAAAGTCGCCGGTCAGCCAATCGTAGCCGTGGTCGGCCCGTCCGGCAGCGGTAAGTCGTCCGTGGTTCTTGCGGGCCTGATACCAAGGCTTAGACGCCAGCGCCCTCCTCTGCCAACCTGGGATGCCGTTAGCTTCACACCGGGCGACAATCCTTGGTGGCGCCTCGCCCATCCTGATAGGCATTATGATTTGTTGGTGAGACTGAACGACATCACAAAGAACACCAACGAGCGGGCTGCGACGCAGCAATCCGCTGGCCGATTCAAGCGGCTTCGGTGGGAGGTCCGCGTGAGGTCCAAACGTGCCCCGCGGTCCAATTGAGGTCCAAAATCGCCAACGTGGAAGTCCTTTCTTTTCACTGACCATGGCCTGTAGGCGATTGATATGAGTACCTTGACACGGTAGAGGTCGCAGATTCGAGTTCTGCCGGGCCCACCACTCCTGTCAAACATCTCGCGTACCAGCAAGTATCGATGGACCGAACGCCGGTCAGTTCCACCTGTAGCTGGTGCAGCC
>Ga0210401_10004497_pt1 | contig 14544 bp, 16 predicted proteins | sample IncBWH32MmetaG_FD_150866 | JGI IMG/M metagenome (GOLD analysis project Ga0210401, IMG submission 150866) | Forest soil microbial communities from Barre Woods Harvard Forest LTER site, Petersham, Massachusetts, United States - Inc-BW-H-32-M | ecosystem: Environmental > Terrestrial > Soil >... | reverse complement strand
CTGCTTCCGTATTTAAGGTTGTGAATACGCCCCATCCGAACCCAAATGGGTTCCAGAATTTGTTAGTTTCCGTTTCTGGATCCTCAGCATCCGACATCTGGGCCGTCGGCCAGAGTGTGATTCATTATGATGGCAGCGAGTGGACGGCGTTTTCCGCGCCCCACATTGACGGCGGCGGCATCAACGAACTGACGGGAGTGGCCGATATTTCTCCAGATAACGTATGGGCGGTGGGATATCTCAATCTGGATGAACAGAATCCCAATCAGCTGATCGAACACTACGACGGCACTGCGTGGAGCATCAATCCCGGCCCTAAAATCCCACCCACCGACGTGCCTATTCTGGAATCGGTGACCGCAATCTCCGCCAGCGACATCTGGGCCGCGGGCGGAATCACCATCGATAACCAGACTGAGTTCCCTCTCTTTGAACACTTCGACGGCACCTCCTGGACGGCAACCGCAGCCGGCTTCTCCGAAACCCTCATGTTTGGCGTGTCTGCGGATGCTACGAATGACGTCTGGGCAGTCGGAACCGGGGGGGCCGCACTGCATTACGATGGCAAGACCTGGAGTCCGATTACCGTTCCGATCCCTGGCTCCGGAGAGAATGCACTGTTCGGCGTGAAGGCGCTGACTCCGAACGATGCCTGGGCTGTAGGCTTCTACGTCAAGGAGGCGAACCAAACCAGACCTGAAATAACGCTCATCGAGCACTGGGATGGCGCCAGTTGGCGGTTTATATCCAGTCCCAATCCCGGCGGGAGCCACAAGAACAACTTTTTGCGCGGGATCACGGCGGTTTCGGCCAAAGACGTCTGGGCATACGGCACATCGATCGACATCTCTACGGATCTCGCGTCGACGCTCGTACTGCACTGGGACGGTACCCGTTGGGCCGTTGTGCCCAGCCCCGACCCGGTGTACAAGTTCCGGAATGACTTTTTGAACGGCGGAGCCGTCTTCCCGACCGGTGATCTCTGGCTCGTGGGCGGTGAAACCGTATTCAGGTCGCTCGCCCTCCACGCAACCGGACAGTAGGACCGGCGGGCTGCCCCATGCTTCGCGCACTTTGCTTTCACAAGCTGCGGCTTTTTCTCGCTTGGAGTAGCCCACATCTTCTACTACAAGAATGGGCGCTGGTTGCTCGGGGCTGGCTACCCTTGTGGTTGTAAAGGTGGGCCACCCAAGGCACCGCCCGAGCGGTAACAAGATTTTTACTAAGGTTTGACTTCCTTGTTACACGCCCTGTTCATACTCCAGCATAAGATTCGCGTGTCCAGCTAACAGAAGTCCGACAACAGAATGAAGGAGGAAGTCATAATGCCCGTAGTTGCAACCCAATTTCTGCGCAGGTCCACCCGTCATCTACTCACGCGGTGCACCGTAGCATTCGCCATCCTGGCACTCTCGCTCATCTTCGCCACCGGTGCTTTGGCAGCCGACAACCCTGCAGCGATCTGGCTGTTTGACGTAGGGAACAGCCACGACGGGAACAATCCCTTTGGAGCCGCTATCTCTGATGAAGCCGGTAACCTTTATGGAACCACACAGAAGGGCGGCTTTCCCGGATTCGGGATTGTATTCAAGCTGACCCCGACAAGTAGTGGCCTGTGGAAAGAAACAATCCTGCACACGTTTAAGGGAACCCCGGATGGGGCCAACCCGGATTCAACTCTCGTCCGAGACAGCGCCGGCAATCTTTATGGCACGACGCTTTACGGCGGTCGCAAGACAAAAAACTGTTCCGCGGACTGTGGCAGTGGCATCGTTTTCAAACTAACGCCTACCGCGAAAGGACCATGGAAAGAGACTGTCATTCACCAGTTCACGGGAGGGTTGGACGGGGCAGTTCCGGTTGCCGGGGTGATACTAGACGCTGTTGGCAACCTCTATGGCACAACTTCGGGAGGAGGCGCAAACACCTTCGGGACGGCTTTCAAGTTGAGCCCCACAGCGACAGGCTGGAAAGAGACGGTCCTGCACAGCTTTGGAGATCTCGACGGCATCGCGCCCTATGCTCCGCTGACGTTTGACAATGCCGGCAACCTTTATGGCACAACCTTCATTGGCGGCAACCAAAACCTGGGGGTCGTGTTCAAGTTGACCCCGCAAAAGTCGGGACTCTGGAGGGAGACGGTCCTGCACAACTTTCAGGGAGGGAGTGACGGATTGATGCCGCTCGCCGGCGTAGTCCTCGACAAAGAAGGCAATGTCTTCGGAGCCAGCCAAGCGATGAGTGGTCAACTCCCCTGCGGTACTGTTTTCAAGTTGACCGCGGCGAACGGCTATGCCCAGACTATTTTGCATGAATTCGAGGGGACGTTTAACAACAACGACGGCTGTATCCCCAATCAACTGGTTTTCGACAGCCATGGTGATCTGTTCGGGACTTCAGAGTTTGGAGGAACGGACAGTGCGGGCACGATCTTCAAGCTGACTCGCGAGTCTTCTGGATTCAGCTACAGTGTGCTGCACAGCTTTATTGGCGACCAAATCGGAAGCACCGACGGAGAATTCCCCGTTGCTCCGTTGACCTTTGGTCTCGACGGAGCACTGTTCAGCACAAGTCTCGGACCAGGATTTCCGGCCGGAGGCGAAGTCTTCAAGTTTATTCCCTGATTTGCTTGCCAGTGTCCAGGTTCGCGCCTTCTGCTGGTTCTTTGGACGCTGACCTGGGACACTGCTGCGTAAAGTCGCATTGTTCTGCCTATATTGTAACCTCACGCGAATACATTCACCGCGCTGTTCGATCTAGCCAATCCATGTACTATGACAAAACCCAATAATGTTTGCTGAGCTGGTGGCACCAAAGCACGCGTCTCCAGAGACCTAAGAATGAATCCAAGGCGAATGAAAAAGAGGGATGTCACTAATTATGACATCCGCGACCCGAAAGAGCGCAAGTTTATGATTTGCTTTTGGTTTCAAAGAGTTGAGAAAAATCCGCAGAGGTCAGTTCCGGCATTAGTTGTTTAGCACAGCTTCGTACCAACCGCTCCTCTAGATTTGTTTGTCAAAATTGAGCAGTTTTGACCAGACTCTTCTCAAGGCGGAAACGTATGATTACTTTAATCCGGCGGGGCAGTTATGGGTTAGCGTCGATTGATAGGATCGACGTTCCGACCCTCCTGCTCCGCTTTCCGTACCCAAACCCGCTGCGTTCAAGCCGGGCCAACAGGTTCGGCCTTCTCCTCTACCTCGATGCCGCGGGCACTCTGCGGGCGACTGGTGAAAAAGGGATTGGCGCGGCAAGCAGATGGGGAGTTGGAGAACTTTGGCAAAATCAATTCATGAAGACGAAGCTTTGCTAAAGGCCAACAGGCTTCACGCCGGAATTTATCGCCGCGTGGCTAACAAGCTGGGAGTTGACGCTTCCTATGTGAGCCGTGTCGCGGTTGGCAAACGAAAGGCATCAAAGATTCGCAGCACTCTATTGGATGAACTTCGCAAGATACAACGGTTGTTAAGTTAAACTGCGGCCCACTGAGCGGCCGGTAGTTTTGTTTTCAGTTCACTTAAAACGATGGTGTTCAATTCAGCACACGCATCCATGGAAAGTTATCCCTACCCTTGCTAGCCAGGCGGCTGCGCGCCACTGAAGCATCGAGGGGGAGAGAGCAGTGAAAAATGCCCAAAGTTCTACTCGCTGATGACGACGATGCAGTACGAAATATGTTGCAGGTAGTGCTGGAACGCGATGGGTTTGACGTAGTTGGGGCAGCAAGTGTACGCGAAGCCCTTAGTCGCATCGCCACGGAAAACTTTGACGTACTGCTGTCTGACCTACACATGCCGCAAGCCGGGGATGGGTTCACAGTGGTGAGTGCCATGCGTCACACTCATCCCGAGGCTGTGACCCTGGTACTCAGCGGTTATCCAGAGTTAGACGAAGCCTTGGCTGCCATTCGCTTACAGGCTGATGAGGTCTTGGTCAAGCCAATTGAAATTGCGTCATTGCGGAAGATAATCCGCGACAAGATGGCCCACCCGGCGGGCCACAGGCCAATGCCCCCGGAAAGCGTTGCTTCCATATTGGAACGTGAACTCGATACGACGATTCACAACTGGATGGTGCTGGTAGAAAAAGACGAAGAGCTGATCCATATCCCGCTAAGTTTTGAAGAGCGCACCGGCCATCTGCCTAACCTCCTTGCAGCAGTTATCCACCGCTTGCGCCTTCCGGCAATAGCGAAAGCCCATATCTCCAATGCGGCTCACGAGCACGGAATTCTGCGGCGTCAACAGGGCTATTCTGCGGCGATGATGGTGGAAGAATCACGAATCCTACAGGTAAGCATCTTTAGCACGCTGCAAAATAATCTGCCTAGAGTAGACTTTAGCAAGGTACTACTGGACGTTATGACCATTGCCGATGAAGTGGATTCGCAGTTGAAGCAGGCGATGCTGAGCTATGTCGATCCCATGCCTCTGGGACCGCCTTGTCGAGTGGCTTAGTGCCTAACGATGGAAAAACTTCGCTGCATTTCTTCGCGCAACTTGGCCGTGCTTAGGTATGTTCAGTGGAGGACTGTTGCCGCTGCCGAAATGTCGTCACTACTGCCGAGTCGGCAAACCGCGCTAAACACCTCCGGCAAACGATGACCTTGCAGTTCTGTCCATGAAAATCGGTTTAGGAGACGATTTTAGTACGCCTTTGCGCTAACTCGCCCTCCAGCTTTATTTGTCAAAACTGAGCAGTTTTGATCAGACTCTCCTGTAGGCGAAAAGTATGATTACGTTTGTTCGACGGCGCAGTCATGGGTTAGTGCCGATCGACAGTATCGACGTTCAGGCCCTCACGACTGACTTTTCTGAATTTTACCTTCCAGGCCGGACTTATTAGTTCGGCCTTCTTCTTTCACCACGCTGCTTCGCACTGATTCCCCAACAAACTCATCCCGAAAAGTGATCCCAGGGGGAGCGTTGGGGCACGGTTACTTCCGGCGTGGTTCGACACCGGGCAGGGGTGGCTTCTTGGCACGCTCATTGTCGGGAGGGCCGCCGGGCGTGGCAGGCGGTTCGAGACGCTTGTTGAGACGTACACTTCGATTCTCGGACACTGAAGTCACCGTTGTTCCGCCGTCATCATTAAGAACGACGCTCAGGAGGGAGCTATGCACGTGCAAATTGTCTCCGACGTCATAATTGATAAAGCGGAGCTTCCGGAAACGGTTCATGAAAAAACTGACCCGCGAACGGGTCGTCCCCACCATCTCGGCTAGAGTCTCCTGACTCAGCCTCGGCACCACCATTTCGGAGACCCCTTCTTTGCCGAAATGTGCCATCAACAGAAGGACTCTCGCTAGCCGCTTTTCGCTGGAATTGAACAGTTGATCGACCAAATCTTCCTGATATCGGATGTTTCGCTTCAACAAATGCTTGACAAACATGGCCGACAATTTCGGCTCCCTACTCATTGCTAGCATCATCGCCTTCTTCGCGACGTGAAGAAGAACGCAGTCTGTCACCGCCGACGCAGAGGACATGCGCAAAAGCTGCCCAGCAAGACCGCCTTCCCCAAAGAAATCGCTTTCGCCTAAGATGGCAAGCGTTGCTTCTTTCCCGCCTTCTGAGACAACGCTGAGCCGCACCTTTCCCGTTTGGATGAAGAACAATCCGTCAGTAGAATCGCCCTGAGTGAAAATCGTATTCTTCTTCGGAAAAGACACCAACTCCCTGCCTTTCCCGATGGTTGAAAGGAAGGCATGGGCGCTGAAATGAGGTTCGTTCTTCGCTGTCGTGATGTGTTTAGCCAAGAGAGTGCCTTCCTAACGAGATGGAGATAGCGCTGATGTTAATTATGCGGGAGTGAAGGAAGCTAGACTGGTCAATACAGCACACAATCGCTTGGTGTGATTTACGGAGAATCGTTGCCACGGCCAGGGTGTGGCATTAACCATGGGGACAACACGTCCAACATGCCTCGACTGCGCTGCGCCACTGGACGTTGCCGACAGTCAGCGTCGGTTTTTTTTGTCTAAAGCGGGACTTTAACTCTTAATCGACCTTGCCAGTACACAGTACCCAATCTATTTTGCTTTGTTTTTCACACGCCACACGATAGTAAGTGGATCACGACCTTTGCCGGGGCTGATGAGTCCGCGCTGTTCCAGCGCCTTGATGGTATTGCGATTGGCGGACAAGGGGCGTATTTCTTCATTATCTTTCAAGTGCCGCAGAACTGGGTTGCCACCGAGCGAATCGGTTTCAAGCTCGTAGCCCTGTTGCATGTGCGACAGTAAGTCTTGTTCAGTCTCGGTGAGTTTCGGCAACAGACTAGCAGCTTTCTTTTTCCCCATCGTTAGCTCGTCGGATTCGATAGCTTGCAACTAACTGGGTCGTCCGCTCCTGCATCACTTTCAGACGCCCTCCACTTCGTTGAATCGAGTGCAGGAAAAGAGTACGATGCGCGAGGAGAATCTCTTGGGTTGCCTCTTGCTCGTTGTCTTTCTTGCTTTTCCGCGAATCGCACTCGCATTGTTGTTCTTTTTCTCGAATTATTTAGAACGAGCGTACCACGGCCTGTTATTGCCCTTGCTTGGATTTCTGTTCTTACCCCTAAGTACGTTGGTGTATGCGTGGATGTTGAATACGCGACAGCCTTTAGCTGGCATTAATTTGCTGATTCTGATTGTCGCCGTTGTGATCGACCTCGGCGGCGTTGGTGGCGGCGAATATCATCGGCGGACACGGTGGCAGGAGTAGGTGATTAAAGATGCTGAGACGATCTATCATTTTTTCCCAAGTGCGGGAGAGGCAGCGCCGAAACCACTTTAGATGGCCGCGATCCGAGCAAGTCTAGCCCTCGATTTCAGATCGGCAGCAAACCCCAAAATCCTGTCAAATGCGAAACCACGGACTATGCGCGAGCATTTCATCGTGCCTTCGATTAGCAGCCGATATGTCGCTTGCGCTGAGTGGCCTTATGTCCGCAGCCTCGAACAGTTCTTCTAGCTGCTCTATTTCGGCAATGATGCGTTCAACGTCCATTCCGTCTTAATATCCAACATGAGCACCGCAATCGTCAAACGGCCAAGCATCTGGATGCGTGACTTTAGTGTGACCTTGACCGGAATCCGCCATAGGTCAGGTAGATGCCGAGGGCGAGTGAAACAGCCCCGTACAGGTAGAAAAGTTGCTGGTAGTGAAGCTGCTGAAGAAAAAGTCTCGCTTCCATCTCAGGCGGCAGGAACAAGAAGAATAGGCTCTTGATAAGCGCCATCCAACCGACGAGGGTGACCACGACGACGAGCGCACCGCCCGACCAGATATTGTGCGCGAGAACCAAGGCCAGCCCAGCCGCTAGCGTGATTACGCCAAGGATCAACGTCATCGCGGAGTTCTGAAGAAGGGCGGTCACCGTTTCCACGGTCGCTTGTCCACGGGAAATTATGGATAGCCTGATAAGAATGCAGTACAGCCCGATCAGCCTGCTTAGAAAAAGTGTACGCGGCGACATGTTGTCCTCCAAACGAACCAGAGGTTTGTCTGCCAAACCGTAGCGTGCAACGTACCCGCATCGTGCTAAGGCTCACCACGCTTCTGCTATTTACAACTTTCAGTACCGGCGTAGTTTGGAACCGAGCTGTTCTTGAAGAGCTGTTCTGGGAGGGCAGCCCCAACTCGGGCGGGGGGCTCTCTCTTTTTGCAGGAAATCAGCCAGGCAGTTCAATCCGGTCGGCGTGCTTCTTGTCCCGCTCATGTTCCTCCGCAAGGACCCTTTCTAGCCAATGTGCTTGTTCATCGGCAAGCCTCTTATCGATGAACGCGGGATGTTGGCAAATAACAAACTCTTCGCCACATCCGTCACACAGGAGCGTCCCCATCTGTTGGAAATCCGCCGCCTTCTCTAAACTCTGGGCTTTCTTGATGGCTACCGCTTTCATTGCTGAATTCTCCCGACCACGACAACGTCTGCTCCGAATTTATCATTTTCAATGATGGCTTAGCCTCAACGCATTCGGCGGGAATTGGCGGGGCCAGGCAGTCGGTGCCGTAAACTACGAACGCACCAATATGCTGGACAAGCCAGTTCAGGACCAGGAAACATTCCAGCAACTCCTGGCTGCTGCCTATACAATGCAGGAGCAAACTCACCTGTTGGTCAAGGAAACTAAGGAAGATCCGCCCCGATAATTTCATCACCGACCTGGCATCAGCAGTTCCACAATCTGATGTTGATCCTCAGGTATCCCTGAGTTGTTCGAGGGTTCGAAGGCGAGTCTCTCAAAGCGACGAATTGTTCTGGAAAGTCGCGACAGTGGCAGCAATGGCAGCGGTTTCGGCTTTACTACTGGTCGGGTCCGTCAATCACCTGTCAGCCCTACCGCCTGGACTGTCTCTGCCGCCGGAAGTGCTTCAGCTACCTTTCCGGAAAGCACAACCGGTCGTGACCGTTCTGCACGGTGGAGTCGGGACGAAGACGGTTGTTATCGACCCGGACGCGCTGACCACGACCGGACCGAACGAACAGACAGTGGTTGCTGATCAGCCGCCTGAGATGAGCGCGACTCCTGATTCTGCACAGAAGACTATTGTGAACTCGAACCGCGTGCATTCCGTCTGCGAGAGCGAAGCCGAGATAGTTGCCCAGAACACCGTAGTACGTTATTATCCGCAGTCCGCCGCGCTTCGCGTATCGCCGCATAAGAAGCCTTAGTTCGGAACATGGCTGAATGAGAATTTCCCAAGGAGCGGCCCGATCCTGAGCGGAGGCCCCAGTAATGAAACTCTCGCATCTGTTCGCATTAAGGGCGACACTATTAGCACGGAAGGACACAACCCTCCACAAGTCACACGGCACGAGGGTCGCCGCGTGCAAGCCTCGCCCGAAGAACTCAATTTGAATCGCAAGATCGAAAGTGCGGCGAAGAGCGCCATTACTACCAGCGCTGGTTATTGGAACATTCGAGTCACGTCCTCAGGTAGTTGTTCGTCGAGTTTCTGTGCAATCCATGCGTGCAGTTCTGACCTTACATCGGAATGGAGATAAAGGAACAGTAGTCCGGATTGTCCCTTGTCATTGGTCCAGCAAACCTTGCAGGTCGCCGTAACAGCCAGTTGAGGGTTCGTTAGCCTGAATTGAATCGTCACTTCTGTTCCCGGTACTAGCGGAGTCGGACCGCTGAATGCCATTCCCTGTTCACTCACGTTTACTGTCGTCCCAAAGAGTTCAGATTCTCCTTTTTTCTGAGCCATTGCTGGGACAGAAATGGGGTAGCGGAAGTAGCGACGCCGTTCTCTTATTATTAGTCCGTAGGCGGCTCTAAATGTGTGCTGGATTGAATCGTAGGTCAACGGTTTTTCGAGGGTAAAATTGCAGCCCGCATTCAAGGCATCTGTGGTCTGACTGCTGCTGCCCGTGATTGCGAAAGTGACTGCACTTCGATTGGAGGGCGAACTGCGAACCTGTTGAAGCAGGAGTGCGGCGAAGGTTCCAAGTGCAAAATCAATGACAACGACTTCGAGTTTGCTGCGCCTCACGCGGTCTATCGCGCCTGAGGGCTTAATCCAAACTTCGACTGATAAAGCAAGCTCTGCATCGCCTCAGCGAGTTGCCGAGTAACAACCGAGTCTTCTGAGACGATGAGAGCTGTGCCAACTGATCCCCCAGACTTGCCGTCCATTAAGTATCTCCCTCACTACGCGGAAATGCGTTCATCGGATTTACGATCATCACATCTAGGATTCTTGTGTGCGTACACCAACAGCCTTTTCAGGTACCGAATTCTCCTAACTTGCAAGGCTGCTGTAGTTGCAGCTCCGACCCCGACACCAAGCAGAAAGATACCTATGACTATCAGAAAGTCCATAGCACCCCAGCGACGCCGCCTTTGCTTCCCGAAACGAACACTTCGATGAAACTCTTTTTCATGGGCCTCTATCAGCGAGTTCGCAAATGAACTGTTCCGGGTGGGCTTTGGCATGAACGAGATGGTCAGGAATCCGACCAGACGCAGGGCAGAACCATTCCTGAAATTCTGGATTCCGTCGGATTTTGTGTTGTTTTGGGGAGGGCTGGAATGTCACCCGACGAGCCTTGACAACTCGACTATCGTCACTTTCTGCATTGCTACGATTATTGGGCTCACAAAATCTCGGGCTGCCCGAATCTGTAGTTTGCTTGAATTGGATGTGCAAGTCTATTGTGCGTTGGTATCACGACGTTACACCTTAGTAAAGCTGACTGCATTTACCGAGGGATTTTGTCTGAATTCTGGACTGAACACGTCAAGTTTTTCCTTTGGTCACATCTTCGGCGGACTTGCTTCTCAGCATTTCAGTTCTTTGCAGCACGTTCATTAGTTCGTCCACGATGGCCCGCCTCCGGTCTTGTCTAACCAAGTATTCGAATTTCTCGTCTCTCGTTGGTATGGCGGTCTGCCAGTAAGCGCGATCCTGTTTATCAATCGCCGCAAGTTCGGCCTTCAGGATTTCGATGCAGGCCATGCCTTCCTGTTTCAATTTGATTGCCAATCATCTTTTCAACTAGGAGAACATCTTGGAAGAGATCGTTAACGCGGTGTGACGACTGGTCGGCAGCACTGCCGACATTTCGGCACGTTCGGCAGTGGGCACATGCCTGAGCAATTAAGACTCTTGCGACTAAAGTTTATTTAAGCCCTGCCGATGTCCTCTTTCAGGAGGAAACCCATGAGTGCTAAACCACTCGTTCCCGCTGCGTTATACCTTCGCATGTCAACCGAACACCAGAAATACTCACTCGAAAACCAGTCTACGGCCACACAGAGGTACGCGGAGACCCGAGGCTTCCAGATTGTCACTACATATTCCGACCCCGCGAAGAGCGGTCTCGTCCTTCGGCGTAGATTCGGTCTTCAGCAACTTCTGCGAGATGTGGTCGGAACCCCGCCCTATCGCGCAATCCTTGTCTACGATGTCAGCCGATGGGGACGATTTCTAGACGCGGATGAGTCAGCGCACTATGAGTTTCTGTGTAAGTCAGCAGGCGTCCCAGTGCATTATTGTGCTGAAAGCTTTGCGAATGACGGCACTCTCTCCAGCCTTCTGATGAAGACCCTAAAGAGAGGTATGGCAGCAGAGTACAGCCGTGAGCTGAGCGTCAAAGTGCTGGCCGGTCAGAAGCGTATAGCCTGCCTGGGTTTTAAGCAGGGAGGTGTTCCCGGTTACGGTCTGCGGCGAATGTTAGTGGCAAGCGATGGAACCCCGAAACAATTGTTGGCAAACGGAGAACGCAAGAGCATCGCAACGGACCGAGTCACGCTGGTTCACGGTCCCGACTTTGAAGTAGCGCATGTTCGGGAAATGTATCGCATGCTTATCTCGGATCGGCTCTCTGTGCCTGATATTGCCCGTGAACTCAACAAAAAGGGAGTAAAGCAAGCTGGAAAAGGTACAGTCGCCAACCCTTGGAATTATGCGACTGTGTATCACGTCCTTACCAACCCTAAGTACGCTGGAATCCACGTTTTCGGCCGAAGCACACAGAAGCTTTGTACTCCAAGCGTAAGGCTCCCAAAGGCGGAATGGATCATCACACCTGAAGCGTTCGAGCCTATTGTTGATCAGCAGACCTTCGACCGGGCACAACAGATTCTGCACAGTCGGACCGTGAACAAATCTAACCAAGAACTGCTCACGGACTTGCGGTCGCTTGTGGCTGCTGAAGGTCAACTGACGGCTCGCTTGATAGACAGTTCGTGGGAGATGGCATCGTGCTCAACTTACAGATGGCGCTTTGGCAGCCTGCAGGAGGCCTACAAACTTATCGAATATGGTGGTCCGGAGAGCTTCAAAAAATTCGAGGCTCGGCGTCGAAACCAAGCTTTGCGAGATGAGCTTATTGAAAAGGTCGTCGCCCTATTCCCTAGAGACATTGCCATCATCCGATACGGACGGAAATGGCGTCCACGATTGCGCGTCAAAAGAGGCCCGCTGATTTCGGTAGTCGTCGCACGGCCCGTTCGAATGGCAGGGGGCACTCTCTGTTGGCTTGCCGACCCACCACGTCACGAGCGTCGGCTGATAACTTTTCTTGCTCGGCTGAAACCGAGTGAGCCTGATTTTCATGATTTTCACGTCCTACCGAACATTGACCGCAGAAAGCGGTTTTCGATTAAGCCTAATGATGAATGGCTTAAACGGGGACAACCTTTGCCAAGACTTTGTGACTTATTACTGGTGATCGATCAGGTTCGTAGGTCGCACAAGCGGTAGCGTTACCAAGGACTTAATGCTTGGCGAAGCGTACACGCGCGTTTCGGGCTTCATTAGAAAAACATCATCGGGATTGAATCGTGGTATACGTGTATTCACAATGACTGCATCTGCCAGCAGGCCAGTTCCCGCCGCTCAATATGTGCGGATGTCAACCGGGCTTCAGCAGTACTCACTGGAAAACCAGGAAGCCACCATTCAGGAATATGCCGAACAACATGGCTTCGTTGTGGGTAAGACCTACGTGGACGCTAGCAGGACCGGGGTAGTAATCAAGAACCGGACTGGTCTCAGCAATTTACTAAAAGATGTCCTAAGCGGGAACACAAGTTACAGTGCAATTTTGGTTTACGACGTGAGTCGATGGGGCCGTTTCCAAGATACCGACGAAGGTGCGCATTACGAATTTCTTTGCAGAAATGCTGGCATTCAGGTTCATTACTGTGCTGAACAATTTACAAATGACGGAACTCCGCAAAGCGCAATAATCAAAACTCTGAAGCGAACAATGGCTGCTGAGTTCAGTCGTGAACTCGGCGTTAAGGTAATCAATGCAAAGAAAAGACTAGCGCAGCTTGGATTCAGAATGGGCGCAATGCCAGGATACGGTCTACGTCGCATGATGATCTCATCGGATCGAAAACAAAAGCAGAGGCTGAAGACAGGCGATTACAAGAACCTCACTACCGATCGCGTACTACTAGTACCTGGCCCTAGAAAAGAGGTCGAGTGTGTGCGGGCCATTTATAAGATGGCTTTGCGAAAGGGAATGAATTTTAGCAGGATCGCTCGTCGCCTCAATAAGGCAGGTATTTCGTACGTTAATGGAAGAAGGTGGACGTGTTCGGCTGTCGGTAGGATTCTCAGAAATCCCAAATACACAGGATGCAATACATGGAACCGATCCTCACGCAAACTACATACAAAGCTGGTTTCCGTCCCGCCCGATCAATGGATAGTCAAACCAGGGGCTTTTGCAGCCATCATTAACCAAGATAAGTTCGATCGAGTTCAGGTGATCCTGGGCAAACGAAGGCACACTGATGAACAGCTGTTGAACGGTCTGAGGCGATTGTTGAAGGCTAAAGGAAAATTAACGCAAAACTTGATAGCGGAAGCGCGAAATCTGCCAAACATTGCGACGTACTTCTATCGTCTTGGTTCCTTTCGTAAAATCTACGAACTCGTCGGCTATACAGCGACTCCTGGTGCCTTCGTAAGAGCGGACAGCCGCAAAGCGACACTAAAACTCCGAGCAGAGCTGCTAATACGGATCGCAGAGCTGTTTCCGCAAAACGTGACATTTGTTCGGATGCCCCGAAAGATGCGGTGCATCATGCGGATCGACAATGCTCTTGATATTTCGCTAATTATTTGTCCGAGCTACCGAACTAAGAAAGGAGCCTTGAGGTGGATACTCACTCCCATTGATTGCGAACGCGACCACATTACGTTGCTTTGCAGATTGAACTCCGAGAACGCAGGTTTTCACAGCTTTTATTTAGTTCCCTGTGTGGACAGGTTGAAGCCCTGCAAGCTGAGAGATGATGATCCGTGGTTGAAAAAGAAAGGCACGCGATTAGATCAGCTATCGCAGTTTTGTGAATCCGCCAAGACTCTTTCATCGCGACTGCCGAAAGCTGAGTCTCAAATTCCAAAGTTGCAGACTACCAGCACCTTACGCGGGTCCAGAGCAAAACAAAGGCTAATTCGTAAGTTAGAAAATAGAGAAGACTTACGATTCTAGCCTGAATTAGGATTCATGGGACGATTTTGTCTATCACGGCCCTAAACCTCTCAACATTGAAGCAGTCTGCTCCAGCGAGGCCGAAGTGTGTCATCAAATTCGCCAGACTCTGATCCATGAACTGGGGCACTATTTCGGGACGGATGACAAGCGATTAAAGGATGTGTAGGTTTCCGGTAATCGAAGTACTGGCGACTCGGTTCTGCAGCAAACTCCAAAATCCTGCCAAATGCGAAACCACGGGCTGCTCGCTAGTTTCTCATCGTGCCGCCGATTAGCAGCCGAGATGTCGTTTGCGCTGAGTGGCCTTATGTCCGCAGCCTCGAACATTTCTTCTAGCTGCTCGATGTCGTCAATTATGCGTTCAACGTCCATTTCGTCTCAATATCCAACATGAGCGTCGCAATCGTCAAACGGAACTGCAGGAAAGACACTGAACCAAGTAAGTAGAGTCGAAAGCCCCTCCATTCGCACAATAATGACCAGTTTGCGATACCATTGCTTTCAGCAACATCCTCCATGTATGGGGTATAGATCATGCACAACGCTTCCCGCCTTCGCTGGCTACACATTTCAGCGGTCCTAATTGCCCTT
>Ga0210401_10004496_pt1 | contig 14545 bp, 12 predicted proteins | sample IncBWH32MmetaG_FD_150866 | JGI IMG/M metagenome (GOLD analysis project Ga0210401, IMG submission 150866) | Forest soil microbial communities from Barre Woods Harvard Forest LTER site, Petersham, Massachusetts, United States - Inc-BW-H-32-M | ecosystem: Environmental > Terrestrial > Soil >... | reverse complement strand
GATCCGCTTTCACGACGCGTCCCGTATTCCCGGAAATGATGAGTTCGCCCGCGGCACCCTTCAGAGCGTCCGCTCCGGTGGCGCGCCGGACCGCGAAGGTCTGCACGTGCCCGCCGCCATCGGTGTGGGCGGGCGCACCGAACTGGACCTTGAAGGCGACGTCTTCGCGAAGATCGCGATCCGTGTCGAAGCGAAAGGCGTAGAGACCTTCGTCGCGGAAGGTGTCTGGCGCGCCGACGCCGGCGTTCGGATTCACGGTCAAAGCCATGACCGTTGTGCCCGGGCGGCCGCGAAACAAGTAGAAGTCGCAAACGTTGATGCGGGGGTCTTCTTTTGCGGTAGGCGTATCGAAATGATGCGACATGGCGAATCTTCTCCTAAAGGGTTAGATACGAGGCCACAAGGTCGATCGCTCGGATGCGGGGCCGATGGGGCGATCCTCCTTGACATCCTCAACCTCATCGGAAGATTTTTCAAGTTTGGAATGGAAACGAAGCAATTCCCAAGTCCAGATTAGTCGGATAACCAGACAATGAGGTCAGTTTCCGATTAGCGCGTTTGTCAGTGACTTGAAGTTTCCCTCACCGGGCGCGGCAAAATCGTTGCAGGTGCACTTTGTGGGCTTCGGTAGGACCAAGGCTCAGTTTCGTCAAGCTGTCAAAAGCCTTGTCATAAAACTCTTTCGTCCGAGTGACGACCGTTACGAACGAATCGTGGCTCACGTGGAGGAAAAACTGGTCCGGCCCGTAGGACCAACGTGGAACGTAGTTCGCGTCCCATCCAAAAAGCATGGGTTGGAGGAGTAGACCAATTGCCTCGTTTAGTTCGTCTCCCCGGAAATGATGGCCGGGACCAGCTTCAAATGACTTCGGTTGGCCCGCTGCGCTATGTATCGCTTCGACGATGCGATACCCGATGGCCTCGTCTAAATAATTCCACATTCCCCAGCCGGTTAACCAAAGCAGAGCGCCCGCGAAGTCCTTACTTTCATACGAAAGCGTGGCGAGTGTGCGAGCGAGAAACGGGAGCCTCTCTAGCTTTTGGGGATACTCAATCTGGAGACAACTTGCTTCGGGATGCGAAAAGAATGGACCGTCCGCGTCGTACTGGACTGACTCAGTGTCCTGGTTAGGCAATCTCACAAAGCAATTGCTGAGTTCCGCTGCGGTTAGAACCTGCAAATTTGGCTCCTCGGATACGAACTGTAATTGTAGCCTTGGAACCCAAAACCGAATATCAGCGAAAACCAAATCCCAGTGCCCGGCTAGTCGCGTTACTGGAGAACAGTTTTTGACCCAAGTTCCACTTGTCCGATTTCCGCGTTTGTCAGGACTTGAGCACTAGATCGCCAGCCATGACATGGGCGTGAAGCCTATGCTTCCCGTTGCCGTCCTTCTGGAGGGAATTTCCTATCCAGCCTTTGGGGTCGCCAAACTGAGTGCCGCTAATGTCTCCGAACTTCACGGAGAGATCCACATGGGAGTAGTCTTCTGGACTTCCTACCTGGATAGTCAAATCGCCGCCAGTGAGCTCAAGGTCCTTGTCTCCCGCTACGTCCTGTACAGAAAGGTCGCCGCCGTGCATGCGGGTATAAAGGTTTGTTGACCTGGGGATTTCGATCGTGACCTGCAGCTCTTTTTTTGGAACGTGTGAGAGCTTGAGATCCACGGCGGAGCCCGAACGCTTCAACTGAATCTTAATATTCTTCGCCTGTTCCAGGTTCTTGCCCTGTACGTGTATGGAAATTTTTTCCGAATCGTTGCCTACGACGCGGAAGTTCCCATCGTGCAGGTGCAACCGAAGGGTCACGCCACTGGCCAAGTTCGTTTCGAATCCTTGAGGTTGGAGATTCCTGCTGTTTTGCGAGGTCTGGCAGAACGCCACCGACGCGAACAGCAAAGACGCTGCAAGAAGACGAAAGAGATGGTTCATGGGGGTCCCCCCTGGCTAAATAGTACGCAAAGAACGGGCCGAAGGTTCCTCTTTATTTAGGTGTTGATCCTGTGGCGAGCTACTGCCCGGTCGCGTAACCGGACATCTGGGATCGTCAGGAGCATTTGTCGGGTTTCGGCGTCAATCGTCCAAGTGCCGCGACGGTTCTCTTCAATTGCTTCTCGAACGCGGTTGCAGGATAACTTCCGTGTAGCGGACAAGGTGGAAACCAAGTGACGAGAAGCGCGTTCCTCGGTACCTATCCGGTGAGACTTCCCACGAGCGGACTTCTGGACCGCGGCACAGCGAGCGCAACGACGGGAGTGCGCTCCCATGACCACGCGATCATTCACTCTTGCTGGTTTCCGACGGCGTCGGGAAGCGTTCTTGAATCCACGCTTGCCAGAGCGGTGTCTCGCGGGCGACGGTCCCGGCCGCCTGATCGCCGTAGAGGTAGAAATTTAGCGTGACCATGCTCTGGCCGTCGAAGTTGACGGCGCCAAGGGCGGCGGTGCCCGGCGCCGGCTTGTCGAGCCGCAGCAGGGCGTTGCACGGACTCTGGCTGACGCGTTCCACCACGCCGCTGAGCGCCGGGACGCCCGCCGGAGCGATCCAGCGTTGCCCAGCGCTGACGCCTTTCACACCCAATGCCGCGGTCAGCGTTTCCCAGGCCTCCGCTTCGGTTCCCGCGGCGGGTGCCATCCACTGCATCATCGCGGAGGGTTGGCCGCGGAAGTGCGTGAGATAGATCCGCAGGATGCGGAAGAAGCCCGGCCAGCCGGATTCGGTGCCTTCGAGCTGGTTGTCCCAGTCGTCCGTGCTGGCGAAGAGGCTATGCACCACGCGGACGATGCAGGTGCCTCCCGCGCGCGCTTCGACGGTCCACTCGTCCGCGATGATCGGCGAGCCAGGGGCCCAGCCCGGGGCCTCGGCGGCAAACCTCCGCGGCGGATCCCAAGCCGTCACGGCGGAACTGGACTCCATGCCCGGGCCGAAGTCCAGCTTCACCGCAACGGGCTTCCCGTCGCGCATCTCAAACTCAGTCGGTACGAACCAGGACGAAATACCTGGCCCGGTGGCGATGGCCTGCCAGACTTCCTCCGGCGTGCCGGGGACCTCGACTTCGACCTGGACAGAACGGCGTCCGGAAGCTTCTTTCTTCACGCTCATGATGGCTCCTTAGGATCGGATTTCTGCGGCAGGGGGTGCGCCACGACGACCAGGCGATGCGCGCGGCCGCCGGGGGCGGATGCATCGTGATACTTCGCAACCAGTTTCGTGATGGTCTCGGTAAGTTCGTTGCTGAAAGCCGCTCGGTCCGTCGCCGACTGGAAGCGAACCTCGGTATCCACCGCCAGGGTTGCCAGGCGTTTGCCCGTCTCTTTCGCGCGACGAACAAGATCGCCCACCTCGCGGACAACCCGTGCGCCAAGGGCGATGAGATAGCTCGCGGACAGCCTATCGATTTCCCGATTCGGATCCGCGGCGACCGAACCCATGGCACTCGGCGAAACGACGTAGGAAGCGGCCGTCGCCACGAGCAGCCGTTCCGTCAGCCCGCCCCACTTGCGTTCCTCGGCCAGCCGCACCAGCCCGTGCGTCTCCAGCGCGTGCAGGTGGTAGTTGACTTTCTGCCGAGCCAGGCCAACCCGGGTGGCCAAAGTCGCCGCCGAGGCGGGCACGACTAGCTCGGAGAGGAGTCGACTCCGCATGGGCCCCAAAGCGACCGTCGCGGCTGCCGGATCATCGATGACTTGGATGTCGAGCATGAGGGGATGCTAGCCTTGACAACTTTTATTGTCAATGGTTTTTAACGCGTTTTCTTACGAATTTGCAGAGTCGATGTCGTGCCGCAGAATTGTGGTGCGAATGGGAAGTCGGCTTGTCGGAACCAATCCCAATGCTTGAATAACGGGCAAGCCGGAGGTAATCAAGGTCAGAAGGTCCATTGTCTGAAATCGCGACTGTCTCAGTCCAATTGCCTGTGTAGTCGCATAATCGGAAACTGACCCAGTATCCAAAATTTTGTGCCGGTGGCAGGAACAGCGTATCATTTGCGGCTAGGTTGAACGGAAAAAGCCGGCTGGATACATTGTTCGCGACTTGGAACATGGGAACGAGTATCTCGAGTCGCGCGGCGTTAGAGCACACACTTCAGGAGACAACGCATGTTGCGAATTAACGACGAAGCTCCCAATTTCACCGCGGAAACTTCGCAAGGCAAGATCAATTTCCATGAATGGATCGGGGACGGTTGGGCGATCCTGTTCTCGCACCCCAAAGACTTTACCCCGGTGTGCACCACGGAACTGGGGTACATGGCCGGGCTGGAGCCGGACTTCGCGAAGCGCAATTGCAAGATTATCGGGCTGAGCGTGGATCCGGTGACGCAGCACAGCAAGTGGGCGCAGGACATCGAAGAGACGCAGGGCCACAAAGTGAAGTACCCCATGATCGGAGACCCGACGCTGGAGATCGCCAAGCTCTACAACATGCTGCCGGCGGAGAGCGGGAATACCTCCGAGGGGCGCACCGCGGCGAACAATGCGACCGTGCGCACGGTATTCATTGTGGGGCCCGACAAGAAGATCAAGCTGATGCTCAGCTACCCGATGAGCACCGGACGCAACTTTGATGAAGTGCTGCGAGTGCTGGATTCGATGCAGCTCACCGCCAAGCACAAGGTGGCTACGCCGGTGAATTGGAAAGACGGGGACGACGTGATCATTCTGCCGTCGGTGTCGGACGAAGAGGCGAAGCAGAAATATCCCGGCGGCTGGAAGGCTCCCCGGCCTTATCTGCGCATCGTTCCGCAACCTAAGTAGAATCGCTAAGTAGAACTTCGCTTGGTAGTGCTTCGCGAAGTAGCGAGCGTAAATGAGGACGGTGCAGGGTGGTCCTTAAGCAGTTCTACCTGGGATGCTTGGCGCACGCTTCCTACATTATTGGCGACGAGAAGACGGGTACGGCAGCGGTGGTTGACCCGCAACGGGACATTGATCAATACATTTCGTTTGCCGCCGAGCACGGGCTCACAATCAAACACGTATTCCTGACGCATCTTCACGCTGATTTTGTCGCGGGGCATCTGGAGCTGCGCGATCGCGTGGGCGCGATCATCTATCTGGGCGCCGCGGCGAAGGCGGCGTACGCGTTTACTCCCATGCACGATGGCGACGTTCTTGAATTCGGGAGCGTGCGGCTGAAGATACTGGAGACGCCGGGGCATACTCCCGAGTCGATCTCCATCCTGGTTTACGACCTGCAGGCCAGCGATAGGCAACCTCATTGCGTACTCACTGGCGACACTTTGTTCATTGGCGACGTCGGGCGCCCCGATCTGCGCGCGGCATTGGGCTGGTCCGCTAGCAAACTGGGCAGCATGCTCTTCGATTCGCTGCACACCAAGTTGCTGGCGCTGCCGGATCAAAGCCTGGTGTATCCGGCGCACGGCGCGGGCTCACTCTGCGGAAAGGCGCTTAGTAAGGAGACAGTGTCAACTCTGGGAGAGCAGCGGCGGTCCAACTACGCACTTCAGCCTATGAGCAAGGAGGCGTTCATTCAGATTGTGACGGCGGACCAGCCGGAAGCTCCGGCCTACTTCGTCTACGACGCGGTACTGAATAGCGAAGAGCGGCCTACGCTGGACGAAGCGCTGGCACGCGAGATGAACCCGCTGACACTGGACGCGGTGCTTGAACTGCAAGCCGCTGGCGCGCAGATTGTCGACACGCGGGATGCCGCTGAATTTGCCCCAGCGCATCTGGTGGGCAGCATCAACATCGGTCTGGGCGGCCAGTATGCAACCTGGGCCGGGACTGTCCTCGATCGGACGCATCCGATTGTGATCATTGCGGACCCGGGGCGGGAGAGCGAAGCGGCCATACGCCTTGGACGCATCGGATTCGATCACGTGGCTGGATATCTAAAGGATGGGTTGAAAAGCCTCGAATCGCGGCCGGAATTGATCGCTTTCACCGAGCGCCTGGGCGCACACTTCGCGGCCGAGGTTTTGTCATCGCCAGAAGGGCCGCTCGCCATTGATGTTCGCGCCCCGCGCGAGCGTGAGCAGAAGTATATCGAGGGGAGTTTGGGTATCCCGCTCAATCATCTGGTGGACAATCTCAAGACGTTGCCGAAGGACCGTGTTCTGTTGGTTTATTGTGCGGGAGGCTACCGCTCATCGATTGCGGCAAGTTTGTTACAAAGGCACGGATTCGGCACTGTCGCGGAAATTGCAGGCGGCATCGTGGCGTGGGAAGCGGCGAAGTTGCCGGTTCGAAGTGATCCGGTCTAGAGAGCTATTGTGGGTCCGGGCGCTATCCATGCGCTCACCCAAAAACTCGAATCGGACAACCGTTTCGCGAGATGCGCAAATGGCGACAGCGAGAAGTCATTCGAGGCGGCAGTAGCAGTAGAGAAACTGCTGCGTGGTTCCAAACGGAGTCTGGTGCAGCTCCTTGGAGTGCTCCACCAAGCGAAAGTGCCCACCAAACTCGCCGTGCAGCGACTTAGCGTCATAGCGCATAACCTCGAGTCCGCTGCATACGGATGGTCCTTGCGGTCCAAACGTGCTGACAATCACGTGCCCACCTGGCCTGACAGCGGTCGCAACTTGGCGAACGTAGGCGACACGCTGCGCTGGCGTCGTCAGAAAATGAAATACTGCCCGGTCGTGCCAAAGGCCATAGGCTCGCGGCTCCAGCTCGATTGTTAGGAGGTTGCCGACCAGCCAACGCACCTGACCCGCTAACGGACCCAATCGCTTTTTGGTGACTTCGATTGCTGTCGGCGAGACGTCCAACACGGCGAGGTTTTTGTATCCACGAAAAAGAAGGTCGTCAACGAAGGTGGATTCGCCGCCGCCGATGTCAATGATGGAATCGGAATGCCGCACTGCTGCGCGCTCAATCAGCGAGAGGGATATTTCGAGGTGGGGACGGTACCAACTGACCGATTCCGGTGTGTTGGTGGTGTAGACCTTCTCCCAATGGGTCTTTGTGTCCACGGAAATACCGCCTCTTTTCCATAGTCGAGAGTACACCTGCCGCCGTCCTCGCTCAACGCGCGAGTCAGCTATCCGCCTGTGCAAGCAGCGAGACGAAGGCCAGATTGATGACGTCAAAGACTCAGTGCCGGGCGTCCGCGAAACTGTGGAACTTTTTTACTGGTTGGGAGTATAAACGGGAGAGGGGGCGTCATGAGCGAACTTCTGGGTGACATTCGCTACGGGCTGCGGCGGTTTTGGAAGAGCGCCGGGTTTACCTCGGTGTCGTTGCTGGCGCTGGCTTTGGGGATTGGGGCGACGACCGCGATTTTCAGCTTGCTCTATTCAGTGCTGCTGGCGCCAAGTCCGTACGTGGATGGCGACCGAATCATGATGGTGTGGTCGCACCAGAAAGGGCAGCGCACCGGGACTTCGCCGAGCGATTACTTGGACTGGCAAAGACAAAGTAAGTCGTTCGAATCTCTGAATGCATGGGTAGGCTCGGGGTTCACCATCTCCACGCCCGAATGGACGGAGCAGGTTTCGGCGGACCGGGTTGCGCCGGGATTCTTCGACCTTTTGATCGGAGAAAAGGTGGCGCTGGGGAGGCACTTCGTTGTGGAAGACACGCAAGTCGGAAATGATCACGTGGTCATTCTGTATAACAAATTCTGGCGGGAACGGTTCGGCAGCGACCCTAATATCGTTGGCCGAAAGCTGAGGATGAGTGGGGAACTCTATACGGTGCTGGGAGTAGCGGCTCCGAGTCCGTCGGATAAAGGAACTTCGCAGATGAATGTGCCGCTGGCGTTCAAGCCAGAGGAGATTATTCGCGAGAACCGCTCGCTGCTGGTGATGGGACGCCTCAAGCGCGGAGTGACCGTGGAAGCGGCAAGCGCGGAGATGACCGTGATCGCGCAGCAGCTCTCCCAGAGTTACCCGAAAACCAACAAAGATGTAACGGTGACGGTCGAGCCGCTGAAGAATGATTTTCTTCCGCGCGAGACTCGCCTGGGTCTTTGGTTGATGATGGGGGCGGTCGGCGTGGTGCTGCTGATTGCCTGCGTCAATATTGCGAATTTGCTGTTCGCGTGGGGCACGGCGCGGCAAAAGGAAATCGCGGTGCGAGCGGCGCAAGGGGCCACGCGCGCCCGGATTTTCCGGCAGTTCCTGATCGAGAGTCTTTCGTTGGCGTTGATGGGCGGCGCCCTGGGGGCATTGCTGGCGGAAGGCGTCCTGCGAGGCGTGATGAGCCTGATGCCGCGGAACGTACTGGGGATCCCGTACGAAGCGGACCCGCAGCTGAATATCCCGGTGCTGCTCTTCACTCTTGCGGCGACGCTGGTGTGCGGGGTGCTTTTTGGATGCGCGCCGGCATGGCACGCGGCGCGGCAAAATATCAGCGACATGTTGAAGGAGGGAGGAAGATCATCGTCGGTGGGCGCCGGGCACCATCGTTTGCGGCGCGTGTTGGTGGTGGCGGAGTTTGCGCTGGCGCTGATTTTGGTGGCTGGAGCGGGATTGATCCTGCGAAGTTTTTGGAATGTCACGCAGGTGGACCTGGGGATTCGAAGGGATCACGTGCTCACGTTCACTGTGCCGATCCAGCACGATCGAACGGCAAAGTCCGAGCAGATTCGCGCTGTATATGCGCAATTGCTTGAAAGGATTGGGGCAGTACCTGGCGTTTTGAATGTGGCACTCGCTCCCGGTTTGCCGGCGGCGGGAGCTGCCAGGTTGCCGTTTAGTATTGTCGGCCAACCATCCGAGGAAAACGTCAACAAACAGCCGCAGGCGATTTACATGCCCGTTACGCCTGGGTATTACCAAACCTATGGCATCCAACTTACACGCGGACGATATTTGGGCCCGCGGGATCTTGCTGGAGCGCCGCGGGTAGCGATGGTGAGCGAGAGCTTTGCCCGGCAATACTTGCCCGGAGTGGACCCACTGACGCAAAGCGTCAAAATTCCGGAATTGCTGCCGGATCGCATGCCGCCGCTTGGCGCGCCGGTCGAATGGCAGATTGTTGGCGTGTTTCACGACGTGCAGTATCAGAGTCATCCTACCGGCAGCTCCGCCGAGGTAGATGTGCCCTTTGACCAGAGCCCGTGGCCATTTACGACCATCGGCGTGCGAACTTTTGGCGATCCGGCGGCGGTGACGACGAGTGTGGCGGCCGCGGTTCGGTCGGTGAATCCCGACTTTCCGCTGACGCGGGTGCGAACGATGGACCAGGTGGTGAGCGAATCGCTCGTTAGCGACCGCTTTACCGCCATTGTCTTTGGAAGTTTTGCCGGATTGGCATTGTTGCTGGCGGCCATCGGGATTTACGGCGTGATGGCATTTTCAGTGGCGCAGCGAAATCACGAGATGGGGATTCGCATGGCTCTGGGCGCTGGAAGCGCGCAAGTGCTGAGACTAGTGGTAAGTGAAGGGATGCGGGCGGCGTTGATCGGAATGGCATTGGGGTTGCCGGGTGTGTATCTGGTCGGCAAAACATTGAGTAAGCTCTTGTACAACGTCGGAGCCATGGATGTGCGAGCGCTGATCGGAGTCGCCGTGGTTCTTTTGGCGGCGGCTTTGCTGGCGTGCTACGTTCCGGCACGGCGGGCGACTAAGATTGATCCGATATCCGCGCTGCGCCAGGAATAGCGGGCCTCGTGGAGGTGCGCCGGGCTGAAGCCCGGCGCCTACAGTTGTGGGTGACAAGAATTGAGGAGCGCCGTTATAATCCGCTCACCTTTGAGTAAGTCGCCAGTTCGCCCATGAAATCCCGGTAATTCCCGCTGCATTTGTTCGTCGTTGGTTTGATGGATACCTGAGGCGCGGCTCCTTGCTCAATTGCGATTCGGCAGACGGAGGAGGCGGATATGAAAGCGATGCTGATGACCGCGGTCAAGCAGCCACTGGCGGTGCGGGAGATTCCCGATCCTCAGCCAGGTCCGGGACAAGTGCGCGTGCGTCTGCGTGCGACGGGTGTTTGCGGAACGGACATTCACGTATGGCACGGAGAATTGCCGGTGCCATTGCCGATCGTTCTGGGGCACGAGCCGGTCGGAACCATTGACGCCGTGGGCCCGGGCGCTGGGTCGTTCAAGGTCGGAGATCGCGTGGGCGTGTCGTGGTTTCAGGGAGGTTGCGGTAGATGCGCGTATTGCCAGAAGAAAAAAGCCAAATTCTGCGCGCAGCCGAAAACCTGGATTACCAACGGTGGCGGTTATGCCGACTTCATGATCGCGGAGGCGGAAGGTTGCGCCTTGGTGCCTGATAACCTGACGTGGGATACGGCCGCCCCACTTTTCTGCAGTGGCTTCTCGGCGATGAGTGCGTACAAGACGGCCAAGCCGCAGGCGGGGGAACGCATTGCGGTTATCGGGATTGGTGGGTTGGGTCATTTGGCGCTGCAAATCGCCAAGTCGATGGGACATGAGGTTGTGGCGATTACGAATACGGCGGAGAAGGCGCGGGACGCGCGCGAATTCGGCGCGGACGAGGTTCTGGTGGTGAAGAACCATCTGGGACAGGAGTTGCAGGCCATGGGCGGAGCCGACGTGGTGCTGTCGTTTTCACCGGCGATGCGGCAGAACAGCGAGGCAATGGAAGGACTGCGGTCCGGCGGGAGGCTGGTGACCACGGCTCCTAGTGCGGAGCCGATTCAGGCTGATCCGGTTCAGATGTTGTTCAAGCAGACGGCGATTTTGGGTTCGGCGCAGAATGACGTGGCGGACCTTATAGACATTTTGAATCTTGTCGCGGCCGGAAAAGTTAAGCCGCGGCTGGAGACCTACCGGATGGATGAGATCAACAATGTTCTTGTACGGCTGGTGGAGGGAAAAGTGCGCCACCGGGCGGTTTTGGTTCATGACGCCTAGGCAGTTGCGGTAGTTCCACGTAGTGATAAAAATCCTCAGGCTGGCGCCGGGCTGAAGCCCGGCGCCTACATAGAAGCGCCGGATTTTCTCTTGGCAGTGAAGCACCCGAGGGGCAACTCAGACCTCGAGGATTACGGGGAGGATCAAGGGACGCTTGGAAGTGTGCTTGTTGATATAGCGCTTAAGGTCTACGCGAATTTTTTCTTTCATTACCGACCAGTCCATTTTTTCTTCGGAGTTGGATTGCTCGACCGTTTTCAGGACTACGTCGCGAGCGCCGGCCATGAGTTCCTGGCCGTTGTCGCTGAACATGCCGCGAGTGACGATTTCGGGTTGCATGTCCATTTTGCCGGTGTGTTTGTCGATGGCGATGATGGGGACCAGGACGCCGTCTTCGCTTAGATGCTTGCGGTCGCGAACTACTGCTTCTTCGATTTCTTCCAGAGAGCCGGAATCGACCAGGACGCGGCCTGCGGTTACTGGGTCGCGGCGGTAGGCGCGGTCTTCGGTGAATTCGACTACCTGGCCGTCCTCCATGAGCAGGATCTCGCCTGATACGCAGCCTAACTGATGCGCTAAAGCTGCGTGACGGAATAGGTGGCGGTATTCGCCGTGGACCGGAATGAAATATTTGGGCTTGCAGAGTTGCAGGATCAGCTTTTGTTCTTCCTGGCTGGCGTGGCCAGAGACGTGGATGGTGCCGGCGGAGTTTTCGTAGTAGACCAGGGCGCGGCGGCGGAACATATTGTCAAGCATGCGGAAGATGGGCTTTTCGTTTCCGGGGATGATGCGGGCGGAGAGGATGACCGTGTCGTTTTCGTCGACGGAGACGAAGCGGTGATTGTCAACGGCGATACGCGACATCGAGGACATGGGCTCGGCTTGGCTGCCGCTGGCCAGGATGACTAGACGCTTCGGATCGAAGCCGCGGATGTCTTGGGGGCGGACGACCATGCCGTCGGAAATGCGCAGGTAGTCGAGCGAGTGCGCGATTTCGATGTTGTCGACCATGCTGCGGCCGACGAAGGCGACTTTGCGGCCGACGCGCGAGGCGATGTCGATGACCTGCTGGATGCGGTGGATGGAGGAGGCGAAGCACGACAAGACAACGCGCCGAGGGGCCGAGCGGCAGAGATCCTCGAGGCGCGGGACTACGGCGCGTTCGGACGGGGTGAAGCCGGGGCGCTCTACGTTTGTGGAGTCGCTGAAGAGGGCTAGGACGCCTTCGTTGCCGTAACGCGCGAAGGCGTGGAGGTCAAAGGGAGCGCCGCCTACTGGGGTCTGGTCGATCTTGAAGTCGCCGGTGTGGATGATCACGCCTAGCGGGGTGCGGATGGCCAGGGCTACGCAGTCGATGGTGCTGTGTGTGACCGGGATGAATTCGATTTCGAAAGGATCGATTTCGACCAGGCGGCCCGGGATGACTTCGCGAAGAGTGGTGGAATCAATCAAGCCTGCTTCTTCCAGACGCTTTTTGACTAGCGCAAGAGTGAAGCGACTTCCGTAGACTGGGACGTTCAGGTCGCGAAGGATGTAGGGGAGCGCGCCGATGTGATCTTCGTGTCCGTGGGTGAGGACGATGGCTTTTACGAGAGAGCGGTTCTGCTTGAGGTAACTGATGTCGGGAATGACGAGGTCCACGCCGAGGAGCTCGGACTCGGGGAACATCATTCCAGCGTCGATGACGATGATGTTGTCACCGAGCCGCAACGCCATCATGTTCATTCCAAATTCGCCGAGACCACCTAGGGGGATGGCTGTAAGAGACTGCGAGGTGTTACTCAAAGAATGGTTATCTCCATTTACTCAACATCGATCGTATCACACGGGGACGGTGCGAGTCGTATGAGGGCTTAGCGCAGAGCGCGTCGTCGCTTAAGTCGATGCGCGAGTTTACGTCGAGATCCTTACACTATCCTCGTCGGATAGCGTCAGGGTGACAGTTTTGTGGTGATGTGGTTTGATTCGGCATGCCCGTCAGCGAAACTGGGCGTAGGTGCTGAAGAATCCAAAACAGTGGGGCTCGGAGGAGCGCGAGATGAGTGATGATTTCGGGGAGTTTACGCGGAGAAAATTTCTGGGAGTAGGATCGGCGGCGGTGCTGGCCGCAGCTACAGCTGGCGTGGCAGGCGGGCAGGAAGCAACCAAGCCGCCGAGGTCGCCGGATCATCATTTGCCGAACGAGCAGAATCACGGGCCGCAGAATCCACCGCTGGAAGCGCAAAATCCGAGTGCCGTGTGGGGGACCGAGACTGATTCGGGGACGGTACCACCTTTCAAGTATCCATTTGGGTTCGCGAGGAAAAGAATTGAGAGCGGAGGGTGGACGCGGCAGGTGACCGCGCGGGAATTGCCGATTTCGAAATCCATCGCTGGCGTCGAGATGCGTCTGGCGGCTGGCGGAGTGCGCGAGCTACATTGGCACGTGTCGGCGGAGTGGGCCATCATGCTGTACGGAAATGCGCGGATTACCGCTGTGGATGTCGGTGGGAAGAGCTTTGTTTCGGATGTGGGGGAAGGGGACTTGTGGTTGTTCCCGCCGGGCGTGCCGCACTCGATTCAGGGATTGGGGCCGGATGGGTGCCAGTTTTTACTCGTGTTTGACGACGGGAATTTCAACGAGTTTGAGACGTTCTTGCTGACGGATTGGCTTGCGCATACTCCGCGCGAGGTGTTGGCGAAGAATTTCGGGGTGCCGGAATCGACGTTTGACAAAACGCCGACGAAGGAGATGTTCATTTTTCAGACCGATCTGCCGGAGGATTTGAAGAAGGAGCAGCAGTACGCGGCGGAGGGGACGGGGGCTGCATCGCAGCGGATGGACTTCCGGCCGAGCCAGATGAAGCCGACGAAGGCTACGCGGGGCGGGGAAGTGAAGATCATCGACGCCAAGAATTTTCCTGTTACGCCCATCGCGGCGGCGATTGTGAAATTGAAACCGGGAGGATTGCGCGAAATGCATTGGCATCCGAATGCGGACGAGTGGCAGTACTTTATTAGCGGGAAAGGACGGATGACCGTTTTTGCGGCAGGCGGACGGGCTCGGACCATGGATATGCAGGCTGGGGATGTCGGATATATTTTGCAGTCGAATCCGCATTACATCGAAAATACGGGGGATTCGGAGTTAGTGTTTTTGGAGATGTTCAAGAATCCGCACTATCAGGATATCTCTTTGGCGGAATGGTTGGCGCATACGCCGGCGCTTCTGGTGAATCAGCATTTGAAAGTGGGGCAGGAAATGCTGAGGGCGATTCCTAAGGAAGAGGTTGTAAATATGCCGCTGTAGAAGAGGATGGACTGGGAATTCGTTGGCCTGGGCAAGTTGGGGGGCAGCACTGCTGCGCCCCTACAAATCGCCCGCAGGAGAATCGCAGGCGAAATTGCGGAGCTCCGGCGACCCAACTAGTCAGTAAGAGCGTGCGCGGCTTTACCGATTTCCGGCGAAGAGGTGCACGATAGTGACGAGGATGATCGCGCCGACCGTGGCGGCTGCGAGACTGTAGAGGAAGCCGCCGCCCAGGATGCCTAGCTTCATAAAGAGCCAGCCGCCTAGCACCGAGCCGACTAGACCTAAAATGATGTCGGTGATGCAGCCGTAGCCTGCACCGCGGGCAATTTTTCCTGCCAGCCACCCGGCGATCAGGCCGATTACGATCCAGCCGATTAAGCCTCGCTCGTATTGGACAACTACTATGCGATCTTGGAACAAGGTTAGGAAGAGTGACCCGGGCATTCGGCCTCCTTGGGC
>Ga0210401_10004495_pt1 | contig 14547 bp, 13 predicted proteins | sample IncBWH32MmetaG_FD_150866 | JGI IMG/M metagenome (GOLD analysis project Ga0210401, IMG submission 150866) | Forest soil microbial communities from Barre Woods Harvard Forest LTER site, Petersham, Massachusetts, United States - Inc-BW-H-32-M | ecosystem: Environmental > Terrestrial > Soil >... | reverse complement strand
AAACCGGTTAAAGGAATATGTTTTTGGCAAAGAAGCTGACACGCCGATACTCGTTGCCAAGCACGGTGATGCCAGCGGAGTGCGCGGCGCGGCGTGGCTGTGGCCGCTGGAAGCAAAATAGTTCTTGCGGGGAATATGCGGCCCCCAATGAAAACGCCCTCGGCTAATGAAACCTAGGGCGTCTCCAGAAGGGGGATTGTCGATTTCTATGCGCTTAGTAGCCCGCGGCGGAAAAGAGTGATTACTAGAGCGAACATGGCGCAAGCAACCATCGCAAACGTTCCGGGTTCCGGTGTAATGACGAGGAATTCCCTGCACCCCCCGGTGAGCGCCAGCGGATTACTCGCCGACGACGTGTTCGTGATGATCAGGAAATCGTTCGGGTCGATTGAAGTGTAATCCTTGCCGGCCATGTCCAACCATACTTGTGCTCCGGCGGTATCGTACTTGGTCAGGTTTGGATTCATCAGGAACCACAGCGCGTATTGCAGATCCTTATAGTTGCTGGAATTGGATCCGAATTGTGTGGTGAGCCATGCGGCTTCCTGATAGGTCTGAGCAGCATTGCCGTAGACCAGCGAAGAGGGAACTCCTCCATATCGCGTTTGTGAAAAGTTATTGTTCTGGATGGCTGTGCCCAGATTCGTAACGTTGGCTTGCCATGTCTGGCCGAAGTTCACGTCGTTCAGAACGTCGTCGCAGAAGAGTGTTACGGTCTGTCCCTTCATGGTGCCACTATACGGACTTACATAATACTGACCGTCGTTGACACCGTTTACACTTTTAAAAACCATGGTCACCGGGCCGCCGTCCGCATGCGCCATGGGAATCAAAATCAACGCCGCCAGCAGGAAGCCAAGCAACCTTGCAACCTTCATTCGGGTCTCCTATACCAGGTACTGCAAGGGCGGGGCGTCCCTGCGGAAATCTATAGGGCAAGTCCCCCTCCATCCAAAGGATGATTAAGGTGCTGAAAGTAAATGGCTTACAATGTTTCCGTGTCACAACGGAGTGGTTTTTGGGAAACCGTCTGCCACTCACCTCCCAAATTCTTCCTAAATTGTTCAAAGGAAAGACGTTGCCGGTACCAATCGAAGGTACCGGGTACGCCATCGCCTTCACAATCCCACACAAACAAAAGCGGCCGCATCCTTCCGCAGGAGGCGGCCGCTCTTCGCACCACTTTTTTTCGTTTTCTTGACCTCTAGTCTTGTCCCGCAGCCTTACTCATCTTCGACATGTAGGCCTCGGAGCGCTTCTTCATTTCTTCCGGGGAAACGTCTTCGACATGTTGCGCGAGTCCCCACTGATGACCAAAGGGATCACGCACTTTGCCGTAACGATCGCCCCAGAATTGGTTCGCGAGTGGCATTTCGATTTTGGCTCCGGCTTTCACCGCGCGGTCGAACATCGCGTCCACATTTTCGGTGTAGATGACCAGCGAACAACTCGTGACGGCGTTGGGGCCCGGAGCCTGGGCAATTCCGGGAAATTCATCACTGAGCATCAAGCGCGAGTCGCCAATTTGCAGTTCGGCGTGACCGATAGCGCCGCCGGGGCCAGTCATGCGCCCGAGCTCCTTGGCTTGAAAAACCTCCTTATAGTAATCAATGGCTTTGGCAGCATTCTTACACACGAGGGCCGGCGTGACGGAATGATACCCTTCGGGGATAGCACGGACTGCACACATAGTAGTTCCTCCTTCATAAGGTTAGGTTGGCCGCGCAGGTGACAGAAGGAAACGGGGCAGGGAACCGGAACAAGAACCGCTGCGCGGGGACCTCTTTGATACCGCTGTGCTACAGCCACGTCAAGAGAGAAAAATCCGCTGAAATCCGGGAAGCTTTGTCGTAATCTGCGCGGGCGTATGTTACGCGGTCCATGAGGTGTGCTATGCGCTATGACTTTATGGTAGAGACCTACGCCAGCGAACGCATCAAGGTTGTCAGTGTGTGGAGCGAGTTCCGCGACGACGACATGGAATTCCGCCCCAAACTCAATGACCCTCGCGGACGCAGTCTCCATGAACAGATGGTCCATCAATGCGTTAGCGAAGACTTATGGTTCCGCACCATGCTGGGGATCGATGTGGCAGCCCCGCCGCTGCCCTCTGTAGAGACGCGGAAGGAATTTATTCAGCGTTACCTGCAGGACAGCGGCAAACGGCAGGACGCCCTTCAGGCCAAGGCCGAGGACTGGTGGGAATCCGAGACCACCTTTTTCGATGTGAAGCGTTCAATGGCTTGGGTGATGACGCGGCGCATTGCCCACACCGCGCACCACCGCGGCCAGCAGATGGCCATGCTGCGCATGCTCGGACGCGATCTCCACAGCAATTATGGTCCCACGGCGGACACTGGTGGGCTAATGCAGAATCACGCGCCCACCATCTACGCGTACCGCGATCTGGATAGCCTTCTGGAAGACTTGGAGCGAGAAGCTGCGAAAACAGCTCTGCCAGGAGCAGGGGGAAAAGCCGTCACGGAACGCCCCGGGAAGCCATGAGCCGGGCATTGAGAAGCGTCGTTAGTTTTCCTTGTAAAACCCCGGGAACTGCTTTTTGAAGCGAGACAGTTTGGGCAAATCGTTGATCACGATGTACGGATTATCCGGATGGTGGCGGACGTAGTCTTGATGATAGCCTTCCGCGGGATAGAACGCGGCTAGCGGAACCACTTGCGTCACGATTTTCTGCGGATAGACCTTGGCCTTGTCCAGTTGCGCGATGTAGGCCGTGGCGATTCTCTTTTGGTCTTCAGTGGCGTAGAAAACCGCGGAGCGATATTGCGTGCCCCAGTCGGGCCCCTGCTTGTCCATCTCCGTGGGGTTGTGCGCCACGGCAAAAAAGATCATCAAAATTTCCCCGTAGGTAATCTGCCGGGGATCGTAGACGATGCGCACGCTCTCGGCGTGCCCGGTATTTCCATTACCGACCATTTCGTAGTGCGCGGTTTGGGCATTGCCGCCGGAATAGCCAGAGGTCGCGGAAACCACGCCTCGCATGTGTTGGTAGATCGCCTGGATTCCCCAGAAGCATCCGCCAGAAAGGACGGCGACTTCCTGACCTCTAGCATTGGCGACGGGCTGATCAACCTCAGGCTTGGGGAAGGACGAACTATTGGAGCGAGGTGCGGCGTTAGCCAAATCAGGAAGCAGCGCTGCGGCACCGAGCACCGCAACAAAGCAAATAAACCTGCAAGCGGAGACCTGCATCCGAAAACTCCGTGGGCGTTTCGGACGCCCGTGTTTGTATACTGGCTGTTGGATGCAATTAAGGCGCAGGGAGTTACGCTGGGCGTCATACACGAGAGGACCAAATATGCGCATGCCCGTTTTGTTCGTCGGCCACGGCTCGCCAATGAACGCCATTGAGGAGAACGCGTTTACGCAGACGCTGCGAAAATTGAGCCAGACCCTGCCCAAGCCGAAGACGATTTGTGTTGTGTCGGCTCATTGGGTGACGCGAGGAAGTCAGGTCCTGACTGTCGAGCGTCCGCGCACCATCCATGATTTCTATGGATTCCCGAAAGCTCTTTACGATGTGCAGTATCCCGCGCCGGGAGCGCCGCTAGAAGCGAAGCGCCTGGCCTTCGAACAGCATCTGCTTGCCGATCAGGAGTGGGGATTCGATCACGGAACGTGGAGCATTCTGCGGCATGTCTACCCAGACGCGGACGTTCCCGCATTTCAGGTTAGCCTGGACCACGGCCGAACCTTCGCGGAGCATGTTGTGCTCGCACAGGAATTACGCGGCTTGCGTGACCGCGGCGTGCTGATTATCGGCAGCGGAAATCTGGTGCACAATCTTCACCAGATGAATTGGAGCATGGAACACTCCGCTTATCCTTGGGCTACGGAATTTGACGCCAACGTCAAACAAGCGATCGACCAACGCGATATTGCTTCGCTTCAGGCACCCGATCGTTGGGGAACCTCGCTCCTCGCTTCAGCTCACCCGACCCTGGAACATTATGCTCCCATCCTGTACACCATGGGCTGCACCGACGAGCGCGATACTGTTTCTTATCCCTACGAAGGAATTGAATTGGGCAGTGTTTCCATGCGCATGGCGTTGTTCCAACCGCAACTTTCCCTGGAGTGATATCTTGTTTGCTGCGTGCTGCTGGAACGATGCCTTTGCGCGCCGCATCTTATTCGTGGTTTTAAGAACTATTTCCTTTGGAGGATACGCTCATGTTCTTGAAAGTCGCTGGCGCAATCGTTTTGTGCCTCGCGCTGATACCCGCCAAGCCTGCCGCGGCGCAGCAAGTCACCTACGGTAAGAAGCCTCAGCTTCCGGCTCCCTTCACCACCAAATCTGCTGGGAACGGCCCTTCATCCGCCAAGCCGCCCGAGGGATTCCTGCCCACAGCTCCCGCCGGTTTCCGCGTCAACGTCTACGCGAAGCAATTCAAGTACCCGAGGTTTTTGGCGGTAGCGCCGAACGGCGACATTTTTCTTGCGGACCTGGGCGCCGGCCAGGTGATTGTGCTCCGCGATCCGCAACACACTGGCTCTGCGCAACAGCGAGAAATTTTTGCGGACAAATTGAATCGTCCCTTCGGGATTGCCTTCCACGACGACTACGTCTACGTCGGCAACATGAACGCGGTGGTTCGCTTCCGGTACGACAAGCAGACTTCCAAGCGACTCGGCGAAGTTGAGCACATTCTGGATCTTCCCTCAGGCGGTTCTCACGTCACGCGCACAGTAGCCTTTAGCCTGGATGGCAAGCAGCTTTTCGCTAGCGTCGGCTCCTCGGGCAACATCGACGTCGAGAAAGATCAGCGCCGAGCCGCGGTGTTGGTGGCCGACCCCGACGGAAAAAATTCGCGCATCTTTGCCAGCGGTTTGCGCAACGCCGTCGGTCTGGGCATCGAGCCGGTAACCGGTGCGGTATGGGTCGCCGTGAACGAGCGCGATGAACTCGGCGACAATTTGCCGCCCGATTACTTTACCTCCATCAAGGATGGAGGCTTCTACGGTTGGCCGTACAGCTACATCGGCGACAATGTCGATCCGCGCGTCCAGCCGCAAAAGCCCGATCTCGTAGCCAAGGCCATTATTCCGGATGTATTGCTTGGCGCTCACGTCGCCCCGCTGGAATTTGCCTTTTACACTGGCAAACAGTTTCCCGAGCAATATCGCGGGGGCGCGTTCGTTGCCGAACACGGCTCGTGGAACCGGGCGTCGCGCGCGGGCTACCAGGTGGCGTTCGTCGGATTCAAGGATGGAAAAGCCTCGGCTGATCCCGTGCCATTTCTGACCGGGTTTGTGCCGGATCCCGCGGCGAAAAATGTGAACGGGCGTCCGGTGGGAGTGGCGGTGGCCCCTGACGGTGCGCTACTTGTCGCCGACGACGGTGCGGGCGTGATCTACCGCGTGAGCTACGGTCGTTGAGCCAGAGAGTAACGTAGGCGCGTGCTAGTTCACGATTAGCGTCAGCGAGATGGCGTTCAACTGCCACGAGTTGCCTGATCCCGCCGCAGTCACCGTGGGAATAACCGTGATCGCGTAAGTCCCCGGAGGCGTTCTGAACTTGTAGTTCGCGCTTGCCACAGTGCTTGCGGTGTGACTCTCAGTGGTGGCTATCGCCTGCACCGTAGTCGCCGAGTTCAGAGAAATTGGGCCAGAGTACACCAACGATCGAGCGGTCGGCGCTGTGCCGTCCGGCGTGTAATAAATTGTGGCGCCCACCGTAGGGTCCGAGATGGCTACGGATTGTGAACCAGTGAACGTTCGACCTGTGGGAAGTAAGCTGGGTGTGGCTGCTTGTGGCTGTGGCTGTTGTTCCTGTCGCGGGGCAGGTGTTGCCTGCGAGCTGCCACCACCGCAGCCGACGTGCTTCCGCTAGCGGCTGCACCGATACTGACGGGCTGTGCCGCGGTGCCTTTCACCACCACTTGCGCTGAATCGGGAGCATCGTCGATAACGGCGATCGTCGAAGAGCGAATGTCAGGCGCGACTGGAGCGAAAATAATGGGAATCGAACAGTAGATCATGCCACTTTCCTGACCGAATGGAACGTCCGGCTATTTCTTGGAATCGAGAGGGAGACCCACAGCGACGCTAGCGTGTTGTAGAAAGAGTATAAACTGAAAAATATTATTTAAATATAAACGAATAGAAAGATGAGACCCTGTTCCAAAATGGACCACTAATCTCCTGTTTCGCGCTACAATCGTTTTGTTAACGGTCATTAATGTTTTTTCTCGTTTCTTTCGCTAACGTGTAACGCTTATGCCTCCATTCAAACTCGAACTTGAAAAGCGACCCGGTAGTACTGACGCCCTGGCGATCTATCAGCTGAAAGGCAAACTCAGTTTGGAAACGGTGAACGAGTTCATCCAAACATTGCGGCCCGATCCGGCGCATCACCTGATTCTGGACCTGAGTGGTATCGCGTTCCTGGATTCCGCAGGAGTTGGTGCGCTGGTGTCGCTGTTTGTGAACCGTCGCAACCATAGCAAGACCTTTGCCTTGGCGGCTTTGGCTCCGCAAAGCGCCGCCGTGGTTACCGTAGCAGGGTTGCAGAATCTCTTGCCCATTTACAAGACGGTGGAAGAAGCCATGGAGAAGAAGCCGTAGGCCATCTTGCGATGGCAGAGCGAGATTACTTCGGCGACCACCTCGGGTGGCTGGTGAAGAGGCCGTCGACGAAGCCAATCTGGTAGACCACGAAGAAGCCGAAAGCCAGGCTCAGCAGGCCGGAGCCGGTAACAAGTCCGCGATTCAGCCACGCAAAGCGAGTGCCCGCGTAAGAAAAGGGCAGCGACATCGCCGCCGTAATCAGCATCATGCCCGCAATCGTGCCCACACCAAAAATCAGCAAGTAGAAGACAGCCCAGCGCGGGTCGTGAATCGTGCTCAACACCAGCAGCGCGACCGCCGCCGAGCCGGCCAACCCGTGCACGATGCCAATCAGCAACGGACGCAGCGAGTGAAACACTCCTAGGCTACCGAATGGTCCGCGCAACCATGTCGGCTCCGCGAGCGAATCCCCGTGGTGCTGTTGTACCGGAGCGTGCGAGTGCCGGTGAAAGTGCAGATGCGAACCATGCTCGTGGATATGCGCGTGTTCGCCAGTGATATGCGGGTGCGCAGGTGAAAACTTCTCGCTCATCCAGCGGGACACGCCGGTTAAATTCAGGATGCCCAGCAAGATCAGCATCAGGCCGACGGCAAACTCCATGGTCAGCCCCACGCGCGGGGGAATCACAATGTTGAAGAGGATGATTGCGGCGCCCACCAGCACGATGGTCACGGTGTGGCCGACACCCCACAGCGCTCCGATCAAGGCAGCCTTAGAGAGCGAGCGCTCGCGGCTCACAATCGTCGAGACGGCAATAACGTGGTCTGGATCGGTGGCATGGCGCATGCCAAGAAAGAATCCCAAAATGAGAACAGCAAGTCCGCTGATCATGAGCAGCCGGCAACAAGCCACGTCGCCGCGGCTGCCGGTAACTCACAGAATAGTCGAGAACGGCTCGGCAAGCGAGCGTTTCTCACGGTTCGGCAGGGCATTGGGTCGCCGGCAGAATCTGGCAAAACGCTATTGTCTGTGGCGCTGGATTGCGTTACAGTCGTTCATCGATATACTGATTATCGATCACCTATGCCTAAACGAAAACTCGATCCATTGCCTTCGGCCGCATTTCAAATCCTGCTCTCCCTGGCCGGGGAAGAGCTGCACGGCTACGGAATCATGCGGCAAGTCGCGGAGCAGACCGGCGATCGCATGCGCCTGGGCCCGGGGACGCTCTACAGTTCCATACAGAGTTTGCTCGAAGAGAAATTTATCGAAGAAGTTGACACGCATGAAGACGCAAAACTCGGCCACGAGCGCCGTCGCTACTACCGCTTAACTTCCGCCGGGCGCAAGCTGGCGCGCTCTGAGGCCGATCGACTTGCCGGCTGGTTGCGTGTGGCTAGGGCCAAAAAAATCCTGAGGGGGGACTATGTCTGAAAAGATATATGCGCTGCTGGTGCGCCTTTACCCTTCCCATTTTCGCGAGGCCTACGGTGAGGCAGCACTACAACTGTTCCGCGACCGCGCTCGCGACGAAAAAGGATTCTTCTCGCGCGTACGGCTCTGGTTTGACCTGCTCACCGATTTAGCCATCTCTGTTCCGCGCGAGTATCACCATATTCATGGGGCGCTCGCAGCAGCTTCCGCTCGGTCCGGTATGGAAGGCGTGCCTTCACTGTTCGTTCTGGAAGACCAGTCGCCGCGTCCCGGCGCGCTGTTTCTTGGAGGCATGCTGACATTGCTTGCCCTCTCCGGGTTCTCGATGGGAATCAATCACGCCGGGAGTTATGGCAAAAAACTGACCATCTGGTCCGGGGAGCCAGCGTCGCACGCAACCAGTTCAAGACCCGGCATCGCCAAGCCGAGCCCTTTCGAATCGAGTTGGCGCCCAATGTTGGAGCGCCTTGGTATCTCTCAGCCGCGGGCTTGGCAGATCAAACCGGCGGATGCGGACCGTGCAGTGAACAGTGCGGTGGGCGCAGCCATGAAACTGGATACTGCGCAGCGGCAACTTGTGATTGATGGTGCGATTGCGAACGTAAAAGCTCACTACGTTGATCGAGACGTTGCCCAGAAAGTGGCGGAGGCATTAAGGGCGCACGAAAAGAACGGCGCTGACAACGCGGCGACGGATGGCGCAGCATTCGCCGACCTGCTGACCAGGCAAATGAGGGGTGTGAGCCACGACATGCACCTGGTGACGGTCTACAGCGAGGCCAAAATACCCGACCGTCAGCCGCAGCCAGCGCCGGAAGAACTTCCGCGCTATCGAACGGCGATGGAGCAAGTCAACTGCACTTTCGAAAAGGTCGAGATCCTGCCGCACAACATTGGCTATCTGAAGCTCAATTCGTTTCCTGATCCCTCTGTCTGCGAGTCAACGGCGACCTCTGCGATGGCTTCTTTGAATCAGGCGGACGCGATCATCTTTGATTTGCGCGATAACACAGGTGGTTATCCGAAGATGGTCGCGCTGATTGCCGCCTACCTTTTCGACCATCCGGAATATTGGTTTAACCCCAGAGAAGAAACGACGCGGCAGTCCTGGACGGCGTCACCGGTTCCCGGAAACAAGCTAGCGGACAAGCCAGTGTATGTACTGACCTCAAGCTCGACGTTCTCCGGAGCCGAGCAGTTCAGCTACGACCTCAAGGTGTTGAAGCGCGCCACGCTTGTCGGTGAAACGACGCGCGGTGGCGCGCATGCCGGTGTGTTCCATCGGATCGATGATCACTTCGGAATGGGTATCCCTGAAACGAAACCGATCAATCCTTTTTCAACGGCCGACTGGGAGGGCATAGGCGTGGAGCCCGATGTGAAAGTCAGGGCCGCGGATGCATTGGAAACAGCAGAGAAGCTGGCGGAGAGCAAGCTGCGAAAGAAGTAGTGGTTTTGAATTGAAGGTCCTCCCTACTGAATGTTGGGACAGTTTGGCGGGACGGCCGGTACGTCAATCCGGCGATTCGTCTTGGTCGGATCGTACGGAACGAGCTGGATCGCAATCACAGATGCCTGAACTGAGCCTTCGTTCCGGATGATGTGCACGTGACCGTGTCCGGGATCGACGAGTGTCGGAGACGGTTGTCCAGGAACAAATGCGTAGGAATGGCGGTTGCAGTCGGCGCCACAGTCCGTTATGGTACCGCCCGTAACAATGATGAGGCTGTGGCCGGGTGCGTGTGCCAGCCAGTGCTGGCTATGGCTCCTGTCGTCCGGTCAACCGGCGACCAGACATTGCTCTGCACGTACAGTCTGAGGATCCCATGGTCTTTTGCAATGACAACCATGGCATTTTGTCGTCTCTGTCGTTGTCACCGTCCCCATTGGGGTTCGGCATATTCGGCGAAGGTGCCAGTGGCGATTGTGATGTGGCCTTGAATCCACTCGCCGGCGTGGCCCAGACGTGTGCTGAGTAACTGAGAACCCCGACCGCGACGGCGGCACTGAGAAGCACCAACCACGTAATTCTTTGTCGCATCGCGACCTCCTGGTCTCGTCGGCATTTGCTGGCTGAAGACGCCCGGACACGATCGGACGCCCCGTTGGGTACGATCAAGCCGTAAAGCGCAGAATTACCTCTGTTGGTCGACTTGCCGTCGAATACTGCCTTTTGCCGTGGCTGGGCCGGTAGAGTTACAATCCGGGCACCTAGGATCGCGATAAACCGCGGAGCAATCACGAGAGCGATGGGCGAACAATTCCCTGCCACGCCGCCATCAATGAGACCACCGGAAGACCGGCTGGATTCGTGGAAGGAAATCGCGGCATACCTGAACCGCGACGTAACCACGGTCCAGCGCTGGGAGAAGCGCGAGGGGATGCCGGTTCACCGGCACCTCCATGACAGAATGGGTTCGGTCTATGCTTTCCGTGTGGAGCTGGACACATGGGCGCGCAGTCGGAATCTTCGAGCAGCACTGGACAACGAGAACAGTCCCCCCTCGGCAAATGCACCGGTAGTTCCCTCGGACTCGACGATATTGACCTCTCGCAGGTGGAAGTTTGTCCTGCCGCTGGCAGCAGCGGGAGTCGCGCTGGCGATTGGCGCATACCTCTGGGTTCAGAGGATGGAGTACTTGTGGCGTAACCCGATCTCTGAGGCGCGATTCCAGACAGTCACGGACTTCGATGGTGCGGAGCAGGCTGCCGCCGTATCACGGGACGGTCATTTCGTGGCCTTTCTGTCGGACCGGGACGGACAGATGGACGTCTGGGTTACACAAGTCGGTTCGGGACAGTTTCACAATTTGACCCGAGGGAGCGCGAAGGATATCGCGAATCCATCGGTGCGCACGCTGGGTTTCTCTCCCGATGGCTCTCTCGTCACGTTTTGGCTTCGCAAGCAGGGCAGTGCTAGCGGATCCGGCATCGATGTCTGGGCGGTACCAACGCTTGGGGGACAGCCGAGTCCATATCTTGAGGGAGTAGCGGAATACCAATGGTCGCACGACGGCTCGCGATTGGCGTATCACACGCCCGGGCCCGGGGACCCGCTGTTCGTTTCAAGCGGAAATCGTCGAGTTGAAGGTCCACCCATCTATACCGCGCCATCTGGATTACACAGTCACTTTCCATCGTGGGCGCCCGACACGGCATTTATTTACTTCGTGCAGGGTTCCCTCCCAGACAAATTGGACATCTGGCGCATAGCTTCGGGTGGCGGGGTTCCTGAACGGATTACGTCGCACAATGGTCGTGTGAGTTATCCGGTCCTGTTGGATCGGCGCACGCTGATGTACCTGGCCGGCGATCCCGATGGTTCGGGGCCGTGGCTTTATGGCATGGACGTCGAGCGCCGCATGCCCCACCGGCTCACCTCTGGCCTTGACCGATACACATCGCTGGCTGCCAGCGCGGACGGTCGCCGTCTGGCTGTCACGCTCGCAAGTCCGAAGAAAACGCTTTGGCGCTTGCGCATCACTGATTCACCCACTGAGGTCTCGGTGCCCACTCGAATCTCGCTGACGACCGGCACTGGGTTCTCCCCACGACTGGGTCCAAATTATCTTCTGTATGTTTGTTCGACCAGCACCAGCGAGAGTATCTGGAAACTTGCGAACGGAGTTGGAACGGAGTTGTGGAGTGGTCAAGGAGCGAGAATTTTTGGCCGTCCGGCAATCTCCCCCGATGGCCGGTATATCGCGTTCTCGGTCCGGCAACACGGGCAGACGCTCTTGTACGTGATGCTGGCCGATGGCACCAACGCGCGGATTGTGACCGATTCGCTCGACCTGCGGGGTGCTCCCGCATGGGCACCCGATGGCCGGTCGATCACCTCGGCGGTGGACGATCACGGCGTCCCTCACCTCTTCCGAGTACCAGTCGACGGTCGCTCCCCAACTCTTTTTGTCCCGCAGTACTCGGCCGATCCCACGTGGGCGCCCGATGGGCGCTTCGTGGTCTACTCGGGAGCCGATATCGGCACCACCTTCTCGATGAAAGCCGCCACGCCCGAGGCCGCAGCGCACCCCTTGCCAGCGCTGACCTTGACGCGGGGCGCTCGACACTTGGCCTTCTTACCAGGAGGACGGGCACTCGTGTTCCTGCGAGGAGAGATTCAGCATAAGAACCTCTGGCTCATCGACCTGGACTCGGGCGCCCAACGGCAGTTGACCAACCTCACTTCCGACTTCGACATCCGCGACTTTGACATTTCCCCCGATGGTCGTGAAGTTGTCCTCGAGCGAGAGCAGGAACGCTCGGATGTGGTGCTGCTGGATCTGCCCGGGCCATAATCCAGTTTCGTGGCAACCACGCAATTGCAATCCTCGCCCTGAGGCTTAATTCCCGCGAAAACGATCAATCTCCCTTCATAGCGCAATGATACATTTGCAGCGTGCGGACCCTGATTGTCTTGATTGTGATGTTGTTGCTCGCGGGCGTCGCTGGCACGCAAAAGACGGTTTCCTTTTCAATCGTTGGGGGCAGCATGGGAGCCGGAGCTGCTGGCGATGCGTCGATCGCCTCGCGGCCGGGGGAAATCGATCGTTTGGTCTTTCTGGGCGGGTCTCCTCTCAGCTGATATCTATATGTGTCAATAGGGAGCGGCATTGCCTGTCTTTGCGTCGAGGAAGCAAACTGGAAAGGAAAGTCCTTTGCGGAAGGCCTGGGTTGTTTAAATCGCGCGCAGGGCGTCCACCGGGTCCGCAGAAGCGGCTCGGGTTGCGGGAATCAGTGATGCGATCAGTGCCATCAGCATCATGATCAACACACCTCCCGCGTAGACCGGCGGATCGGTGGCGCTAACCTCGAAAAGAAAGGAACGAACAAGGCGCGACACTGCCAGCGAGCCAAGTACGCCGAGGCCGCATCCCAGGAGCGCTAGTTTACCCGCGGAAACAAGGACGAGCCGCGCGATGCCCATGCGTTGCGCCCCAAGCGCTACGCGAACGGCCAGCTCACTCGTGCGGAGCGAGACGGAGAAGGTGACCACTGCATAGATTCCAGTGACGGCAAGCAGAAGTGCACCCAAGGCAAACGCGGTGATGAGGTCGGTGTTGAAACGGCGCGGCGCTTCCACATTCGAGATCACGTCATCCATGGTCTGCACTTGTTGCAGCGCGAGCACCGGATCAATCTCCGCGACGGTCGAACGCAGAGTCTGCGTCATCTGCTCGGGAGGCAGGGCCGAACGGAGAGTAATGTATCCACTGGCGGGGATTGTTAGTTTTTCTGTCGACGCAGAGCCGTAAAGAATGGCTGGCTGCTGCACCGGGAAATACCACTGGTCGGCGCTGGGCTCATCGCGAGAGCCAGGTTTGGTATCCGCGACGATGCCAACCACGGTCACCCACGGATAGGGCCGCTGCGGATTGCCGGCATGGAAGCGCTTGCCGATGGCGCTGGCCCCCGGCCAACAATGGTTGGCCATGGACCGGTTCACGATGACGACCAGAGGATTATCGGAGCGGTCGTCCGCCGTGAAGTACCGGCCGGCGATGAGAGGAATACCCATAGCGTGAAAATAATCGCCGTAGGTGATTGCGAAATGGGCGAACTGCAACTTCCATTTTGCGACGGGCACGCCCTCGATGGTGTATCCCGATGCCGCGAAACCGAAAGATGCCGGGAGGGCGGTGGTGATGCCCACGGCGGCGACTCCAGGCTCGTTCGCAAGCCGGTCTACGACGGCGCGGTTGAAGTTGTCGATAGAACTATTACTGGGATAGTGCCTCGAGGGCAGACGATAGCCGGCGACGAGAACGTGTTCAGGCTGATAGCCGGGATCTACGGCGAGCATCTTCTGGTAGCTGCGCAGCAAGGCAGCCGATACGGTGAGCAGCACCAGGGCAATGGCGATCTCCGAGGCCACGAGGGTGGAGCGCAGCCAGGGATGGCTTTTGGCCGCCGTGCCGATTGGCGAGCCTTCCTTGAGGCTATCAAGGAGGTTGGTCTGTACTGCCGCAAAGCCGGGCGCCAGGCTGCAAAGGACGCCGGTAGCCAGCGCGACGACGAGCGCAAAGATGGCGACGGTTGCGTCAATAGAGATGGAGTCGATGCGCGGCATCGACTCAGGCAGAAGATGTAAGGCGGCCCGGATCGCAAGCGCGGCAAACACCGTGCCCAGTATGCCGCCGGCCAGGCTGAGCAACAGGCCCTGGAGGAGGGATTCACCGAGTATCGCACTGGATCGCGCGCCAAGTGCCAGGCGAACCGCATACTCGCGGCGGCGGCGGATGGCTCGGACCAGGAGCAGAACGGCGACATTGACGCAAGCAATCAGGAGCACAATGGAGACCGCGAGAAAGAGGGTGCGCAGCAAGGGCTGAGCATCGGCCACGATGTGTTCACGTAGCGGCGTCACGTCGCCGCGGATATGAATCGCAGAGATGCCCGCGGGGAAATCGCGCATGACCTGCTGGGCGACGCGGTCGGCGTCCTTTGCTCCCTGCGAGAGGCTGACTCCATCCTTTAATCGGGCAACCATTTGGTATCCCCAATTGCCGGCAGCCTCTTCGGAGAGTTCATCCGGCCCCAGGCTCAGGGGTACCCATAGTTGCGCCTGGCCGAGCCGCCCG
>Ga0210401_10004492_pt1 | contig 14550 bp, 17 predicted proteins | sample IncBWH32MmetaG_FD_150866 | JGI IMG/M metagenome (GOLD analysis project Ga0210401, IMG submission 150866) | Forest soil microbial communities from Barre Woods Harvard Forest LTER site, Petersham, Massachusetts, United States - Inc-BW-H-32-M | ecosystem: Environmental > Terrestrial > Soil >... | reverse complement strand
TCTCTGCGCAACGTCGATGCCCGCGCCGATGACATGCTGCCCGATATCTTTGTGCTGGACCGGATGATGCAGGCGGCGCTGCCGAAAACCGGCGGCTTCATCTATATCTCCGTGGTCGACGCGATCTGCCCGCGGCGGCAATGTCCGCTCACGGTCGACAATGGCACTCCGCTGTCGTGGGATCATGCCCATCTGACGGCGGAGGGCTCGGTCTATGTGATGCGACGGTTGGCGCCGATGCTGGGGCTGACGTAAGCCGTCATTCCGCCGCGATGCGTTGGGTGCGTGGTTCACCGTCATTGCGAGCGTAGCGAAGCAATCCATTACTCCGCAGGCGCAAGTGGCAAGCATGGATTGCTTCGTCGCTCCGCTCCTCGCAATGACGGCTAGGACAGCACCCCCACGATCGCGCCCATCAGGCAGGTCGTGATCGTGCCCGACACGATCGATTTCAGTCCCAGCGAATTGATTTCCCCGCGGCGCTCCGGCGCCATGGTGCCGAGGCCGCCGATCATGATGCCGAGGCTGCCGAAATTGGCAAAGCCGCACATCGCATAGAGCATGATCAGCCGCGAGCGGAGATCGAGCGCGTCGGGGCCGAGCTTGGAGAGATCGACATAGGCGATCAGCTCGTTCAGCACGGTCTTGGTGCCCATCAGGCTGCCGGCGGTGATCGCCTGCGGCCAGGGCAGGCCCATCAGCCAGCACACCGGCGCCATCGCGTAACCGAGGATCCGTTGCAACGAGATGCCGGCACCGCCAATATCGGGCAGCAGCCCGAGGACGGCGTTGGCGAGATGGACCAGCGCCACCAGCACGATCAGCATCGCGACGATGTTGAGTAGAAGTTCGAGCCCGGCCGTGGTGCCCTTGACGATCGCATCCATGGTGGAGGACGCGTGCAGTTCGGGATCGGCCAAAGCGCCGCCGGTACGCTGGTCCGAAGTCTCCGGCACCATGACCAGGCTGATCAGGATCGCCGCCGGCGCGCCGAGCACCGAGGCGATCACGAAATGCGCCGCGGCGTCCGGGATCAGCGGCGCCAGCAGCGTCGCGTAGAGCACCAGCACGGTGCCTGCGATCCCCGCCATGCCGCCGGTCATGACCAGGAACAATTCGCTGCGCGTCATCTGCGCCAAATAAGGGCGGACGAACAGCGGCGCTTCCACCATGCCGAGGAAAATGTTCGCAGCGGTGGAAAGGCCGACCGCGCCGCCGACGCCGAGCGTGCGCTCCAAGATCCACGCCACGCCGCGCACCACCGGTGGCAGCACGCGCCAGTAGAACAACAGCGTGGTGAGCACGCTCATGACGAGCACGATCGGCAGCGCCTGGAATGCCAAGATGAAATCCGCACCGGGCGCCTTGAGATCGAAGGGGAGGGCGCCGCCGCCGAGGTAACCGAACACGAACGAGGTGCCGGCCCGCGAAGCGGAGGAAATCGCCCCGACCGCATCGTTGATGACGTCGAACGCGTGCGCGACCAATGGCAGCTTGATCAGGACGATGGCGGTCACGAGCGTGACGGCGAGGCCGACCGCGGTCTGTTTGATCGAAACGGCGCGGCGGTTTTCGCTCATGGCCCACGCGATCGCGAGCAACGCGAAGACGCCGAATGCCGACTGTAGTTGAAGCATGATTCCCCCGAAGCCCGAAGGAGTATGGCAGCGATCTGCGAGGCTGCAAATCGAGTGCTCGTCATGCCCGGCCTTGTGCCGGGCATCCACGTCTTTCTTGGGCGCACAAACCAAGACGTGGATGGCAAGCCCGGCCATGGCAGAAATAGTCGTCATTGCGAGGAGCGGAGCGACGAAGCAATCCAGCTTTCTTTGCGCAAGGAAGCTGGATTGCTTCGCTAAGCTCGCAATGACGGCAATATGCGAAGCGACCTAACCGCGTCCGACGAACGGCATCTTCGACGCCATCACCGTCATGAACAGCACGTTGGCGTCGAGCGGCAAGGTCGCCATGTAGGCGACCGCATCGCCGACGGCCTTCGCATCCATCCGCGGCTCCGGTATCTTGCGGCCGTCGGGCTGCAACACCCCATCGACCATGCGGTCGGTCATCGGGGTTGCGGCATTGCCAATGTCGATCTGTCCGACCGCGATGTCGTAGGCGCGGCCGTCGAGGTTGGTCGCCTTGGTAAGACCGGTGATGGCATGCTTGGTCGAGGTATAGGCTGCGGAAAACGGCCGCGGCGCGTGCGCCGAGATCGAGCCGTTGTTGATGATGCGGCCGCCGCGCGGGGTCTGGTCCTTCATGATGCGGAACGCATGCTGGGTGCACAGGAACGGGCCGGTGAGATTGGTATTCACCACCGCCTGCCACTGCGCGAGGCTGAGGTCCTCAAAATTCACCGGAGGCGCGCCCATGCCGGCATTGTTGAAGAGGACGTCGAGCCGGCCGTAAGTGTCAATCACCTTGGCGAACAGGGCGGCGATCGAGCCGGGATCGGTCATGTCGGCGGAAGCGGCCAAGCTCTGGCCGATGTTGTCGCCGAGCTTTTTGGTCTCCTCCAGCTTTTCCATGCGCCGCCCGGCCAGCACCACAGTAAATCCGGCCCGCATCAGCGCCAGCGATGCCGCGCGCCCCACGCCGGTGCCCGCGCCGGTCACCACGGCGATCTTTGCTGCTGCTTCGGCCATTTTGTTTCCTCCCTGCTACTTCTTGGTTTCGGTTTCATTCTTGTAGGGCGGTCTCGGAATGTTCCGATGCGCCGCACGCAAGGCCGCCGACCAGCGCGAGCGCAGATCGTGGAAATAGGGCTCGCCGGCCTCGATGCGGTGATTGAGATCGGCCTCGCAGGTATCCGCGCGCACCACCAGCACGTCGATCGGCAACCCAACGCCGAGGTTGGAGCGCATCGTCGAATCCATCGAGATCAAACCGGTCTTCAGCGCCTCATACAGCTCGACGTCGTAATGCATGGCGCGATCGAGCACCGGCTTGCCGTATTTGTGCTCGCCGATCTGCAGGTATGGCGTGTCGGTCGTGCACTCGATGAAATTGCCGGCGGTGTAGACCATGAACAGCCGCATCCGCGAGCCCTCGATCTGGCCGCCGAACAGGAACGACACGTCAAAACTGACATCCTCCGACTGGAGCGCGGGGCCTTCGGTCGCATGCACCGCGCGAATGGCCCGGCCGATGCGCTGCGCCGCCTGGAACATGGTCGGCGCATTCATCAGCGTCTCGAGCTCGCCGCTGTGCGGATCCTCAAGCCCCTCGGTCAGGGTCGACAGCACCGACTGGCTGATGGCGAGATTGCCGGCGCTCGCGATCGCCATGATGCGCTCGCCGGGCTTGGAGAAGATGTGGAGCTTGCGGAAGGTCGAGACGTTGTCGAGGCCGGCATTGGTGCGGGTGTCGGCGATCATGACCAGCCCGTCACGTACCAGAATTCCGCAACAATAGGTCATTCCCGGTATCCTCGAACGCGACGGCGCAGAATTACTAGCGAATTTCACGGTGTGATCCAACCCCAATTCCCCGTGGCGCGGCATTCGTCGAACCGCTAGAAAACCATGACGCGATCAAATGGCTCGATTTCTCGGCTCGATTTTAGGGCGGGGCAGGGAGCGGCCAAAAGACCGCGCCGGTGATTTGAGAATTTCAGGGAGGCCAACATGCGCGTCGGCCGGCTGCCTCGGGGCTTGGAAGCGCCCGCGGCGTTGTTTTGCGTCGCCCTTCTGGCCGCAACGCCCGTGGCCGCACAGAAAAGAGGCGGCACGCTAAAACTCTATCACAATGACAATCCGCCCTCGACCTCGCTGCACGAGGAATCCACGATCGCCTCGGTGATGCCATTTGCTTCGGTCTTCAACAATCTCGTCGTGTTCGATCCGGCCAGGGTCCATGAGAGCCTGGAGACGGTGATCCCGGAGCTGGCCGAAAGCTGGTCGTGGGATCCCACCAACACCAAACTAAGCTTCAAGCTGCGGGCTGGCGTGAAATGGCATGATGGTCAGCCGTTCACCGCGAAGGACGTGCAGTGCACCTGGCGGATGCTGATCGGCAAGGGCGACACGCAGGACTTTCACCGCAACCCGCGCAAGGTCTGGTACTCGAAATTGCAGGACGTCACGATCAACGGCGATTACGAGGCGACCTTCGAGCTGAGCGAGCCGCAGCCCAGCCTGCCGGTGCTGCTGGCGAGCGCGTTTTCCCCGGTCTATCCCTGCCACGTCCCGCAAGCCGTCATGCGCACGAGGCCGATCGGCACCGGACCGTTCAAGCTGGTCGATTTCAAACGCGGCGATTCCATCCGGCTGGTTCGCAATCCCGATTACTGGAAAAAGGACAGGCCCTATCTCGACGAGATCACCTTTCGCGTGATCGACAGCCGCGCCACGCGGATGCTGGCTTTTTCGACGGGCGATTTCGATATCACGTTTCCTTCCGACGTTACCGTCACCCTGATGCGGGACATCAAGGCGCGCGCTCCGGAGACCATCTGCGAGATGACGAACTCAGGAACGCAAATCAATCTGATGGTGAATCGCGTCAATCCGCCGTTCGACAATCCCGACATTCGCAAAGCGATGTCGCTCGCGATCGATCGCAAGCCGTTCAATACGATTCTGATGGAGGGGCAGGGACTGCTCGGCGGGGCGATGCTGCCGAAGCCGGTGGGCGAATGGGGCATGCCGCCCGACATGGTGTCGCGGCTCACGGGTTATGGCCCGGACAGCGAAAAGAACATCGCGCAAGCGCAGGCGATCATGCAGAAGCTCGGCTATAGCGATGCAAAACAGCTCGCCATCAAGATTCAGACCCGCAATCTTCCGACCTATCGTGACCCCGCCGTGATCCTGATCGACCAGCTCAAGAAGATCTACATCACGGGCGAGCTGGATATTCTCGATACCCCGCGATGGTACGCACGGCTCGCCAAGAAGGACTACACGATCGGGCTCAACGTCACCGGCGTTTCCGTCGACGATCCTGACGGCAATATCGTCGAGAATTATTCCTGCAACTCCGAGCGCAACTATACCCAGTACTGCAACGCCGACGTCGACAAGTTGCTCGCGGCGCAATCGCGCGAACTGGACCGGGAGAAGCGGACCAAAATCGTCTGGGAGATCGAGCGTCTCCTGATCGACGATGCCGCGCGTCCGAGCATCCTGTTCGGCGCGCTCGGCAATTGCTGGCAGCCTTACGTGAAGAATTTCCACCCGCACGACAACAGCCAGTACAACAATCTGCGCTTCGAGGACGTCTGGCTGGATAAGTGACTAACGGTCTGGAGAGACTGCTAGCGGACTTTCTGGCGCTCGACGTCCACTTTGCGCCAAAAAAGCAGACATTTCCGAGACTGGCTATTCCCGGCCGATGGGCCGCGACGAGGTCGGCGCCGCCTGCACTCTCCGCGGACACCGACGCGCGGTAGCTGTGCAGGCGGCGATGGCCGAGCGCATCCGCCAGCAGCTCGAATTTACCGGCCTGTTTTAGCCTTCGTCGCCTTTTTTGTTTTCTTCGCCTTCCCTTTCTTGCGTGTTTTTGCCGTCGCCTTCTTGGCTGCCCTTGTTTTCTTGGTCTTTGATCTGTGCACCTTGCGTGTTGTCCGCGAAAGCGAAGGAGGCGCAAGGCCTTGCGGCGTGAATATTTTTATGGGCGGCTTTTCGATGATGTTCCCGTGAGAGTCTACATCAAGGTCAGCTTGCTGATTTGGGACAGGAACAGACTGGTTTGGGAGTGAGTTCGGACAAACAAGTACGACACTCAGTGTTCCGGTTGTATCGACTAACTTGGCGATATCAGAATCGCTGGTTGGATTGCCCGGTGCAACAAAATGGTCTGCAGTCGCGTCCGTGCCCTGTATCGCTCGAAACACTACTCTGACAACCCTTGTGGTGCCACTCGAGTTGCGCAATGCATATGCCAACGTCAACTTGATCGATTTTGCGGTCAACACGCCGTTGAATTCGGCACTTTTAAGAATGTGTTTCAGGAAATAGAACCACTTTCCCTTGGCATCGTCTCCTGTGTAATTTCCGATCGGATAGGTTCCCAATCGATAGGCAATACGATGCAGATGATGATTGTCGTCCAGTAGGTTTTCGTTCGCAACCTTGGTCCGGACAATCTTGATATTTGTCGGATTGAAAGCGGTGTTGAGCAAGTTCTGTATTTCTGCGTCAGCACCGCCACCTATCGGAATTAATGAACCCATTTGCTCCTCCCTTCAAGTATTTGAGATTGATAATAACAAGGCCCAATCGGTATCGGTGCATTGCCCTCGTTCAGCCGCGATTTGCGGCTGCGCCAGTATACTGCCCAGCAGAGTTGGGGTTTGCGAGAGCGAGTGATAGGAACAATAGAAGGCTGTTTGGCGCTATCCCCAATCGATGCGACCAGTGCGTCCAGACTATTGAGGGCATTGGCCAGGTTTATCGCTCGCCCTGAACCACGACGGAGCGCGTTCGCTCCTGCCCCCACGGCCCATTTGTCGGCGAGGCAATCGCAGGCGATCATAGGGTCGCCCGCAAACCTGCGGCCGCGCGCGCGGTGGTGGCCTGTCTCGTGCAGCAGTGTGAACACGAGAGCATCTTCGCTAACGAGCGGATGGAAGGCGATACCACCATAAACCCGGACAAAACGCTTGCCACCTTGAGCAAATGCTTGCGCGTTTACTATTCGAGTTTGTGTATCGATTTCATATTCGATGCCGGGGAACGCGGTCCGAAATTCGGAGGCAAGCATTTTCAGAATTTCAGCACGGGCCGGCGAGCGGCAGAGGGCAACATCGTCTGGCAAGGTGAACGCGTTCAGCATTATGTTTGCAGTCGGTCATCTTGAACGATCGCTGAGCAGACAATGTACGAAATTGCGGGGGCTTTCAACTGGTCGTTGAACGATCCGAGAGCAGCGATGAAGTATCGGCGGGTGTTTTGAAGCAAGTGGACCGTGGGTTGTGGGGACTTCCCGGCTGGGCGCGACCGCCCCGGCGACCAGCCGCTGCCGATCAGATCGAGTGATGAGTGCTTGGTTCTTGCTGCGCAGCGGTAGAACTGCTCCGCCTTTGAGGGTATAACATCCCTTAGGCCTTCGCGATCAGGCTGCATCTAAGGGGCCATCAATGCAATGTTTGCGTTGCGGTTGTCAAAACAAGACGACTAACGAATATTGCGAAGGGTGCGGGGTTGCCCTCGGCATTGAGTGTAAAGCCTGCGGCCACATCAACGGACCGACAAGTCGCTACTGCGGGAAATGCAGCGCCGCGTTGGGTAAAGTAGTTGCGGCAGCAGCCAACCAGTCCTGGCAGCATGTTCTAAGGTCGCTGATTGCCAAAGGGGGGGAGCGCAAACGTCTCACAATTTTATTTGCAGACATTCGCAACTCAACGGGACTGATCGATAGCCTGGGTGATGCCGAGCTGGGCATGAAGCGTCTGCAGCCCGTACTCGATCTCATGAATAAGGCTGTCGTCCGTTACGAAGGCGTCGTCAACAAATCACAAGGCGATGGGGTCATGGCGCTATTTGGCGCCCCGCAACCCCATGAGGATCATGCAGTCCGCGGATGCCTCGCTGCGCTGGCCATGCAGGACGGAGTAAAACGCTTTGGTGACCCCGATCTGCAGATCCGTGTTGGCGTTCACACCGGTGAAGTTGTCGTTCAGGCGATTGAGCACGGACTCTACCAAACGTATGACGCCGCAGGCGCGAACGTACACCTGGCCAATCGCTTGGAGCATTTGGCAAGCGCAGGCGACATCCTGGTATCGAAAGATACATACACGGCCGCCAAGCAGTTCGTCGAAGTCGAATCGTTGGGTCCGCAAGCCATTCGTGGAATCGCAACGTCAATTGAGATATTTAAAATATGCGGGCTTCAACATGCTCCATCAAGCGGCGTGTTTCGCGGCGGAAGGCGCCTCAGCCCTCTTACTGGTCGGGCGGGTGAGTTTTCCTCCCTTGTTCTCGAACTCGAAAATACGATCAGGGGTGAAGGTCGTGTTGTTGGTGTCGTCGGTGAGGCAGGCATTGGCAAGAGCCGGCTGTGTTTTGAGTTTGCTGAGAGTTGCCGGGCAAAGGGTTTTCGCGTCTTTGAAGCCCGCGTCCTGGCTCATGGCAAGGCGACGCCATTTCAGCCAGTGCTGGAATTGCTGCGCGACTACTTTGGCCTTCGCGTTAAAGAGTCGACGGATGCTTCTCGCCGTCGCGTTTTCGATCGGTTGGCCGCTCTCTCCGCTTCCGAACCGGTGTCGTTTGTCCTGTTGGAGTTTTTAGGCCTCGCCGATCCGCTGCAGGCAACGACTAAACTAGATCCTAAAGCCCGAAAAACTCTGTTGCTTGATTTCGTACGGACGCTGCCGCGTTCAGGGCCTCGGGATGCCGCCACGGTTGTAATAATCGAGGATTTGCATTGGATCGATGCGGCGAGCCTGGAGTTCGTCGAGGCGTTGGCCGACGCGGTCTTTGGCACCACGACCCTTCTGGTTGTTAATTTTCGACCAGGGTTTGCCGCTTCGCTGATGCAGCGATCGCACTATCGACAGATCAACATGCTTCCCCTCGCCAAGGCGCAGGCTGCCATTCTGGTACAGGATCATTTTGGGACAGACCCTTCGCTCGCATTGCTGAGTAGGAACATCATAGAGCGCGCGCAAGGAAACCCCTTCTTTCTCGAAGAACTCATCAATGCCCTCGTCGAGCGTGGAGATTTTGAGGGCGAGAAAGGGGCATACAGGTTGAAAGGGGGTATCGATTCAATTCCCCTGCCTCCAACCGTACAAGCCGTAGTCGCGGCAAGGATTGATCGCCTTCAAGAGAACGCAAAACAGGTGCTCGAGATTGCTTCCGTGGTTGGTCGCGAGATTTCGATCTCAATCCTGGATTCCGTCACTGGTTTGACTCCAAGCGAGCTATCGGAAGCGACTCAGCAGTTGAGACAAGCCGAACTGCTTTACGATGTGCCCCCTTTCGAGCAGCGGCTCCTGGCATTTCGTCATCCGCTTATCCAGGAGGTTGCCTACCGCTCGTTGCTGCAAGAACGTCGGCGCGAAGTTCATTCCAGAGTGGCGCAGGCAATTGAAAGTCTCTTCAAGGATCAGGCTGAAGAACGGGCTTCTCTTTTGGCATACCACCTAGAGCAGGCCGGTGAGAATCTCAAAGCGGCCCAACAGAACATGCGCGCTGCGATCTGGGTCGGGGCCAACGATCCCAGCCAGGCTTTGAGAAGTTGGAAGAAGGTACGAGAGCTCCTGCTGAATCAACCACAATCTCAGCCGATAGATTATTTGAAGATGGCGGCTTGCGGCCAAATCGTGAACTTTGGTTGGCGTGAAGGAATTTCGGCGGAGGGTGCTTTCGTCTACTTCGAGGAAGCCAAGCAACTAGCGCTGGCTTTGGGAGATATGAGAGCCAATGCATTGATCCACGCCGCTTACGGTCGGATTCTGGCGAACGGCGGTTCGGCGGATGAGTATGTGGAAAAGATCCGCGAAGCTAAAGCGATCGCCGATGAGGGTAACGATCCCAGCGTTCAAATAACGCTTAAGGCTGTACTCTGTCACGCACTGTGGCTGTCAGGTCACATGAGAGAAGCGCTTCAAATGAATGTTGAGGCAACGAACCGGGCTCACGAGATCGCAAAATTCGACCGTCAAACGCTGGGTTTTGATATCGAGATCTGGCTGACTGCTTTGCGCGGTCGAACGTTGGTGATGCTCGATCGAACGGAAGAAGCCCGCCCGTTCCTCGATCGGATCCTCCAGTTGGAAAGTAGTCAGGTTGATCCTGTCCATCACGTCATGCCAAGCATGGCGTATGTGGACATCGCATGGGCCGGGGGAAACGTCGGCATGGCTCAAGAACATGCTGACCGGGCGTTCGCCATCGCTATGAAAAGCGGCAACCCCTATCTGCGAGTATATGCTCAAGCCTGTCGTGGTCTTTCTCATATCGTTGCAGGAAGGTTCACCTCTGCCATTCAGGATTTATCTGATGCTCTCAGCTTCGCGCGGTCGCGAAAGGCAGGCTTAGAAAACGAGCCCCGGGTTCTGGCCGATTTGGCGAATGCCTACAGACTGAATGGTGATAGTGCCGTTGCGCTTTCGACTGTTGATCAGGCAATAAAGGTTGCGACCGAACGACATGCACGGGTTCCTGAATGCCTTGCCCGCATTATTCGCGCAGATTTATTGTTGCGATCTACAATCACCGATCAAAAAGCCGAAGGAAGGCAGGAGCTGGAACGTGCAACTGCGCTGATGCGGGAAACGGGGGCCATCCTTTTCGAGACGTTCGTTAAGGACACAAGCGTTGCGGACGATAACGCCTGCCAAGTGTCCACAAAGGCCAGCTAGAGCATGATCCGGAAAAAGCATGCCCTCGGGCCACGACCCGATGGGTGGGCACCGTTTTCCCTTAGCTAACAAAAAGCGGAACGCGTTTGTGCGGAGATCATGCTCAAACAAGGAGATAGAGCGCGATGACGATTCGAAGAAGGGTCATCTCGCTCCAGGCGCCTTTGTCCGACGGCCCCTTGCAGATCGACTTCTTGCCACGCCTCATTGGGACTGGCTCTGCCACTGCCCCGGCCGCCCGGCCTGATCGACCTTGACCGCGCCCGTCAGCGTCTCCGCGCCGCCGCCATAGCGGGTGCCGCGCCGAGATAGTCGAGACCGACGGCGATGCGGGCATCGGGAAAGTAAGCTGAAAATTCCAACTGCACCGGTTCGCTGGCGACCTTCGTCTCCAGCTGAATCGCCTTGTGGGAGAGGGTGCTTTCGCGAAGCGATTCCCGGCACATGTCGTCGACGCGATGCCTGTTCAGATCGACAACCCACCAAATATAACGATGGCGTGCGTGGCTCGCCAGAACCAAGTCTCTCCGTCGTGCGCCGCCTGCAGGCTGAAAATGCGCTGATTCCAATGGGGATCATGAACAAAGCGAATGTTTTCGATCTTGAAATCAAGTTGCTGCCGCTTCCACTCCGATGCCCACGCGAAGTGTGCTTCCTCGAGCTGCTGCCGCAGTTTGGAAACTTCAACGGAATAGGGCGACGGGAAGAGAATCTGGAAGCTTATGGAATTGCTGGCCATCGCCTGATCTCTCAAGCACCTTCTCTCAGGACTGGATGCTCACTGCGACTGCCACTGTCCCGGCCGCCCGGCCTGCTCGACCTTGACCGTGACCGTCAGCGTTTCGGTTCCGCCGCCGTACCGGGTGCCGCGCACGGGTGCCGCGCCGAGATAGTCGAGACCGATGGCGACGCGGGCATGCGCGTCGGTGGTGCAGATGCAGTTGGCCGGATCGAACCCGACCCAGCCCAATACCGGCACGTAGGCCTCTGCCCAGGCGTGGCCGGCTTGTTGATGGACCATGCCGTCGGAGCGCAGGAAATGCCCGGACACAAAGCGCGCGGGAACGCCGCCGGAACGCGCGCAGGCGATGAAGATATGGGCGTAGTCCTGACAGACGCCGCGCTTCAAGGTGAACGCTTCGACCGCCGAGGTGCCGCTGTTGGTCGGGTCCTCGTCGAACGTCATGTGCTCGTTGATCTGGGTCATCAGCGTGTGCAGGAAGCCGAGCATGTCGCGTTCGGATTCCGCCCGCAGCTCGTTGGCAAAATTCGCCATGGCCGGATTGACCTCGGTGAGCGAGGTGGCGCGCAGGAACAGCCCTGGCGGAAACCGCTCGTCGCTGCCCTTCAGCACGCCGCCGGTGTCGTGGGTCTCGATCAGGCCGCCGACGGTGACGGTGAGGTCGGCGAGCGGCCCGTAGGTCAGCACATGCGTGACATTGCCGAACGCGTCCTCATGCACGTCGAGCCGCGAGTCTGTGGAGACGTCGATCTGCCATTCGGCGACGTATTGCCCGTCATGGCTGCCCGGCGTCATCCGCAGGATCTGGATCACGCCGGTCGCCGGCGGCTCGTAGAGATAGGTGGTGGAGTGTGAAATTCGCAGGCGCATGGGGTACCGGGACCGAACTAGAGAGATCGTCATGCCCGGGCTTGTCCCGGGCATCCACGTCTTTCTTCGTCTAATTCCAAAAGCAGACGTGGATGGCCGGGACAAGCCCGGCCATGACGGTACTTAGATCAAATATTGTTTTGTGATGATTTCGCCGAGCCGTGCGTTATCCGCGATGAATTCCTGGATGAATTCGTGCACGCCATGCTGGAAAATATCGTCCATATGGCTGTGCTCCAGGCGGTTACGGATGCCGCGGGCGTGACGCTGCGCCGCCCCCTGGCGGCCATAGGCGACGCCGATCTGGTCGAGATTGCGGACCAGGTTGCCGTAACAGCTCGCCAGCGAACGCGGCAGCGTATCGTTGAGGATCAATAGGTCGGCGATCAGCCAGGGTTTTAAGGTTTCGCGATAGACCCAATGATAGGCGGTGAGTGCCGAAACCGAGCGCAGGATCGAGGTCCACTGATAGAAATCGAGTGGACCGCCGACATGCTCCTCCTCGGGCAGCAGCACGTGATATTTGACGTCGAGGATCCGCGCGGTGTTGTCGGCGCGTTCCAGGTGCAGGCCGAGCCGCGAAAACCAGTAGGCGTCGTTGCGCAGCATGGTCCGGTAGGCCGAGCCGTCGAACCGCAGCGAGGTCTCCTGCACGAAGCGCAGGAATTTTGCCAGCTCCTCCCGCGTCGATGTGCCCTTGCCCCAGACTTCCTGCAATTCGATCCAGGCCGAGTTGATGGTATCCCACATCTCGCTGGTCAGCGCGGTTCGCACCGAGCGCGAGTTGAGTCGGGCTGCCTCGATACAGTTCCTGATCGAGGAGGGATTCTCCGGCGAGAACGACAAATATTCGACGACGTTCGGCTCGTTGGCCTCCGGATAGGATTCGTAGAAGCTGGCGCTGACGCCGGCGGTGAGCAGCGCCGAATCCCACTCATTGGTCTTGCCGATATAGGCGGCGGGAAGGGCGGTGACGCGCAACGTCGCATCGATCGTGCGCGCGAGATATTCCGCGCGTTCGACGTAGCGGGCAAGCCAGTAGAGGTTTTCGGCGGTGCGCGACAGCATGCGGCGATCTTGCTCTCTACTCGTCCAGTATCCAGGTGTCCTTGGTGCCGCCGCCCTGGCTCGAATTCACCACCAGCGAGCCATCCTTCAGTGCCACCCGGGTCAGCCCGCCCGGCACGATCGTGGTGCGGTCGCGACCGGTCAGCACAAATGGCCGCAAGTCGACATGGCGCGGCGCGAGGCCGGTTGCAGTGCAGGTCGGGCAGGTCGACAGCGCCAGCGTCGGTTGCGCGATAAAACCTTCCGGCTCGCGCTTTAGCTTGTCGCGGAAAGCTTCGATGGTCGCTTTCGTCGCGGCAGGGCCGATCAGCATGCCGTAGCCGCCGGAACCGTGCACCTCCTTCACCACCAGTTCGGCGAGATGATCGAGCACGTAGGACAAATCCTTGGGCTCGCGGCAGCGCCAGGTCGGTACGTTCTTCAGGATCGGTTCTTCGCTGAGATAGAATTTAACGATCTCGGGCATGTAGGAGTAGATCGCCTTGTCGTCGGCGATGCCGGTTCCAACCGCGTTGGCAAGCGTTATGTTGCCGGCCGCGTAGGCGGACATCAGCCCGGGCACCCCGAGCGACGAATCCGGGCGGAAGGTCAAGGGATCGAGGAAGTCGTCGTCGACGCGGCGGTAGATCACGTCGACACGCTTGAGCCCTTCGGTCGTGCGCATGAACACTTCGTCGCTCTTGACGATGAGGTCTCTTCCTTCGACCAGCTCAATGCCGAGCTTGTCGGCAAGGAACGAATGCTCGTAATAGGCGGAGTTGTAGACGCCGGGCGTCATCAGCGCGACCGTCGGCTCTGCCGAGGCGCTCAAGGGCGCCACCGATCGCAAGGCCGACAATAGCTCGTCCGGATAGCGCTCGACGGGTGCTACGCGGTGACGCGCGAACAAATCCGGAAACAGCCGCATCATGATTTCGCGGTTTTCCAGCATGTAGGAAACGCCGGATGGCGTGCGGGCATTGTCTTCCAACACGTAAAAGTCTTGCGCATCGACGCGGATGATGTCGATGCCGGCGATGTGGACATAGACGTCGTGCGGCACGTCCTGGCCGTTCATCTCGGGACGGAATACCGGATTCTGGAAGATCAGATCGTCGGGGATGATATTGGCGCGCAGGATGTCGCGGCCGTGATAGATGTCGCGCAGGAACAGGTTGAGCGCGCGCACCCGCTGCTTCAGGCCCCTGTCCAGAAGGCTCCATTCCTTCGACGACATGATGCGCGGGATCACGTCAAAGGGAATCAGCCGTTCCTGGGCTTCGGCGTCGCCATAAACCGCAAAGGTGATGCCGATCCGGCGGAACAGCAGCTCGGCCTCCTGGCGGCGATATTCGAGAGCATCCGGCGGCGTCTCCTCGAGCCAGCTGGAGAGTTCGCGGTAGGCCGGGCGGAGGTCGCCGCCGGGGCCGTTCATTTCATCGAACGCAATTGCCATAGAACCTGACTGTGTTCGAACGTCGCGCACGCACAGTGCATGACTCAAAGGGATGGTAGCAAGGCTCGGGCCAGCGCGATATGCATTACCCCGAGGCATCTGCTACCGGTGGACGTGGAG
>Ga0210401_10004491_pt1 | contig 14552 bp, 12 predicted proteins | sample IncBWH32MmetaG_FD_150866 | JGI IMG/M metagenome (GOLD analysis project Ga0210401, IMG submission 150866) | Forest soil microbial communities from Barre Woods Harvard Forest LTER site, Petersham, Massachusetts, United States - Inc-BW-H-32-M | ecosystem: Environmental > Terrestrial > Soil >... | reverse complement strand
TTGGTTGGCGATACCCACGCCGATAATGGATCCGATTAAGGTGTGGGAGCTCGACGCGGGGAGGCCGAACCACCAGGTTCCGAGGTTCCACAGAATGGCGGCGATCAAGAGAGCAAAGACCATCGCAAATCCGGCTCCGGATCCGACTTGCAGGATCAGCTCGACCGGCAACAGCGAGACGATGCCAAAAGCCACCGCGCCAGTGGAGGTGACGACGCCTGCGAAATTCCAGCACCCGGACCACACCACCGCAATCTGCGGATCCAGCGAATGCGTGTAAATGACGGTGGCCACGGCGTTGGCGGTATCGTGGAATCCGTTCACAAATTCAAATCCAAGCGCGGTCAGTAGCGCTATGCCCAACAGGATATAGGGCCACGTGGCCAAGAGCGGCGTACCGCTCAGGTCTCTTGCGATGCTGGAACCGATGAAAATCAGGCCACCGACAAGGACCAGGCCAAAGATCAGCAAGCCCGCTTTGCTTGGCTTTTTCGCTAACTTATCGTGTACCGAATGTTTGGCGGGAGGCGCGATTGATGCCGCCGAAGTCGCCCCCGTGGTTGTAGCAGATGCTGTTGCCATAAGACTCCTGTCTCTGTGTAAATTCGGCCAGCTAGGGACGCGAGGCCAATAAGGGATGGCTGGTTATACGAGACAATTGTTACTGCCGGATGAACATCGCACGCGAGCTGGTTCAACTCCTTCGAGAGGGGCGGGGCGAAACTTGAAGGTGGACAAACCGAGTTGACAAACTGGCCAGATCGGGAGAGGCTCTGCGGTCATGGAACATCCTCAAGTTCTTCTGTTTGCGTTCCTTATTGGCGTGGTCGGTGGGCTGCGGGCGTTGACTGCGCCGGCGGTAACGTCGTGGGCTGCTTATTTGGGGTGGCTCAATCTGGCTAATTCGCCGCTGAAATTTATGGGCTCCATGATCACCGTGGTTTTCTTCACGATCCTCGCGTTGGTGGAGTTGGTGACCGACCAGCTCCCGTCAACTCCTGCGCGCACCAAGCCAGCCGGTCTAATCCCGCGCATCCTGCTGGGGGGTCTGTGCGGCGCGGCGGTAGCGTCGGCCGGAGGGCAATCGCTGGCGCTCGGGGCGGTCTTGGGCGCCGTTGGCGGCGTTACTGGGGCGTTCGCGGGGTACGAAGTCCGAACACGACTGGTGAAGGCGCTTGGAGTGCCCGATTTTGTGATTGCCGTGGTGGAGGATGCCGTCGCTATCGGTGGCGGTTTTTTTTTATTGTCTCGTTTCTAGCCAGCGCGCAAGTCCCGGTGAAATCGATGCTGCTTTTGGGCTAATGATCGATCGTGCGCTGCTGAACCGCTTTGGTTTTGAATGCGTCTGTTCATCGCTCCGTGCATCAAATCCCATGCAATAGACTGTTCTTTCGAGGGGTGTCCCCATGGGTTCCGGCAATCACTATCAGGGAATCGTCATCGGCTCGGGCCAGGGCGGAACTCCTTTGTCCAAGGCGTTGGCGAGTGCCGGGTGGCTGACCGCCTTGGTCGAGCGGGAGCACGTTGGTGGAACGTGCATCAACGAAGGCTGCACGCCCACCAAAACGATGGTTGCGAGTGGGCGGGTTGCTTATTTGACCCATCGCGGCGCGGATTTCGGCGTGCGCACGGGGCGCGTCACGATCGATATGAAGCGCGTGCGCACTCGCAAGCGCGACATCGTCAAACTGTTTCGGAACGGCAGCCAGAAGCATATCGAGGAGACCAAGAATCTCGATCTGATTTTCGGGGAAGCGGCTTTCACGGGACCAAAATCGGTTCGAGTACGCCTCAAGAATGGCAGTCAGCGCACGCTCACTGCGGATCATATCTTCATTAACGCTGGTTGCCGGCCAGCCGTGCCTTCGCTCGAAGGTTTGGGCGACGTTCCTTTTCTGGACAGCAGCTCGATTATGGAATTAGCGGCTGTGCCGAAACATCTTCTGGTGTTGGGCGGTGGATATGTTGGGCTGGAGTTTGGTCAATTGTTTCGGCGTTTGGGGAGTAAGGTCACGATTGTGCAGTCTCGCGATCAATTGCTCGCACGGGAAGACGCCGACGTTGCGGAGGAAGTTGCTGCGATCCTCAAACAGGACGGCATAACGATTCTGCTGAACTCGAAAGCCGAACGCGTCCGTAAGGCTGGAAAGGAAATCAAGCTTACGGTTCGCAGCGGGAAGAGCGTTCGCACAGTCTCCGGGTCGCACTTGCTGGTAGCCACCGGGCGCGTTCCCAACACCGAGAAACTGGGCCTTGCTGCCGCCGGTGTTAGCACCGACGACCGCGGCTTTATCAAGACCAACAGTAAACTGGAGACCGATGCAGCGGGCGTCTACGCGCTTGGCGACATCAAGGGCGGACCTGCGTTCACGCACATTTCCTACGACGATTTTCGCATCCTGCGCACGAACCTGTTGGGGAAGGGAAGCGCGAGTACGGACGGCCGGCTTGTTCCCTACACCATGTACATCGACCCGCAATTTGGCCGCTTCGGCTTAAGCGAGGCGGAAGCTCGAGCGCAAAACAAAAATATCCGGGTCGCTAAGATGCCGATGAGCTATGTCGCTCGCGCACTCGAAGTCGACGAAACCCGCGGGTTTATGAAAGCGGTCGTGGACCTGGAAAACGATCAAATCCTGGGGGTAGCGGTCCTAGGGATCGAAGGCGGCGAAATCATGACTCAGCTCCAACTGGCAATGATGGGCAAGCTGTCTTCCACTTTGCTCCGGGAGGCCGTCTTCGCGCACCCGACGCTGGCAGAATCCCTCAACAATCTTTTTGGCAACTTCCAGGACAAAAAGCGTTAGCTGTCGCGGCGACTTTCGCCCTCGGGTCAGTTGTCCAAGTGCACGGTTGGCTTGATCGTGTTTTTTGCGCGCGCGACCTTCAGCAGCTCTGGATAAAACTGTACAAAGGAATGCTCCACCGCGGCGTTCTGTTCGTGGCATTTCCAGCACGCATTTTGTGCGGGTGAGATTGCGGCGGAGGCGTTTTCGCCGCCGTCAAAATTGAAGTAGGCCCACTTATTGGCGAACCGGGCTTCGTCTTTCACTTCGACATCCAGGCCCATGAAGTCTTTTTGGTAGCTGCCGTGCTTGTTGATCGATCCTTGCGAGGTGGAACCGTAAATCTCCAGGACGAACATGGTTTTATCTGGCCACTTGCCGTTTGCCAGGTAGTAGTCGTAGGCGGCGGGCTTCACGAAAACATTAGTGAACATTTGCATGTCGTCTGCTTTCTGTGTGTAGCTCATCCCGAAACCGGAGGAAACGTAAATCCACCGGCGGTAGTCGGCTGGGCGAACCAGTTTGCCATCTGCGGTGAATTGCGGGCCATCGGGGGCGGATGCGGAAGCCACACTACGGCCCGCGTGCGCGGCGAGGGACACTGCCGCAAGAGTCAAAATCAGAACTAGCACTTTTTTTCTCATGAGCCACGCCTCTCGAAGCCTATATTGCATGCGTCGTCTCGCTATGGCGTTATACGCTATAGTTGTAGACGACATAGAACAAAAAGTGTTTCGGCTCGCCGGAATTATTCTGCCTCGCAAAGAGCGGCGTTAGCTTCTTCCGCCGGGTCGCGCCCGCGATTCGCCAGGCCTACACCCAGCAGCACGAGCGCCCCGCCCAGCAGGAGAGAGCCCGTAAGGGGTTCGGCGAGTAGCCAGGCCGCGAGCAATGCCGTCAGTGGGCCCTGCGCGAGCAGGGAAACCGCGGTCACCGTCGCCGGAAGATGGCCTAGTGCGTAGGTCAGCGCCAGGTACCCGCCGAGCTGCGAAACCAGTCCGAGCCCGACCAACGCGCCAAACGAGCGCCCTGGCGGAATCCGCAGTGACACGCCCATCGCCAGGTTAATCACCAGCAAGAAGAATGTTCCGGATAAGATTGCCAAGCGCAGAAATACCAGCGTGCTCGTGGTGGTGCGGACGCGCTCCGTAGCCATAAGGTAGACCGCAAAGCACGCTGCTGCGCCCAGCGCCATCAAATCGCCCGCGCCGAACTGCACATGGCGAGCTATGTCCGCCCACACGATTACCAATGATCCAGCGATCGCAAGGACCAGCCCCAGCCAGAACGAAACCGTGGGTCGCCGTCCAAATGCGAGCCAGGTGAGCAGGCCCACGAAGATGGGAGTTTGATTTCCGAGCAGCGTAGCGTTTCCCGCGGACGTGCGGAGGATCGAGGTGTTATAGAGCGCCAGGTCCAGTGCGAAGAACAGTCCGCCGAGCGCAATGATCGCTAGTGTCCGCAAACTCACTGTCGGCGTGCGTCGATCCCACAGCCACGTCGGTAGTAGCACGATTGCGGGAATGAGCATCCGGTATAACGCGGAAGCCGGACCCGGTATGTCGGTCCAGCGCACAAAAATTGCCGACCATCCAATGCACACGACGCCTGCAGCCAGGGCCAGATAGGGCCAAAAACTGTGCGAACCGCGAGCCTGCACCTGCGAGGGGGTAACCTCCGTCGTTGACGCGATGACCGGGTCTCCTGAGGCGCGTATGGACGCGCGAGAATCGTTCCAGTATCGCACACGGCGGCGAGGCTCCAGCTCTGCGTAGGGGCGTCCAGCGCCGACAAATTGTCTCGCGCGGGAGCGGGCCAGACCGCTAGAGGGCACAACTCCGATTGGTGCTCAATACGCCCCAACTGGCCTTTGGTTCTATTGTTCCCTTCGCGCCTAAACGCTACGTTTTGAGTTAAGGAGCAATTACATGGCGAACGCTGCGACTCCTCCGGGTTGGGACCGTCCAACGCCCTCAAAATCAATACCTTGGCGGATGTTCTTTCGCATCGTCCGCTGGACGACGTACCTTGGTGCCGCGTTCACGCTCGGGCTCATGTTGCACAAGGCGCCGGCGCCCGTCGTGGAAACCAGCCCGCAAGCCGCCGCCCGCGCTGAACAGAAATTCGAGCAGGTCGAACAAGCCGTGTCCAACGGTCAGCCCGCCACCATGCGCATGGACCAGACCGAGCTGAACTCCTATCTCGTCTCCCATCTTGATATCGCGCCGAGCGCGAATGCCAATGCATCGCAGGCCGCCGCGGCGACCGCGGCGCAGAATGCCGCCTCGAACGCCGCAGCCGCGCCGTCGCCCGGCAGCGCACCGGACTTGTCTGCGCCCGCGGGAACGTCCGCCGAACAGATCGAGCAGGTCCGCTCGTCCGTAAAGGACGTCAAGGTCGAGCTGATTGAAGATCGTGTGCGGGCTTACGTGGTCTTCGACTTTCACGGAAAAGACATGACGCTTCAGTTGGAAGGGAAGCTTGGAGCGGAAGACGGCTACTTGCACTTCGAGCCGGTCGCGGGGCAGATCGGCTCCCTGCCGATTCCAAAGTCGACGCTCGAAGCCGCCGTCGCGAAGATGATGGAGTCGCCAGAGAACCGCGAGAAGTTAAAGCTGCCAAACGATATGTCCGGGCTGAAGATCGAAAACGGCGAAGTCGTCGCCACCTACAAATAGCATAGGGCATCAGCCGACCTTCACCATTAGGTTCCCGTAATGTGCCAGCGGGCCCTGCGCGTCCTCGCTGGGGATACGCTAAGATTCAGCAGATGAGCGATCTGAATAAGCTAGCCTTCGCGGGGCTGCTACGTATGGTTGTGGCCCTTGCCGCCTTGCTGTTCCTCCCGGCTTGGACGCTCCATTACTGGCAAGCGTGGATTTTTCTTTCGGTATTTTCCGTTTCGGTCTTGGCGATCACCCTCTATCTCGTGAAAAACGACCCGAAGCTCCTGGAGCGTCGCCTAAAGGCGGGGCCGCGAGCCGAGAAGGTGCCAACCCAGAGGATCATTCAGCTCGTCGCGACGATCGCATTTATCATGATAGTCGTATTTCCACCGATCGATCATCACTTCGGGTGGTCTACCGTCCCAGCGTACGTGTCCATAGCGGGAGACCTTCTCGTTTTTCTCGGGCTCCTGATTATATTTTTCGTTTTCAAGGAAAACACGTTTACCTCTGCCGTTATTGAAGTCGATGCCCAACAGAAAGTTGTCGCAACCGGACCCTACGCACTGATTCGCCATCCCATGTATGCGGGAGCACTGGTAATGCTTGCGGGGGTGCCATTGGCGCTAGGCTCCCTCTGGGGACTGCTCACGATCGTTCCCATCACGGTTGTGATCATAGTGAGGTTGCTGGACGAGGAGAAGTTTCTCGCAAGGAATTTGCCGGGCTATTCCGACTATAGCGACAAGATCGGCTATCGTTTGTTGCCATACATTTGGTAGTCGGCGCTGGTCCGCCATTTAATCAAACCATATTTGGCGTCTCCCGCGCCATCGATTCAAAAGAGCTGGCCTCTCATCGCGGCCGACCTGATGCGAGAAGGGCAGTACGGACTTCGACACAGCCGCTGCCTAGAGCGTTGTCGTCCTTCCTCCATGGCCCGATCCTATTCTCTTAGACCAATTGGACAGACGAGGCCGCCCCTTGAGACGTACGCCCTGGAACAGGACCGGGTGCACACTGCTTTTCGCGATGCTGGCCTGCCAGGCGCCGCTACCGGCTGCGGATGCGCCGCTAGGCGTGGTGTTGCAGGCGAACCTCGCCCACGTGAAGGACAGTGCCATCACGGAAGGAACTACGGTTTATCCGGGCGACGAACTCAGCACCGACGTCGGAGGCTCGCTCGATCTTCGTATCGCGAACTCCCGTTTTGGCTTGGCCGCGAATAGCCGCGCGCACTTCTACTCTGGAGAGAAGGGTTCGGTCGCGGAGCTTACCAACGGCACGCTGACATTCCGAAGGGATGCGGGGACGGACGGCATCGAGGTAGTCGCTTCCGATGTGCGGATCGTGCCTAAGGGCGAAGGCGCGGTGACTGGGATAGTGACCATCTACTCGCCATGCAAGATGGCGGTAACGAGTATTGCCGGAGAGATCGAAGTCACCTCCGGTACCGAGACACGCACTGTGGCGGAGAAGGAGTCTTACTCCGTGATCCCGGACGTGTCTGTATCGGCGGTGCGAACCTACATCTCTCCCGACGACCCTACGTACCATCAATCACACGCTCATCAGGCATGCAACTTGGGGAAGGATCCGAACAATTCTGGCCGCTTTCGGAAGATAGGGTTGCTCGCCGGATTGGGGGGAGCGGCCATCCTGATCGGAAGCAAGTTGCTGACGACGTCGCACTCTGGCGCGGAAAGCCCCTGGAAGCCCTAAAGGAGAGTGCCAACCGGGAGAGACTATGGCGACCGCACCTGTTTTGTTTCTTTTGATCTTTGACGCGATCTTGTTTGCGATCGCATTGGTTCGTTCCGATAGCAAGCGCCATCGCGCGGAGACGCTTCTTCTTAGCGCCCTATTTCTTTGTTCGGGCATGCCGGCACTGATTTACCAGATCGTGTGGCAGCGCGTGCTGTTTTCGATCTATGGAGTAAATTCACAATCTGTCGCCGTGGTCGTGGGCGCGTTCATGCTTGGGCTTGGGCTAGGGAGCCTCTTGGGAGGGCGCCTCTCCGCGCGGTTCCCGAAACGTGGGACGTTTCTATTTGCCTGCGCCGAACTTGGCGTAGCTGTCTTTGGCTTGGCGTCACTTCGCATTTTTCACTTATTTGCGGCCTTCACCTCGGGCGCGAGTCTCGCCGCAGTCGTTTTCTATAGCTTGTTGCTTCTGCTAGTTCCCACGATCCTGATGGGAGCGACGCTTCCCTTGCTCGTCGAGGAGTTGGTGCGGACTTCGGGCAGCGTGGGCAATTCGGTATCGCGACTCTATTTCGTGAACACATTAGGCTCGGCGATTGCCTGCTACCTGTGCGCGACGTTCCTGCTTCGCCAGTTTTCGCAGTCTGGCGCTGTGAGCCTTGCTGCCATTCTGAACACGGTCATTGGCGCGACGGCATACCTCTATGCGCGTCGCGAAGGCCACGGATCGTCGCCGCCTGAAGTTGCCTTAGAGCCACCAACGGCGGCGCCTGTCCCGGTGTTGTCTCTTGGCGCGGCAATGTTGCTCGCCGGATTTTCCGGGTGGATCTCGTTGGGCTACGAAATTGCCTGGTTTCGCGTTTTTGCCATTGCGTCGTCGGACCGCGCTCCGGCATTTGCATTGCTGCTGGCTACTTATCTGGCGGGCATCGCCGCGGGTTCCTATCTCTCCGAGCAAACGACGAAAAACTGGCCGGCTGATAAAACGCTATGGCTTATCGGAGGGCTGTTGTGTCTTTCCGGGGCGATTTCAGTTTACCTGCCACCGCTGATTTCTTGGCTGCTGGGCGGAAATTGGCCGACCTTCTTTCATCACGCGTGGCTGGGACAGGATTCTTATCTCGCATCGGCTCCAGCGTTTTTCTTCGTGGCGGCGTTGTTGGGCTCGGTTCTTCCTCTGTTGTGCCGCTTATCGATTTCTCCGGATGATCTTGCGGGCCGGCGCGTCAGTTTCGTATACGCCTCGAACATCCTGGGCTCGGTTCTTGGCAGCCTGGGGATTGGCTTCGTTTTGATGAATTATCTCGGGCTGCGGCAAGTGGCGCTTTTGCTGGGAGGAATTTCGGTCTGCGGCGGTGTCCTGGTGCTCTTGTTCGCGGGCCGAAGGATACCCCGGACGCCAGCCTGGGTTTTTGCGTCGGCGGCCCTGTGCGTGATCGCTGTTCCGCTGGCATCGCCGAGCTACGCCTTACTGTACGAGCGCATCATCTTCCGGCACAAACCCGAGTCGAGGACCGCTTTCGATCACGTGGTTGAAAATCGAAACGGAGTGGTCGCGGTGCTTTCCAATGCGGCTGTTTTCGGAGGCGGCGTTTACGACGGCCACTTCCTGATCAACCCAAAGCATGACTCCAACTTTATCATTCGTGTGCTGGCGCTCAACGCCTTGCACCCGCGCCCGCGCCGCATACTGATCATCGGCCTGGCATCAGGTTCCTGGGCTCAAGTGCTTGCGAATCATCCGGAATTAGAGTCCATGGACATCGTGGAAATCAATCCCGGCTATCTGAAGCTGATCCCGCAATACCCGGTAGTTCGTTCACTGCTGACAAATCCCAGGGTGCACGTCTACGTAGACGACGGGCGGCGGTGGCTTATAGCGCACCCTGAGGAGAAGTATGATCTGATCGTCGCGAACACGACGTATCACTGGCGCGATCACGCCTCGACGCTCTTATCGGCGGAATTTTTTCGAATGGTTCGTCCGCATTTGAACGCTGGCGGAATCTATTACTTCAATACTACCGAATCCGACGAAACCATGGCCACCGCGCTGAGCGTATTCCCTTATGGGTTTCGCATTATCAATTTTCTCGCGGTCAGCGACTCACCGATTACATTCGACACGCCGATGTGGCTTTCCTTGATGAGTCGCTACAAAATTGACGATCGATATTTATTCGATCCTGCCGACACAGTTTCACAACAAGTGCTCGCCAGTTACGCCACGCTACCCCGAACGCTGGACGGACCGCCCGTCTTTATGAGTCTTGAAACATCAGACTCGTTGCGACAACGGCTGGGAAAGCTTCGGCTGATCACGGACGACAACATGGGGCTGGAGTGGGAGCCACACGTAGTCTTTCCATGGCGCTGAAACGACGAAGTGAGAGTTACTCGCTTGAGAGTTAACGAAATGCCACGCGCTACAGTTCGCGCAGGGCTACGGCTACCGGGCGGGCCGCGGCACGCAGCGCGGGCGGCAAACCGCCCAGAAGGCCCATCACGAGCGCGAAGATGATCCCGCCGAGCAGCAGGCCGGAAGTGATGCGGAAGGCGAAAGCCATATTCGAGAACGTCTGCCAGTTCATGGTCGCGGTGGTCAGGCCGTTCAGCGGCAGAACCGCCAGACAGCCGACCGCCCCTCCGACAAACGAGATGATGAAGGCCTCGATCAGGAACGAGAAGACCACCGCGGCGGCGCCGAAGCCCAGGGCGCGCATAGTGGCGATTTCGCGGCCGCGCTCGGCCACTGCGGAGTACATCGTATTCAGAGCGCCGAAGATTGCGCCGATGGCCATGACGCTGGCGACCAGGCCGCCCAGTATTGTGATGAGTTGAGTCATGCGTGTGGATTGCTTCGCGTAGTAGTCGATTTCGCGGCTGACGTCGACGCTCAGGCGCGGATCCGCCGTGACGAAGTCCTTGAATTCCTGAAGCGCACCCGGCGAAGTTAGATGTACGGTGACCGACTGGAATACGTTGGTGGGACGCTTGTAGACGTCGTCGAGTACACGAGCGTCGCACCAGACCTCAGAGTCAAACGCGCTGCCTCCGGCGTCGAAAACACCCACAACTTTCCAATGGCCACCGCCAAAGTCGACGGTGTTGCCCACGGTCAGTCCCGAATACGTCGTGTTTGCGTTTCGTCCGACGACGAGTTCGGCAAGTCCTGGTTGGAACATGTGACCCTGGACGATCTTGGCGTTGCGGCGGATGGTGAGGACGTTGGCAGAAACGCCGCGCACCTGAACGTTGGCGTCCGTGCCGGTGCTCTTCAACGGGAAGGGCGCGACCACTACGACTTCGGACGTGACTAGTGGACCGTCAGCTCCGCGGGCCACACCCGGGGCGTCTTGCAAGATCTTGACCTGATCGAGCGCGACGCCACTCATCATTTCTGAAGTAGCGCCCGCGCGCATGACGATGGCGTTGTCTTCGGAACCCGAGGCCACCAACGTCGCTCGAAAGCCGCGAGCCAGTGAAAGCATAGCCACGAAGACGCCGACGGTACCGGCGATGCCTAGGACCGCCACGATGGCGGAGGTCCACCGGGCTCTTACGCTGCGAACATTGTAGATGACAGGAATTGCCATGGTCAGACCCTCCGAAGCGCGTTCACGACGCGCATACGCATGGCCCCGATTCCGGGGAGCAGACCGCTGACGACACCGACGAGCAGCGCCGTACCCAGGCCCACGGAAAGAATGGCGGGCGAAAGAATCAGAGTCGGCAGCAGCCCATTGAGCGCCGCGCCGAGAACCGGGATGGCCAGCGCGGCGAGGCCCAGCCCTAGCAGACCGCCCACCAAGGCGATGGTGAGGGACTCGGCGAGAACAAAAAAGAGAATCGAGCGGTCGCTGAAGCCGATGGCTTTCAGCACCGCAAGTTCGCCAATACGCTCGCGCACCGAGATGGCCATCGTGTTGCCAGTAACCAGCAATAGCGTGAAGAAGACCACCGCGCCGATCGTGAGGATGAGGAATTCGATGTTGCCGAACTGCTTTACCCATCCAGCGGCAAAGGCCGATTCCGTTTCGGTTTTCGTCTCGAAAGAAGAGTTGGCAAACATGTCGTCGATGGCCTTGCTGACGCGAACGGCATCATCGGGACTGTCCAGTTTCACCACGTACCAGCCGACGTTGTCCTTGAAGGTTTTGGGCACGCCTTCCTCGAAGGCATCCCACTGAAACCAGAACTGGCTCTCATCGCCTCCAACCGTAGTGCTGTGATAGATGCCGTCGAGATTGAATTCCCAGGTATTCGCGCCGCCGAAAGTGGTGGTCTTAATGGGGATGCGGTCGCCGATTTTCCAGCCGAAGCGCGCCGCTGTTTTCGCCCCTGCGATGGCCCCCTGGCGATCCTTAACGAAATTCGCCCACTGATCGTCCGGGACTTTAAGCTCCGGAAGAACCGTGCGCTGATTTTCAACGTCGATGGCGAACTGCGGGAAGAAGTTCTTCTCGTCCTGGTAGACGCCGCCAAACCAATTGTTGTGCGTGATGGCTTTGACGCCGGGAATGCGCAGGATTTTGTCGCGATACGAGAGCGGCAGCGGCTGAATGATCGAGATGCGATTGATAATCACCAGGCGATCCGCACCCGCAATGTCGGCGCCGCGGCCGAAAGCGCCCTTGACGACGGCAAGGAACGAGAACAAGAAAAGAGCCACGGCGAACGAGCCGATCGTTAGGATCAGGCGAATTTTCTTGCGAAATAGATTGGCGAAAATCAACCTGCTAAATTTCACGCCGCACCTCCGGCGTAGGCGTTCTGTTGCACCTGGTGGCCTTCCACGAGCAGACCTTTTTCAAGATGGAGCTCAAGATCGGCCAGTTTGGCAACGACCGGATCGTGCGTGACCATCAGCACGGTCTTGCCGTACTCCCGCACCAGCCGAATGATCAGGTTCATGATTTCGTCCGCGCTCTTGCGGTCTAGGTCGCCGGTGGGCTCGTCGCAAAGAAGGAAGGTGGGATCGGCGACGATGGCGCGGGCGATGGCCACGCGCTGCTCTTGTCCGCCGGAAAGCTGACGCGGGTAGTGATTCATACGCTCGGCGAGGCCTACGACGCCCAGCGCGGTCTCTACGTGCTTGCGGCGCTCCGCTTTTGAGAGCTTCGTCAGCAGCAGGGGCAGTTCGACGTTCTGGTACGCCGTGAGCACCGGGATCAGGTTGTACATCTGAAAGATGAATCCCACGTGGCGCGCGCGCCACTGCGTAAGCTTGTTGCCGGACATGTGCGTGATCTCATCGCCGGCCACGGTGATGCTGCCATGCGAGGGAACGTCCAGTCCGCCGAGCAGGTTGAGCAGGGTCGTCTTGCCGGAGCCGCTGGGGCCCATGAACGCGACGAAGTCGCCTTTGTCCACGTCCAGGTTCAGGCTCTGCAGTACCTGGATCTCCTCGCCGCCGCGGCGATAGGCCTTGGACAAGCCCCGCACTTGAATCAGGCTGTTGCTTTTGCCGGTGACATCCACTCGAACCATTTTGATCGCTCCTGTTTTTGTTCTTAGCGCTTAATGCCAACCGTTTGACCGTCATGTAGCTCCAGGGGACCGTTCACTACGACAACATCTCCCACCGCAAGGCCGGCGGCCACTTCCGTGTCGGAACCCCGATTGCCGCCCAACGTTATGGCGCGCCGTTCCAAGCGATTGTCCTTCACGAGGAAGACAATCTTCTTGCCGCCGTCGTCGCGCACCGCGTTCTGCGGAATCAGCGGTAGCGCCACCGCGGCCTTTTTGCCCGACTCTTCTTTCCGCTCGTCACCCAGGAAGGTGACTTTGATACCCATGTCCGGAAGAATTCGCGGGTCCAGCTTGTCGAACGAAATGCGCACCTTGACGGTGGCTTTCTGGCGATCCGCCGTAGGAATAATCGTTCGCACATGACTCGGAATCTCCCAATCCGGATACGCATCCAGAATTGCCGTCACGTGCTGGCCGTCTTTCACGCGCGCGATGTACGACTCGTTGACGTCCACCTCAATCTCGTTGGAATTCATGTCCACGATGGTGGCGATGCCCGTGCGCGTAAAACCGCCGCCTGCGGAGATCGGCGATACCATTTCGCCGACCTGGGCGTCCTTGGAGACGACGATGCCAGCAAACGGAGCCTTGATCGTGCAGTTGTCCACCGCTTGCTGCGCTTCGAGAATGCGTGACTCCGACGCCGCGACCTGCGCCTTGGCCAGATCGATCTTTGCTTGCAGGCTGTCGGCGTTCATGCTGGCGATGTCGAGTTGTTCTTGCGTCTGTACCCCAGCTTTCTGCAGTTGGTCGGCACGGTGCAACTCGGTCTGGGCATTCTTCAGCTGCACTCGAAAGTCGGCGATGGCAGCCTGGGCAGAATCGCGGTCGGCCTTGGCCGAATTCAGCGTCTTCTGGACATCGGCATCATCCAGAGTAGCCAGAAGTTGACCTTCCGAGACGCGGGTACCTTCGTCGAAGAAGACTCCGGTCACGCGGCCGGTGATTTTGGCGGCAATCGTCGCGCGCCGTCGCGGGGTAACGTAGCCGCTGGCATTCAATAGAGCTTCTCGGCCGCCAGCGCCGACCGGTCTGTGCACGGTAGTAACTTCAACGAGCAGCTTCTGGTTCCAGAAGGCGTAGACACCCCCGGCTATGCCACCGAGGATGACCAGGCCGCCAAAGAAAATCGCGAGACCTTTGCCAAGTTTGCTGCCCTTGCGCTGCCCTTCGTGTATACGCAGAGAGCCGAGATCGTGTTGTGCCGTACCGAGTGGCGTGGCCATTAGCCGGGCTTCCTTGAGAGAGGGGTGCACACTGTACTTACGCACGAGCAGTGCGAGATATTTCAGAATTTGCCGTGCAAGAGTGCTTCTGCAGGATAGTTTAGCGTGATTCGCGGGGATTGCGAAAGGCATTGGTAACGATAGACCCATCCGCTAGAAAGTTCGCGGCTAGGAGGTTGGTACTAGGGAGAGACTTAGGAACACGGGTGCAGCCGATTATCGACACGGCTCCCGGTCTAGTACCGGCTTGCGCTAGTGGTGCAGGGACGAGGTCTACCTGGTTGGCGAGGTCTACCTTGCTGGCAATGTCCGTACGATGATCCGGGGTAAGATCGCGCCGGTGGCGCTCGCGCAAGATAGATGCACGAAAATGACCGTGCCCGGTCTGTACTAGCAGGCGCGCAGTTATGTATAATCGAAAAACTGAAAAATCGAGCGGGCGTCGTACAATGGCAGTATAGAAGCTTCCCAAGCTTCGGACGTGGGTTCGATTCCCATCGCCCGCTCCAGATTCTAAACGGTCCGGCCCGGAGACATGGGTAACACAATGTACCGGCTACATGGGTAACACTTTTGGGCCGAACGGATTTTCGAGTGGTTCGAGCACGCGAGTCTCCAGATCGAAGTACCCCAAATCA
>Ga0210401_10004489_pt1 | contig 14556 bp, 12 predicted proteins | sample IncBWH32MmetaG_FD_150866 | JGI IMG/M metagenome (GOLD analysis project Ga0210401, IMG submission 150866) | Forest soil microbial communities from Barre Woods Harvard Forest LTER site, Petersham, Massachusetts, United States - Inc-BW-H-32-M | ecosystem: Environmental > Terrestrial > Soil >... | reverse complement strand
TGACCATATATGTGGAAGGGCATCGGTCCTTCGACGGGAAGTTGATACCATTCAAGAAAGGCCCGTTTTATCTGGCCGAGGGATGCAAAGTTCCGATAGTGCCGATCACAATTGTGGGAACGCACTACGTCATGCCGAAGGGGCGGTTTGCCATCAGGCCGGGGACGGTGGATGTGATCTTCCATGAGCCTATTGAGCCGAAGGATTTTGGGACGCGGGACCAGTTGATGGAGAACGTTCGCCGGGCGATTGAAGGCGGATTGCCGGTGGAATTCCAAAGCACTCCAACCGCGAAGGATACTAAGCTGCAAGCCGGAACACGCACACTCTAGCTTTTTCTTTCCCGTACCGCTTTTGCGATCTCCGGCAACTTACTCAGCAGGGCGGAGTACTTCAGCCAGAGTTTGTGGTCGACTGCGGGCGCTCCACTGACGATTGCGCCAGCTTCAATGTCTCCGGCAACGCCGCTCTGGGGTGTGACGATGGCGCCATCTCCGATTTTGCAATGGCCCACCACGCCCACCTGGCCGGTGAGAATCACTTTGTTGCCGATCTCAGTCGATCCCGCCAACCCCACTTGCGAAGCCAGCAGCGCGTCGTCGCCGATGTGCGAGCCGTGGCCGACCTGGACCAGGTTGTCGATCTTTGTGCCACGGCCGATGTGAGTTTCGCCGACGCTGGCGCGGTCGATACAGGAATTCGCCTGGATTTCGACGTCGTCTTCAATTACAACCGGTTGGGGCTGGGGAATCTTATGCCAATGTCCAGCGTCATCTTTGGCGAAGCCGAATCCGTCCGCGCCGATGACCACGCCGTTTTGCAGCAGCAGGTTATTTCCCAGCCGACAGTCTTCACGGACCACTGCATGCGCGTGGGCGAAAAAGTTGTCGCCGATCTTTGCCCCTCGATAAACCACCACATGCGCAAGCAACACCGCATTCTTGCCGATCTCGACGTCTTCTGCGATCACCACAAAAGGCCCGAGGTGTGCGCCGGCGCCGATACGCGCTGATGCGTGCACCACTGCCGTGGGGTGAATTCCGGGCGCATACTTCGGCGGTTGGTGAAACGTTGCGATCGCGTGTGCGAACGCAAGATAAGGATTCTTGCTGCGCAACATGGCAGAGGGGACGGCAGGGAAGTCTTCGCCGACAATTACCGCGGCAGCTTTGGTGGTGCGAGCTGCGGCTGCATATTTGGGATTGGCGACGAAGGTAATCTGCCCAGGCCCGGCTTCTTCAATGCCGGCCACGCCGGTGATTTCGGTCTCAGGCGAGCCATTCTCCAGCTGCGCGCCCAGAGTGGAGGCGATCTGTGCAAGTTTCATGGTGGTTTCCCGTGGTGGAATCGGAAGGCTGATTGTAATCCAGTAGCCAGAGGTGATGGTTCCGAATCGAGAGAGGAATCGAAATGATGTTCGAGCGTCACAGCCAGCCAAAGGATCGCAGGCATAAGGTGGACACAATGACGGGCGCGGCTTCGGGGGACACTTCCAGTGCGGGTTCTGGGCACGCTGGCCAACCGTTGGACGGCTGGTTGCAGCCTGAGAGGGTCGATTCCTCTGTTCTCCGCCTCCGGTCGTCCAGCCAACATGGGATTCCTTGCTCAAGCTGTAACGGTTACGCTTGACATGCCTTCTCGCTGGAGGCTAACCTACAGTTGCTTGGCAAGCGTGCTCGAGCTTTCGGGCACCATCGAGTTTTTTCAGGCCCCGCAATTGCGGGGCTTTTCGATTGCGAAGGAGTTGTTTCCATCCGAGGGCTGTTTCGTTCAACCCTTTCGGTGTGCAAATTCTTTCATCTTGACCCCTCCTGCCGGTGTGGACCAGAATGTCTTGCCTCAATTGCGGTTCCCCGCCGCACGCAGCATCCACCCGGACAAGGCCAATAATTGACCTTGAAGAGGCGCCGATCGATTCCCGACGATGGAGGAAGTTATGAAACTCACCTGCTCTTCTGCCGCCCAAATTATTTCCGCAACCTGGTTGCTACTGTTTGCGGTGCTGAGCGCGCCCAACGTTATGGCGCAGGGGTTGAAGGTGAGCCAGATCGCGGTTCCGGGCGCAACTGCCACTGTCCCCAATGCGGTGAACAAGAGCAACTATGCCGTGGGGTACTTTTATAACGCCAGCAATGCGGTGGCCGGGTTCGCGTACCTGGGCGGCACCAAGTTCAAGACATTCTCAGCACCCAAGTCAAACAACTACACGCGCATCCTCGGGATCAATGACTCTAACGTCGTGGTGGGAGATTTTTTCGGGAACGACAATTTCTATCACGGTTTTATGGTCACCAACGATGGCACCAAGTACAGCCAGTACGACGTGGATCTAGGCGTAGCGTCCACTTCGATCTTCGGAATCAACAATGGCGGCAATTTCGTGGGAGCGACGGGTTCGGGCGGGCCGAACCAGGGGTTTGTGAATATCGGCGGAACCGTTACCAAGTTTTATGCCAGCGGCACTGACAATACGTTCGCACTGGCCATCAACAGCTCAAACCAGGTGGTGGGACAGTTCTACGATTCCAGCAACAACTCCCACGGATACATTCGCAGTTCCAACGGAAAGATTACGGAGATTGACTTTCCTGGGGCCCTGCAGACTTCGACGGTCGGGATCAACAACGCGGGCGAGATAACCGGATGGTATGAGAACGCCTCGCAACAGTATTACGGATTCACTTATTCGGCGGGGCAGTTCCAGTCGAATGACTTTATCTTTACCTCCGGCGTCAACAGCACCGGATCTTATGTGGGCTACTATTATGGCCCTGGATCCGGCAATTGTTTTGGGGTGACAGGTACCACCTGCTACGGCTATCTGGCCACGCCACAAAGCGACACGCTTTCGACGGTGCAAGTGGTGAACGCTCAGAACACCAGCATCTACGCGGTGAACACGGCGAACACAATGGTGGGTTGGTATACGGATTCGACGGGCACGATTCATGGCCTGATGCTTTCAGGAAGCACAGTAACCAATATCGACGACCCCAAGGCGCTGCCCCAGACGACCATTTGCCTGGGGATTAATACCTCAGGCCAGATTGTCGGCAGCTATACCACGGCCGCCAATACCGGGGAGGGTTTCCTCTACACGAATGGAGCTTTCACCGACATCGGCGTCCCCGGCGCTACGAACTCCTATGCTTATGGCATCAACGACGAGGGCGTCGTCACCGGGACCTACTTCGACGCCAGCAACGTGGAACATGGATTCATCTATGAGAACAACACTTACACCACTGTCGATGTGCCGGGCGGCACTGATGCCATCGTCTGGTCAATCAACACCAACGGGTTGATGACGGTGGACTGGGTGGACGCCAACAACTTTGCCGAGGCTTCCATCTATAACGGTTCGAAGTTCACCACGGTGGACGTACCGGGTGCCTTGAGTTCGGATGCGCACGATATTAATACGTCGGGAAACGTGGTGTTTGGCTGGTTCGACTTTTACGGCAACGAACACGCCGCACTGCTGAAGAACGGATCCTACTACATCTTTGACGATGCGGCAGGCACCGGCACACGCGCAGACGGAATCAATGACGGCAACCTGATGGTCGGCCGCTTCCTGTTGACTAGCAACGGGCAGTTTGCCGGGTTTCAGGGGACGATACAGTAAGGGGAGCCGTCGCGTTTGGCATTTAGTGTCTTGGTGTGAAACTTGAGGTATTCGGTGAGGGTTTTCATTCGCTTGCTCCTCGGACATTGCCAATGATTCTAAGGCACCGAAGGCTAGTGACCATCGTTACGTCAGAAATGGGCGAGATCACCGAAGGAGGGGGTGTTTTCCGGCAGAATAATCCTGGAGGTGTTTTGCTGTGCTTAAGCTGGATTATTTGTCGTGTGTGCTCACCGTGATCTCAACCATCCTCGTTGGGAGACGGTGCTGGAAGGGCTGGATTCTCGCGGGAGTCAACAGCGCAATTCTTTGTGTGATTGGTTTTCGCACCGAACAGTTAGGTTTAATTCCAGCAAACTTATTCTGCATCATTTTGTATGGATGGAACCTCCGCACCTGGCGAGGGGACCAGGTACCGGAAACATCGCAGCGATACGAAACCATTTCGTGAATATGCTCAGGAGCGAGGCTACCGCAGCGATTCTTCTACTTCGGAGAGCCAGGTAGGACGCTTCAGCACTTCGCGCGGCTTGGGGCCGTCAGCGGCGCCCACGATGCCGTCGCGTTCCATGAGGTCGATGAGGTGCGCTGCGCGGCCGTAACCGATGCGCAGACGCCTTTGGAGCAGGGAAGTAGATGCCTTGCCGAACTCGACCACCAGTTTGACCGCATCTTCGTAGAGCGGATCATGCTCTACCTCGCCGTCTTCGCCTACGCTTTCATCACCCGGGCCCATCCCGTGTTCTTCCTGCGGAGCTTGCAGGAACTGTTCCTGGTATTCGGCGGTTCCCTGGGCTCGCCAGAATTCCACTACCGCAGCGATTTCTTTCTCCGTAACGAAAGGTGCGTGCAGACGGTGCAAGCGCGAGGAGCCTGAGGGCAGGTAGAGCATATCGCCGCGGCCCAGCAGAGCCTCGGCGCCATTGGCATCGAGAATGGTGCGGGAGTCGACCTTGGTGGCCACGCGGAAAGAGATGCGAGCGGGGAAATTTGCCTTGATTAGACCGGTGATCACGTCCACGGAAGGCCGCTGCGTGGCCAGCACAAGATGGATGCCAACGGCCCGGGCCATCTGGGCGAGCCGCGTAATGGACTCTTCTACATTGCCGGAGTCGAGCATCATCAGGTCGGCTAATTCGTCGATGATGATGACGATGAAGGGCAGCGGGCGCTCATCTTCGCCGTCGCCGAACAGGCTGGGGGTGCCGCTTTCATCAAACAGCTTGTTGTACTGGTCGATATTGCGGACGCCCTTTTCCGCCAGCAGTTTCAGACGGCGTTCCATCTCGCGCACGGCATTGCGCAGCGCGTTCGCTGCGAGCTTGGGCTCGGTAATGATAGGCGTGTAAAGATGAGGAACGCCTTCGTAGTTGCCCAACTCCAGACGCTTTGGGTCGACGAGGATTAAACGTACCTGGTCCGGCGTAGCTTTGTACAGCACGGACATGATCATGGCATTGATGGCCACGCTCTTGCCGGCGCCAGTGGAACCTGCGATGAGCAGGTGAGGCATGGCGTTGAGGTCGGCGGTTACGATGCGGCCGTTGATGTCCTTGCCGAGCGCGAGCGTGAGTTTGGACTTGGAGCCGATGAATTCTTGGGATTCGATGTTCTCGCGCAGCCAGATAATTTCGCGCTCGCGATTGGGCACTTGAATGCCGACGGTGGACTTGCCGGCCATGCGCTCGATCAGAATGCTTTCAGCTTTCATGGCCAGGCAGAGATCGTCAGTAAGGTTGGTGATGCGGCTGTACTTGACGCCGGCCTCGGGCTTAAATTCAAAAGTCGTAACGACCGGGCCGGGATTGATTTGCGTAACCTGGCCGGTGACATCGAACTCGGCGTATTTCTCGGTCAGCACCTGGGCCAGAATCTTGAGTTCGTCGGCATCAATAGCCTGCTGCTCGTCGGGACGATGTAGCAGGGAACTGGGCGGCAGCTTAAAGCCCCCGGCAATACGGGGCATCGTCGTTTTTGGCTTCTGAGCGCTGTCAGCACGTTCGCTGACCTCAGGAGCGGCGATCACCGGAGGGGCGGGCTGCATGGGGAGATCGAGTTCCTCGGCGAAGGTACGATCAATGCCGGTCCTCACCGGCTCAGTGGTACGGGTTTCAGTTGGAGGTGGAGCGGGCGGCCGCGCTGGGAACATCTGGGTAGTGATCACCGGCTTGGGAGAGGCGCGACGTTTTTCCAGATCTTTTTGCATTCGCCGCCTGGCCCGTTCTTCCTGCCAATCCTTCCAGCGATTCAAAAGGGCAACCACGAACGCGAAGCGAGTGGGCGCCCACACCTGTAAGGCAGAGAAGGAGAAAGCGGTCGAGAGATAAAGCGCCACGGCAAGAACCGTAGCGCACACAATATAAGCGCCGGCAGGATTGAAGTAGTGGATGAGGAAATCACCGACGATGCGTCCCAGCAAGCCTTCGAGAGGAATGGCGCCCATCCAGCGCAGGTGGCCGGGGAGCAGCGAGAGCATCGCAGGAATGAACGTCAGCATCCAGGTTGCGCCCAGGAACTTGGCTAAAGGTGAAGCAATCTTGCGGGAGCGGAACCAGCGCTGACCCAGCACTCCCAAAAAGATGGGGAGCAGAAATGCCCCCATGCCAAAGGCCTGGAGGATCAAATCGGAAAACAGGGCCCCAACCATCCCCACCCAGTTACGGGCAGCGCGTGAGCCGGTCAGCACTGAGGCGCTGTTCAGGGAAGGATCGAGCGGCGAATAGGACGCCAGAGCAAGAAACAGGAGGAGCGCGGAGACGCACAACAGAAACCCGATCAGCTCATTGAGCCGCCGGTTGTTGGTGGGCGTGAAAATCGGATTGAAATACTTCATGGGCGTATTTCGTCACGCAGAGACACAACCAGTGCGATGCGACTACGCCAGAGCTCTTTAATTATGACAAGAACGGAGGCTGGGCACAACGGAGGATTTCCCTCCGGTACCCAGAATGACAAACACAACCTGCGGTGGTGGGGAGGGAAGAACACCTGCCCGTGCGTGGGGCCACGGGACTATTGCAAATGCCAGGCAATCGCCAGCCCGATGACAATGATGCCGGCGACAATCCGGTAGAGGATAAACACCTTCAGGCTGTTTGATTGCAGATAGCGGACCAGCCAGGCGATGGCGCCGTATCCGACAAGTGCGGAAACAAGCACCCCCACGAGAAAGGGAGCATGCATACCAGGAGGAAGACCTTCCTTCTTTAGGTCGTGAGCTTTCAGCAAAGCCGCACCGGCGATGATGGGGGTGGAAAGCAGGAAACTGAAGCGGACGGCGGCTTCACGGGTCAGGTTGCGGAACAATCCGGCGGTAATGGTCGCGCCAGAGCGGGAGACGCCGGGAACCAGTGCGGTGGCCTGAGCGCAGCCGATAATAAGGGCGTCGGCGAAGCTGACGCCGGTAAGGGGCTTTTTGAGTTGTCCGGCCTTTTCGCCCCACCACATTACCAGGGCCACCGCGATCAGGGCGCCGGCGATCAGGTAAATATGCTCGCGGAAATAATCTTCGGCCGAGTGCTCCAGCAATTTGCCGGCAATGGCGCCGGGAATGGTAGCGATGGCCAGAAACCAGAGGAGTAAACGTTCCTCCCGCTGTTCTGCCGGAGTCAGGCTCTGCCCGGCGTCGCTGGCTTCCGAGAATCGGACTACTTTGCCGCCCAAGGCTGCGCGAATGATCTGAAACCAGGTGCGGCGAAAATAAAACAGGACGGAGAGCAGCGTGCCAAAATGCAGGGCGACGTCGAAGGTGAGTTCGTGCGCTGGCGATAGCTCGTTCCAGCCGAGCAGGCGGCGGACGATGATCAAGTGCCCGGAACTGGAAACTGGGATGAATTCTGCGAGACCCTGAATGATGGCTAGGACTACTGCTTGATAAATCGGCAAGGTTGACCCTCTCTCATCTCGGTAACGAAAGTTCTAAAAGTATCTCAGAAAACAGCGACAAGGTGGCTGCCAGGTTTGGTACTGATTGCCGGGTCGGCTGGGCAGGGTATCACTCCGCGTTGCCGTAGGTGGGCACGCCTTGCTGGATGAGGTAGAGCAGGCGCTGGGCACGCGCAGCCCAATCGCCCTGAGATGCCTGCGAGGCTCTTTGTGCCAGCGCGATCGCCTTCACACGGGATTCCTCAGACTTCTTGGGCTGGTCTTCGGTTTTGTAGATCTCGATCAGCACAGAAAGCCGCCAGGCGGCATCATACAAGGCCTCGGCGACGGCGGGGGAATTAGGACGGTCTTTGGCGTACTTTTCGTACATCTCCGCTTCTTTCTCGGGGCATTTCGAAGCGCCCTGCCAATCGCCGCACAGCTTATTGTCGATCAAATGAAAGGCGGCGAGGTCCGCCCACTTGGTTCCCTTATACTTCTTCATCACTTCCTCGAAGTAGTCTTCGTTCATGCCCTCGCGCAGGTAGGCTTCTTTTTCGTGCGCAGAGGGACGAGACATCACGTCGACTTTTTCGATTTGCCAGCGGATATCAGCGGAACGATACATGGCTTCGCCGGCAATCGGCGAACTGGGGAAAAGCTGGGAGACTTCGTAGTAAAGGCGGAGTGCGTCCTGGGCGGCGCCGCGGCGGCCGTGACGCTGGCTGGCCTGGTCTTCGGAGTCAACTGCTTCCCCGAACAGAATCATGTCGCCGTTGGGAGTAGAAGACTGTACCACCCCTTTGTCGAGAATCCAGCCGGTGAGAACACGATCCTGGGTGAGCTGAGCTTCGACGTTGAGCCAACCAGGGCTGGTTTGAATGACGGCTACTTCACGGCCGCGATCGACCTCACCCAACTTGGCCGAAGTGGCATCAGGTGAAACATAGATGGTGCCCACGCGCATCATGGCGCCGCGGATGACGGCGGCGGACGGCTGCACGCTTGCGAACAGCAGGGTCAGTAAGGCAACTGCGGACTTCAAGTTCATGGCCTCAACGCTCAGCGGTAGCAAACTACGTCTCCACGGTACTCGGCTGTTTGAGTTCTTCCAGCAGTTGCGGATCGATATTGCCGCCGCTGATGACCGCGACATGCAGACGGGCCTTGGGCAATTGCTCCCGGTGAAACAAGTACCCGGCAACGGCCACCGCGCCACTGGGTTCCGCGACGGTTCTGGGATCGGTGGCCAACAGCCGTACGGCCTGGCGGATCTCGAACTCGCTGACAGTTATGATGTCGTCCACGTACGCGCGGATGTGTTCAAAATTAATGGGGCCGATACTTTGGCTGCGCAGGCCATCGGCGATGGTACGGGTCGCCTGTTCGGCAGAGGACTCGGTAATCTTTCCGGCACGGAAGCTGGCTTGCGCATCGGCCGCAAGCTCGGGTTCCACCCCGATGATGTTGACGGAAGGCTTGCTGAGTTTAACGGCTGCGGCAACGCCACTGATCATGCCTCCGCCGCCTACCGGCACCAGCACGGTCTCGACGATCGGCAGATCTTCCAGAATTTCCAGGCCGATAGTGCCTTGTCCGGCGATGATTTTCTCGTCGTTGAAGGGCGGGATGATGGCGTAGCCTTGCCGCTCGGCAAGTTCTTCGGCGCGTTGCTGGCGCTCCACACTGCCGGGCCCGACCAGAATCACCTCCGCGCCAAGGGCCTTGGTAGCATCCCGCTTGAGCGCAGGCGCATCGCTGGGCATGACCACGACCGCGGTCACGCCCATAGCCCGCGCCGCATAGGCAACCCCCTGGCCGTGATTTCCGCTGGAGTAGGTGATGACCCCGCGATCCCGCTCCTCTTTAGATAGTGACGCAATCTTGTTGTAGGCTCCCCGGAGTTTGAAAGCGCCGATGGGCTGCAGGTTCTCCGGCTTGACGAAGAGCCTGCGATCGTCGGTACCGGACTGGGGTTGGGGGAAGCACGCCTCGATGAGCTGAGTTCGGACAGCAATCCCCCGCAGGCGGGCCTGAGCTTCGCGAATGTCGGAGAGAGTGACCATGGTTGACTATCGCTGTAGCGGAATGTTTCCAATGATATAACATGCTGCTTGACTCCGCTTTCTCTGCCTCTTACCCTTGAGTCTATGGAAGTGCACTTGACTCCTGACCAGGAAGCGTTCGTCCGACATGCCATCGAGACGGGTCGGTTTCACCGTCCCGAGGACGCGGTGGCCGAGGCGTTGTCGCTGTGGGAGGAAAGGGAGCGAACACGCGCAGAGATTTTGGCATCTGTTGACACAGCAGAAGGCTCCCTGGCCCGTGGAGAAGGGCGCGCTATCGCGCCGGAGTCCATGAAACAACTGGCCGATAATGTGAAACAGCGCGGCCGCGCCCGAGTTGCCGCCGAAGCGTCCCCTCGCCGCTGATGTCGCACCGGGTAGCGCCCCAAGCTGAAGCCGAACTTGATGGCATTTGGTACTACGTCGCAAAAGAAAGCGGCAGCATCGAAATTGCCGACCGGCTCATTGATTCCATCACTCAACGCTTTCTGACCCTGTCCCACAACCCGCGTCTTGGACGCCAGCGCGACGAGGAACTGCGTCCCGGCCTGCGCAGCTTTCCCGTTGGTGAGTACATCATTATCTACCGCATTGAGGGTGAGGACGTTTTGATTCTTCATGTGGTTCGAGGCAGCCGGGACATTGAGGCGCTACTGGGTTAGGGGAGATCCCGCCCCAGCACCAGGCCCCGGCACGCGTTTCAAACCTTACTTTTGTGGGCAATCGGCGGGTCTCAGTCCGGGCTTCGGACGAAATAGAACACAAAGGCCAATACGCAAAGAACGCGGGGCCAGTACTTGACAGGAACGAAAAACAGCGAGTCTTGCTCGCGTAATAACGTCTTTCTCGTTAGAGGTTGGACGCCAATGGAATCTTGCCCTTCGCGCCGAGACAACCGCCATACAAGACCCGCAGCAAGTAGGAAGGCTGCGAGTTTGGGCCATCCGTGCTGCTGATAATACGTCTTGTCATGGTAGAAGAACCTCGTTAGCGACTCGCTGATGAGAAGACATCCAAAGGCTATGATCGCCACGAGATATCCGCGCCCGCGCCAGATAATCATATAAATTAAATACAGTCTTAGCTTATCGCTTACGCCGATGACCTTCCCGTCTAAGACGGAACAACAGCTCAGATCTCCAATATCACGGGCATGATCAGCGGCCGCTTTTGCGTCTGCTTGGAAATATAGCGCTTCAAGTCGGCGCGGATCTTTTCTTTAATTACGCCGTAGTCGGCCTTTTCTTCGTCGCTGGAAGCTTCGAGCGTCTGCATGACCAACTGGCGGGCGCCGTCGACAAAGCCGTCTTCTCCCGGCTCAAATCCGCGGGTCACGATTTCCGGCGAGGTCTCGACCCGGCCGGTTAACTTGTTGATGGCGATAATCGGCAGAACGATGCCGTCTTCGCTCAAGTGGCGGCGGTCTTTGATGATGAGATCTTCAACGACATCGGTGCGGGAGCCGGAATCGATGCAGACGCGGCCCACGTTCACACGGCCCGCTTTGCGCGCGCCCAGTTCGTCGAATTCGAGAATGTCGCCGCTCTCGATCAGCATGACGTTGCCGACGGAACCGTGCATGGCGGCGGCCATCTCGGCGTGCAGCTTCAGTTGACGATACTCGCCGTGAATCGGAATGAAGTACTTGGGTTTCACCAGACTGATGATGAGCTTGAGTTCCTCCTGGCTGGCGTGGCCGCTGACATGGACCGGTGGGAACGATCCGTCTTCGTAGATGACGTGTGCCTGGCGGCGGAAGAGGTGATCGATCATTCGGTAAATCGCCTTCTCATTCCCCGGTATGATCCGCGAGGAAAGCACGACGGTGTCGCCTTTTTCGATTTTAGCGTGCTTGTGATTGTCCACGGCAGCGCGGGACAAGGCTGACATGGGTTCGCCCTGGGTGCCGCTGATCAAGACGCAGACCTTCTCGGGTGGAAAATTCTTCATCTCGCCGGGGTGGACGAGCAAGCCTTCCGGAATTTCAATGTAGCCCAGGTCCTCGGCGATTTCGGCCGAACTGTTCATGGAACGCCCGACGAAAACAACTTTGCGGCCGTGATTCCACGCCATTTCTACTGCGAGTTTGATGCGGTGGATGGACGAAGAAAAACAGGAGATGAAAAGCCGCCGCTCGGTGCGCGCGAAGACTTCATCGAATTTGCGGCGGACCGCGCGCTCGCTGGGAGTGTAGCCTTTGCGCTCGACATTGGTTGAATCCTGAAACAGCGCCAGCACTCCATCTTTGCCATATTCGGCGAAGGCGTGAAGGTCGAACAGGCGATTGTCGGTGGGAGTGGCGTCAACCTTGAAGTCGCCGGTGTGAATGATGACACCCAGCGGGGTGTGAATGGCCAAGGCAACGCAATCCACCAGGCTGTGGGTGACGGGGATGGGATGAATGGTGAACGGTCCGACTTTGAAGCGCTCTCCGGCCCGAATTTCGCGCAGTTCGGCGTCATCGAGCAGGCCGTGCTCCTCGAGCTTGTCCTCGACGTAGGCGAGGGTGAACTCGGTGCCCCAGACCGGCACGTTGAGTTCGGAAAGGATCCACGGCAGGGCTCCGATATGGTCTTCGTGGCCATGCGTAAGGATAATGGCGCGCACCTTCTGGCGATTTTCGGTGAGGTACGAAATGTCGGGAACGACTATGTCAACGCCGAGCAGTTCGGCTTCAGGGAACATGAGGCCGGCGTCGATGACGATAATGTCGTCGCCCCAGCGGACAGCCATGCAGTTCATTCCGAACTCGCCGAGGCCGCCCAGCGGCACAATATGCAGTTTTCCAGTTGGCATTGGGAATCAATTGATGCTAGCACAGGTCTTTGGGACGCAGTGCCAAGTGACGGGTACCGAGGATGGCAGCGGCTGTTCTGCGATAATGGCGTTATGGCTCGGCAGATTCAACACTCATGGCTGCGGCGGCGGGCGGAAGCAGGTCTTCGCCGCGGCTTCGAGCGCGCGTATCACACGGTGAAAGTCGACCCGGAAAAGTTTCTTCTACAGCTGCGCGCAGCTTATGGTTTGCCGATCAGCAGTTTTCAGGGACTCTACTCGGTGGAGCTGCGCCTGCTGGACGATGTGGCCGCGCGGATCATCGAAGGCGGAATGAAGGTAGCGGCGATCGAGGGTGCGGGGCTGGGCCTGGGAGGGATTCTGACGCTGGTGCCTGATCTCAGCATCCTGGGAGCGATCACGCTGCGAACGATTCAAAAGCTCAGTTTGGTTTACGGGTTCGAATACAACACCGAAGACGAGATGGCGGAACTGTGGATTGCAGTGGCGACCGCGGCGGGAGTGGACATCAGCAGGGAACTGCTGGAGAAGGAAGTCGTGAGTCGCTTTGTCCCTCGGGTAATTGAGCGGATCGCCGCACGGGCCAGCGCGGAGGCAGTGGAGAAATGGTCAGGACGGCTGATTCCACTGACCAGTTCGGTGATTGGCGCAGGGCTGAATTATTACTTTGTGCGCGCCTGGGGCGAGCGGGCGAGGAAGCATTTCCGGGAGCGGCATTTGGCGATGCGGGGAAGGTTCAAGGAGAGCCAAGAGCTCTTGTCCTAAGGCCTAGCGCAACCAGTCTTCGAGTTCGATTCGCTGATCGGTCTTATCGTCGCGATATTTCACAATCACCGGAGTGTACAGCGAAAGGTTCCATCCGGCAGGGGAGCTTTTCTTCACTGCTCTTGATCCCGGCACGACAACGGCATTTTCGGGGACTTCGAGCGGAGAAGCCTCGGTTGCTTGGTAAACTTCTCTGCGAATTAGATCGTAGAGCGGTGTGGAGCGGGTAAGGATGGTTCCTGCCCCCAGGACGGCTCGCGCCCGTACGACCGTTCCTTCGTAAACGCCGCAGTTACCACCGACAAGCACATCGTCTTCGACGATAACCGGGGAGGCGTTAACCGGTTCGAGGACTCCGCCGATCTGTGCCGCCGCACTCAGATGAACCCGCTTGCCAATCTGCGCGCAGGACCCGACCAGGGCGTGTGAGTCCACTAAAGTGCCTTCGTCGATGTAAGCGCCGACGTTGATGAACATAGGCGGCATGCAGATTACCCCCGGCGCCACGTAGGAACCGACACGGATGGAAGATCCTCCGGGCACGATGCGCACGCGATCAGCGACGCTGAAACGGCGGGCAGGGAAGGTGTCTTTGTCGACAAAGGAAAGCGTTGAGCCGTCGTCCATCTGGCTGAGTTCGCCGAGGCGGAATCCGAGCAGAATGCCTTGCTTCACCCAGACGTTGACGGTCCATTTGCCGGCAATCTTCTCAGCAGCTCGTATCTTGCCCTGGGTCAGCTGTTCGCGGAAATCGAGGAAAGCCTTGCGAGCTTCGGCATCGCGCTCGATCTCGCCGAGAGACGAGAGGCGCTCGATGGCGGATTTGAGGGAGGACATGAAGGCAGAAGTATACAAGAGCAACGCGACGAAAACCTTAACCACAGAGCGCACGGGAGGATCAACGCGAACCGCGCGATAAGTTCAAACGCACTTGCACTCGCTGCGGATCAGCACGTTGGCCATGCTGTGCGAAGCGTTGCGGGCTTCCGAAAGCGAAACATATGGCCCGTGCCAGCGTGAGTGGTCAGCGTCATGGCCCGCGGGGCGGCCTTTGCCGTGATTGCACTGGCCGCAGGTGGAGCGGTGCAGGACGATTTTGTGCGGTCCGGCCAGCCAGTTTTCGTAGATAAAGAAATTTACGGCGTCGGACTGCGCGCCGCTGGGCTTGCTGATGAGGCCAGCGTCGGCGGCGATTTTCTGCAGCTTCGAGCGGGTGTCGCGGCGCATGGGGAGCAGCGGCAGGCGATAGACTTCTTCAATCTTGCCCATCATGGCCAGGACTGCCTTCACCGGCATCGGGTTGGACTCGATGAAGTTAGCCTGCATCAAGGCCACGAATTTGCGGTGGATGCTGCGGGCGGTGATCCAGTCGTTGTTCAGAGCGGCGCGGGTCATGTCCGCCATTTCGCGGGGAATTTCGTTGGAGGCAACGGAAAC
>Ga0210401_10004488_pt1 | contig 14556 bp, 14 predicted proteins | sample IncBWH32MmetaG_FD_150866 | JGI IMG/M metagenome (GOLD analysis project Ga0210401, IMG submission 150866) | Forest soil microbial communities from Barre Woods Harvard Forest LTER site, Petersham, Massachusetts, United States - Inc-BW-H-32-M | ecosystem: Environmental > Terrestrial > Soil >... | reverse complement strand
TGCACAAATTTCCGGAAATTCCTAGTCGAAAGCACGAAACCAAACGTGAAGAAGATCAAGGAATATGTGGACCGTTCGTTGATGCTGGTGACCGCGCTCTCGCCGGTGATCGGATACGACAAAGCGTCCAAGATTGCGCACTATGCGATGGACAACGACCTCACGCTGAAGGCCGCGGCGCTGAAGCTTGGCTTCGTTACCGAGGAAGAATTCGACCGCGTGGTCGATCCGGCCAAGATGGTCAAGCCGTACGTGGCCGCGGCAGCCGGCGCCTAAACCATCTCAATAACAATCGCTCGCTAAGAGCAACATCGCAGGCGTCCTAACAACGGTGATGTGGATCTACGTCGTAGAGAAAATCTGGGCGTGACATAACTTGGACGGAGAGGAACTCATGACCTTGGAGGGGCGTTGCGATCTTATCCTCGCGCTTGCTCGAGTTCTGTTCGTCAACGGCCAATCCACGGACCAGACTCTGGCCGCAGCCGAGCGGTTTGGCCAAAGACTCGGACTACACGTGGAGATCATGCCACGGTGGGGAGAGCTGCAGCTTCAAGCGCAAGACGGCGACACCCGACTGACCTCCGTGGTGGCGGCCGATCCTACGGGCGTGGCCATGAATCGCGTGGCTGCCGCGATGCGTGTACTGGAGGACTTCAGCGGAGGCAAACTTACGCCAGCCGCCGCAAAGGAAGCGATCGGCGTGATCTCACAAGCACCGCCGGCACCGACGTGGCTATTCACGTTGGCGGTGGGTGCAGGTGCCGCGGCGCTAGCAGTGATCTTCGGGGTCCAAAATCTTCCGGCAGCGGTTCTTATATTCGCAAGCGCGGTGGCTGGCGCGATACTTCGTCGCCGCGTCGCGCACTACAGCGCAAACGTCTTTCTGCAACCATTCTGTGCGGCGTTGCTCGCGGGCGTGACCGGCGCGCTGGCGACGCGTTACGACTTGAGCTCGTCACTGCGCCTGGTCGCGGTTTGCCCCTGCATGATCCTGGTTCCGGGCCCGCCGGTGCTTAGCGGTGCACTCGATCTGGTCAAAGGGCGTATGCATCTCGGCGCCGCCCGCCTGATCTTCGCGGGGCTGGTGATCGTAACGATTTCGATGGGACTGCTGTTTGGGCTCGCTCTTCTGAGAGTCTCCTTACCGGTAGATCAGGCAGGTAGAGCGGTGACCCTGTGGCGCGACATGATCGCGGCTGGTGTGGCGGTTGCCGCGTACAGCGTTTTCTTTTCCACTCCGCTGAACATGTTGCCTTGGCCGGTCGCGGTTGGCATGCTGGCCCATGCTCTGCGGTGGTGGTCAATTGCCGTGGCTGGGTGTAGCGCTGCTATCGGCGCGTTAGTCGCTTGTCTCTTTGTCGGGCTGGTGCTCACTCCGGTTGCACGACGTTGGCGTATGCCGTTTGCGGCGATCGGCTTTGCCTCCGTCGTGTCGATGATTCCGGGCGTCTACCTGTTCAGGATGGCAAGCGGCCTTGTACAACTTGCCGGCGGTTCGCATACGACGCTGGATCTCATCAGCGCAACCGTCGCCGACGGCATGACCGCCATAACCATAATTTTAGCGATGAGCTTTGGTCTGATCGCTCCGAAGTTGGCCATTGATCGCATCAGCGAAAGATGGATGCAGGCGAAGTCTTGAGGACGAAGAAATGTATCGCCGACAACTGCGAATTTTATTTGTATCGTTTTTATTTTTATTTCTCTCGTGGTGCGGTCTTTGTGTGTTTGCCCTTCCTGCCGGTGCGCAGGAGGAACCGCCGCCCGGCCCGGACAGTCACGAAACGGGTCAGGGCCCACACGGCCACCTTTTCGGGGACTGGGGCGGTGAACGGACACGCCTGCTGGAACGCGGCGTGCGATTCGATTTTCAGTACGTCAGCGAATCGCTCTGGAACATCGAGAGCGAACAGCGAGAGCGATTTGCCAGTTGGAATCGATTTCGCTGGACGGTGGACATCGACTTTGGTGCGCTGACCGGAGTGCAGGGATTGTATTTCCATGCGACCGCGCTGTGGCAGGGTGGAGGCAACCTGGGAGACTATCTGGGGCTGCTCACTAGCCCGAGTGGGATGTCCAGCGAAAATACGTGCCGCCTGGATTCCTGGTGGTTCGAGAAGCGCTGGCTGAATGAAGGCATCACGGCACGTGTGGGTCAGTTTGCGGGTCAAGATTTCTATGGGGCTCAGCACTACGCGGCGTCGTTTATCTTCGAGCCGATGGGCTATGCGCTGGGAAATTTATTTAACACCCTCGAGTCTTTCGATCCGCCCTCAACGCCGGCGATGGAAGTCCGCGTCGTACCGGTTCACAACGTATATGTGAAATCGATGGTGATGGCCGCGGTCCGGGCACCCTTTTCGCAAAATCCCACCGGCCTGGTTCCGCAGTTCAATGGAACTCCGGTGAGCGTTTCGGAGATTGGGTTTACTCCGGGTAAGAACGCGTCGTCGATGCGGGCATTTGACGACGTCGAGGGGCGAAAGGGCTACTCCGGCTTGTATCAATTCGGCGCTACCTACAATCCCGCGAAGTTCACGTCGCCGACCAGTGCGGCACCCAGGTCAGGAAATTACCTTTTGTATTGGATGGCGAGCCAGGCTCTCTGGCGGGTCGACCCGAAAGAAGGAAAGGGCTTGGACGCGACGTTTGCGTACGACTGGAGTCCCCCGAGCATCAATCGTAATAACACCGTGCTGACCGCGGGGCTGCGTTTCAACGAGCCGCTTCCTGTGGGTATTCACAACACGATGTCACTGGGCTATGTGCGAAACAGTCTTAGCTCGCAGTTCCTCCCGCCTGGGATGCCTTGGTGGAAGACGGAGCAAGGTGTTGAGTTCAACGCTTTGCTGGACGTTTTGCCGATGCTGCTTTTGCAGCCGGTGATCCAGTACTACGCGAATGTCGGAGGGGGCGCGCAGCGGGCTGTTGTTTTTGGATTCAGGACGAAGGTGGACTTCTAGGGAGGCGAGGAAGAAGCGGGAAAAATATAACGCAGAGACGCAGAGTTCGCGGAGGAGCGCTGAGAAGAAGCGGGAAAGGAATTAACACAGAGAACACTGAGGTCGGAGCACAGAAGGCACAGAGCTATGGTAAACGCTATGAAGGCAATTTATATCGAACACCATGGGGCTATCGAGGATCTGAAGGTTAGCGAGGTTCCGGTGCCGTCGATCGGGTCCGGCAACGTGCTCGTGAAGATCGAGGCCTCGGGAATCAACCCCAGCGATCTGGGAAGCGTGCTAGGCAGGTTTCCCGATGCGGTGCTCCCACGGATCGTTGGCCGCGACTTCGCCGGCAAAGTTGTAGACGGACCAGCCGATGTCAACGGCACGGAGGTGTGGGGGACTGGAGGCGACCTCGGTATATCACGCGATGGCACGCATGCCGAGTACGTTGCTATACCCCGTGAAGCGGTCGCGCGTCGTCCAAAAAACCTTTCGACGGAAGAAGCATCGGCAGTGGGGGTTCCCTTTGTCACCGCCTTTTCCGCGCTCGTCGGCGTCGGTCAATTGAAAGAAGGCGAGTGGGTCATCGTCTCCGGGGCAGCGGGTTCCGTCGGGCAAGCGGCAATCGAGATCGCCCAAGCGAAGGGTGCTCACGTCGTCGCTCTTATTAAGGACGCCGATGCACGCTGGGTCTCGGAATCCGGCGCGGTTCGAGCGACCGCGCAGTCCGATCAGGGGGACTTGAACCTCGTCGTGCGCGAAGCGACCAATGGCAAAGGCGCTGATCTGGCGTTGAATGGTGTCGGCGGCAGTATCTTTGGGACGCTTCTGGAGGCCCTGGCCGTGGAAGGACGCCAAGTGGTTTACTCGGCGGCCGGAGGACGGGAGTTCCCCCTCGACCTTTTGAGCTTGTATCGGAACCAATTCGCACTTTTCGGCCTGGATACTCAAAAATTCGACGCGACACGGTGTGCCGGTATCCTGAGCAATCTTGCTCCGCTGTTTGAATCCGGAGCGCTCAAACCGCCTAAAATCGCAGAGAGATACAAGCTTTCGCAAGTCCGGGAAGCATATGGCCGCGTCGCTTCAGGCCGAGGTGTCAAAGTCGTGTTTGCCCCCGGTTGAGAAACGATGCCTTACCGATCATGATGAGCAGGCAAAGCAAAAGGGGATAGAAGGTTCGAGCTCCGGGAAAGGCATGGGAACACCAATGGCAGAAGGATTCGCGAGGAAGGTCGTGTTGATTGCGGGAGGCACGGGCGGGCTAGGTCGAGCGGTGTCCCTGGCGTTCCTCGGCGAAGGCGCCCGCGTGATCGTCACATATCAACGGGAGGACGAGTTTGTCGCTCTTAAGAGCGCCAGCGGTGCGCATGGCTCATCGCTCGAAGGCCACAAGGTCGATGTCACGGATGAACTTGCGGTCCGCCAACTCACTGCGAAGTTGCTTGCGGATCACGGACGTCTCGACGTGTTGGTCAATGCCGTGGGCGGCTACGCGGGTGGTACACCACTTTGGGAACTTGATTCCAAAGTCTTCGAGCAGATGCTCGCGCTTAATTTGCGCTCCATGTTCGTTTTGTCGCGCGTGGTTGTGCCGGTGATGCTGAAACAGGGGAACGGCGCGATCCTCAACGTGGCCTCAAAGGCGGCGTTCGATCATGCTGCGGGAGCAGCCGCTTACGTTGCATCGAAGGCGGCAGCCGTGGCCATGATGGATTCGCTGGCGGCGGACCTTCGAGGGACGAACGTGCGGGCAAATTCTATACTTCCCAGCATTATCGATACAGAGGCGAATCGCAAGGCAATGCCGGGCGCGGACTTTGCAGAGTGGCCGAAGCCCGAGGAGATAGCTCGGGTTATTCTGTTTTTGTGCTCGGAAGGCGCGAAGCTCATTCATGGCGCGGCCGTGCCGGTATACGGAAATGCGTGAAGGACCTGGTGGGCAAATGCCGGACAAGCTTGTCTGAGGATTCTGGGTGGGGTAAGGGGTTTCGCAATTGAACTGGAGGCGAACATGTCAATCCGACCGGTGAAGCGTGTCATAAAATCCAAGCCGACCCTCGAAGGGGCTGGCGTGCATCTCCGACGAGCGTTCGGTTTTGGAGCCACAAATGACTTCGACCCGTTCCTGCTGCTCGATGATTTCCGGAACGATGTTCCGGAGGACTATCTGGCGGGGTTTCCGTGGCATCCGCACCGGGGCATCGAGACTATTACCTATGTGCTTGCCGGAACGGTGGAGCATGGCGACAGCATGGGCAATCACGGGGTCATATCTTCGGGCGACGTGCAGTGGATGACGGCAGGAAGCGGAATCATCCATCAGGAGATGCCAAAAGGCGACCAAGGTGGCCGGATGCACGGCTTCCAGTTATGGGCGAATCTTCCGTCCGCACTTAAAATGACCACGCCTCGCTATCAGGAAGTGAAAACGGTGGAGATTCCAGAGATTACCGACGACGATGGCACTCACGTTCGCGTCGTTTGTGGGAGTTTCTGGGGCAAGACTGGACCGGTGGACGGGATCGCCGCCGAGCCGATCTATCTGGATGTATCGGTTTCTCCGGGTCGGAGGAAGACTCTTCCGGTCGCGACCACTCGTCATGCCTTTGCTTACGTTTTTGCAGGGAGTGGGAAATTTTGCAATGCCTCGGGTCCGCTCGCCGTACCGACTGAGGCGATTAAATGGGCGGACACAAATCCTCCGATAGAGGCAGATAACCGATCGCTCATACTCTTTGATCGCGGAGACGAAGTTACCGTGCAAGCCGGCGATGACGGGATTCGATTCCTGCTGGTCTCGGGAAAGCCGCTTGAGGAACCTGTTGCTTGGTACGGACCCATCGTCATGAACACGCAGGAACAGCTGCAGCAGGCGTTCACCGAACTGCAGGAGGGGACGTTTTTGAAAGAGGGTCGGGGTAAGTAGCGGCTGACAGGGTGAGCGACCGGCGTGCGCGTGCAGGCTGCCTCGGGTCGCCTCAGATTGGTTGGTTACCGGCACTTGGTCGCTCCGTAGAAAACTTGTTGCGTGGCGATTATGAAAGTGCTATGCTCCCGCCAAATCAAGGGCGCATCCCAGCAGCCTTGGATTGGTTCCCGACTCGGGGGACTTACCGGGAGATCTTTCAATGAGGCTCATCAATCCAAAATTTGTCCCAAAATTCGCGGCCGCCATGTGTCTGTTTGGCATGCTGGCAGCACCCGCTGCTGTATTTGCGGGTCACCGTAGGCCGGAGCCGCCGCCCCCCCCACCGTGGTATCACAAGCCCACGCCGACCCCAGCCCGAGTTCCTGAGCCAAGCACGTTGGCGATGATCCTCGTTGGAACGGGCTTCGGTATCGGGTTAACTGTCGTCGAGATGCGCCGCAATAAAAGCCGAAGCGTCGCCGCCTAAGTAACGATCGAGTCGTTCTTGCCGCCGGCAGAACTGTCAGTGCATCTGCCTGGCTGATTGACCACACCTTTCGCTGATTCGCTGATTGCCTCAAAATTACATCGTTACGTCACTCCCAAACCGAGCCGCTTTGCTTGCAAGTTGTTGCACAAAAAACACCAGGTAGCGCACCCCTGTGCTGCTTTCGGCAACGAAACACGCAAATCACATTCGCGCAACGTAACTGTAATCCGGCGCGTTCCAAACTGCCTGCATGCCTACGACGGCGGTTTTGGTTCAGGACTGCGACGGGCCGATCACGTCGAGTCCCCTGTTTCATGTATCGCTGGCTCAAACGATGACGGATCTGACGGAATGCCAGCGCTTGCGATACATGGTGTTTAATCGCGAGATGGGCGAAGGCCTGGCGGCTTCCGATCGTAGTGGCCTGGACCGCGACCGGTATGACTGGGTCTGCGACCACTTGATGGTTCGCGATATTACTTCGGGCAGGTTGGTGGGCACCTACCGAATGCAAACCGGGTATCGCGCCAAGGGCAATCTTGGCTATTACAGCGAACAGCTTTTCGACTTCAGCCCTTTCGAGCCGATCCGCGGCGAGATCCTGGAACTGGGTCGCGCGTGCGTCCATCGTGACTATCGCAACACCACCGCGCTCTCGATGCTTTGGAAAGGCATCGCATCGTATGCTGTGCTCTGCAACGCGCGCTACCTGGTCGGGTGCAGTTCGATTACCTCACAGGATGAAAGCGAGGGCATGGCCCTCTATCACGCTTTAGGTGAGAAATATCTCGTTGACCCTTTACTGCGCACGGAACCTAAAGCTGACTTTCAATGCAGGGAGTCCGGAACGCTCACAGAACCGCCTCGGCCCCCGCGGCTTTTTCGCGCGTATCTCGACAACTCCGCGCGCCTCTGCGGGCCTCCGGCCATCGACCGGGAATTCAAGACTATCGACTTCCTTACGCTGATGGATTTGCAGGATTTACCCGACCGTGTGCGGGCGCGATTCTTCTAGGCCGATCGGCTACTGACTGGCCAACAGTTCCCTTCCAAGCGTCAGAGCTATTTCGCCCTTAGCAGGTTCGCTGAGCCGCCCGCGCGCAAAATCCCGCGTGCCGCCGCCCTTGCCGCCGAGTTGCTGAAGGACCTGCTTCAGTAAGGCGTTCATGTCGGCCCCGGCGTCGGGATGCTGCGCGAAGATCAAATGGCCACCAGGGAGTCCCGCGAGAAGGGCGATGGTCTTGTCGGATTTAGCAAGCTGGGCCGCAAAATGGCCTAGATACTCGGAGTGCACGTCCTCCGGAAACGCTCGAGAGATGATGCGTCGACCGTCTGGGCTGGGAGGTACGGCCTGCAGCGCCAGCGTGGCTTCCGCTTCCGCGAGCGGCTGCAGCATATCGCGAACATCCTTGAAATGTGCGTCGCGCTCGGAAACCGCGCGGCCAGCCGCGTCGGGCACTTCATCGTAGGCGCAGCTTAGGCGCTCGGCAGCGCGCCGGAGCAGCAGAAAATCATTTCGCGCGATGCGCTCCGCGCGGCGTCCACAAGCAAACTCGACCCGCCAATCCTGGCGGACCTTCGTGCAGCGGCGCACCAGCAACATCCCGATCTGCGCGGTGCGCTTGAGGTGCGTTCCGCCGCACGGCTGCAGATCCGCTCCTTCAATTTCAATGGCGCGCAGAATTCCCTGGCGCTCGACTTCCTTGCGCACGCCAAGTTTCGCGAATTCCTCGGCGGTGCCGTAACGCACGTTGACCGGCCGGTCGTCGAAGATTACCTGATTCGCGGCACGCTCGGCGCCTTCGAGAATCTCTTCGGAAGGCTCAGGGCAGCGCAGATCGATGGTGCTGACTTCGCTGCCGAGATGGAACGAAACTGTGGGCCTCCCGAAACGCTCCTGGAACATCGCCGAAAGCAGGTGCTGCCCGGTGTGTTGCTGCATGTGATCGAAGCGGCGGGCCCAGTCGACACAGCCTTGGACATCGCCGAGAGCAACCTCGCGGTCCACGATGTGCTCGATTTCGTCTCCGGCATCGCGCACGTCAAGAACGTTGGCCTCGCCGATCTTGCCTAGGTCGTGGGGTTGACCGCCCGACGTTGGGTATAGAGCGGTCATGTCGAGAATGACTTCCCAGGCGGCCTGAGTTTGATGGAGTGCGGGCTCGCAGCTCAGCACCCGTGCGGAGAATTCACGGGCGAAGGAATCGTCATAGTAGAGTCTTCGCGTCGCCATAGTCGTCAGCCTTGTAGGGCACGCTGCCAAGCCTCGGCATATTTGTAGCCCGTGCCGGTGTTAAAGAGCACCACAGTTTCGTGCGGCTTGATCCAGCCCGACGTCGCGAGCTTGCGGGCGGCGCTGACGGTGGCAGCTCCCTCGGGTGCGGCGAAGACTCCTTCTTGCGACGCCAGCTGCTTCCCTGCCTGCAACATCTCGTCGTCCGTCACGGTGAGCGCGATCCCTTTTGTCTGTTTCAGCATGCGCAAAATCAATAGGTCGCCCAGCGGGCCGGGAACGCGCAGGCCGGACGCCATCGTCGCGGCATTCGGGAAAAAGTCCGCTTTGTCGCGATGCGCTTCCCATGCTTTCACGATCGGCGCGCACCCTTCGGCTTGCACCGCGACCATGCGCGGACGCTCGGCGCCGATCCAGCCCATCTCCTGCATCTCATCAAAGGCTTTGCACATGCCGATCAACCCCACGCCGCCCCCGGTGGGATACAGAATCACGTCGGGCAGCTTGCCGGCAAACTGCTCCCAGAGTTCATAGCCCATCGTTTTTTTGCCTTCGACGCGGTACGGTTCCTTCAGCGTGGAAACGTCGTACCAGCCCTCATGATCCTTGCGGTCGGCGACGTACTTGCCACAATCGGAAATCAGCCCATTGATTTTAATGACCTTGGCGCCGAATGCCTGGCATTCCATCACATTCGCCGCGGGAGTATCCGCGGGCATCACGATTACGGCTGCGAGACCCGCAGCTGCGGCATACGCGGCCAGGGCGCCTCCCGCGTTACCTGCTGTGGGAGCAGCCAACGTTTTTGCGCCGAGCTGCTTGGCGCGGGTAACCGCCGCGGTCATGCCGCGAGCTTTGAACGAGCCTGTGGGGTTTAGTCCTTCATCCTTTATATACAAATGTTGGAGTCCGAGGGATGCGCCGAGGCGCATCGCGGGCAGCAGAGGCGTCAGGCCCTCGCCAAGTGTGACGACTTCGCCTTCTGGTAAAACTTCGGCGTAGCGCCACAGGGTGCGCGGGCGGGTCGACAAATTTTTGAGGGTTAAGGTTTCGGCCGCCCGCTTCAAATCGTAGTGTGCGAACAAAGGTTTGCCACAGATACAAACATGCTGTTCGACGCCCGCGTCAAATTTCTTCCGGCATTTGGTGCATTCCAGTTCCAAAACGTTGGTCGCGGTGATCATGACTCGATGAGTTTAACACACACGTTTTTGGCTATTCTTTGAGGACGCGCGACCGATCAAATCCCGAAAAAGGCAGGGTTTAACGCTACAATAGGGGCTATGGCTGTGCGCCTGATCGCCCTAGATATCGACGGCACGCTGCTGGATAGCCGGTGGAAATTGCCGGAAGCGAACCGCGCGGCCATCGCGGAGGCGACACGCCGCGGCATCGAGGTCGCGCTGGTGACCGGGCGGCGCTACGACTTCGCGCTGCCGATCGCGCGCGAACTTGAATCTCCGCTGACGATGATCGTCAGCAACGGTGCGCTGGTTCGCACTCTGGATGGCGAGACGCATGTGCGACACCTGCTGCCGGTGGCCACCGCCGCGCGGGTCCTGGACGTGACCAAGGCGTGGCGCGAGGGCGCGGGCGTGGTGTTTGACCGCCCTCGGGAAAATCAAGTCATGCTGGAGTTCCTGGAAACCGACGATCCCATCCGTCAAGCGTATTACGCTCGAAACAAGGAGTTTCTGGGCTGCGCGCGACCTCTGGAAAGCTGCCTGACGGAAGATCCCCTGCAGGTAATGTTGTCCGGCAAGGTCCAACCTATGCGGGAGGCGGAAGCATCTCTACGAGCGGCGCCCTTTGCAGCGGAGTTTGGTCTCGCGGTCACCGTGTACGAAAGCCGCGACTTTGCCATGATCGATGTGATCCATCCGGATTGCTCGAAGGGAGCCGCTTTGGCGGAATGGGCGGCGCTGCGGGGGTATGGTCGCGAAGAAGTCATGGCCATCGGCGATAACCATAACGATCTGGAGATGCTGTCGTTCGCGGGAATCCCTGTGGTGATGGGCAACGGTGTGCCGGAGTTGAAGAATTTCGGCTGGCATGAGACCGGCACCAATGACGAAAACGGCGTGGCTGTTGCCATTGAGCAGTTTGCACTGCGCGAGGCGGCTTCATGCGCGTGAAGTACCTCGTCTTGTTGCCGACGTTGTTGCTGCCGATGCTTACCGGGTTGGCACCTCAGGCGCGCGCGGAATATTTTGTACTGCAAAGCGGGCAACGGCTGCACGTTAGCGGCTATCAGCTTCTCGGCGACAAGTACAGATTGCAGATGCAGGGCGGCTTTGTGGAACTGGCAGCCCAAGATGTTGTGGGCATCGAGCCTGAGGACGTCTTTACCTCCGCTCCGCCGGTTACAGCGGAGAAGGCGCCCTTCCGTGACTTGATCGAAAGCGCGGCTGCCCGGTACAGCGTTGACGCGGATCTGATCACCAGCGTCATCGCCGCGGAGTCGAATTTCAATCCGAGGGCCATTTCGCGGCGCAACGCGCGCGGCCTGATGCAGCTTCTGCCACCCACCGCGGCGCGATTGGGCGTGCAAAACATTTTCGATCCACGGGAGAACATCGACGCGGGAACGCGCTATCTGCGCGATTTGTTGCTGCTCTACAAGAACGATCTGGCGCTCACCTTGGCGGCGTACAATGCCGGACCACAGCGGGTTCAGCAGTACGGCCGGGTTCCACCATTCGCCGAAACGCAGTCCTACGTAAAGCGCGTCCGGAGCGCTTATGCCAAGCGCAAGTCGGTTCTGCCAGATGCGAAGCCTTCCACGACGACCGCACCAGCGGCGGCTGCGAGTGCTGCCCCTTCGGGCTCATAACTCGAGGGCGTCAGTTCAAATCAAGCCTCTGCAACCAAAGTTTCTTCCCTTTGAACAACTTCCACAAGCCCTGCAACCATCCGAATTTCGCAAGGATATTCGAGAAGGTCGCTCCTAACACTCGGCCTAGACATCACGATGGGACCGGCATGTCGAACCGTTTCGGGGTTACGACTAATTTGTGCGGAATCGATGCCAAGCGCGGAGATAGCTTTCTACAACGGGACTTTTCATTAGAAATCAAACTACGCCGTCTTCAATGAACAGTGTCCCGGCGGTTTCGCGACAGCTCTTCTGGATTTGTCGTCGAAAGAAAGTTCAAAATCTCCTGTTGTTTTCCAAAAGGAAGCGTGGCATTGTTTCTGTTGGAAACCTAAAGGTGGAACCCCACATGAAGGACAGGCCTGACGTCTTGCAGGGCACGCTGGCCCTCATGGTTCTGAAGACACTCGACGTTCTGGGGCCGCAGCACGGCTACGGCATCGCGCGGCGTATTGAGCAGATCAGTGGGCGACCTGCTGGCTGTGAATCAGGGCACGCTCTATCCCCTGCTGCTCAAGCTGGAGCATGAAGGCTCGATCGCTTCGCAATGGGGCGCATCGGACAACAACCGCCGCGCCCGCTTCTATCGCCTTACCGTGACGGGCCGCAAACAGCTGCGGACCGAAACAAGCGACTGGGAACGAACCGCCCAAATCATCGAGCGCTTTTTCAACGTCAAAGCGGAGGAATTGCCGTGAAATTCTTGCGACGCTTCTTCATACGCCTTTCGAATTTCGCCGCCGGGCGCCGCGCGGACCAGCGCCTGCGCGAAGAGCTTGCCGAACATCTCGCATTCCAGACCGAGGAGAATCTGCGCGCCGGCATGTCACCCGGCGAAGCGCGCCGCCAGGCCGTGCTCAAGCTCGGTGCGGCAGAAGCGATACGCGAAGACCATCACGCCGAGCAGAGTCTGCCCTTCATCGAGAATTTGCTTTTCGACCTGAAGTACGCGGTCCGGATGCTGGGAAGATCCCCCGGATTTGCTCTCATCGCCATCGCCACCATGGCCCTCGGCATCGGAGCCACCACCGCCATCTACAGCGTCATCGACGCAACCCTGCTGCATCCTTTGCCCTACCCCAACCCCAGCGAACTGGTGCGCATTGAGGACGATCTTCCAGGTGTGGGCGCACAGGATGTTAGCGTTTCGGTTTCTGAGTGGAAGGACCTGGAAAACTCGGGGATTTTTCAATACGTGGCCCTCGACTTTGTCGGCTCCGAGAATCTTACGGGCAGCGCACAGCCCACGCGTATCGCGTTGAAGGGGGTGACGCCGAATTACTTTGCGATGCTGGGTGTGGGCGCGCAGTTGGGGCGCACCTTCGATCCAGGCGACAACACGCCGGGCGTCAGCCCGGAGGTGGTGATCAGCGACGGGCTCTGGAAGAGGGCGTTTGGAGCGGACCCGCGCATTCTGGGGAAAACGGTGCGCCTGGATAACGATGTGTATCACGTGGTGGGCGTGATGCCGCCTGGTTTTCGCGACCAGGGAACGACCAGCGAGGAGCGGAATACGGAGGTGTGGTCGGCAGGCGGTTTTGCCGCTGTGCCGTTTCCACCTCCGCTGCGCAACTCGCGATTTGGGACGGCCTTCGCGCGTTTGAAACCGGGGCTGTCGGTGGCGTCGGCACAGGCACATATCGACGCGCTGGTGGCCTCGCTGAAGAAGCAATATCCGGCGGATTATCCTGCGCAAGCCGCATGGAACATCCGCCTGATTCCCCTGGCCGAGACTCTTGTCGGCAACGTTCGTCAATCGCTCATCCTGCTGTTTGGCGCGGTCGGCCTGGTCCTGTTGATCAGCTGCGTCAACGTCGCCAATCTGCTGCTTGCTCGCGCCAGCGCGCGAGGACGCGAGATGGCGGTTCGCCAGGCATTGGGAGCCGCAAGAACGCGCCTCATTCGTCAGCTCCTCACCGAGAGCTTGCTGCTCTTCGTGCTTGGCGGCATCACTGGTTTCGCGGTTCTCTTCTACACCCGGAAATTCCTGCTGCAATTTGTTCCCGAAAGCCTGCCGCATCTCAATGACATATCCATTAGTTGGGGCGTGCTGGCGTTTGCCATCGTCGTCTCCGTCGCCGCCGGAACCATCTTCGGGCCTTGCTCCGGCGTGGCTCATGAGCCGCCTCGATTTGAACACGACGCTCCGGCAGGAAGGTCGTGGCTCCAACGGATCCCGGCAGCGCTCGCGCTTGCGCCATGCTCTGGTGATTGGTGAATTAGCCCTCTCCCTGGTGCTGTTGATCGCCGCCGGTCTTCTGCTGCGCAGCTTCTGGGACTTGTTCAAGGTTCCACTCGGCTTCAATCCCAGCCGCGTCATGGCAATCGAGGCCTGGCTGCCGATTCCCATCGATCCCAAAACCGACATTTACCGCACCGCCACGCAGGAAGCCGTGATGCTGCGCGAAGTCCTGCGCCGCAACCGGAGGCTTCCAGGTGTGGAAGAAACGGCTGTCGGCGATCGGGCGGCTCTTCCCCTCGGCCATGGCAAGGACGATCTCAACATGTTCCCGTTGATCCGCGAAGGCCAGGACGTCGAGAGCAGTCAGCCTCCTCTGATCGATACATCGATCGTCTCACCCGAATACTTTCACCTGCTCGGCATGACGCTCCTGCGCGGACGCCTCTTCGTCGACCAGGACCTTGAAAACACGCCTTCGATCGCGGTCATCAATCAGGCCGCCGCGCGCACCTACTGGCCCGACCAGGATCCGGTTGGCAAGCGCGTCCGGTTGACGGCTTCCAAGCCGGATGGACCACCATCGTCGGCGTAATGGCCGACGCGCACACCGAATCGCTTGCGGACGCCGCGATTCCGCAGGTTTACCTCGACATCTACCAGCGCCCCGCAAAAGATCTAGCTTTCTTTCTGCGCGGACAGATCGATCCCCACGCCATCTCCGCGCAAGTGCGCACGCAAATCCAGGCCGTCGATCCGGAGCTTCCCGTCTTCCACGCGGAGACCTTGGACGACGTTCTCTCGTCTTCGCTTTCCGTGCGCCGATCCTCCATGGAAATGGTGGCGCTCTTTGCCGCCACAGCCCTGCTGCTCGCGGGCCTGGGAATTTATGGAACCATCTCCTATCTCGTCAATGA
>Ga0210401_10004484_pt1 | contig 14563 bp, 16 predicted proteins | sample IncBWH32MmetaG_FD_150866 | JGI IMG/M metagenome (GOLD analysis project Ga0210401, IMG submission 150866) | Forest soil microbial communities from Barre Woods Harvard Forest LTER site, Petersham, Massachusetts, United States - Inc-BW-H-32-M | ecosystem: Environmental > Terrestrial > Soil >... | reverse complement strand
TTCGATGGGCCGATGATCGCGGTCGAGGCCAATCACGATGAGGGGCGGAAGGTGATCGTGGGGAATACAACGTTGGCGGCGGGACATACGGCGCAGCAGGACCTGGATGATGTGCTGCACGCGCTGTGCGTGCATCCGAACACGGCGCCGTTCGTGTCGTTGCGGCTGATTCAGCACCTGGTGACGAGCGATCCCAGCCCGGCGTATCTGCGGCGGGTGAGTGAGGTGTTTGTTTCGAGCGGAGGCGATCTGAAGGCGGTGGTGACGCAGATCCTGATGGATCCGGAAGCGCGGGCGGGCGACGAGCGAGGGCGGGACGCCCTCGGGACAGCCGGCGAGACGCCGGCGCTACCAAGTGCGGCGGAGGCGGGCGGGCACTGGCGGGAGCCGGTGTTGTCGGTGGTGGCGATGATGCGGAGTCTTGGGGCAAGCGTAAGGAGCGACAATCGCCTGGAACGATTTCCGGCGAATCTGGGGCAGCGCGTGTTTTATCCGACGAGCGTGTTCAACGATTATTCGCCGCTGTATCGGACGTCGACCGGCTTGCTGGCTCCGGAGTTCGAGCTGTTGAGTTCGGGCACGGCGTTGATGCGCGCCAATGTGGTGCGGAACCTGGTGGAGAAGGGATTGAACGGAGATGCGCAGTTCGATCTGGCGCCGTTTGCGGCGCTGGCAGGATCTCCGGCAGATTTGGTTGATGCGGTGGATTATGCGTTTTTGTATGGACGGCTGCCGGCGCGGTTGAAGCAGGAGATTGTCACGGCGGTGTCGGCTACGCATGATTACAACTTGCGGACGCGGAATGCGATTTATCTGGTGGCGAGTTCGGCGCTGTATCAGGTCGAGCATTAGGGCGGCCCCTACAGGGGCGCCCGGCTAACGGGGCGGTTACGGCATGGCTAAAGCCATGCCCTGATACGAACCGCGGAGCGGCATGGCTGAAGGCGTGCCCTGATACGAACCGAAGCGACGCGCTGATACGTGGCACTGCGAGGGCAAGATGCCCTCACGACAGCCGGCGGGACGCCGGCGCTACTTTGTTTTTGCAGCCTGCGGAACCATTTGCTGATAGGCGAGGCCTGCACTGTGGAGTAGGTGGCAGCGTTTTTGGGCGATGCTGCTTTTGTGACGGGGTTTCTGGATGAGCATGATCACACGTAGGATGTTGTTGCGGATGGGGGCGCAGTCGCTCGGCTTGTGGGCTGCGGGCGGTTGCCTCGGACGGCTCAGCCGGGTGTATGCGGCGGCGCCGGCGGCGGTGGATTACAAGGCGCTGGTATGCATCTTCATGCTGGGCGGCAACGACGGGAACAACCTGATCGTTCCCATCAAGACCGAGGCCCAGAGTTATGCCGACTATCTGCGGGTGCGTGGGACGACGCTCGGGCTTCCGCAAGATGGACTGGGCGTCATCACCGCTGCCAGTGGAAAAGAAACGTACGGCTTGCATCCGCAACTGGGGCCGCTGCGTGAACTCTTTCTTCGGGGCAAGCTGACGGTGGTGTCGAATGTTGGGACGCTGCTGAAGCCGATCACCAAGAATGCGTATCAGCAAGGGTCGGCGCCGGTGCCGCTGAATCTGTTCTCACATTCCGATCAGCAGCAGCAGTGGCAAATGGCTTCGATTCCGGGAGCTCCGCACAATGGGTGGGCGGGACGCGCCGCCGATCTGGTTTCGATTCAGAATGCGCCGACGAAGTTTCCGGTGGGCGTTTCAACGGCGGGAAACAGTCTTTTTTTGACTGGCGAGTATCCGGAAGTGTCGATCATCAATGGGCAGCTGGGACTCGACGGCTCCGACGGTTCGCTGGCGGAAAACGCGCGGGACGCGGCGTTTCAGCAGATCGTGAAATTTTCGAGCGGGATGGCGCTGATTCAGAAAGCCAACCAGGTGACGGCCGACGGCCTGGATGCGGCGCGGCAGTTGGATGCCGCTCTGGCAGGCGCTTCGTCGTTGAAGGCGCCATTTCCAACCACGAACCTCGGGAAGCAGTTGCAGGAAGTGGCGCGCATCATGAACGTGCGGGCGAACCTGGGGGCGCAGCGACAGATTTTCTATGTGGCGCTGGGAGATTTCGATACGCACTCTGACTCTGTCCCGCGGCAGAAGGTGTTGCTGGCCGACATGGCAGCTTCGATGTCGGCGCTCTACGACGCCACGGTTGAGATGGGCATTGAGCACCAGGTGCTGACCTTTACCGAATCGGAATTTGGGCGCACATTGCAGCCAAGCAGCGGGGCGGGGACGGATCATGCCTGGGGAAGCCATCACCTGGTGATGGGCGGCGCGGTGAAGCGGGCGGATGTGTGCGGCGCGTTTCCGGTGCTGGCCCTGCAGGGACCGGATGACGTGACCGGCCGCGGCGTCTGGCTGCCCAGCATTTCGTTGGACCAGTATGGAGCCACGCTCGCGTCGTGGTTCGGCGTGGCCGACGATGCGCTGGTGAAAGTGTTTCCCAACCTGGCGAGTTTTACGCCACGCACGCTGGAATTTGTGTAGAGGGGCGACGAAAGGACCGGCGTTCCTTGCAGGGGAGAAAAAAATCTTAAAACGCAGAGGGCGCGGAGAACTGCCGCGGAGGGCGCAGAGAAAAACTCTTGAGACTCTTCGGCTTTGCTCGGGGGCAGATTCCGGCAAATAAGAATGGCCGTTTGTTCGCAGTGGCTTTAATCGGCCGGGTTTGTCGAGCTTGAGGCGCGCCGATTCTAAAACGAGATGTCGTTAACGGAAGGCGCCGATCAGGGTTCTGAGGCCCCAAGCGGCGGCTGTGCCCATTGCCAGGACGAACACTACGCCGATGAGCTTGTCAGAGGGTGTGCTCTTGCTCCAACCCTGGAGCACGGCGCCGATTCAAACCACAAAGAGCACGATTGCGACCACGGCGAGAATCTTGAGCCACATAGGGTTGCCTGATTTCTGTACCGGCAGCAGCTTGTCACGTTTCACTTCGCACGGGAAAGTACGGGAATCACCCAGGCACGTGATAGCGTCGGCGTCTTTTTTCCGGGTTGCAATATCCATGAGACTCGCACCATCCATGCATGAGACTCGCGACATCAAGGAAATGAGGTTTGAGGACAAGAAATGGAGTGCTCCAGGCCCGGGCACCCGGATAAATTAATGACAGACGCTGAACGTTGAGGATAGACAGCCATCAGCGAGGGCAACGTGAGTACAGCTTTAAAGACAGTGGAAGTCCCCAACTTGGTAGACCGGTTGGAAATGTTCGGCGAAGCGCAAATCGAGCGGGAACTTGATGAGCGCGGCAACGCAATTCTTCAAGGACTGTTGACGCGTGCAGAATGCGATGCGCTGGCGGACCTTTATCCCGACGACAATGGGTTTCGCAGCCGCGTGGTGATGGCGAAGCACGGTTTCGGCCGCGGCGAATATAAATACTTCAGCTATCCTTTGCCGGAGATCATCGCCCAGTTACGGGCTGAGCTGTACACGCGGCTGGCGCCGATTGCCAACCGGTGGAACGAGTCGATGAAGGTTGCGGTGCGCTATCCGGAGAAACATGAGGAGTATTTGCGGCGTTGTCATGCGGCGGGGCAACAGAAGCCGACGCCGTTGCTGCTGCGCTACGAAGAAGGAGACTACAACTGCCTGCACCAGGATCTTTACGGCGAGCATGTGTTTCCGATCCAGGTGGCGATACTGTTGTCAAAGCCGGGAGTGGATTTCACGGGCGGAGAGTTTGGGCTGACGGAGCAGCGTCCGCGCATGCAATCGAGGCTGGAGGTGGTGCCGCTCGGGCAGGGGGACGGGGTAGCGTTCGCGGTGCATCATCGTCCGGTGCGGGGCAAGCGAGGCGTGTATCAGGTCAATATGCGCCACGGGGTGAGCCGGCTACGATCTGGAAATCGGTATACCGTGGGAATTATTTTTCACGATGCGCAATAGAAAAGATATTGCGACACAGAACCTGTTTACGGGCCCAGAAACTCTCGCGCCTGGGAAAGACGAACTGGCGCCGGGAGCGTTTCTGCTGCGCGGCTTTGCGCTAGCGGACGAGGCGGCGCTGCTCTCGGCATTGCAGACCGTGACTGCGGCGGCGCCATTCCGCAACATGGTGACGCCGGGCGGCTATCGCATGTCGGTCGCGATGACGAACTGCGGAACGCTCGGCTGGGTTACCGATCGCACGGGCTACCGCTATGACGTGGCCGATCCGGAGAGCGGAAAGAAATGGCCCGCCATGCCTCGCGCTTTTCAGCGGCTGGCGCGCAGCGCCGCGGAGGAAGCGGGGTTTGCGGAGTTTTCTCCGGATGCTTGCCTGATCAATCGCTACGAGGCGGGCACGAAACTCTCGTTGCACCAGGACAAGGACGAGCGCGACTTCAGCCAGCCGATCGTATCGGTGTCGCTGGGGATCCCGGCGGTGTTTCTGTTTGGCGGAGGGAAGCGCTCCGAACCGACGTTGCGAGTGCCGCTCACCCACGGCGACGTTGTGGTGTGGGGCGGTCCGGCGCGCCTCCGCTTTCACGGCGTCCTGCCGCTGAAGGAAGCCGAGCACGCGCTGCTTGGAAAGCAGCGCATCAATCTCACCTTCCGCAAAGCAGGATAGCGGGCGTTCTTCTTGCGCTTGCTTTTCCCTGGCTAGCTACTGAATCGAACTGGCGGCTTCGGAAAATACGTTGCCGGCATTGCTGCCGATCATGCGAATGGTGCCGACCACGATTACGAGAATAACGGCGAGCATTACGGCGTATTCGGCAATATCTTGACCCTGGTCGTCGGACCAAAGCGCGGAGAGAAGGGAGAGGGACATTCTGCACCAGCCTTTCGATGGATTTCGGACGGTGCATTGTTACGCGCGGCGACGAGGTGGAACAGGTGACTAAAGACCAATCGCGAGGACAATTACCGGCCGTCGTCGGAAAGAGTCTTTGGTGTGGCCGGTCGTATCGCGTTTCATCGGTTTTGAGTCCGGCGCGGCTGGTCGTTGATCGGTTGTCGATGGCTTGCCGAAAAGTATTTGCTGGAGATTCGCAGTGGAAAATGTGCGGGCACAACCTCTTCCCGGAAAAGGTTCTCTAAGGGGCAGGAGAAAGTCATGCCGGCTAAGAAGAAATCCAGTCGTCGGAAATACAGCCAGGGTGCGAGCAAAGCGGTAGCGAGTGCGATGCGCCGCGAAAAGCGCGGCAGCTTGCGCTCGGGGAAAGGCGGCAAGGGAGGGAAGGTGACGAGCCGCAAGCAAGCGATCGCTATCGGACTCTCAGAGGCTCGCAAGAAAGGCGCGAGGGTTCCCCGGAAAAAAGCTGCGTGAAGTCTGGCAATCGGGCATTTTTCTCGGCCTTTCGTCCGTTTCATTCCGTGGAGAGGAGAAGCTCGCCTTCTGTGCGAGTGCTGGTCGGGATTTCCCTGTAGCCGATTGTGCTAAGACGCGGAGTTACGGCCTGCCTCAATCAGCACCAGTATCCAGTCAATCGCCCTGCCAGTCATGCCTTATGTTTCGCGGCGGCTTCGCCGCGCGCGAAAGCGGCCGTGAAAGTGTGAGCTAATGTTTCCTGTAAAATTTTTCTTTACGTGGCATCGAGTCGAAGTGGGCGTTATTTCGCGATAAAAAGGAGAGGACTACTGCAGGCAGCGGACCCGCGCAACGATCGCTAATGCGCAGGCCGCCCGTAGCAATCCAATGGGGGACGCGAGAATGGGACCACTTCTCGGGAAATGGAAAGAGGAAATCTACGTGTTGATGCGCATCATGATGGGCTTCATGCTGGCATGCCATGGTGTGCAGAAACTTTTCGGACTCCTCGAGGGCGAGGGGCATCCACATGGCCTGTGGCTGGCGGCAGGAGTGATTGAATTTGTCGGTGGTTCGCTGGTGATGCTCGGCCTGTTCGCTTCACCCGCGGCTTTCATTTTGTCGGGCGAGATGGCAGTCGCCTATTTCATGGTGCACGCGCATCTGCGCTTCTGGCCGATCCTCAACGGAGGAGAAATCGTCGTGGCAAATTGCTTCGCATTTCTCTACATCGCCGCGAAGGGAGCGGGAATTTTGAGCGTCGATTCGTGGTTCGATTCGCGCCAGGCGATACTCGCTGCTCAGGAACGCTCCGATTCGTCAGCTTCCTCAGCGAAATGATTCAGTGGAAATTGCAGAACTGCGTGAGCGTTTCCTGAAAAGGTAAGGGTGAGCTCATCGGTCACCCCATCGATCAGGAAGCGGTGAATCTCCTAGTAGCGGAACAGAATTCCGGTGGAGAGCCGCATATTGTTATTGTCGCTGGCGCCGTTGGCGTGCAGCGAGAGCCAGTCAAACTGCACGGCTCGCACGGCGATGCGACGAGTCGCTTTCACGTCCACTCCGCCACCGAACATCATGGCGAATCCGCCGCCCGAACCAGACAGTCCGCCAAAGGAAGCGGACGAATGGAAGCCGCCCGCCAGGAAATGGGCGAACGGGGTGATGGTCTCGTTATGACGATAGGAGACGACCGGCCCGAAGGTGTAGGTGTAGTTGTTGAAACTCACACCATTCTGCGACTTATACGCCCCACTGAAATCGGCAGCGATGCCGAACCAGTGGTTCAGGTTTCCAGCGACAGCGGTATTCCAACCATTGGCATTCACGCCCCCATCGAAGCGCGTGTACTGATAACCGCCAAAGATCTCCGCTTTGGGCGTGGCTCCCGTTCCCTCCTGCGCGAATGCCGCCAAAGAGAATAGGCCCGTCAACAACGCGAACTTGATCAATGCGCGCATCTACCGTGTCCCTCCAACTAAATTTGCACTCCTCCCCGGGGCGGTAGCCCCGGCCCTGAGGCAAATTGCAACGGTCAGCCTTGGGGCGAGGTTGAAGTGCTTCGCTATAGTGGAATTTACTGGGGAAAGGCGGGCAAGTGACTGAAGACAGAGGACAATCGGCCTTTGGTAACAGCCGCCGGTTGGCCCGCCAGGCTTGGGGTTTGGGAGTCCTGATCGGGACTTCGGCGAAGAACCGGACCGGCGACCGGAGCGTCCCCGGGACGCTGGCGGTGCAGAATCGGCCGGTCGGCCCGGGCCAGCCGCGCCCTGACTTCCTGGAATTCGCTGGTATCGAGGACGTAGTCGTTGCGGTCGGGGAGTAGGGTGGAGATCGCAGTTTGCGCCTTCTCGATGCGTTCTTCGGTTGGCGGATAGTTGCTGAAGGCGCGGGCGATCTTTCCCGGCGAAGCCGGCTTGAAGGACTTGGACTGGCTTTTGGCGGCTCGGGCCCGATCTTCCATTTCTTTCTTGCTGAGTTTTTCCAGGGCCTCGACGAACACCTGGGGGTCGTAACCGGCAGCGTACTGGTATTCGATTCCGAGCAAGTCCGCCTCAAACTCGGCGTCGCGGCTGAATTTCATCAGGCTCAGGGGGCCAAGCTGATGAGTTCCGATGGCGGCCGGGCCGCTGATGTAAGCGAGCGGAACGGAGAGCATGTTCCAGGCATACTTGCGCGTGGCGAAGCGGGTGGCATGGCGCGCGGCCACATGGGCGATCTCGTGGGCCATCAACGCGGCGAGTTCAGATTCGCTATCGACATCGGTGATTAACCCCTTGTCAACATAAAGGAAGCCGCCGGGCAGGCCAAAAATTCTGCGATCGGGGCAATCGATCACTTTAATGGTGAAGGGAAGCTCGGCGTCGGAGTGGCGGGCAATCTTTTGCCCAAGGCGGCTGACGTAGCCACTGATCTCCGGGTCGGTGATGAATTTCGTATTGCGATCGATGGCGGCCGCCATCGACTCTCCCAGCGCGCGCTCTTTTTGCAGCGAGTACAAGTTCACGCCGTGGCCGACGTTCCGCTGCCCGATGCGGTCTACGTCGTATTTCTCGGGTTTCGTCGTCTCTTTGCTGGCCGGGGACACCGTGGCGGGGATATTTGTGGCGCCTTCCGGAGTATTGGAAGCCGGAGATTTTGGAGCATCCGAAGCTGCCACGCATTGCACGCCAACCAGCAGGCAGATCGTGAACTTCACCAGGCGCGCGCAATGGGGGTGGGAGGACGGCTGGCGGTTCAGTTTTGATCCACTCGGGGACGGACACCCGGCCTCATTGGACCCCGTAGTGACCAGCGTTACGCTTCCCGCGGTTGTGAAAGTCCTTTCACATGTAGGCCAAGTTCTTTGCGTGGTGAAGGCTGGCGGGTGGAGTAGAGCTGGGCCGGTCAGAACAGGGCGGTGGCTTGCGACGCGTTCAGCCTCTTGCAAAGGCAGGAGATGCACGTCCTCAAGAGCCACTCACTCACCCCAACGTCGGGCCCTGATTTCCTCATCTTGCCCGACGCGTAGCCAATCTGGCTGGTGATAGAGCACGGGGGAGTCCAAAAGAATCGGTAATGGTTACGGGCCGCTCGCGGCTGGATTCGCTGGCGTCAACTGACCCTTCGCTTTGGCGATGCCGTACTCCAGCCAGCCCGACTCGACAGCGTTCTGAGAGCGGTCGAGCAGGACCTGCATCGCCTTGATGCGAGCGTTCAAGGCTCCACTATTTTTTCGGATCGGAGGCGAGGACGACGTCGGTAAGGTGCAGGGCTTCGACCGGTTGGCCGGCGTCGACTTTCTCGACGGCAAGGTGGACCAGCGAATCGGCCCCCGCGAGTTTCACGAGATCGGGATAGATGGAGGATGGCGGCAACTCGAACATGGTGGACGGATTCGCGTCGAACCAGCCCGCATATCCGTCGTAGATGCCACGCACCGACCAGCTCACTTTGCCGAAAATCTCGCTGAGGTTGTAGCTGGCGGGAAGGCTGATTTCCTGCATGAGCGTGTAGACATCCTTGCCGGCGTTCATGCCTTTGACCGTTTCATCGTGGATGTACTGGATGGCGTCGCGATAGCGGGTGAGACGCTTGGTGATTTCGGCGTTGCCGATGATGGGATCGCCATGGCCGTTCAGCACGAGCTCAGGTTTCAGCGCGAGGACGGTATCGATCGACTTGATCCAATCGAGCGCCCAGCGCGGCTTGGTGCCACGAATGGCGTAGAGGTTGGGGAAGGACATGGGCTCGGGGATTCCCGCCCCGGCGTAGTTGTCGCCGATGAAGGCGGCTTTGTATGCCGGGATCCAGACGGTGAGATGGTCGGGCGTTTCGCCGGGCGTGCTGAACAACTGGAACTGGATTCCTCCCAGGGTGAATTCGTATTTCTCGTCGAAGAAAACGGTGGGATCGATCTGGGCTCCGAAGTTCCCGGCCCACGGACCTGGGGGCTTTGGTGGACGTCCGAAGGCGACGGCATTGCGCGGAGAAAAAAAACCTTCAAGCCTGGCGACATAGTTCACAAACTCAACGTAGTTTCGTTGCGCGATGATGACGGTGCCGGGTTCCTTCCACAGAGAGATGCCGCCGATGTGGTCGGCATGGCCATGCGTCAGGATGACGTACTTCACGGGACCATGGATTTCGGGCGACAGGAGTTGCCTGGCGACGGGAGCCTGCGCCGCCGAAGCCGTGTCGATGATGACGTTTCCGGCCGGCGTCTTGACCAGGTACACGTTGCCGGTGGTCGGAGCCAGGTAGATGGAGTCGCTGATCTTGACGAGTTTCGGTTCCTCTTGTTGTTGTGCCGCGGCATTGGCGGTTGCCCAGAGTCCGAACAGGAGAAGAGCTGCCAGGAATCGGAGTAATCGGTGCGTCGTCAAGGTCAGAGGGGAGACAGGCACCCGCTGTGGCGCGAGAGAGCGGAGTTGGGTGGTCATGCCCACTATGGACGCCGTGGTTGGGGATTGGTTAGCTCGGGGAACTGGCCATGTGGAGAGATCACTGACAGGCCATGCGCATCATTAACCTCGATCTTGTGTAAATGCCTGCAAGCCGAGCGACCCGAGTTTGGATCAAGTGAACCCTGCTCAGGCATAAGCCTACGGGTGGCTGACCGAACTCCTCTGAAGGCAGGCCCAAGAGGTGAAGCCGCTCATCTTGATTGCGACTGATCAGTTGTTCGAGTTCTGGAAAAGACTTCCGTGCTCCGTGCTCTCGCCCGTTAGGGTTCCGAGGGCAGGGTTCAGCCGATATCACCTCTCACTGTGATTTGTGGCACAGACGTGAGGTCCGTCTGGCGATAACGTCACATCCGTAAGATCACTCCCCCACGGCCATAACTCCCAGGCCCCTTTTTAGAAATTAGATTCGAGTTTGTGCTTCGCGCTGGGCTGCTTGTGTTCAGTTCGAGCTTCCGGTCGAGATCCTCAACATGGGGGATCTTCCCGGGTGGCGTCCTTGGGGGAGGGCGCACAGGCAGTCCAGCGAGGAGCGCAACCTCGAGAAATCAGTAAGTAAATGACCTGTGAAGAATGTCGACGGCATATGTGCACCGAGGGGCTCCTCAGCAAGCTGCGATGCGCCGAGTGCTGCCACATAAAGTTCCAACATTTCTTTGATTGGACTTTCAGAGTTTCGCTGGTAGCTCTGGGTGCGATCTCCGGTTGGCTGCTGGCACGCAACTTCAAGTAGTGATGCTTCTCACTCGCAACGGTGATGAGGGTCATACGACACCCTAATCATTCAGCCTAGTGTCGCATCATTCGCTCGCCGAGGGGTGTTGCCATGGCTCCTTACGTTGCTCCCATCAATCTGCAAACCGCCCTGGCGCAAGAGTGTGAAAAAGTCCGCAAGCCGAAAGGAACTGTTCTGTTTCAACGTGGTAAAGAATCTTTCGGCATGTTCGTTGTGCTTAGTGGAAAGGTGTGCCTGGACTTTGGTGTTGATTCGCCTTTCACCCGAACTTACAGTGCGGGAGCGCTGCTGGGCCTGCCAGCCACGCTGACCGGGCGCAACTACAATATGACAGCCACCGTTACCGAGAATGCCGAACTCGGCTTTTGGGGCCGCCAACAACTGAATGCGCTATTGCGCAAACACCCAGACTACTGCCGCGCTCTGCTCGAGATTCTCGGAGAGAGGATGAGCGAGAATCAGAAAATCGCCAAGTCGCTGCTCATGAGAGAAGAGCCGACAGAGCAAGAGTCATACGTTGTCTAATGCTGACAAAGCCTGGCACCGAGGCACTTCAGCAAGCCCCCATGCGATCTGGGCCAACCCTTTCGCCCGGTAGCTCGTGAATGCTCGGTGTCTGGTAATCAAAACCACCCTTGAACTTCGACTGAGCTTCTCTATCGCGTGGCGGACCACAAATAGAGCATCAGGCTGGAAAACGTCTCTTGTGGACCTGCGATAGAGACATAAAAGCGGCTGACTCCGCAGTAGGCCCGCCGCCTCCCCAATTGCGACAGTAAATCCACCATCGGGCCCAGTTACCAAACCCATCCGCAATGACACCGCACAGAGTCGCACAACATCAACTTACAGAGCAACGCTTTGCACCTTGCACATGACCTCATCCACATCGATCCTCCTATGTTTGCACATCTCTGGCTGGGCTGGCCGCATCACGAGTCTCGCCGATGGAGTTCACGTGATGCGGAGTGATTAAGTCCCAGCAACTTACAACCCAGTTAACGAGTTGGCTGGACCAGCAGAAAAGGCTCCTCACCGGAAGTTCGTTTTTGGATGAGCTTTTTCTCTTGCTTGCTTCGCAACAACTGGCGGTAGTCATCGCCACCAGAAAAGAACACCTTGTTGAGGAATGTTTCGTCTCCGTATCGCGCGAATACGAGTTTAGGCTGATGACCCTGGTTGGCGGCTTCGTCGCCGACAGTCAATGCGAACTGGTGGTCTTGCCCGTCGTTGCCATTGAAAATAATCATTCCGGACTGCAATTCCTCGACCTTGTAGTTGCCTGCTTTCAGTAGAGTATTGCCCACCGAAAAATCGAAAGGTATGTCTACCAGGACGCGGTTGCTGTTTTGAGCCTGCGCCGGTGTGACCAGCGCTGCCCCAAAAACAGCGATCAGCGCGACAAAGGTTAACTTCATCAAACTCTGCATTCTTTTCCTCATTCTTGTTGAAATGATTCACGATGGTCGTGATTGCACGCTGCCTTCTTCCAGATCGATAACCCGGCCACATGCGGTCTATCCGCGAAATGTAGGATCTTCATTCCAGAAATAACCAAAGCTTGAGTGCATACAGATTGGATTCAGTGAAGAAGAGATTGATTGGTCGGATGTGTTAGAAGAGTGTTAAGTGATTGTATGGCGAATGGTGACAACCTTAGCGGGTTCTTAGGAACTACTTTTCGGATCGCGAAGCCAGGGCACGTAGCCATCAGGGGGGCACCACGCAACAGCGCCGTAACCGCGCTGCCTGCCCCCAAAAATTGCCGTGGTCGGCGTTGGCGTACTCATCGCGTGGTCTTTGCGCACGTCTACTCTCCGATGGCGTGTCTTGCGATCTTCATCAGCCTGTGTGAAAGCGAAGAGCGACCACGCCGTTCCGGAAACGCTGGTCATCGAGCAACTCCAGTGCCGTTGCGACTGAAAGCTTCCAACTGCCCTGCGGATTTGATTTGCACACATGAGCCCAGAGGAAACGTTGCGCCACCAGGATTGCTTTGGTCAGCCATTCCCGATTGTCGCTTTTTTGGGCACGATTGGCCTTGATAACGACAATTGACCGCTCATGACTAATGGCGTGTTAAACTCCGGGCGTGCGCGCCCGCTACGTGATAGCGGTTCTACTCGTAACATGCAGTTTCACCGCCTACGGTCAGACGCAGCTGCCATCCGCTGACCAGAAGCCAACCCCTACCACAAATTCCGCGGTCCCCGGCACCGTGGACCTCTGTAACAAAGCACATGAGGGTGGAAGCTTTGCTGCACGCTATCTCTGGTATGTGCGAGTGGTTCAGGCAAAGGTCTCTGAGATTTGGGTAAAGTACGAGCAGGACCCACAGATTCAATCTGCGAGTCGGATTTGTCTCAACTTCGATATTAATCGCGCCGGCGAACCAAGCAACATTCGGATCGAGCAATCGAGCGGTGTGCCCTCCCTCGACCAATCGGCGTTGCGTGCAGTGAAGAGCGTTTCCAGTTTTGGTCCACTACCTAAAGGATATGAGGGGGACAAGGTGTCGGTTCTATTTTATTTTGATTACAAACCAAAACAAGCCGAGTGCACAGCTGAGGATTACGTGAAATCGTCCGCTAACAACAATGGTGAAAACGGGTTTCAGGTCTGGCCAAAAGGTTTGAAATTATCATTGGGCAAGCAGATCCACTTCAGATTCAGAGCGGACGCCGGCGGCTCTTTCCTTGTGATTGCCAACTGGTCAATCGAGGGAGAACAGTGCAAAGCAAATGACTGCGGATCGGTTTCCGAGTTGGGGTTATACACCGCTCCACATACCATGCCCCCGAATCCGGAGATTACTCTGAAGGCGGAGGAGAGGACACCACCCTGCCGGATAGGCACTACTCGTTTGACTCTGATTTTCGAAGATGGCCATTGAGGCTAGGCAAGCAGGTCAATTGTTGATAAATCCCGATGGCGCTCATTGAGGGGTTTTGAGCGCTAACGCCTGGTTACAACAACTCATTAGTCATCACCACCAGGGTCATTTGTTCTGAGGCCAAAACCGCCCTACCATGGAGCGGGATGTCGATTCGATGTTTGAGCAGCCTCAAATCGACCTTGGGCCAGCTTGGGCCGGGCGCGTTCGCAGGTTTTTGACCCGAGCCCTAGTCTGGGCATTCGTCCTTGTCGCAGCCGCAATCTTGTCGATGCTGCTGGCGCTAAAGTCAGAAGGGGTGGGCTCCAGCACGGTTTCGAAACACCGGGACTTCTTGCTTCAAGGCAGCAAGTGCCCCCAAGTTCCGATCACGGGTTTGAGGCGCTGGCGAAAGGCATGGACGTCGCGTTTGCGGTTGATGCCGGAATCTGGTTCGTTCTACTGTGCATGCTTGCAATCGGTGTTGCTATTGTCAGAAGCCGCAGGGCAAAAAGAGCAGTCATAGAGGTCGAGAGAGATTAGACGTAAGCGAAGTCCCAGTATGCCGAGGCAATTCTCAACTGGCGTAACATCTCGATTACGCTCATTGACCAAGATCGCCAATTCTAAACGGGTGTAGACGGAGTCAACAATAATCTACTGAGGATCGGAGCTTGCGTCGTTCATCGCTGTTATTGGCCTGATTTCAATTGCGCCCTTCGCGCGTGCGCAAGGAGTTCCCGCAACCAACTGAATTACCTCTTCTAGGCTATCCGCATCGATGATAGAAAAGCCTGCGAGCGGCACTCCTGAGTCTGCGAAGGCGCCGTCAGAAGCATTTGGCATGCCATCCCACGCACGCACAGTGGCAACGTCGGACTGCACTGCCGCCATGAGAGCGCCTCTCTTCCGAATGACTTCATCTTGCTTCAGCAGTTCATCCTGCTCCTCCTTACTCAAAGCTTTCCAATCCTTCTCATCGCCGTAGGCAAGACACAAAAACTTCATCGATTTACTCCTTGACGGATTTGATGCAGCGGGCACGATTCGCTGTTGGCGAAAAAACGCGTCTACACCAACAACAGTGGGGCAGGCCCGCGTAAAACTTTGGCAGGTTCAGTCATTCCGAGGGGCATGACGCCCGCTATCGCCTGTTGACGCTTACAAGCTGGGGCGAAGGGTAACTCGTACTGTCGTACTCTAGCCGCCTGGCTGGGCCCTGCGCTGAAATGGCTGCAAGCCCACCTTGCTTTGGAGG
>Ga0210401_10004482_pt1 | contig 14573 bp, 13 predicted proteins | sample IncBWH32MmetaG_FD_150866 | JGI IMG/M metagenome (GOLD analysis project Ga0210401, IMG submission 150866) | Forest soil microbial communities from Barre Woods Harvard Forest LTER site, Petersham, Massachusetts, United States - Inc-BW-H-32-M | ecosystem: Environmental > Terrestrial > Soil >... | reverse complement strand
TCTTGAGATCGGCGTTGGCGATATCAACGGCGACTTGAAAATCCCTCGGATCCAGTTGGATCATCAGTTCGTCGCGCGCGACCTTGGAATTGTCGTTGACTTTTAGTTCTGAGACGTAGGCGGCCACCTTCGGCACGATCGAAACCACATGCGCGTCCACGTAAGCGTCGTCGGTGGACACCTGCCAAAAGCCCGGCACATAAAAGTACAAACCCACCCCGACGACGACCGCAATTAGGGCGCCAACGATCAAGGAGCGCGGGCTCAGCCGGCCGCCGCGCGGAAGTGCCGCCTTGATCTCCGGCGCCCTGCCCTGCAGAGGAACTGATGGGGACGATGTGACTTTGAGCATAGTTTGATCGGTCATGCCGGGCTCCTCATTTCTTGATCGCCGGCGGGGTGGGCGGAATAATCGGGACGATGCAGAGCGTGATGATCCCAATGACGGCCATGAACAGGAAGGCATCCGCATATGCGAGCGTCGCCGCCTCGCGACCACCGACCTCAGCCAGCAGTTTGGTGGCGATCTGTTGGCTCTTGAGGGTTGAATAGCCTCCCCGAGAAAGGATGACGTCGGAAGCGGTCGTCATCCAATTTTGTATGACCTGGCTCGAGGCCCGCAAATGATCGAACAAGCGCGCGGAGTGAAGTGTCTCACGACGTTCAACCAGGATCGTGAGCACAGCGACCCCGATCGCAGCGCCGAACTGACGAAAGGTCATGTAAAGAGACACGCCATCGAGAAGGTTACGCTGCTCGATGCGCGCGACGGTTCCGCTGCCGACGGAGGGCAACAGGCTCGAGACGCAAAGGGCGTAGAGGACCAGCGGAAGGTAAAAGTAATATGCAGGAGTATTCGTGGTCAGAAAACGATTGATGAGCAGCATTGAGGCGATCAGGCAGACGAGCGCACCGCAGATCGTCTTGCGCTGCCCGAAGCGGGCGACGATGCCGACGACCGACGGACGCACTGCAGCCGCGGTCAGAGCGTAGACCGCCATTACCTGTCCGGTTTGCGTGGCGCTGAGCGGTTGGGAAGTGACGTTGCGCAGGAATTCCGGCAGCATGTAGAGGCTGCCGGACAGAATCATTCCCGTCAGTACGCCAATCAGGACGGACGACAGCACGTAGCGGTCGAGCAGCAGTTCAAGCCGAAGCAAGGGCGCGCGATTGCGCGCGCTGGTCTGCCAGATGCCGAACAGGATCAGAGCGGTCGCACCCAGCCATGCGAGCAAGCGAATCCGCGGAGAACCGAACCAGTCGTCGATTTGGCCGCGGCTCAGGATAATCTGCAACGACACCAGCGCCACGGCAATCAGAACGATTCCTGGCCAATCGGTCGGGCGCTCTGACCGTTGCACGGGCATATCGGGAAAATATCGGACCAGCAGCCAGATCGCCGCCGCGGCGTAGGCGAGGTTCGGAATGCAGATCAGCCGCCAGCTTACCTGGTCGGTGATATAGCCACTAAACAGCATCCCGAAGGCACTGGAGAGATAGAGCATCGTTGAGACATGCATAAGCGCTTCGCTGCGCTTAGGCTTGGGCAACAGCATGTAAACGGTGCCTCGCCACCACACCACGAGGCCTGCGCCCGCGACACCCTGGAACGCGCGCGCTCCCAGCATGGTGTCAAAGCTGAGGGAAGTGGCGCTCACTACCGACCCGGCGACGAACAACAGCACGCTACCGATCAGGTAGTTCTTGTAGCCGACATGCCCGGCAAGCCAGACGCACACGGGCACTCCCAAAAACAGCGCTGAAGTATAGACCGTCAGGCTCCAGCTTGCTTCGTCGCCGGAGACACCGAAACTGCCCGTAAGATCTGTCAGCACCAGGTTAACGCTGTCGGCGGTATAAAACTCCATACCAGTCGCAAAGCCGAGGCCAAGCAAAAGAAGCCGGAGATGGCGCGCGGACAATTCTGGGGTCGAGCCAGCCGCGGGCGCGGTAAATCGTGATGATTGGATCAGTTCAGCCAAAGTTCCACTTCCGTATCTTTTGCATGGTAGTACCGGTCCATCCACATCCCCGCCGTGAGGAGGTCATTTCTCATCAGGCGGCCCCAAATTATCTGCGCGATCCAAACTCCTAAGTCCGTATTTCAAAGCCGTGGCTTCATGGCAGGCCGCTCCGAAACATCGCGTGGAACAAAGACCGAAATGACAGGGAGACGATAAAGAGAGTCGCTATTGACGAGACATACAGTCCACCAAACCAAATCAACCTTCTTCGACGACGGTTCATGTTTCCCATCCCTTCTCAGGCGTCTTGCCGCGGAAAACCCGATAGGCGAACGCGGAATAACCGAGCACGACCGGCGTAACGATGGCAGCCCCGATCAGCAGGAAGACGTGGCTGAGGCTTGCCGATGCGGCCTGCCAGAGTGTCAGGCGGAATGGCACGATGTCCGGGAAGATCGCCATGCCGAGCCCCACGACGCCGAGCGCAAACAGGACGAGCCCCAGAAGAAACGGGCGAAGCGCCGAGGATCGACCGATCGTCTGCATCAGCGCGCCGGCGGTGGAAAGGAACAAAATAACGATGATCGTCAGCACCACGGGATGCGAGGTCCACGCCTCCGAAACCCCGGGCTGAACGAAGGACGCCGCGACACAGGTCGCAGCCGCCAAGCCGACGAAGATCGGTGTCGTCCGCCGCAGGCTGCGGTCTGCGAAACCCTGCAAGCCCCGCGTCGCCTTCAAATGTAACCACCCTCCCCCAAGCACCATGTACCCCGCCAATACCGATACCGCGACGAGAAGGGAGAACGGTTGAAAGACATCGAAGACGCTGCCGCTGAAGCGCTCGCCATCGATGGCGATGCCCTGGATGAGGCCGCCAACGATACAGCCCTGCATGAGCGCGGCAACAATGGAGCCGACGCTGAACAGAACGTCCCAAGCCCGGCGGCCTTTCACGACCTGATAACGGAACTCGAAGGAGACGCCACGCAAACCCAGCGCCAGCAGCATCGCGATCAGCGGCAGGTAGAAGGCCGGCAGCAGGATGCCATATGCAATCGGGAAGGCTGCGAGCAGCGCTACGCCAGCCATGATCAGCCAGGTCTCGTTGCCGTCCCAGGTCGGCGTAATGGAATCGACCATGCGGTCGCGCAACTCTTCGTCATGCTGGGCAAGGAGCAAGGTACCGACGCCGAGGTCGAAACCGTCGAGCAGCACATAGAGCGAAAGCGCAAAGGCAGCGAACAGAGCGGAAAGGAGCGGCAGGTCCACCATGGCGATTACTCCGCCGGAAGCGGGCTGGCGCCCATGAGGGCGTTCATCACACGGGGTTTCAGCGCCTGTTTGAGGGAACCGGAGGCTTCAGCCTGCGCCGGCGCGCCCTCCGGACCACGGCGGATCATCCGGAGGGCAAACATCACAAAAGCGGTCAGGAATAACCCGTAAATGCAGATGAAGGCGATCAGGCTCGACAGCAACACGTCGGCTGGCACCGGCGAGACGGCATCGATGGTCCGGAGAACACCGTAGATCACCCACGGCTGACGGCCGGTCTCGGCGAGATACCATCCGCCAAGCGTCGCGACGATGCCCGAAGGAGTCATTACGACTAGCGTGCGCAGAAACCAGCGATTGGCAAACAAGCGTCCCTGCCAGCGCTGCCAGAGCGATGCGACGGCAACGCCGAACATAATAATCGCGATACCGTACATCACCCGGAAGCCGTAGAACACCCAGCCCATCTGCGGCTGACGGTCGACCGGCGTGTTCTTCAACCCGTCGACGCGGCCATCAAGGCTGTGGGTCAGCCAGATGCTGCCGAGAAGAGGCATCCCGAGCGCGAAGCGATTGCGCTGATGCTCCTGGTCCGGAACGACGATCCAGTAATAGGGCGCGGGCGATTCCGACTGCTTTTCCCAAAAGCCCTCGGCCGCCTGCATTTTGGACGGCTGAAATTCGACCATCTTGCCGTACAGGATATCGCCGAGAAACACCTGGAGGGAGATAAGCACCGCAGCAAAGGCCGTGCCCATAGACACGGTCCGGCGCCCGAAAGCGAGGTGCTCACCGCGCAAAAGGTACCAGGCCCCCACGCCCGCGACTAGAAAAGCGCCGGTGATGTAGGCGGCACAAATCATATGCGGCAGACGGAATAGCCAGGACGGGTTGACGACCACCTTGAGCCAGTCAGTTACCACCACGTGGCCATTCACGACGTCGATACCATCCGGCGTTTGCATCCAGCTATTGGCCGAGAGAATCCATGAAGCCGACAGCAATGTCCCGAGCGCCACCATACAGGTAGCGAGGAAGTGTAGTCTTGGCCCGACCCGATGTAGCCCAAACAGCATGATCCCCAGAAAGCCAGCCTCGAGGAAAAACGAAGTAAGAACCTCTAGGGCGATCATCGGACCGATCGCGGGTCCAGCCATCTGGCCGAACCGAGCAAAGGCCAGCCCAAATTCGAAGGACAAGACGATCCCGGTGACAACACCGACACCGAAGGCCATGGCAAAGATGCCTAGCCAAAAACGATAGATCTGAAGATAAAGCGGATCCTTGGTCTTCAGCCACAAGCCCTCAACAATTGCCAGGAACGTCGCGAGCCCGATGGAAATCGTTGGAAAGATGATGTGGAAGCTGACTGTGAAGCCAAACTGGATACGTGCAAGGAGGGCTGGATCAAGGCTCATCGTTGCATCTCCTCATTTTGAGGACGCCGGAAGATCGTTAGGCAGAGAGCAACAAAGATCACCAGGGCCGCAATCGAGGCCGGTAGACCGAACACGCCGATGATCACGAAAAAGAACAGCACGCCTGCTAACGCTGCGATCGCTGCCAGAAGCGAGCGCCAAGCAGGGATCGAAGTTGAGTTCATCGTTCGCTCCGTTCCGTCGTAAATTAGCCGACGCATCGTGAGTAGATGTCGCGGTCGTCACTATACCGCCCAGCAAGCACAGCCGAGCGCTCCCCAAAAGCTTTTGAGGTCCGAGATTGGCAGCTTGGCCGACCATGCGGTGGCGTGATCGTGCCCATGGATTTTGCACAGATTGGCGCAGCCGCAACTCATTGCCATCTTCCGTGCCAACGCCGGTTGGCCGGCAGATTCAGCGGACCCCCAAGCCGCATAGCCACCGAACGCGCGAACCGGGGACCAGTCGGGCATCGCAGGTGGCGGAGCGGCGCTGTCCAAAGATTTGAAATCGGACGCCGCGTACACGACCTTGCCACCCACCACTGTCAGATCGGACACCGTCTCGGCGATATCTGCTCCGGCGCAGGAGAAGTAGTCGCGATCAGGCACGATAAGGTCCGCAAGTTGACCGACCTGGATCCTGCCTTTCTTGCCTTCCTCGTTCGAGAACCAAGTCACGTTTTCCGTCCACATCCGCAGTGCCGTCTCGCGGTCGAGGCAGTTGCGCGGCGGAGTGATGCGAAGACCGCCGACGGTCATGCCGGTCACGAGCCAGGCCAGCGAGACCCAGGGATTGTAGGACGCGACGCGGGTGGCATCAGTGCCGGCGGATACTTTGACGCCTTTATCGATGATCTTCTTCACCGGCGGCGTTGCCTCCGCCGCACCAAATCCGTAGCGCTCGACGAAATATTCGCCCTGATAGGCCATGCGGTGCTGTACGGCGATGCCGCCGCCAAGCGCAGCGATGCGGTCGATGGATTCGTCCGAGATGGTTTCGGCGTGATCGAAGAACCAGTGCAGACCTTCGAGCGGCATGTCCTGGTTGACCTTTTCGAAAACATCAAGCGCCCGCGAGATGGTTTCGTCATAGGTCGCGTGCATCCGCCACGGCCATTTGTTCTGGAGCAGTATCCGCACGACCCCTTCGAGTTCGCCCTCCATCTCTTGGGGCATGTCGGGGCGCGACACGCGAAAATCCTCGAAATCGGCCGCCGAGAACACCAAATTCTCGCCGGCGCCGTTATGCCGGAAGTAGTCGTTGCCCTGCTTGTATTTCGAGGTTTTGGTCCAGTTCAGGAAATCTTCCTTCTCGCCCTTCGGCTTTTGCGTAAAGAGATTGTATGCCAGGCGAATGGTGAGTTGACCTTCATCGCTCAGCTTCTGAATAACGGCGTAATCATCAGGATAGTTCTGGAAGCCGCCGCCGGCATCGATCGCGCCGGTGACCCCGAGACGGTTCAGCTCGCGCATGAAATGCCGCGTGGAATTGACCTGGTAGTCGAACGGTAGCTTGGGTCCCTTGGCGAGCGTCGCGTACAGAATATTGGCGTTCGGTTTAGCGAGCAATAAGCCCGTCGGATTCCCGTTGGCGTCGCGCATGATCTCGCCGCCCGGTGGCTCTGGCGTATCCTTGGTGTAACCAACCGCGCGCAGGGCCGCGCCGTTGAGAATCGCGCGATCATAGAGATGCAGAAGGAAAACCGGAGTATCCGGAGCTACGGCATTGAGCTCTTCGATGGTCGGCAGGCGTTTCTCGGCAAACTGGTGTTCGGTGAAGCCGCCAACCACCCGGACCCATTGAGGCGGTGGTGTGATCGCGACCTGACGCTTCAGCAAGGCCATCGCGTCGGCGAGCGACCAGATGCCGTCCCAACGGAGCTCCATGTTGAAGTTCAGGCCACCGCGAATGATATGAAGATGGTTGTCGATCAAGCCGGGCAGAACGCGGCGTCCCTTCAGGTCGATGATTTTCGTGGAGGACCCAGCAAGAGGCATGATCTCGTGGTCCTGCCCCACCCTAGCGAACCTGCCGTCCTTGATGGCGACCGCGCTCGCCGTCGGATTTGAGCGGTCTAGTGTCGTAAACACACCACGGTGGAGGATAAGATCTGGCATATCGGTCATCATGAATTTTTCTCCGTGGAAATCTCAGTCGTCGTGGTTGTTGTGGCTGCTGCGCCGGCGTGGCGGCCAGGCAGCATGCCAAACATATGCGAAGCGCATTTCGCTTGCTGCCAGGCACTGCCCAGCGAAGTTCCGGCAACCACTTGCCTCCCGATCGGGATGACCTGCTCACCAATAAGAATTCCGAGCAGACCGACCAACGCCACTAGGGGAGGCGCCGGGGAACGGACATTCAGAAGGCTGTAAATCACGCCGACCAGAACACCGGTTACGAGCGACAGCAGATATATCCTCATCGTCGGTCCCCGTTGAGGTAGCGAACGCAAAGCGCGCGCTATTCGGCTGCCTTCAGCCCGCCCTCGGAGGCATGCTCACCGAGCGCCCATTTTGAAAAACGCACCTGGATGCCGTAGGGTGTGTGCTCACGCATGATAGTCATGACGCCTTCGTAGGTCTCCGAGCGGGCCCAGTCCTGCTGGAGCTCGAACATATACTGAAGCGACGTGATCGGGATCGCGCCGGCCTGGACCGCGCGATCCATTGAGCGGTTATGTGCCTCCGGCGAAACGTCGCCACATGCGTCCGCTGGAATGTAGATTTCGTAGCCGTCCTTCAGCATGTCGAGGGTCGGAAACATCACGCAGGCCTCTGTCCAGAGACCAGCGATGACGATCTTCTTGCGACCGGTCGTCACAACAGCCTTGCGAAAGTTCGCGTCCAACCATCCGTTCATGGCGGTTCGGTCAATCACTTCATGCGTCGGAAACAGTTGGGTTACTTCCGGCATGAAAGGACCCGAGAAGGAGTCCTTCGCGATCGTCGAAATTATGGTGGGAATGTTGAAGAGCTTCGCGGCCTTGGCGAGGATCTGTATGTTGTTGAAGACCACTAGTCGGTCATGGGATTGCACGCCCTGATACATAGCGGGCTGATAGTCGATCAGGGCAATCGCGCTGTTTTTTGGGGTAAGCATCTCGAGTTTCGCCATTGTCCGTTCTCCGTTTTGGACGACGTTTTGTTGCCATTGTGACCGAGCGTGCATCGCTCGATCAACTCAAGCTCACGCCGCTCTGTGATCTGGGCCGGCGGTAGCTATCCTCAGGGCGCTGAGAACCTCGTCTGCCGTGGGTGTCTCGCTGAACCACTTTTGGAGGACGTCGAGCGCGCGAGCGTGGGCCTCGTCGCTATCGGCCTGGCAAGCGTCGGAGACGACGATCGTCCGGTATTGTCGGTCGGATGCGGCGCGCGCGGTGGATTCGACCGCGACGTCGGTCGCGATACCAACTAGCACAAGGGTATCGACGCCTGCCACGCGGAGAATGGTGTCGAGCGTGGTGCCGTCGAACCCGTTTGCCGCCTGTCCTCTGACGACCGGCTCATCGGGCCGGGGGGCGATGTCTTCGATGACCTCAACCGCGGGAGTACCCTGCAGAAGAGTGGGGCTCCCGACGAGCGTGCGAAACAGCGGAGAGTTCGGCCTGACCCCGGGCAGCCCTGGCTGGTAGGTGACCAAGGTGTAGATCACCTTCGCCTTGGCCTTGCGGAACCCGTCCAGCAGCCGTGCCTGGACGCTGATGACCCCTGCCTTCTCGGCCCGCTGCCGGAAAAGCCGGTTGAAGGGGGTGTCGACCTGGCCGGCCACCCCTTTGGCCATATGCACCACTAAGAGGGCCGTTCGGGTGGGATCAAAACTGTCCATGCTATGTCTCCTTGGTTCGCGCGGTGGATAAAGACTCACGCGGACTCGAACCCGCACAGCGGCGCTTGGGCACATAACCAGTCATAACGACCTCCTTTCGCATTGATGTTCTCAACGCCGGCCGCTCACTCTGCTGGCGACTGACATAGAGAACTTCGCCTCATCGTGCTTTCCGAAAATTGCAGCGCTTTTTGCGAAATTGCGACGTCTTGCGCATGAGACCTCCCGCCAATGCGCGAAGCGCGCCACCTCGCTGCAGGACCAAGGCCATGCGCGCTTGAAAAGGAAAACGTTGTGCCCCGCCGACGTTCGTTTTGGCTGAACATTCATTTTCGAGTCTCCTGTTACAAATCTGACAGGTGCTTCGCGCTCGCAGGCCGCATGAGCGGCGCGCGCCTGGAATCGTTCTCTCAATGTCGATGCGCTTCGCCGACGGTTACGCGGGTCCGGCGCGGTTGGGTTGGCCCCGATCCTACGTCCTGAGCTCGGAAAGCGCGGCGGCTTTCTCTTGCGAGCATTGGTCGAAGGTGGCGGTTGAGCCGCTCTCAAAACGGCATTCTCTCAAAATGTCGAACTGTGGCAGGGAATCGGAAGCGGCGCTGGGTGAAATCGTTGCCAATCGCGACGGATAGATGAAGCAGTATGTAAGCTTGCTTATTGTTGATCGGCCTCAGTGGCCCATGTGGGCAGGACCGCCAAGCTTGACCTTACGCAGCGCAAGCGCGAGCGGGACGGCGGAAAGCGAGATCAGCATCAGCACCCAGAACGCATCCACATAGGCAAGGAAGGATGCCTGGGCCTGCACCTGCGCGCCAATCCATTTAATGGCCTGGTCATGCGCCTGGGCCAGTGAGCTGCCATGGGCCGCGAAGTAGTTCGTGATCTGCTGCAGCGTATCCTGATATTGCGGGCTTGACGGAACCACCTGCTCGATTAGCCGGTTCTGGTGGAACTGCTGGCGATGTGTCAGCACGTTGGAAACGATGGAGACGCCGATCGAGCCGCCGGTGTTGCGTGCGGCGTTGATCAGCGCCGAGGCCTGGTCCGTCTTCGATGGCGGAATGCCGTCGTAGGATGCGGCCATGATCGGCACGAAGATCAGCGGCAGTCCAACACCGAGCAGCATTCGCGACCGCGCCATGAACCAGAAGCCGAGATCGCCGTACACGTTGGTCATGCTGTACATCGAGAGCGCGATGAGAACGGCGCCGGCGATGATGAGATATTTGGGCTGCACCTTGGCCGCCGCGCGGCCGACCACGAACATCATTGCCATGGTGACCACGCCACCTGGCGAGAGCACGAGGCCGGCCCAGGTGGCGGTGTAGCCGAAATCCTGCTGCACCAGTAGCGGCAGGAACTGCGTGGTCGCGAGCAGGATCGCGCCGGTCGCCAGCATCACCAGGAAACAGGCACCGAACTGGCGCGTCGCCACCATGCGCAGGTCGACGATCGGATTTTTGCGGGTCAACCCCCACGGAATCATCAGCACGAACGCCAGCGCGCTAATGACCGTGAACGTAACGATGAAGGACGAGCCGAACCAGTCATCCTCCAGGCCGCGGTCCAGCACCACCTCGAGTGCGCCGAGGAAGGTCGCGATCAGCATGAAGCCGACGACGTCGAACCTGATGCCTTGCTGTTGCGCTCGAGCCTCTGCCCGCCCGGTCGGGGACTCCTGCAGGACCATTGCGATCAGCGCCATCGCGATCGCGCCGACTGGCGCGTTGATCAAAAAGCACCAGTGCCAGGAGATATTGTCGGACAGCCAGCCGCCGAGTGTCGGTCCGACCACGGGCGCAACCACGACGGCAACGCCGAACACGGCAAAGGCTTGGCCGCGCTTGTTAGGCGGAAACGCATCCGCCAGGATCGATTGCGCCACCGGCACCATGCCGCCGCCGCCGAGGCCCTGCAGGATGCGGAACAAGAGCAGCGCGTTCAGGTTAGGGGCGAACCCGCATAGTATCGAGCTCAGGGTGAACAGGCCAAGACAGATCAGGAAGAAGGTTTTGCGGCCGAGCATCCGAGCCAGGAAGCTCGAAGCCGTCAGGATAATGGCGTTGGAGACCAGATAGCTAGTGACCACCCAGGACGCTTCGTCCTCGCTCACGCCCATGCCGCCGGCGATGTAGGGCAGCGCCACGTTGGCGATGGTGGTGTCGAGCACCTCCATGAAGCTCGCGAGCGCGACCACGATGGCAATCAGCCAAGGGTTGGCGGGCACCACGCTTGGCGCAGCAAAATCCCTGGCTTCGACTGCTGCGGCGCTCATAGGAACCTCCCCATGCGCTCAGAGAGCGACGGCGAGGGATCGATCCGCACGGTTGGGACCACCGACATGCCCGGTCCGAGCGCGACGTCGGTCGGCGGATTGTCGATGACGATCTTGACCGGCACGCGCTGGACGATCTTGACGTAATTGCCCGTGGCATTCTGCGCCGGCAGCAGCGAGAATGCGGTGCCGGATCCCGGCTGGACGCTCTCGACATGGCCGCGGATCGTGCGTCCGGGGTAGGCATCGATCTTGAGCGTCACCTGCTGGCCGGGCCGCATGCGGTCGAGCTGGATCTCCTTGAAGTTCGCCGTCACCCAGATTTCATCGGGCACAAACATGGTCAGGTCCGTGCCCGGCTGCGCGAACTGACCGACAGCGGCGCCGAGGTTGACGATGCGCCCCGGCTGGGCGGCGGTGACCATCGTATAGGACAGATTGAGCTTTGCCTGGTCGCGCTGGGCCTCGGCTTGGGCGAGGCTTGCGGCAGCGCTCTTGCGTTGCGCCTTGAGTGACTCGACTTGCCGCTTCGCCAGATTGAGGGTCGCCTGCGCGCTCATGAGCGCGTCTTGCTGTTGATGCAGTTGCGAGGTGTACTGTTCAGAGTTCTGAACGGTACCGTAGCCGGTCTGTTCAAGATGCTGGTAGCGCGCTGCCTGCTGCTGGGCGAACACCAGTCCCGCTTGCGTCTGATCGACTTGCGCCTGGTTGGCGGCGATCTGGGCCTGCTGAACACCGAGCTGGGCGTCGATGTTCTCAATGCTGGCTTGCGCGGCCGCGACCTGTGCCTCCATCTGCGCGAGCGCGACGCGGTAGTCGCGATCGTCGATGCGGGCGATCACATCCCCCGTTTTGACGAGTTGGTTATCGGTGACGGGGACTATAGTAATGTAGCCAGAGACTTTCGGCGCGATCGAAAACAGCCGCGCCGCGATGAAGGCATCGTCGGTCGACTGAAAACGCATGATGTGATCAACATAAAGGTAGCTGCCGCCCAATGCCGACGCTAGAAGCAGCACGCCGATCGCTGAAACCACCGGGCGGCGGCGCAGCCCACGCCTGCGCGGCTTCTGCTCGACTCCGTACGCCCGCGTCGGCCGCCCGTCGTTTGCAACTGCGTCAGTACTTCGTCGACCGTCGCCCGGATGACACGCAGCGGGTAATCCCTCCGCACCCGCACTTCCGGCGACTGGCTGTGCCATTCGAATCTCTCTGCGAGTGAGTATCAGCTACTAGCGGCCTTGATGCGATCCGCGACGATCTCGGCGATCAAGATGGTCGTCGGATTGATCACCAGTGACGGCGTATCGGGCATGATCTAGGCGTCGCCGACGTAGAGACCGCCGACACGTCGCACCTTGTCTTAGTCGCTCCACTTTTAAGCGACTTCTCAAGTGAACTTAGGACTGTCTGGGATCGGCCGATGCTATCTTGGAGGGTTCTATACTCTCAGGTTTGGTCAGTTCTCCTTCCGCATCAAACCAATCCTCAAGAGCATGACCGTCTCTGCATCCACGTTCCTCAAAACGTTGGTAAGCTCCCTTCTCGATTTCTTCTCTCGTTGCTTTTTGTTGTGCATCCGACATTTCGCCTCCTGCATCCTGACTCGCGCAGTATTGTTGACTATACGGATAAGCGGTAACCTCGGGGCGAAACTCCGGTAATTCTCTTGAACACCACGGAGAACTGACTAGAGCCGCTGAAGCCGCAATTCAGTGCGATTTCGGTCAATGTGCGTTTCCGATCTTTCATCATTTCCTTGGCGCGATTGACGCGGTGTTCCAGCAAATAACGGTGAGGCGATAGTCCGGTTGATTGCTTGAAGGCGCGGCAGAAGAATGTGGGGTGAAGCTGCAGCGGTCCAGCGATTTCAGCGAGGGACGGCGTTTTGGTTTGGTTCGATTCCAAGAGTTCAATAGCGCGCTTCAGCCGCCAATTCGGCAGGCCGCCCTTAACGTAGGCGGGTTGATGCGGCGTAGCCGAATTGGATGCACAACGCATCAACCGCGTCAGGAGCAGCATCAGCAAAGTGTCAACATATAATCTGCTATTGGGGCCTGGCGCTTCGATTTCCTGCTTAACGGCTATAAGGGTTTGGCGTACGCCCTGGTCCTCAACGCCGATTTGCTGACGAAATTGGAAGCTAGCCACAGTTATGTCGTCCACATCGAGACGATTCAGAAGGGTCGGATCGATGTTCAGAAGCCACATACGACAGCGCCGTTGCGAAGTTCTTTTCCTGATAAAAAGGTAAGCGCGGGCCGGATTGAATATAATGGTATTGGGTGCAATCGATGCCAGTTTTTCGACCTGATTGCCGTCACTCCACTCGCAGCCGCCGGAGATGCCGTCCGACACCAAAATAATGAGATGCGACCGCGAAGAGAATTCTAATTCTGTCGCATCGCGCTTGTCGAAAGTAATTGGCGCGCCGTGTATTGAATCTCCATTTAGAATTCGATTTTCGTGCGCATTTGAATTGATGGAATGAGGCACGACGGTCGATTTCGCGGATCCATTCGGTGTTGCAAGGGAAGTAAATGAGGCTGAACGGCCCCTCACAAGCGGTCGCGCTGGATGAGCAATGTTGAGTTCCATCACCATGGTCGACATCCTCAAGGTTCGATGCCCGCCCAGCCGACGTTGAGATTTTCTCGATCTTCATTAGCGAGCAAATTAAGCGTTGTAGATTTTTGCAAATGCCCAAAGCCTGTCTTTGTGGAATGGCCGCTGCAGGTGTTTAGACCGGAAAAGTGCCGCCGTGCGGACTATCCTGATCAACGGCTTTGATTTTCTAGACCAAAGAGTCACGCTTCCGGCGATTCGGCCTTCTAGAATCGCGGAGCAGTAGGACGACGGGTGAACCTGCGCGGGCGAGCAGTTACGACAGCGGTCCTACCGTTTTCAAACGTCGTATCGGTTGCGAAGAATGATGAGCTGACAAATCTGGTCACCATGAGGCGTAAAGTAAAATGCGTACACGAGCGGATCTGGTAGCCCCGTCATATCAAACTTGCCGCGAACATTTGCAGTAACAATGAAATTTTCGTAGTGTTCGATCACAGTCGTCACTTCCATTGTCAGGCTTTGAGCGACAATGTCCCGCGCGGCCCATTGTCTAATTGCTGGCTTACCCCAGTAGTCGCAGAGCTGATCGTTGACCAGAGCATCGTCCGCGAAAAGCGCGAGCAGACTCTCAAGATCGAAGTTGTTGGTTGCCTCGACATAGGCGGCGACCGGTGGCGAGAGGACAGCCAAGGCTTCCGGCGGGTGGGAGGATGTTGGCATAAAAGTTGCCCTGCAGTTACTCCTAACGGAGGACCGTATACCGCTGACAATGACTCACGATGACTCACGATCCGTCATGGGCACGTTGTATTTTGCAAAAAAGTGAAAAGGCGGCTCAGGTGTGAGAAGGTGGCCTCGCGCGAAGGTGGCGAAAGGGCGAAAGGGCTACGCCAGAACCTCCATGAGTTGGCGCGCAATTCTCAGATTCGCCGTTTCAAATCCTTCCGTGAAGCGGCCGCATACGAGAGCGAGGTCATGGCGGGCCTGATCGCGCTGCCTGCCTTCGCCGAGCAACCGTGCTTGGGTTATTGTCGACCTGAGCTCTAGCGCGAGCGCGGATTGCGCCTTTGCGACCGCAAGCGTCTCTCGTCCCGCTAGGGGAAAAACATCAGAGCCTGACCATTTAAGCGTGGGAGATGAATCAAGGCTCCCAGGCACTCGCCGGTCTCAAAGTTGAAGACAACGACTTCATCTTGAGCCGCGCAGTAGAGACGATTGTGCGGACCGAAGCGCAATCCCCGTGGC
>Ga0210401_10004480_pt1 | contig 14580 bp, 7 predicted proteins | sample IncBWH32MmetaG_FD_150866 | JGI IMG/M metagenome (GOLD analysis project Ga0210401, IMG submission 150866) | Forest soil microbial communities from Barre Woods Harvard Forest LTER site, Petersham, Massachusetts, United States - Inc-BW-H-32-M | ecosystem: Environmental > Terrestrial > Soil >... | reverse complement strand
GGGAACCAGTTGAGCAAGCGTTTCCACCCAACGTGAACAGGGTCATAGTCAGCCCTGATGGACAACTCAATTTCCTCTCGTTCGCTACCTTGCTCGATCCAGATAAGGACTTCGTTGCAGAAAAATACTCGATCGAGTACGTGACGAGCGGCCGTGATCTGGTGCGCGCGCCTCAACCGACTCAGGGCAAGGAGGTCATCATCATGTCCAATCCGAAATTCGACAGAGATATTGAACTCGCTAGTCGCGTTGTACCCGCGGAGGGTTCCGGCGTGCTTCGCGGCGTGGAAAAGCGCGAAGTCGAGGATTTAACTTTTGAAGAACTAGAAGGCACCCAAAAGGAGGGCGTTCAACTATTGCGCAAATTTGAGCGTTGGGGCTGGCAAACCAGATCGCTCACAGGACCGGACGTCAGCAAACGAGCGTTTCTGGACCTGCACAGTCCCTACATTTTGCACTTGGCCACTCATGGCTTCTTCGAGCCCGAAGATGTCTCCCCGGATCCCGATCCGAATGATCCCCAATCGCTTGGCAACAAGTCAGATCTTACCAAGTCCAGGTTCTTCAAGAATCCGATGCACCGAAGCGGTTTGGCGTTAGCCGGAGCCAATACCACGATTGAGGCCTGGAAACGGGGAGAAGCGTCTCCGATAGAAGATGATGGGATCCTGACCGCCGAGGATGTCAGCACCCTGGATCTCAAAGGAACCTGGTTAGTGACCCTCTCGGCCTGCGACACGGCTTCCGGCGAATCCAGAGCCGGCGAAGGCGTCATGGGGCTACGCCGCGGTTTCATTGAGGCTGGAGCGCAGAACCTGCTAATGACTCTATGGCCGATCAGCGACGAAGTTACTGTCCAGATCATGAGCGATTTTTACGAAGCCGCGCATCAGAGCGGGAGCGCTCCAGAGGCATTGGCAAAAGTCCAGCGCGAGTGGCTGGTCAAACTCCGGAAAGAACAGGGGTTAGCCAACGCGGTGAGCCTGGCCGGGCCATTCATCATGAGTTCCCAAGGCAGACCATAGGTAAGCTCTCTTACGATTTACAACGAAGAGGAAGTTCCGCTGACTGAGCGCGTTCAGTCGCCCGGATGAGGAAAGAATTGCCAGGATTGGCCGGAAAAACTAAAAATTCTGAAACTTTTTTCAGTATAACGCCTTCGTAAAGGACATCTTTAAAGGTAGAATACGATTTTGTACCCCTGTTTTATGCTCTACACCCAACCATCCGGTCTTCGCAGATCATTCCGTGCGAACCCATCATGCTCCACTTTGGAATGCGAAAAATGAAAAATCTTAAAATTCTAGCACCTCTCTGCTTCTGTTGTCTTTTGGTATTAACTTATGGTCAGGACGGATCAGATCACGAGCAAAATGTGGTGGCCGGAATTGATCCGGCGACCGAAGTCCGGCTGGGCACGTTATGGCGAGACGAGTTCATTAAGAAATACCAGCTTAGCACCAACAAGGCCTATATCGAGGCGGTCAACCGTGTCGGTCGACGGATCGCAAGTTCGATCAATGAGCGTCCCGATCTCGCGGATGACTGGGAATTTACGGTCATAGATTCCTCAACTGTTAACGCACTGGCCTTCGGCGGAGGCAAAATAGTCGTTTTTGAAGGCTTTCTCGACATGATATCGAAGGACAATGGGGGCAAACCCGATGAAGATATGTTGGCGGCCGTCCTAGGTCACGAGATGACGCACAACGTCCGGCGCCATACGCTTCTGGGCGCGAGTATCGGCGGTTCGATGGAATGGATCATCGCGCATTTGGATGCCATCGAGAAGGATTCGCAGGGCGCTCTTAGTCCCGAAGAGGTCGCCCGTCTCGAGGCGTTGGCGAGCGCCCGTTTCACGCGCGTTCAGGAGTTTGAAGCTGATTTACTCGGGGCGCTCTTTGCCACCCGGGCCGGCTTTGACGGATTTGGCGGCGCACTGCGCTGGATGAATATGGCAGCCAATGATCCCAACTTCGAGTATACGATGAGTGAATATATTCCTAAGGAACGTGCCAATGGCGAGATAAGAGCTGCAGATCATCCGACCTGGAAAGAAAGGATCGCTAAACTTGAATCCTATAAGGAGACAATCCTAAACTTGGCCGGTGAGTACAATTGGGGCGATTATCTGCTGAAAACGTATAATTTTGAAAAAGCGGCTCAGTGTTTCAAAGACCTGACAAAGGTATTTCCGAACAGCTTCGAGGCTTGGAATAATCTCGGTATCGCCTACCACTGGGAATACCTACAAACGGCCGGCAAGTCGGAAAAATTCCAACCTGGCCTGGTCGACTATTTTGTACAAATGCGGGAACGCCTTCGCGGTGAGAGTCCACTCAATAGGGCGATTCGGGCGTACCAGCAGGCGCTGAAAATCAATCCGAACGCCACGGGCACCCAATCAAACCTGGCCGTCGCTTTGATCGAGACTCATGAGGCTGAGAATATAGAGACCGCGGAAGCCATTCTCCAAAAGCTTTTAAAAGCGGAGCCAAACAATCCGATCTACATAAACGATCTTGCCATCCTCACCTACTGGAAGACCCAAGGAAGTTCCGAGACCGCAGTAAAGCAGGATGAGGCCGAAGCGCTCTTCGCGAAAGCGGCTGCGTTAGATTATCTTCCGGCCAAATACAATCTGGCCGTTTTGCAGTTGGAGACTGGTAAGGAGCAAGATGGGGTTGCCGGCCTTCAAGACTATCTGAAAACAGACGGGTTTAGTCCATGGGCGAAATTAGCGGTGGACCTTATTAAGAAGCAAGACCCCAACTTCAAGGACCCACCTCCTCTGATCTCGCCGGCGGCGGTTAACGTTCTGAATATTCGGGTTGGCTCAACACCCGACGACGTTATAAAGGCCGTCGGCCAGCCCGAGCGAACTGAAAAGCCAGTCACCTCAGAGGAGGATGAGGGGCTAATCTTCCATTACGATAGCTCCCTCGGAATCACTGTGGTCTTTTCCAGCGGTAAGGTGATTATGGTCAGTGTCTTCACACCGCAAATTCCTGAGTCCGGGTATGTGCAACCGGAGGTCGCCGGCGTCGAAGTTGGAGCTAGCGTCCAGGATCTTAAGAATAAGATCGGGCAGCCGCTCCAGGTTCGGCCTGTTCAAAATTCCAAAGAGTCAGACTATTTCTACTCCACCGCGGACTCAATTGTTGACTTCACTGTTACCCAATTCGGCAAAGTCCGCGTGATCAGCCTGCTGAAACGAACTTGAGCCTAAGACAAAGATCGTAAGCGTCGGAACGATTAAACAAATACGAATGTCAGCACGCTGGATCTCAAAGGCACATGGTTAGCCCGAAAATCCCACGAACCACGATCTGATCTTCGAAAATCATTCCGTTCGAACTCAACACGTTACGATTCGAAATGCGAAAAATGAAAAAGCTCAAAATTTTAGCACCTCTCTGCTTTTGTTGTCTGTTGGTGTTTCCTTACGCTCAGTATGGGGCGGAGCAGGAGCAAAATGTCATCGCGGGAATTGATCCGGCGACTGAAGTCCGGTTTCGCATACTTTTGCGAGATCAGCTGATAAAGGGTTTCCAACTCAGCACCAATCAGGTCTATATCGAGACAGTTAACCGGGTTGGTCGACGGATTGCAAACGCGATTAGTGAGCGTCCCGATCTCGCTGATGATTGGGAATTTACGGTGATAGATTCTTCGATCGTTAATGCCTTTGCTACCGGCGGCGGCAAAGTAGTTGTTTATGAAGGCTTTCTCGACATGATTTCGAAGGGCAATGGAGGGAAACCCAATTCGGCAAAGTCCGCGTGATCAGCCTGCTGAGACAGACCTAAGACAAAGATCGTAACCGTAGGCACGATTAGACAAATACGAATCACTAAAAGCCCTTTTCTTTTTCGACCCACATTTGTGGAACTCGAGGACAACAAAAACACCAGACCTAAAAAACATATTGAATACAGAAAGATGAATAGAAAAATCACCGTAATATTTCTCTCTACGGTCCTACCCACGGCCCTGATAGCCGGCCAAAATGGACTGACTCCGGACATTTTGAATCGAGCGAATTCAGTAAAAGCTGATTCTGTCGCTCTCGAAGGATTCGTTACCGGCCCGCAGGCGATGCTCGGGGCGCCTGCTTTGAACGAAACAGCTTCGCTCGCGGGTATTCGAGCCGGGCTGGTGACCGACACGTTCTCCAGCGCCGAGACTCAACTTGCCAGCAATCCATCCGGCCTCAATGCTTCACTATCCTCCGGCTCAATGGCAAGCACCAAAGCTTCGCTCGCAGATACTCGAGCCGGGCTGGTAACCGATACCTTCTCCAGCGCTGAAACCCAAATTGCCAGCAACCCTTCAAGCCTCAATGGTTCCCTAACCTCTGGACTAACGGCAAGCGAAACAGCTTCTCTCGTGGCGCCTCGAGCGCAAGCAACAGGCAATTTCTCCAACGCCGCAACCCAAATGACCAACGTACCGTCAAGCCTCAGATCGTCCTCATCCTCCAGCTCGAATCTTCTCCAACAGGAACTTGAACAGCAGCACAACGCCCAGCAGCCCGAAAGCCTCGTCCAATAAAACTAACTTCGCTCAATGAAAAAGCATCTTATCTCGTTATACGCGTTTACCGCACTCATTCTCGCGACTTCGCCGTCGTTCGCATCCAATCCATTTGGAACTCCCGCTGCTCCCGCTCCCTCTTCCATCGACATCTATGACTGGTACAACCTCGGTGAAATGATCGCCGCGGCCTCAGAATACAGTTTTAATGTCAGCATTTACGAGCAGATGGATGATACGTACAAGCAGATCTACGATCTGATGGTCAAAGCGCATTTAAGCGATGGAACGATTAACGCCTTTAAGCAATGGTACCCGGTTGTGAAGTCTCTTCCTTGGGACAAGGATTGGCAAACCTGGACTAAGGAACAGCAAGCTGCGTGGCAGAAGTCGCCACTGAGTGGTGCCTTTCTTAAAGGGGTGGGCCAAGACGCCAGCAAGGCAGTTGAGTCGCTCTTTTTTTATTGGCTCGGTCACCATGCTATTATCCTGGCCTGGGCGGTTCCATACTATCAAAGCGGAAACTGGGCTGACGGCGTGAAGAACGTAATCGGCTACGCATCAGCAGACTTTCTCGATTTTTCGACTAATCCTAGTTACAGCGGAGTTTTCGGCGCGTTGACGCCTGACGTGCAGGGCGCCATTACATTCGTCGGATCGCTAAAGAAAAAGCTTTCTACCAGCACGAACCCATTCGATAAGAATCCCCAGGGAGGAGGTCTGACTTCGGATGACATTTCAAAAGCAGTCGATGCAGGTAAAGCGATTCGTGCGGCCGCCCAAGCGAACCAGTTGACCAAATAGCTGGGTCATTCACGCGGAGTAACCGGGCATGCGCCACTGGCAAAGCCTTCCGGCTTTGCCAGGCGCAACCGAGAGAGTTGATTCGTTGATATACACTGTAGAAATGTTCAGCTTCTCCTGTTCTTACATTTGCACCTTCTTTGGACGTGCGGCGCCGGATCGCGCGGGAGCGCGTCCCTACCAGTCGTAACCGCATCGGCTAAACCCGCTTAGCGGCTGCAGGAGTTCAGGAGACGAATACCTCCTCGTCGAATCGACTGCTAGTCGAGTCGAAATCTTCATCGCATGGAGTCCGATTAATCACCATCCACAGACCGGAAAGCCACCGTCTCATTCTGCAACTCCTGAACTCCTGCAACTCCTGACTTCTTCATTTGCTCGTATGCTTAAGAGCTTTCTAACCTGCAATGATCTCGTCGCTTCGGTCCGGCGGCCGGACGTGATTTTTGCGGGTTAGACAGGAGACATCCTCATGCCTTCGAGATCAGGCAAACTTGTCACGCTATTAGTCTTTCTTTCCCTCCTTCTTAGCCGTCTCAACGCGCCTGCGGCTGAAGATGATCAGATTGACCTGCTAAATTCGCAGTTGAAGAGCTTGCTGGCAGAAGGCCAATATCAGGAAGCGGTCCCGATCGCCGAAAAGCTTGTCGCTCTCTGTGAACAGATTCTCGGTCCCGACAGTACCGACACGGCAACCGCTCTCAATAATCTGGCGGTCGTTTATTCGACTTTGGGCTACTATACAAAAGCCGAACAGGTTCAACTGCGGGCACTAAAAATCTACGAAAAGCACTTCGGCACCGACCATCCGGCGACTGCCAGGATTATGGCGAATCTGGCTGGAACCTACCAAGCGATGGGTCGCTACGATGAAGCAGACCGGCTTTTCACCGCTGCTCTTCAAATCGAAGAGAAAACGCTAAAGGCAGACGATCCGAGTTTCGCCTCCATTCTTAACGCCTTCGGCAGCCTTTGCCAGGAAATAGGGCAGTATCAGAAAGCGAAGACTCTGCTTTCACGTGCGCTGAACATTCGACTCAAAATTTTGGGCGCCGATGATCCTCAGACTGGCTCGACGCTCAATAACCTGGGGCTGGTTGATCAAGCCTTTGGCGACTACGCCGCTTCCGAATCACACTTCCGACAAGCGCTAGAGATATTCCAGAAAACTAACCATCCCTATACCGGCAGGACTCTGAGCAACCTTGGACTCCTGTATAAGGCTCAGGGCGATTACTCGCAGGCCAAGGCTTTTCTTCTCCAGGCCGTCACATTTCTCGAGCAAAAGGTGGGAAGTGCCCAACCGGAGACGGCGAAAAGCGTCGATAACCTGGGAACAGTTTTCGCCGAATTGGCTGAATATCCCAAAGCCGAGGTTCTTTTTAAAAAGGCTTTGCAAATTCTTCTCGAAAAGCTTGGACCGGACCATCCATCTGTGGCGTCAGTTCTCAACCATTTGGCCACCCTGTACCTACAAAAAGGTGATCAGGCTCAAGCAGAGAAACTTCTCAACGGGGCCCTTAAAATTGACGAAGAACCTGCTAACCAGGGACATCCAGGTGCGGCCGTTACTCTGAACAATCTTGGGGATTTATACGAAGCAGAGGGCGAGTACTCAAGAGCCGAGCCCTTTCTCCAAAGAGCTTTAGAGATCAATCAAAAGACCTACGGGCCCGCACACCCGGCGACGGCGGAGGCTCTCGAGAAACTTGCCAGTCTCTACCGAGAAATGGGTAATTACCAGGCCGCGGAACCGCGGTTCCAACAAGCACTGGAAAGTTTTCAGAAAACTTGGGGCCAAAATCATCCTTCGACGTCGCGCGCGCTTAACGATCTCGGCTTGCTATGGATGGATACCGCGGAATTTGCCAAGGCAGAGGACTCTTTCGAACGAGCTTTGGTGATTGATCAGACGGTTTTTCCGAACGGCCATCCCAACACTGCCATAACCTTTGTCAATCTGGGAGTCTTCCAAACAAAATTGGGCTCCTACCCGCAAGCAGAATCGTATTTCAAGAAAGCACTTGAAATCGAAGCCCGATTTTTTGGTGACGAACATCCGCAGGTGGCAGCCGTACTGAATTCCATGGCCGCGCTCTACAAGGTCCAAGGGGACTATGCGACCGCCGAACCTCTGTTTCGTCGAGCATTAGAGATTCGTGAAAAGGTGTTAGGAACGGACCATCCTGACACAGCCGAAAGTTTTAACAATCTTGGCACCCTTTGCGAGCGAATGAAGAACTACCCAGAGGCAGAGAGGTTGCTGCAAACGGCGTTGCTTGTTTTTCAAAAGGCGCGGGGTCCAAGCGACCCGACCATCGTTCCGATTCTGAATAATTTAGCTCTTTTGTACAAAGACATGGGCAACCTCACAAAATCCGAAGACCTATACAGAAGGGCGCTCGAGATAAGCGCTAACGCCTTTTCTGGAGGACATCCTCTAACGTTAATCGTTCTCGATAACCTGGCCCTTTTGGAGTTCGACAGAGACAACTATTCCGAGGCGATCGCTGTTTCTGAACAGGCCAACCAATTGCTCTCAGGTCTTCTGGCTAAAGTTCTGGCGTTCGCCTCAGAGGAACAACGGCTGGCTTTCGAAAGTACGATGCATCCCTATACACTGCTCGGCGCTGTTACGGGAGCGGAAGCGCAATTGGCGGAATCGGTGCTTCATTACAAGGGCATTGTTCTTGATTCGATTATTGAAGATCGCTCGTTGGCTGACGCAGAAAAAACCGCTGATGACCGAAACCTGCTCGCAAAATTGAACAACGACAAACGCGAGCTGGGACAACTTCTTTTGCAAACTCCTGCGGGAATGCGCACCGAAGCCAACCAGCGGGTCGAAGCACTTGAGCACGAAGTTGCAGAAATTGAAGGGACGCTTGCCCAGCACGGTGCCCGTATAGGTTCTGTCCGCCGCGCCCTCACCGTAACGGTCCCTCAAGTGCAAGCGGTCATTCCACAGGACGCTGCACTCATCGAGTATTTGGAGTACTTGCAATACATAGGTAAAGGCCAGTTTGAGTTGCGCTATGGGGCCGGAGTCCTGCAGCCCGAAGGCAATCTCAGCTGGGTTCCGCTCGGGCCGGCTGACGAAATTGACAGAGCAGTCAGGCGATATCAAAATTTGGTACGTCACGCTGCTGAAGAAGAAGAGGTCTCCACAAACTTAGATACACTCTATCAAAAGCTCTGGGCACCCATCGAAAAAATTCTCGCGGCAAAGACGCGTCACGTCATCATTAGTCCGGATGGCCAGCTTAATTTTGTTTCGATCGCGACTCTGCTTGATCCAGATAAACGTTTTCTGGCCGAGAAATATCGGGTTCAATATGTTGCCAGCGGACGCGACCTGACCCGCGAGGTCAACCTGACAAAAAGCACCGATGTAGTCGTCGTTGCCAATCCCGATTTCAGATTTCGAGCCTCGAACGCAAGCGAAAAGGGGGACAATTCGGCTTCCGGTCCAGTTCTCCATCCGCTTGCCTCTAATAAAAATCGCGAAATTGCAGATCTGGTTTTTAACCCTTTGCCTGGAACGGAAAAGGAAGGCGATGCGCTAATTCAGGAATTCAAACAGTGGAACTGGCATGTCGTCTCCCTGCTCGGAGAGAATGCTACCAAGGAAGCGCTCTCCACCGTCGAATCTCCCTACATCCTGCACGTTGCAACTCACGGTTTTTTTCAGCCCGCTGAAAAGCCGGATCCTGGAAACGCGGAGGAGACGATGAGCATCAAGCCCGACGTTACGAGGTCTAAGTTTTTCGAGAATCCCATGCATCGGAGTGGCCTGGCTCTGGCGGGTGCCCAATCGACAGTGGAGGCCTGGAAACGGGGCAACACTCCCCTGGTTGAGAATGATGGGATCCTCACGGCTGAGGATGTTAGCGCCCTAAAGCTTACCGGAACGTGGCTGGCGACGCTTTCCGCGTGTGATACGGGATCAGGACAAGCGAAGTCCGGCGAGGGCGTAATGGGGCTCCGCCGCGGCTTCATTGAAGCAGGTGTCCAAAATCTTCTCATGACGCTCTGGCCAATCAATGATGAAACCACGGTGCAGATCGTAACCGATTTCTACAAGGCGGCTCACCAGAGCGGCAACGCTCCGGACGCCTTGGCTCAGGTTCAGCGTGACTGGCTTGTCAGGCTTCGCCAAGAACAGGGATTGGCTCGAGCAGTCAATCTCGCCGGCCCGTTCATCATGAGTTCGCAAGGGAAGCCGGAGTGAAAGAATGAATTGCCGAGGATATCTTAAAAAGTGGATCTGGCTCGCCGTTTTCCTGTTGTTCGCATGGCATCCACTTTTCGCTGGAAACCCAGACGCGGAATCCTGGGCGCAAAAGGGCGCAGCTGCGTTGGCGGCGGAAGACTATGCCGCTGCGGTAAATTGCTTTCAGAAAGCCGTCGAGTTAGATCCGGACGATGTTAGCTATCTAGTTGATCTGGCAAATGCATTTGTTAAAGCTGGTCAATTTGCCGAGGGTCAGCATGCGCTTGAAATCGGAATTCCTAAGTTTTCTGATCCGGCAAAGCAAGCGCAACTCTGGGCTGCCCTCGCAGAACTTCACATCGCCTGGGCGAGGAGCCTCAAACAGAAGAATCCGGACGAGGCAATTCGCCAATATCTCGCAGCATTCGAAATCGATAAAGTGCATCGACCGCGGTCAGCCGGCGTAGAACTTAACAATATCGGGGTGATCTACAAGCAAGGAGGCGATTTTGAGCGGTCGATTCAATATTACGAGCAGGCCTTGGATTGGCGCCGCAGAACCAAAGATCGATCTGGGGAAGCTGTGACGCTGGATAACATCGGACAAAGTTACCTTGCAATGAAGCAGTTCGATAAGGCCCTGGCCTATTTTAATGAAGCGCTCCCGATTCGTCGAGAGGTCAAGGATCGGCGAGGAGAAGGCTCCACAATGACCAATATCGCCAACGTTTACATGGGCAAAGAACAATATGCCAAGGCGATCGAAATCTATGAAAAGGCTCTCCTGATTCTGCAAGAGGCCGGCGCGCAGGAGGAAGAAGCAAACGCGCTGGCGGGCCTCGGCGGAGCCTATTCGATGCTGAGCCGCTATGACAAGGCGGCGGAGATCCTGGAAAAAGCGCTGAAATTGGCTCAGCAGGCTAAAAATCGAATAGTTGAAGTTGCCATTCTGAACAACTTGGGGCAGACCTACGAAAACCAGGCCAATTACGACAAAGCAGCGTACACGTTAAACCAGGCGCTGGCGATATTTCGCGAGCTCAAAGATCGCGACGGAGAAGCTACGTGCCTGATCAATCTCGGCGCTGTTTATATGGATCTGACCCGATATAGCGACGCCCAAAAAATATACGAAGCGGCCTTGGCGATATTTCGGGAGCTCAAAGATCGCGGGGGGGAAGCCGCCGGGCTCGCGGGTGTGGGAGTCGCTCTGGTCGCCCGGCATGAATATCAGAAAGCGATCGGTTATCTGGAGCAGGCGTTGACCATTCTTGACCAGCTTGGAAACGCTGGAGCTGAAGCGATGGTGCTCAATAATCTTAGCGCAGCCTACGAAAACACCAATCAACCAAGCAAGGGTCTGGCGGCGCTCGAACGCGCCGTGACGCTTGCGCAACGGTTGGGTGACCTTTCAGGTGAAAGCATCGCACTCGATAATCTGGGGTCCAATTACTCGACCAGAGGTAAATTTGCCCAAGCGATACACTGGCACCAGCGAGCACTCGGAATCGCGCGGGCCATTAAAGATCCAAGGGCTGAGGCAGGAGCCTTGGCAAGCCTGATGACTGATTACCGCCTTCTGGGAAAAGCGAGCCAGGCGATTTTCTATGGCAAACTTTCTGTCGCGGCCTGGGAAAGGATTCGCACGACGGTGCGCAGTCTCGGGGAACAATCGCGAAAAAGCTTTATTGGTGGACAGGCAGACATTTACCGCGAGTTAGCGGATCTCTTGATTTCGCAGGGGCGAGTTTCCGAAGGAAGCCGGATCCTCAATCTTCTGAAAGAAGAGGAGTATTCGCAATTCATTCAACGCGGCGCGCCCGAGGCGGCTCAAATCGTTCCACCCGTTTTGACACCCGAGGAAGCTGACTGGGAACGTCGTTACCAGGAGGGTGCTGATCGAGTGGCAGCTTCCGCCGCGCGCCGCAGTCAACTGCGTGCGAAACCATCGCTAACTCCGGAGGAAGTCCGGGAACTCAAGGAGTTGGACGCTGAATCCGAGCACGCGATGGCGTTGTTTCAGAAGACGCTCGCCGAACTCGAGCGCGATGCGCAGCAGACACCCTCGACCGCTGGAAAAGTCGATGAACTGAGAGAGTCAGAAGGACTCATGCAAGACGTCCGTGACCTGGGTTCCGGCGTGGTGGCTATCTGCACGCTCGCCGCAGAAACAAAGTTACATATTATCCTGATAACGCCGGACATCGTGATCGCCCGCGAATATCCGATCGGCCGAGTTGCCCTGGAAAAGAAGGTCGTGGCGTTCCGCGAGGCTTTGCAGGATCCCAACGGAGATCTGCGACCACAAGCACAGGATCTCTATAACATCCTTATTGGCCCGATCGCTACGGATTTGGACGGCGCGCATGCGCAGACTCTGATGTGGTCGCTCGATGGGAAGTTGCGTTATTTGCCGATCGCGGCGCTCTACGATGGCAACAAGTATTTGGTCCAGCGGTATCGGAACGTGGAATTTACTCTGGCCAGCCGTACGCGACTCACGGAAACGCCGGCATCTGGTTGGAGAGCGCTCGGCATGGGTGTATCGAAAGCCGAACCTGGCTTTGTGGCGCTGCCGTCGGTGCCAGAGGAGCTGCGCGATATCGTTCGCGATGAAAACAGCAAATCCGATCTTGGTGTGCTACCCGGCAAAGTGCTTTTGGACGAAGCGTTCACGGAAGATCAGCTGAAAGATTCGCTTCGAGTCAGCTACCCGGTTGTGCATATAGCGAGTCATTTCGAATTGGCGTCCGAGAATGAGGATAGCTCTTTCCTGTTGCTCGGGGATGGGAGTCATCTCACGCTAACGCAACTTAGCTTGATACCCAACCTGTTTGCCAACGTCGACCTCCTGACACTCTCGGCCTGTAACACGGCCGTCGGAACATCCGAGGCAACTGGCGGCGAATGGGAAAGCCTCGGGATGATCGCTCAGCGAAAGGGGGCCAAGGCCATTATCGCCACTCTCTGGCCGGTGGCCGATGAAAGCACAAGACTTCTCATGCAACAGTTCTACCGCTTGCACGAGACGGAACATGGCATTTCGAAGGCAGAGGCATTGCAACGCGCCCAGTTAGCCCTGCTCGAAGGTCAAGGAGATCGATCCAGCTTTGCTCATCCCTATTTCTGGGCGCCCTTTATTCTCATCGGCAATTGGAGATGAAATTATGTCGAATCTTCCTCGTTCTTCTGCAGCCTGGTGGCCGTTCGCGCGAATGACGCTTCCTTAGAACCACCCGAAGCGCGGTCCTTACCCATTGACCCATTGAAAAAGTCGGTAGATTCAAATTTAACACCTTCATGAGCGGCAACAAAATAAAAGTCGTGATTGTGGACGACCATCCATTGTTTCGAGAACGCCTTGCTCAGCTCATCAATCATGAGCCGGATATGGAAGTAACTGGAGAATCTGATACCGCTGAGGACGCAATCCAACTGATTCGGAACAGATCGCCGGATCTGGCGATAATAGACATCACTTTGAAAGGGTCCAGCGGACTGGAGCTGATCAAGAGCATCAAGGCCCTCTCCATCGGAGTGCCGGTACTGGTCCTCTCGATGCACGAAGAATCGCTCTACGCCGAGCGCGCTCTGCATGCAGGCGCCACCGGGTACATCACCAAACATCAAGCAGCTGACGAAGTCTTATCGGCGATCAGGCGGGTACTTGCGGGAGAAGTCTATCTTTCGGAAAAAATGACTTCGGGATTCTTGAAGAGTCTGACCTCAGTTAAGACTATATCCAGAGCCATCGATCGTTTGACTGATCGCGAATTGGAAGTGCTGGACTTGATCGGGTCTGGACAGACGACTCGTCAGATCGCCGATAAACTTCAACTTGGCGTAGCGACGGTTGATACCTATCGAGCGAGGATTAAAGAAAAAATGAATTTCCGGAACGCGGCTGAATTGCAGCACTTCGCCATCAGGTGGGTCCGTGAACGCGAGTAGAAGCTCCGCCAAATCGGAAGCAAACTTCGAAATTTGCGCTTAATGGACAGTTGATTTTGATCGTAGGTCGCGGCTAAATGAGTCAGGTGGAGCCCCTTGCCAATTTTCTTCGGACGCAATCGCGCACTTGGCTGTTTATTGAAGCACTTGCGCTGGCAATCATCATAGGATTCATCGACTACCTGACCGGGTACGAAGTTACGATCTGGCCTTTCTACTCCATACCGATTCTGTTGATGGTTTGGTCTGGGGACATGAAGTTAGCGGTATTTATCTCAGTGTTGAGTACTTTCGCCTGGTGGTGGGTTGATAAGGCTTCCGGTCATTTGTATTCAAGCGAATGGCTTCGTGCCTGGGACGGAATCGTCCGGTTAATGTTTTTTTGCCTGGTAATGTTTTCGGGATGGACATTCGGGCAGCAACGCGCTGCGATTACCGCCCGGCTCGAGTTACTTGAGAGGTCCCAGCAACTGGAAGAGGAAATCATTAGTATCAGCGAGCGTGAACAACAGCGGATCGGGCGCGATCTTCATGATGGAGTATGCCAATACCTCGCGGCAATCGGATATAGTGCATCCATGTTGAAGCAGGAGCTAGAGAGAGAGTCGCACATTCTTTCCGAGGCGGCGGGAGAAATAGCGGATCTGCTGCAAAATGCCGCCGCGCTGACTCGCGACCTTGCTCGAGGTCTTTCTCCAGTAGATCGAGACGAGGGTGGTCTGGAGTCTGCGTTAGAAGAGCTGGCTTCGAGCACTTCGAGGATAGCAGGAATCTCGTGCTCCTTCATCTGCCCAGAACCCGTAATGGTCCGCGACAATACTCAAGCTGTCCATCTCTTCAGGATCGCCCAGGAGGCGCTAAGCAATGCTCTGAAACATGGACACGCTAAGTCAGTCGTTATCGCACTCGAAAGCGGGGATGAGGCTTGCTCTTTGCGGGTTAGCGACGACGGAGTCGGTTTCCTCCCTGCGAATGGCGAACGGAATGGGATGGGATTAAGTATCATGCGCTATCGAGCCCGTGTGATAGCGGGACGGCTTGAGATTCAACCGAACTCTCCCACCGGAACTGTCGTC
>Ga0210401_10004476_pt1 | contig 14587 bp, 11 predicted proteins | sample IncBWH32MmetaG_FD_150866 | JGI IMG/M metagenome (GOLD analysis project Ga0210401, IMG submission 150866) | Forest soil microbial communities from Barre Woods Harvard Forest LTER site, Petersham, Massachusetts, United States - Inc-BW-H-32-M | ecosystem: Environmental > Terrestrial > Soil >... | reverse complement strand
GACGTGTCCCTGGTCCGCGTCGTTGTGGTGCTCGGCGATACCTCGCGCGTGCCCAATCAGGGCGCGACCATTGCCAGCGAGACCATTCAGGTATCCGCCGTGCCGCTTCGCAACGCAGCCGCTCAGGCGCGGCAATTTTTGCTGGCGCGCGCCGCGGAACGGCTTGAACTCCCCGTCGATGACCTCATCGTCGAAGACGGCCTGATCCGCGGGCATAACCGCAGCGTCAGTTACGGGCAACTGATCGGTAGCGAAATCATCCGCCTCGAACTTGCCGACCAGGCTCAGGTCAAGGCCGTCAATGCCTACAGCATCGTCGGGCAATCGGTGCCGCGTATCGACCTTCCGGCCAAGGCGACCGGCGAGCTTGTTTTTGTTCACGACGTGCGCGTGCCCGGCATGCTTCATGGCCGCGTCGTGCGCCCGCCCTATGCCGGCGTTGACGCCGGCACCTTTGTCGGCACCAGCCTGATCGATGTCGATCAATCGTCGGTGCGCGATGTACCGGGACTCGTGGCCGTCGTTCGAATCCGCGATTTCGTCGGCGTCGTCGCCGAGCGCGAGGAAAATGCGGTCAAGGCGGCGGCGCAGCTCAAGCTGACCTGGAAGCCGGTGCCGACACTGCCCGATCTGAAGGACATCGAGACCGCGCTGCGCGCCAATCCCTCGACGCCACGGACGCTGATCGACAAGGGCGACGTCGACGCCGCGCTCGCCGCCGCGGCCAAGCCGATGCCGCGCACTTATACCTGGCCGTACCAGATGCATGCCTCGATCGGCCCGTCCTGCGCGGTCGCGGATTTTCACGACGATCAAGTTCGGGTGTGGTCGGGCAGTCAGAATCCCCACCTGCTGCGGACCGATCTTGCGCTGCTGTTGCGGCGGCCGGAAGCCGAAATTGAAGTCGTTCGGCTGGAAGCGGCCGGCTGCTACGGCCGCAACTGCGCCGATGATGTTTCTGCCGACGCGGTTCTGTTGTCGCGCGCGGTCGGTCGTCCGGTCCGCGTACAATTGACCCGGGAACAGGAGCACGCCTGGGAGCCCAAGGGCACCGCCCAACTGATGGACGTCAAGGGCGGGCTCAATGCCGACGGCGGCGTGGCGGCTTACGACTTCGCGACACGCTATCCCTCCAACAGCGCGCCCACCTTGGCGCTGCTCCTGACGGGCACGATCGCGCCGACGCCTGTGGTCTCGGACATGGGCGACCGCACCGCGATCCCGCCTTACGACTATGACAATCTGCGCGTGGTGGCGCACGACATGCCGCCGATCGTGCGCGCCTCCTGGCTTCGCGGCGTCTCGGCGCTGCCGAACACCTTTGCCCATGAATCCTACATCGACGAACTCGCCAGCGAGGCCGGCGTCGATCCGATCGAATATCGCCTGCGCTATCTCAGGGATCGACGCGCGAGGGATCTCGTCAACGCCGTCGCCGAACGCGCCGGCTGGAAGCCGCGACCGGTACGGCAAGAGCCGCAGGCCGAAGGCGACGTCGTGCGCGGCCGCGGCTTTGCCTATGCGCTCTACGTCCACAGCAAGTTTCCCGGCTATGGCGCGGCATGGTCGGCCTGGATCGCGGACGTCGCCGTGAACAAGGCGACCGGCGACGTCAGCGTGACGCGCGTGGTGGCGGGTCAGGATTCCGGCCTTGTGATCAACCCGGATGGTGTCCGTCACCAGATCCAGGGCAACGTCATCCAATCGACCAGCCGCGCCCTGATGGAGGAGGTTTCGTTTGACCGCCGTTCGGTGACGAGCCGCGAATGGGGCGCCTATCCCATCATCAAATTTCCGGATGTCCCCAAGATCGACGTGTTGATGCTGCCGCGGCAGGATCAGCCGCCGCTTGGCGTCGGCGAATCCGCTTCCGTCCCGAGCGCGGCGGCAATTGCTAACGCGATCTTCGATGCGACCGGCGTGCGCTTTCGCGAACTGCCGTTTACGCCGGAGCGGATTCTCAGGGGATTGCGCGGCGAAGGGCCGTCAACTCAGGAGGCATTGCCGGCGCCTGCGTATCATCGGCCGGCCCTGGACCGCTGGCAAAATCCGTTTGCCGGACGCCGCGGCGCATTTGCAACCGTCGCGGCGCTGCTTGCGGGCGCCATCGGTATCGCCATGGCCGTGTTACCGTGGCGCTCGATCGCGCCGATTGTGCGGCCGGACGCATCGGTGTTCTCAGTGGTCACCATCGAGCGCGGCCGGCAACTCGCAGCCCTCGGCGACTGCGCGGTCTGCCATACCGAAATCAACGGCATCGTCAACGCCGGCGGCCGGGCGATCGAGACGCCGTTCGGGACGATCTACTCGACCAACATCACGCCCGACATCGAGACCGGAATCGGCAACTGGTCCTATCCCGCGTTCGAGCGCGCCATGCGCGAGGGCATCCACCGCGACGGCCATCATCTCTATCCGGCGTTTCCCTTTACCCATTACGCGAAAGCAACGGATGCCGATCTGCAGGCGCTTTACGCTTATCTGATGGCGCAAGCGCCGGTGCACGCTAAAAACCGCAAGCAGGCGCTTGGCTTTCCGTTCAATTGGCGGCCGCTGATGGCAGGATGGAACGCGCTGTTCCACAGCGCCGACCCATTCGTCCCCGATGCCAGCCGATCGGCCATTTGGAATCGCGGCGCCTATCTCGTCGAAGGCCTCGGCCATTGCGGCGCGTGCCATTCACCGCGCAATGCGCTCGGCGCCGAAAGGGCTAACGCTTATCTCGCCGGCGGTTTTGCCGAGGGCTGGGACGCTCCGCCGCTGACGTCGCTTTCGCATGCGCCCATCCCGTGGAACGAAGACGAGCTGTTCGCCTATCTGCGAACCGGAGAATCCACCTTCCACGGCGTTGCCGCCGGTCCGATGGCGCCGGTGGTGAGGGAACTCAAGGCGCTTCCCGACGACGATATTCGCGCCATGGCGGTTTATCTTGGCTCCTTCAACGCAGCCGCGATCGGTCAACCGGATCGGGAGGCGATGGCCGCGAGGCTCGAACGCTCGACCGGCACGCCGGCCGCTTCCGCTTTTCCGGTCGGCCTCCGCCTCTACGAAGGCGCCTGCGCCGTTTGCCATCAGGTCGGCGGCCCGCCTTTGTTCGGCAGTCGGCCTTCGCTGGCGCTGAACAGCAATTTGCATGCGGCCGTGCCCGACAACCTGATTCAGGTGATCCTGCACGGCATCGCCGCGCCGGCCTCCAGCGATCTCGGCTACATGCCCGCCTTCAAGGACGCCATGAACGACGACCAGCTCGCCGAGCTTATCACCTACCTGCGCCGGCAATTTGCCCCCGACAAGCCGGCCTGGGCCGGGGTTGAGGCGGCGATTAACCGTATCCGGCAAGCGAAATCGCGCTGACCTGCCATGCTCTGGCCGGAAACCCACTGGTTGGCGCCCTGAGGGCGAGATAGAATTCCCAAATGGCAGTCACGGATATCGCAAGCAGGACCTACAACCACGGCTGGCGGCTCGACCCGATCGTGCGCAGCCTGCTCGATACCGATTTCTACAAGCTATTGATGCTGCAGATGATCCGGGAATTCTATCCCAACCAGCGCGTCACCTTTTCGGTCATCAACCGCAGCAAGCATGTGCGTCTCGCCGAAGTGATCGACGAGGGCGAGCTTCGCGCCCAGCTCGATCACGCCCGCTCGATCCGATTCAGCAAGAAGGAATTGATCTGGCTTGCCGGCAATACCTTCTATGGCAAGACCCAGATGTTTTCGCCCGATTTCATCAACTGGCTCTCGGCCTTCCGGCTTCCAGAATACGAGCTCAAGAAGGTCGACGGCCAGTACGAATTGAATTTTTACGGCCCCTGGACCCACACCACGATGTGGGAGATTCCGGCGCTCGCCATTCTCAATGAAATGCGCTCGCGCGCGGTGACGAAGGGCCAAGGCCGCTTTGCGCTCGACGTCCTCTATGCCCGCGCCAAGGCCAAGTTGTGGACCAAGGTGGAGCGGCTGCGCAAGCTGGAAGATTTGCGGTTATCGGATTTCGGCACGCGCCGCCGCCATGGCTTCCTGTGGCAACGCTGGTGCGTCGAGGCGGTCAAGGAAGGTCTGGGCGCCTCCTTCACCGGCACGTCCAATGTGTTGCTCGCGATGGACAACGATCTGGAAGCGATCGGGACCAACGCGCATGAATTGCCGATGGTGGCGGCCGCGCTCGCCAACGACGACACCGAACTGCGCTGGGCGCCGTATCAGATTCTCGACCAGTGGCGGCACACCTATGGCGGCAATCTCCTGATAGCCTTGCCCGATGCCTTCGGTACCAAGTCGTTTCTGCGCGATGCGCCGGAATGGGTCGCGGACTGGACCGGGTTTCGGCCCGACAGCGCACCACCGATCGCGGCCGGCGAAGAAATCATCAAATGGTGGAAGCAGAAGGGACGCGATCCCAAGGAAAAACTTCTGGTGTTTTCCGACGCCATGGATGTCGGGTCGATCGAGGAAATTTATCGGCATTTTGCCGGACGGGTCCGCATCAGCTTCGGCTGGGGTACCAACCTGACGAACGATTTTGTCGACTGCGCGCCGAACGGTTCGGCCGATCTTGACCCGATCTCGATCGTTTGCAAGGTGACGTCGGTCGATGGCCGGCCCGCGGTGAAGCTGTCGGACAATCCGGAAAAATCAACCGGCAGTCCGCCGGAGCTTGACCGCTACCTTCGCGTCTTCGGCGACGCCGGCCGGGTCCGCACCGCCGTGCATGTGTGACGCACCGACGCCGGACTGAAATCGACCCGAACGACCCAAAGGCGACGGCCGGTCCTAGCCCTGTCAAAGTACCCGTTTTCGTCGTAAAGCTGAGGCCTCGTGAGGCCTGGGGTTTGGGGTATGTGGCGCCGCGATTTCATTACGCTCCTCGGCGGCGCAGCCGCGGCGGGCACCTTTCCGGTTGGTGCGCCGGCGCAGCGGTCGGCGATGCCGGTGATCGGCTATCTCAGCAGCGAGTCTCCTCAACCTGACATCGCCCGTACCGCCGGTTTTCGCAAAGGTCTGAGTGAATCCGGCTTCGTCGAAGGTCAAAATGTCGCGGTCGAATATCGTTGGGCGGACGGAGACTACAGACGCTTGCCGGAGCTGGCGGCCGATCTTGTTCGTCGTCAAGTGACAGTCATTGCGGCTATCGGCGGTACAGCCACGGCAGTGGCCGCCAGGGGCGCAACTTCGACAATCCCGGTTGTTTTCAACATGGGCGCTGATCCGATCCAGTTGGGATTGGTTAGAAGTCTCAACCATCCGGGCACCAACATGACCGGGGTCGTTGTTCTAAGCACCGAACTCGCAGGCAAGCGACTTCAGCTATTGAAGGAGCTATTGCCTTCGGCAACCACATTCGCTCTTCTCGTCAATCCGACCAATCCGGCCAGCGAGCCCGAGGCAGGAATCGCGCAGGAGGCGGCCCGATCTCTCGGGGTGCATCTGGATGTGTTGCAGGCGAGCACCGCAAGCGAAATCGAGATCGCTTTCCATGCGCTGATGGGCTTCAAAGCGAGCGGTCTCATCGTCGCAGTCGATTCGTTTTTCACGGCCCACGACGATCAAATTGTTGAGCTCGCGGCCGAACACGCCGTGCCTGCGATTTACGGATGGCGCGCTTTCACGGACATCGGCGGCCTCATGAGCTACGCGCCAAACATCGCGGAAGGGTATCGCAGTTTGGGCATCTTGGTTGGCAGGATCCTCAAAGGTGACAAGCCAGCCGACCTGCCGGTTGAACAGGTCACCAAGGTCGAGTTCATCATAAATCTCAAGACCGCCAAGGTGCTTGGTCTGACTTTCTCATTGCCGCTGATCGGCCGGGCTAACGAGGTGATCGAGTGAGCCTGAATTTACCGGCTGACATCCTGATTTCATCGCATGCGCGGCAAGCCGGCGGTCTTACGGCACCGACCGCTGCCGCGCCGACGGCTTGCGCTCGATCGGATGGATGTCGATGCTCCGCAACCGGCCCAAACGCAGCACGTGCATTTCGAGCGCGCGCCCGATGCGGTCGCGATCGAGCACACGGATCAGATCGTCGACGCCATTGACGGCGATGCCGTCGAGCTTGATCACGACGTCGCCGGGCAACAACCCTGCCCGCGATGCCGGTCCGTCCGACTCGATTTGCGCCAGCAAGGCACCCATCTTGTTTTCGACCCCGGCTATCACCGCGTGCCGTCTCGGAACCGGCGCGGTCTGGCCGGACACGCCGATATAGGCGCGCCGGACATAGCCATGGCGGATGATCTCCGAGAGCACGAATTGCGCCGTGTTGCTGGCCACCGCAAAGCAGATGCCCTGCGCGCCGGAGATGATCGCCGTATTGATGCCGATCACCTCGGCGGCTGACGACACCAGCGGTCCGCCGGAATTGCCTGGGTTGAGCGCGGCGTCGGTCTGGATGACGTCCTCGATGGTGCGGCCGCTCACCGAACGGATCGAGCGGCCGAGCGCCGACACCACGCCGGCCGTGACCGTCGATTCGAAGCCCAGCGGATTGCCGATCGCGACCACAAGCTGGCCGCGACGCAAATTCTGGGAGTTACCGAGCGAGGCATAGCGCAAGTCGCGCGCACCGTCGGCGCGCAACAGCGCCAGATCCGTGTCGAGATCGACGCCAAGCACGCGGGCATCGGTGACGATGCCCTCGATATCCCGCAAGCGGATTTGCCGCGACGATCCGACCACGTGGCTGTTGGTCAAGACGAGACCGTCCGGGGAAATGACGATACCGGAACCTAATCCGCCGCGCCGGCGCTCGCCTGTCTCTTTCGAGCCGGTTTCAACCCGAACCACCGCGGGCCCGACGCGGTCGGTCACGCCGATGACGGCGTTCGAATAGGCGTCGAGCACGGCCTGATCGCTGATGCCGGCGGCCTGAACGGGCTGCGGGGGGTTAGGATCGTCGGACGTGTCTTGGGTAAAATCCAGCATGGTTAATTCCTTCCGATCTCAAATGGTGGCGCGGTCTCGCCCTCGCAAGGGAGCGGTTTTGAGCTATGATGGCGGCGGAAAGCGCGTGAATCGCCGCTGCACCGGGACAAACCTGCCGGATGATTACGGTTTTGGAAGAGAAGGCCGTCGACTACGAAAGCACGGCCCGCGTTGCGACCGAGGCGTTCGGATCGAAGGACGTGGTCTTCTCCGCCCGGCGCATCAAGTGGCTTTACGAGCAAGGCTTCGGCAAGGGCAGCGCGGTCCTGGCCGTGTTCGATGACGGCCAAAAAGTCGGCCAGATCGTTCTGCTGCACCAGAATATCTATCTGGACGGCGAGCCGGTCGCGGCGACGCAGCTCATCGACCTCTTCATCCTGCAAGCCTACCGCTCACCGACACTGGTGCGGCGCATCTACAAGGAGGTCGAGCGGCTGTGCGAGGCCTTGCGCATTCGTGTGGTCGTCGCGTTGCCGAATGAGAACTCGGCACTGCTCAATGCGCGCTTCATGAAACTAAAGCCGTTTCTCTCGCTGCGGGCGCGCGCGGGCTTCGGACTCGGCTGGCCTCGCGCCTCGCGGATCAGATATTCGGGCGACCTCAAATCGATGCCGGAAAAGCAAGCCATCGAATTGCTATCCGGCTTCAATACCCCGGCGGCGGAAAACGGACCGCACTGGGACGCCGAAACCCTGTTCAACCGGATCGGCGATCCGACCTGCGACTATGCCGTTCATGCCACGGCGGACCTTCTCCTGGTCTCATCGTCCCGTAAAACCAGGGGCATCCGATACGTCATGCTCTGCGGCTTTTTCGCACGAGACGGCGCAGCGGTGACCTCGCGTGATACTCGCGCGCTGATCGGCGCCGCATGCCGATTCTGGAAACATCCGATTTTCGTCTACGCCGGCGTCAACAAAAACCTCCCGAACCTTCCGGGATTTGCACTTCCCGAGCGGTTCCGGCCGCCGATCTTGGTTCAGCTCCGTGATTTTAATTCCGAAGAACCAAATTTGCGATTCGACCGTTTTCAACTGATCGATTCTGATTTTGTTTGATGTTCTCGCAGCGTGAACATGAGTTCCATCCGATCACTGCACGCCGAGGTGTTGAAACAATAGCTCCGGCGCTCGCGCCAGCGTCGCGACGTCGCCCTGATGCACGACCTGACCGGTCTCCAGCACATAGACGCGGTCGGCGACCGCGAGCGCGCTATAGAGATTCTGCTCGACCAGCAGGATCGACAGGCCCTCGCGCTTGAGATCGAGCACGATCTCCTCGAGACGCTGCACCATGACCGGCGCAAGACCTTCCGAAGGCTCGTCCATCAAAATCAATTGCGGATCGATCATCAGCGCGCGGCTGACCGCGAGCATGCCGCGCTCGCCGCCGGACAATTGGCCGCCGCGGTGATGCCGCCGCTCGGCGAGCCGCGGGAACAGGCCAAAGATGCGCTCCACCGTCCATCCCGCTTTCGCGCGCGCACCTTTCAGCATCGTCAGATGCTCGGTTACCGTCAACGAAGGGAATAGCCGCCGGCCTTGCGGCACGATCGCGATTTGGCGCGCGGCGATGGCGTGCGGCCGCAGACCGAGCAGGCTTTCGCCGCGCCATGCGATCGAGCCCGATCGAACTTGCGGCGGCGTCAGCCCCATGATGGAACGAATGAGCGTGGTCTTGCCCATGCCGTTGCGCCCAAGGACGGCCACGACCTCGCCGGCGCCGACGTCAAGCGAGACACCGCGGACCACATGCGCTTCGCCGTAACCGCTGTGTAGATCGCGAACTTCAAGCATGACGTGGGCGCCCCAGATAGACTTCCTGTACCTCTTTGTTGCGGCGGATGTCGTCCGGCGCCTGCTCGACCAGGACGCGGCCCTCGAACATGCAGGTGACCAAATCGACAAGCCCGAGCGCAAGATCCATGTCGTGCTCGATCAATACAACGGTAATGTCGCGGTCGAGCGAGCGGATGATGCCGGCGACCATCGAACGTTCCGAGGGCGAGAGGCCGGCGGCGGGTTCATCGAGCAGCAGCAGCCGCGGCGAGCCGACCAGTGACAATGCAATTTCGAGCTGACGTTGCTCGCCATACGAAAGGTCCTTCACCATGACCTCGGCGCGCGCGGCAATCCGCACCGCGTCAAGCGCAGCGGCGATTTGAGGGGCCTCGATGGAATCGACGTCAGGCCTGCCGAACAGCGAGAACTTGCGCCGCGATCGCCCACGCAACGCCAGCACCATGTTGTCCTGCACACTTAGCCGCGGAAACAGGTTGGTGATCTGGAAGGTGCGGGACACCCCGAGCCGGGCGCGCCGATGCGGCGGCAGGCGCGTGATATCGTGGCCGTCGAACACGATCCGCCCCGCGGTGGGCGGCAACATTCCGGCGATGGCATTGAAAAGCGTGGTCTTGCCGGCGCCATTGGGACCAATGATGGCGCGGCGTTGGCCACGCGGGACAGTGAGGCTGACGCCGTCGACCGCGCGCAAGGCGTCGAATGCCACGACCACATCGGAGAGCGTCAGGATCGGTTCGGACACGGCAAATTCCGGTGCACGGGGTGCTGTCCACACGGCGTCCCGCGTGATGCTTGATCAGGTTTTCTTGATACCCTGGAAGGTCCGCGAATAAGGCGGTTGCTTCATGTAGGTCTCAGGGTCGTAAGTCCAGAACTGCGAAACGTTCGGATAGCTCGTGATCGGCACGTTCCAGTATTTGCCGTCGGCGCGTTTGACGACTTTGCGGATATAGACGTCGTAGATGGGATTGCCGTAGCTGTCGAGCCGGACCGTCTTGCCGAGCGGCGAGCCGGTGAGTTCGGTCTTGAGCACGGTGTCGATCAGGAGGTCGCGGTCCTCGACCTTGCCGCCAAGCTTCTCGACCGCTTGCGCCACCCACATGATCCCGGAATACATCGAGAACCCATAGAGCGAAGGGATCTTGCCGTATTTTGCCTCATAATCCCCGGTGAACTTCTGGGTGACCGGGTTGTCCGAGCCTTCGGCGAAATGGGCCGCAGCAACAATGCCGTCGCACTCCTCGCCCAAGGTGCGGATCACTGACTGGTCGGTAGCGTTCATCGCCCCCAGCAATGGTATCTTTCCCTTCAGCCCGAAGCTTGTATATTGCTTGATGAAGCGCGTGGCGTCGGCGCCGGTCTCCATGGCGAAAATCGCATCGACCTTGAGGTCCGCAAGCTGGCCAAGATAGGGGCTGAAATCGGCCGTGTTCAGCGGATGCCAGAACTGCTGCACGATTTCGCCGCCACCTTCGGTGAACACTTGCGCAAGCCCGCCGCATTGCTCGTGGCCGAAGGTGTAGTCCTGGCTGATGGTCGCGATTTTCCTGTAGCCTTGCTTGAGCGCCCAGTCGCCGAACGGGTGGGTGAAGGCGCTTGCCGAATAGCCGGCGACGCGGATCACGTTCTTGATACGCTGGCGCTGGGTGAGATCGTCGGCCGCGATGATCGGGATGAAGTAGGGCGTCCCCGTCCCCTTGACATAGTTGGCAACCGCCAGGCCGGTATTGGCGAGCAAATCCCCGATCAGCATGTGGCAATTGCCCTGCTCGACCAGGCGGCGCGCCTTCTGCAGCGCCGTGTCGGGATTTGACGCATCGTCCTCGATCACAAGTTCGACCTTGCGTCCGGCGATCTCGCTTTTGGTCTGATCGAGGTAGAATTGCACGCCCTCGACCATTTCCTTGCCGCCCGAAGCGACCACGCCGGTCAGCGGAGCCAACAGACCGATCTTGATCGGTCCGGCCTGCGCGAAAGCGCGCCGCCATGGCGCGCTGCCGGCGCTTGCGGCGGTGAACGCGGCCGTGGAACTCTTCAAGAATTGCCTGCGGTCCATTTCAAGGTCCTTTCGTGGAAACGATCAACGTCCCTTGCGCGTCAGAATCGCGCGCAGCGTACCGACGATGCCCTCGGGGGCAAAAATCATGATCAGGATAAAGGTCACACCGAGCACCATCTGCCAGCGCTCGGTGTAAGCGCTGACGGCATTCTCGAGCGCGATGATCGCGGCTGCCCCGACGAAGCCGCCGAATAGCGTGCCGACGCCGCCGGCAATCATCATCAGCACGCCCTCGACCGACTGGGCGAGCGCCACGGTGGAGGGGCTGACGAAGTTGTTGAACATCGCATAGAGCGCGCCGGCAATTCCGGCGAAAAAGCCCGACACGGTGAAGCCGACGAACAAATGCAGGGAGACATTGTAGCCGAGGCTGCGCATGCGGCTTTCGCTGTCGCGGATCCCTAGCAACGTCAGACCGAACGGCGAGCGGACAAACCGCCACATCGCGTAACTCACCACCGTCACGACCGCCAGCACCGCCCAATAGAAAGCGCGATGCGTCAAGAGAAAGGCCGGGCGAACGTCGCCGCGCATACCGTTCTCGCCGCCCGTCACCTGGGTCCAGCGCAGGCAGATTCCCCAGACGATCATGCCGAGCGCCAGCGTCAGCAGAAGAAAGTAAACGCCGGAGGTACGCACCGCGAGAAGACCGAAGATCACGGCCAGCACAGTTGCTGCGATCACGCCAAGCACAAAGGCGACAGCCGGCGGCAGCCCGACCTGCGCGGACGCATAAACAACCACATAACCGGAGACACCGAAGATCGCGCCATGGCCAAGCGAGGTGCGCCCGGCAAAGCCAGCGAGAATGTCGATCGACACCGCCAGCACGCCAAAGATCAGCATCTCCGTGGCGAGCCCGACCTGGTAGTTCGAAAGCACCAGCGGCAGCGCGGCCGCCAGCGCGAGCACAATCACGACGATCGTCGCCGCGGGGCCGGTCATGCCGGCTAATCCTGTCGGCTGAGGTGTCGCTCGCGTCATGTCGATGCCGCCCGTCCGAACAGACCGAGCGGCCGAAACGCCAGCAACACCGCCATCGGGCCGAAGATCACGAAATAGGCGAGCTCCGGAAACATCACCTGACCCAGCGTGTTGAGCAGGCCAACCAAAAGACTGCCGACGCCGACGCCGATCAGGCTGCCTCGGCCGCCGATGATGACGATCGCCAGACTGAACACCAGGATTTCGGCATCTGCGGAAGGATAGAGCGACAGAAACGCGCCGCCCATCAACCCGCCAAGACCGGCCAGCGCCGAGCCCAACAGGAAGGTAACGAGAAAGACGCTGCGGATATTGACCCCGGAAGCCTCCACCATCTCGGCATCGTCGACGCCGGCGCGGATCAGCGCGCCCAACCGCGTGTGGTTCAACAGCACCCATAGCGCTGCGAACACGACAATGCCGATGATCAGAACGAACAGGCGGTAGCTCGGATAGAACACGCCGAACACCCGCACTCCCCCGCGCAGGATTTGCGGGATCGGCACGGTAAAGCTGTCGCCGCCCCAGATCACCAGTGCAAGATCGTCGAGAATGAAGGCAAAGCCGAGTGTCAGCAGGACCTGGCGCAGATCGTTGCCGCGGACAAAGCGCAACAGTCCCTGATCGAGCACGAAGCCGATCGCGGCGATCGCCGCCATCGCACCAAGGCCGCCGACGGCGAAGCTGCCGGTTCTGGTCGCAACCGCAAAACCGATGTAGCCGCCAAACAGATAGAGCGCGCCATGCGCCAGATTGACGATGCGCAACAGTCCGAAGATCAACGTAAAGCCGCTCGCCACCACGAACAGAAGGGCGGCGAAGGTCAGTCCGTTGAGGAGTTGGAAGGTGCTCATTCCTGGTCGGTATGCCCTATGGTGCTTTGGGTCCAGTGGCGAGGTACCAGTCGAGGATCTGTTCGCCGGTCATGAAGGCGACGTCCGATTTCTGCCGGATGGTCTCGAAAATGCGACGGAAATACTTGGTGCGATGCGGAGCGCCCATGATGTAGGGGTGGATCACGAGCGCCATGACGCGGGCCGATTCGGCCGCATCGGCGTAAATCTGTTCGAACTGATCAATCGCGCGGTCGTAATATTCGGATCCCTTGTGGTGCTGGATCAGCATCATCGCCACGTCGTTGCATTCCTGCGTGTAGGGAATATTGACAATCGGATTCGTCGTGGTCTTGAGCCACACCGGCTGGTCGTCCAGTACCCAGTCGGCGACATATTCATAGCCTTCCAGTTTCAAAAGGTCCGGCGTCTCCCAGGTCTCGGTGAGACCCGGTCCCAGCCAGCCCCGCGGCCGTTTTCCGGTCGCAGCCGCGATCACATCGGCGGTCTTGCGGATGTCTTCGCGCTCGTTCTCGACCTTCTGCATGTTGCGCTGGGTGAAGCCGTGCCCCATGAACTCCCAATGGCGCGCCTTCGCGGCCTCAACGATCGGTGGATAGGCCGCCAACGCCGAGCCGTTGATGGCGAGAACGCCCGGAATTTTGAAATCGTCGAATACTTTCAGCAGACGCCAGAAGCCGACGCGGTTGCCGTATTCATGCCAGGCCCAGTTCGGAATGTCGGGCGACGGCGAACCGCCCGCGGGCGGCGTTAGCACCGTGCGCGGCATCGGAAGTTTGGCGTCCCACTCCTCGACATTGACGATCACCCATACCGCCATGCGCGCGCCGTTCGGAAGCTTCAACGCCGCGCGTTCCGAAATCGGCGAATAAAGGATGCGATCGGTGGGTAGCATGGTCATGCCTCTGGCGGCGTGATGGTGACGGTGAGCGACGGCAATCCGTCGATGTGGGCCGTAATCAGATCGCCGGGCATCACGGCGCCGACGCCCGAGGGCGTGCCGGTATAGATCAGGTCGCCGACGCTGAGCGTCACCTGTTTCGACAATTGCGCGATCACTTCGGGCACGCTCCAGATCATCTGGCCGGTATCGCCGCGCTGGCGTTCGGCGCCGTTGACCGAAAGCGTAATCGCGCAATGCTCAAAGTGTTTGGGATCGCATCCTCGCGCGATGGCGCCGCATGGCGCCGAGGCATCGAAGCTTTTGCCGGCCTCCCAGGGCAAGCGAGAGTCGCGCGCGTCGCGCTGGCGATCGCGGCGGGTGAAATCGATGCCGACGGCATAACCCCAGATGTGGCTGTTGGCGTCGGCGACGGCGATATTGCGGCCGTCGCGGCCGATCGCAGCGACCAATTCAACCTCGAACTGGAAATCCGAGGTGAACGGCGGATATGGCACGCGCGCGCCGTCCACCACCACGGCGTCGCGAGGCTTCTGGAAGAAAAACGGCGGATCGCGTTCGTCCGCCTCCTTCATCTCGCGGATGTGGTCGAGATAGTTGCGCCCGACGCAATAAACGCGGCGCACCGGAAAGACTCCGCCGCCCGCGACCGGCACCTCGGTGGCGGGAATGGCGGGCAGCACGGGAGCGCTCATGGCTTCGACCCCGGCTTGGCGATCTGGCCCTGATACCAGTCGAGAATCTGCTCGCCGTTCCAGTGCACCACGCCTTCGTGCCTGTTGACATAGTCATAGATCGCTTCGAGATATTTGATCCGGAACGGCTGGCCGGAAATGTAGGGGTGGATCGCAATCGATACGACCTTCGGCCGTTCCCTGCTCTCCGCGTAGAGCCGGTCAAAACTGTCGATGGTGCGCTTGAGCAGATGATCGCTGCCGTGGTGCTGCACCAGCATCATCGGAATATCATTTAGCTCCACGGTATAGGGCAGGGTTACCAGCGGCCCCTTGGCGGTGCGGATCACGGTGGGCTCATCATCATAGACCCAATCGCCGATATAT
>Ga0210401_10004475_pt1 | contig 14590 bp, 13 predicted proteins | sample IncBWH32MmetaG_FD_150866 | JGI IMG/M metagenome (GOLD analysis project Ga0210401, IMG submission 150866) | Forest soil microbial communities from Barre Woods Harvard Forest LTER site, Petersham, Massachusetts, United States - Inc-BW-H-32-M | ecosystem: Environmental > Terrestrial > Soil >... | reverse complement strand
GGAAGTCCATGGCGGACAGGGTGGAGCCGGGGTTGAAGCCGTACCAGCCGAACCACAGGATCACGCCGCCGATGGCCGCGATGGTCATGTCATGGCCGGGCATGGGGCCGCCGCCGTCGCGCTTGAACTTGCGGCCCAAACGGGGCCCCAGGGCGATGGAGCCGGCCAGCGCCAGCGCGCCGCCGATGGTGTGCACGACCGTGGAGCCGGCGAAGTCATGGAACGCGGCCGGCTTGATGTTGTTGAGCCAGCCGTCCGGGCCCCAGGCCCAGTGGCCCAGCACCGGGTAGATGAAGCCGCTGATGCCCAGGCTGTAGAGCAGGTCGCCCCAGAACCCGGTGCGTCCCACCATGGCGCCCGAGGTGATGGTGCTGGCGCAATCGGCAAAGGCGAACTGGAACAGGAAAAAGGCCAGCGTGGCCACGCCGGTGGACCCGTAGGTCGCAGGGAGGTTCTGCAGGAAATAGTAGCCCGACTCGTTGCCGATGAAGCCGTTGCCGCTGCTGAACATCCAGGCGAAGCCCCAGGCGTAGAAGAGCACGCCGCAGAGCGCGGTGTCCACGATGCCTTCCAGCAGCACGTTGATGGTCTCCCGGGACCGGGCAAAGCCCGCTTCCAGGGCCATGAAACCGGCCTGCATGAAGAACACCAGGAAGGCCGTGACCAGCACCCACATGGTGTTGATGGGGCTGCAATAGGGCGGATCAGGAACGGCGGCAGGTGCGGCCGCCGGCATGGCCATTCCGGCCGGCATGGCCGCGGCCGTCGGGGTCGCGTCGGCGTGCAGGTGCCCGCCGAAATACGACGGCACCACGGTGATGATGAAGAACAGCAGGGCAAGGCCCATCAGCTTCCCGCCGAAGATGGCGTAGAAGAGCTGGCGATGCTCCGGGTTCTTCATCTTTTCGATGAAGCGCTTGATCATGTCTGCCTCCGGGCGGGCCGCCGCATCCGGCGTCCGCCGTTTGCCTGGTCGTTCTTGACCGGGCGTGTCCATGGGGTGGTATCTCCGTCGTCTTCGACGCCAGGCTCTCGGCCTGGATTTTAAGCTGCGCCCCCGGGGAGTCGGGGTGCAGCCTAAGGGTTGGCCTGGGTGGCCAGTGATTCGGAAAGCAGGATGGTCCGCGCTATGTCGCGGACCGTGCGGCTGCGGTGCACGCTTTCTGCCTGGATGAAACGGTCTGCCCCGGGCTCGTCCACGTGGCTCCGGCGCATCAGCACGGCCTTCGCCCGGGCCAGCAGCTCCCGGTCCTGCGGGGCGGTGAGCTGCTGGGCGGCCTTGAATGCCTGCAGCCGGGCGTTCTCCACCGCGGCGGCGGCCTGGTTGCCGATCAAGGAGAGCAGCTTGACGTCGTCCTCCCGGTAGCTGCGCAACTGCGTGTCCGCGCTGTGCAGCACCCCGATGGCCTGGCCGCGGACCATCAGGGGCAGGCAAAGCAGGCTGACCACGCCGTCCTTGCGGGCGGCCGGGCCCAGGCCGTAGCTGTGGTCCTGCCCAAGGTCCGCCACCACCTGGGGCGCCCGGGTCTGCATGGCCCGCCCGGAAAGGCTCCGGTCCAGGGGCGCGGAGGCCTCCAGGTTCATGGCGTGCTCCGGCCCCAGGCTGGCTGCCACGGACAGGCGGTCGCGGTTTTCGTTGAGCAGCAGCAGGCACACCAGGGGGTTCTGCATCAGCTCGGTGGCGACCCGGATGATCACGGACAGCCGAACATTCAATCCCACCTCAAAATCCAGCGCATGGCTGATCCGGCCCAAAAGGTCCAGTTCTGACAGGTGGGGGAGAGTCGCGGTCATCTGTGCCATAGGTCCTTCTTACGCCATCCTGGCGTGGCTTTCATCTTGTAATGTCATTACACAATGCAAGGACTATGCCTGAAATTAATGAACACAATCTATAGTTAAAGTATATTTGTTAATATTGATTTGGGTCAAGACCTACCAATTTTGTCCACAAAACTGTCATAGCTTACAAAATGATATCTATATCCATTCATAGATTAACATTTTTAATATCCATGGCCTCAAGCCTTAAAACGGCGTAATCGCAAGGCATTTCCGACCACGCTGACAGAACTCAGGCTCATGGCCGCGGCCGCGAACATGGGGCTGAGCAAGCGGCCCGTCCAGGGGTAAAGCAGCCCGGCCGCGATAGGAACCCCCAGGGCGTTGTATCCCATGGCCCAAACCAAGTTCTGGCGGATATTGCGGACCACTCCCTTGGACAGGGCCACGGCCCGGACCAGGCCCCTCAAATCCGCCTGGATCAGGGTGACTCCAGCGCTCAGTTTGGCCGCGTCCGTGCCCGTGCCCATGGCAATGCCCACCGTGGCGGCGGCCAAGGCCGGCGCATCGTTGACCCCATCACCCGCCATGGCCACCCTCAGCCCCTGGTCCTGGAGGGCCCTCACCGCGTCGGCCTTGTCCAGGGGGGAAAGGCCGGCCCTCACATCCTCCAGGCCCAGGCTGCGGCCGACGGCTGCGGCCGTGGCCAAGGCATCGCCGCTGAGCATGACCACCCGGACGCCGCCACGCTTGAGCCGGGCCAGCGCTTCAAGGGTGCCGGCCCGGACCGGGTCGGATACGGCCAGAAAGCCCAAGATCTGGTCCTCGCGGCTGAGGTACAGCACCGTGGCGCCTTGGGCGCGGCGGGCCGCGGCAAGGGCTTCCAAACCGGGGCTGGCCGCCCCGCAAAAGGAAGCGGATCCAACTTTGATGAGCCGGCCTGCGACGGTCGCCTGGACGCCTTGGCCGGGCAGAGCCTGGAAGCCCTCGGCTTCCGGCGCCTCCAAGCGCCGTTCCTGGGCCGCCTCGAGCACGGCATGGGCCAGCGGGTGCTCGCTGCGGAGCTCCAGCGCCGCCGCCAGGCCCAGCAGCCCCGCCTCATCGCTTCCCTCCTCGGGCTGCACGGCCACCAGCCTGGGCCGCCCTTCCGTGAGCGTGCCGGTCTTGTCCACGCACAACACCTGCACCGAACCCAAGGCTTCGAGGGCCTCGGCGTTCCTGAACAGGACCCCCAGCTGGGCCGCCCGGCCCGTGCCCACCATCACGCTCATGGGCGTGGCCAGGCCCAACGCGCAGGGGCAGGCCACCATCAGCACCGACACGGCGTTGAGCAGGGCATAGGCCAAGCGGGGTTCCGGGCCCCACAGGGCCCAAGCCCCGAAACTGAGCAGCGCCACCAGCACCACCGCCGGAACGAACCAGGCCGAGACCCGGTCGGCCTGCCGCTGGATGGGGGCGCGGCTGCGCTGGGCCTCCGCCACCTGGGCCACGATGCGCTGCAGCAGGCTGTCCTTGCCCAGGCGTTCGGCCCGCATCACGAGGGCGCCCTGCCCATTGAGCGTCGCCCCGGTCACCGGCAGGCCCGGAGCCTTGGCCACGGGCTCGCTCTCGCCGGAAATGCGGCTCTCGTCCAACCAGCTTTGGCCCTCCAGCACGGTGCCGTCCACGGGCACGGTCTCGCCCGGCCGCACCCGCAGGCGGTCGCCCACCTGAAGCGCTTCCAGGGGCACGTCACGTTCCTGCCCATCCGCGTCGATGCGGCGGGCCGTCTTGGCTTGCAGGTCCAGCAGGGCCTTCAGGGCGTCGCCCGTGCGGCTCCGGGCGCGCAATTCCAGCCAATCCCCCATCAGCACCAGGGCCACGATCACCGAAGCCGACTCAAAGAACAGGGGCAAGCCGCGCATGCCATCCATGGTCTGCCAGAACGCGTCCGGAAAGAGCCTGGGGCCCAGGACCGCTGCCAGGCTGTAGCCCAGGGCCGTGCCCGTGCCCAGCCCGATGAGGGTGTACATATTCAGGCGCAGCGTGCGCAGGCTGGTCCATGCCTTGGCAAAAATAGGCGCGCCGCCCCAGGCCACCACCGGCAGGGCCAGGCCCAGCTGCAGCCACTGGCCCGGGGCGGTCATCAAGAAATGGCCGCCGACACCGAGCAGGTGGCCGGCCATCACCAGGACGGCCAGGGGCGCGGCCAGCGCGGCGCTCGCCAGGAAGCGCAGCTTGGCCTCCTTCAAGGCGGCCCCGTTGTCCCCGGCCAAAGGATCCCTGGGCTCCAAGGCCATGCCGCAAAGGGGGCAGCTGCCGGGGCCCAGCTGCTCCACCTCAGGGTGCATGGGGCAGGTGTAGACGGCCGCCGGATCGGCAGCCTCCAGAGCTTCGGCGCCGAATTTCTCCGGGGCGGCCATGAACGCGTCGCGGTGCGGCTGGCCGCAAAAGAACCAGGCCCGTCCGTGCCATTCCGAGGCCGGGGCCGAAGCCGGTTCCAGCGGCATGCCGCAGACCGGGCATGGGGATTTCAGGTGGGGGGAGGGATCGGCCGCGAAATGCCCGCGGCAATGGTCGCTGCAAAAATAGTACCGGTGTCCGGCGTGTTCCAGGCTTCCGCCCTTGGGCGCGGCCGGATCAATCTCCATGCCGCAGACGGGGTCGCGGACTTTGGCGGCCCCGGGCGCGGTCATTTCCGCGGCAAGGTCTGCGCCAGGGCGGTCACGTCCTGGTCACCCAGGCCCGAGTCCATGGCCTCCTGGAAGCGCTGCTCGAGCAGGCCGCGCAGGGGCAGGTTGTGCCCGCCAGCCAGCGCGGAGAAAAGGCGGAGGTCCTTGGCCGCCAGGCTCAGCTTGAAGCCGCCGGCGCTGTAGTCTTCGTCGGCCAGGCGCCCGCCGTAAACCAGGTAGGCCGGGCAGGCGAAGGTCGTGCTGGTGAAGAAGTCCATCACGTCACGGCGTTCCAGTCCCGCGGCCTGGGCCACGGCCAGGGTCTCGGCCATGGCCTGGGTGGCGGCCAGCAGCAGGAAGTTGCCGTTCAGCTTGACCACGTTGGCGGCGCCAGGATCCTCGCCAAAGGACTGCACCCGCTGGCCCAGCGTGGCCAGGATGGGCAGGGCCCGCGCGCGGGCCGCTTCGGAACCGGAGCAGGGGATGTTGAGCTTGGCCGCCGCGGCCGCGTCCGGACGGCCAAAAACCGGGGCCGCCACCAGGGCGCCCCCCACGGCGTGCTGGGACTTGGCCAGGCGCCGGTTCAGCTCCGGGCTCACCGTGGACATGCTGATGTGCAGGCCCTTGCCCAGGGCCGGGACGAATCCGTTGGCGCCCAGGGCCACGGCCTCCAGGGCCGCGTCGTCGCTGAGCATGGTGATGGCCACGCCTCCGGGGCTGACCGCCTGCTTGGGGTGCCCCACCGCGGTGGCCCCTTCGGCCTCCAGCGCCCGGGCCTTGTCCGCGGACCGGTTCCAAACCTTGAGGCGGTGCCCGGCTTTAAGCAAATTGCGGGCCATCGGAAGGCCCATGCTTCCCAAACCCAAGAACGCGATATCCATGTCGGCTCCGAGCCGTCCCTGGCAACGGCCCAAAGCTTGGGCCGTGTGCCGGGCGTCGGAACAGTTTAATCCCAATAACAGCGCCCAAGCCAGTTTCTTCCATGAATCTCAAAGCGCGTGGGGCTGTATCCCCTTGGCCGCGGCCACGGTCAGCCAAATCCCCAGGCCGGTGACAAAGATCCCAAAGGCCAGGCGCATGGCGGTTTCCCCGGAGCGCAGGGCCACCAGCGACCCTAGCCAAGCCCCCGCGAACAGGCCCGCCGCGATCCACGCGGCGCCATGCAGATCGACGTTGCCTTGGCGGTAATACTGCAGGACCGCGGCCAGGCCCACCGGCGGCAGCAGCACCGCCAAGCTGGTGCCGATGGCGCGCTCGTGGTTGTAGCCGAGCAGCCAGGTGAGCGCCGGCACCACGATCACGCCGCCGCCGATGCCGAAGAGCCCGGAGGCGATGCCGGATAGGATGCCGATGGCGATGAGCTGGACGGGCATGGCGGGCCTCCTGGATGGGATGGACGGTGGCTATGACCGGACGATAGCACCAGCCGGGGGCCATTCAAATCGGCGTTTTGTAACGAATGCCATTCGGACATTAAAAAAGGCCAGCCCCGAGGGGCTGGCCTTTTTCATCCCCGGAGGGGCTGGGGCCTACTTCGTGGCCGGAGCGGCTTCCGTGGCGGCCGGCGTCGCAGCGGCCTTCTTGGCTTTCTTCGCCTTCTTGACGTGGTGCTTCTTCACCTTGGCGGGCTTGGCCGGGGCGGCGGCGGCGGCCGGGGCGGCGGCGGCGGGGGCGGCGTCGTCAGCGTGCAAGGCCACCACGCCGAAGCCCAGCATCAGGGCGATCGCGAGAATCTTCTTCATTGTATCCTCCATGGATGTTGGGCTGTCACAGCCCGTTGGGGAAGCTCCGCATTCGCCTTCTGGTACTGCAATGCGCGTGCCAATCCGATCTTGCTGCTAAACAAGAGGTTCTTCGGGCACCGAGGCCCTTGGGAGGCCAAAAAGCGCGGTGCCCTTACCGCACCAGGGTGTTTTTACCCGACCTCAAATAGAAAAAAGCCGGCCCTTGCGGGCCGGCTTTTTTCCGTTCCCCGTGAGGGGAGGGTGCTTACTTCGCGGCCGGGGAGGTGGCGGCGGGAGCAGCGGCCGCGGTGGCGGCAGCGGCCTTCTTAGCCTTCTTGGCCTTCTTGGCCTTCTTGACCTTGGCCGGGGCGGCGGCAGCCGTCGGGGAGGCCGGGGCGGCGGCGTCGTCAGCGTGCAGGGCCACCACACCGAAGCCCAGCATCAGGGCGATCGCGAGGATCTTCTTCATAGTTTACTCCGTGTCTTTGGGCCGATGGCCCGTGGGTTTGAATTGCTGTTCCTTTTAGCAAACGGCCAGCCCTTTCGGGCTGGCCGTTTCCATCCCCGATGGGGGAAGCTCTTTACTTCGCGGCCGGGGAAGTGGCGGCAGGAGCGGCGGCAGCCGTGGTGGCAGCGGCCTTCTTGGCCTTCTTCGCCTTCTTCACCTTCTTGGGGGCGGCAGCCTTCGCGGGGGCGGCGGCAACGGCGGTCGTGGCGGCGGCGGGAGCAGCGGCCTCGTCAGCGTGCAGGGCCACCACACCAAAGCCCAGCATCAGGGCGATTGCGAGCATCTTCTTCATTTGTATTCCTCCATGGACTGTTGGCTGGAGATCAGCCACATTGCGGTATCTCCGCGGTTGCCTCAAGTAAAGCAATCCCTGTGCCAAAGTTATAATCATTGTAAAATAAGGATTTTCGGTCAGACACGGGCCGTAACGCCGTGGAAATATGGGGTGATTTTACCGCACTGTGGTGCCTTTACCCGATCAGGCCTTTTCCTTGGCCTTCAGGGAATACTTCTTCATCAGCAGCTGGAAATTCTTGCGGTCCATCTCCGCCGCGCGGGAGGCGCGGCTGACGTTGCCGCCATTTTCGTCCAGGGCCCGGCGCACGTATTCCCGTTCGAAATTTTCCACCACCTGCCGCTTGGCCTGGGTGAAGGAGCCGGCCAGGGCGGCGATGAAAAGGTCGTTGGGCCCGATCTCATCGCCCTTGGTCAGCAGGGCGGCCCGTTCCAGCACGTTGCGCAGCTCGCGCACGTTGCCCGGCCAGGAATAGTTGAGGAGGCGCTTCAGCGCGTCCGGGGCCAGCCGCTTGGCCTTGTCCGCGTCCGCGGCGAAGCGCTGGAGGAACGCCTCGGCCAGCAGGGGCACGTCGTCCAGGTGCTCGCGCAGCGGCGGCACCCGCACGGGCAGCACCGAAAGCCTGAAGTAAAGGTCGCGGCGGAAGCGCCCGTCTCGCACGTCCGCCTCCAGGTCCCGGTTGGTGGCGGCCACTACCCGCACGTCCACGCGGCGGGCCTTGGCTTCGCCGACCATCTTCACTTCGTGGGTTTCCAGCACCCTCAGCAGCTTGGCCTGGCTTTCCAGGGGCACCTCCCCGACTTCGTCCAGGAACAGGGTGCCGCCGTGGGCGGCTTGAAACACGCCCTCGCGGTTCTCGTCGGCGCCGGTGTAGGCGCCCTTCTTGGCGCCAAATAGCTCGGCTTCGATCAGGGTGGCCGGGATGGAGCCGGCATTGATGTCCACGAAGGGCCCGTTGGCCCGGGGGCCCAACTGGTGCAGGGCCCGCGCCACGCCTTCCTTGCCCGCGCCCGACTCCCCGTTGACCAGCACCGTGGCATTGGACAGGGCCACCCGCTCGATCATGGCGAAGAGGTCCTGCATGGGCTTGGACTTGCCGATCATGCCTGCCAGGCCGCTGGTTCCGCCTTTCAGCTCGGCCCGCAGGCGCTCGTTTTCTTTGAGCAGGCGCTGCTTGGCCAAGGCCTTGAGCAGCACCACCTGCAGCTCGGCGTTGTCCACGGGCTTGGACAGGTAGTCCTCGGCCCCGGATCGGATCACGTCGACGATGTCCTTGGCCTTGCCATAGCCCGACAGCACCACCACCGGCATGCCCGGATGGCTGCGTTTGAGGCGCTTCAGCAGCTCTTCGCCGCTCATGCCGCCCAGGCGCAGGTCCGTGAGGACCACGTCGGGCGGGGAGGCCGCCACGACCTTGAGGGCCTCCTCGGCGCTGGCGCAGGCCCGCACCTTGTGGCCCAGGCGGGACAGCGAAGCCTTGAGCAGCTCCCGCAGGCCCTCCTCGTCCTCCACCAGCAGGATGGAGCCTTTGTCGTCAGGCATGTGAACCCCTCTTTAGGCGCGGCCAGGTGGCCTCGAAGCAGGCCCCCCGGCCGCGCACGCCGATGCAGCGCAGATGGCCGCCATGGCCGGCCATCAGGCTCCGGCAGATGGCCAAGCCCAGCCCGGTGCCCTTGCTCTTGCTGGTATAGAACGGCCTGAACACCGTCTCCCTGGCCCTCGGCGGCACGCCGGGGCCCCGGTCGCGCAGCCGCAGGACCCAGGTGGCGCCCTGCTGCCCGAGCGTCAGATCCAACGGCCCCCCCTCGGGCATGGCGTCCATGGCGTTGCCCATCAGGTTGACCAGCATCTGATGGAATTGGTCGCGGTCAGCGCGCACCCGGGGCCGGGGCGCCTCCACCGCCAGCTGGTAGGCGGCCTCCCGCCCGGTCCGGGCCGACTCGAAGGCCTCGCGGGCCAGCAGGATCAGGTCGAAATCCCGGGCGTGCGGGGCCTTGGGCCGGGCGTAGTCCAGCAGTTCACGCACCAGGCGGGAGCAGCGCTCGCTCTCCCGCCTCACCCGGTCAAGCCAGGGCTGGGCGGCCTTAGGCGACACCTGGGCGGCCTCGCCGGCGGCGCCGTGGATCACCATCAAGGGGTTGTTCAGCTCATGGGCCAGGCCGGCGGACAGCTGGCCCAGCACGGCCAGGCGTTCGCTGCGGGCCAGGCGCCGTTCGGCGGCCAGCGCGCGGCCGTGGGCGCGCTCCCGCTCGGATTGCTGCACCCTCAGGGCGCGGGCCAGGTGGGCCAGGGCGCGGGCCAGCTGGCCCACTTCGTCCTGCGCCGGGAGCCGTTCCAGCTCGGCCGGGTCCAGGGTCCCCTCCTCGATGCGGCCGGCCGCCGCGGCCAGGGCCAGCAGGCTGTTCACCAGGGGTTGGGCCAGGCTGAGGGCCAGCAGGCCGCCCAGCATCACGGCCACCGCGGTCAGCAGCAGCAGCTCCCGGCGCATGTGCCGGGCCGGGCCCTCGGCCTCGTCCTGCGAGCGCCGCACGGCCACGGCCCAACGGCCCTGGGGCAGCTCCAGCGACCCCAGCGGATAGGCGGCCAGCAGGTCCGTGCCGTGGAGGCCCGGCTCCGGGCGCACGAAGCTCTCGCCGTTGAAGCTGAAGGCCAGCTGCTTGCGGTCCTCGCCGTCCACGCGCCGCGCCGCGTCCGGCATGAACACGGGCTTGCCCTCCTCGTCCACCAGGTAGGCGAAGCCGGTGTCGCCGAGCTTAAGGTCCTCCTGGATGTCCACGCCCAGCGACTCCAGCCGCACCTGCCCGAGCACCGCGGCCTTGGGGCCCATGGAGCGGGCCAGGCGCAGCACTGGCGCGCCGCCCTCCTCGTGGTGCACCTCCCAGGTGATCTGGCCGCGCTGGGCCAGGGCCTGCCTCACCATGGCCCGCTGCTGGTTGGGGTCGAAAGCCGGGGGCGTGTCCTCGTGCGGGGCGCGCATGATCACGTTGCCGTCCCGGTCGCTCACCAGCAGGTCGTCCAGCCGGTCGGCCTCGCTGGAGGCCAAGGCCAGGCGCGATGCCAGGCGCGACGGGTCCGCCAGCGCCGACGGCCGCTCCGCCACCGCCCCGACCGCGCCGATGGCCTGGCCCAGCTCGCCGTCGATCTCCGCGGCCAGGGTCTGGGCCAGGGCCAGCTGGGACACGTAAGCCTGGCCCTGCAGGGAGCGGTAGGCCTGCCAGGTGAGCCACAGGCCGGGCGCGCCCGTGGCCAAGAGGGCCGTGATGGCCGCCCAACCGGCCAAGCGCGCCCTCAGGCCCCGCATGCCGACGCTCCGGTTTGGATGCTCATTCATCGTCCTCGTCTTCGGTGTCCGGCGCCAGCGGAGGGCCGGGATGGCGTTCAAAGGCGAACGGCTGGGCGGCCAGGGCCGCGGCCGCGGCCGGATCCAGCGAGCCCTCGTCCTGCAGCCGCCCCAGCAGCAGGGCGATGTGGAAGCGGGCCTTCTCGGGCAGCTGGCCCCGGCGCACCCACAGGCAGCGGTGCTTGGGGTCCGGCAGCAGCCACGAAAGGAGGGCCCCGTCCTTGGCGTTGAGCTGGGCCGGCGTCTTGCCGAAGCAGAAGCGGGCGGCGAAGGCGATGCCCCGCTCCTTGTGCGGCCCCCATTCCGCCAGGTTCAGGTAGTCCTCCAGCAGCCGTTTTTTTGGCACCAGGGCCGCGGCCCGCCGGGCCAGCCAGAGCTCCCGGACCTTGCGCAACAGCGACTTTTCGTCGCCCAAAAAGGCGTTCTTCACCACCTGCTGGGTCAGGCTGCTGGCGCCCCGCTTATACCTCAGCGCCAGCAGGTCCTCCCAGGCGGCGGGGCCTAGCTGGTCCATGCGCAGGCCATGGTTGTGGTAAAAGGTGTCGTCCTCGCTGAGGAGGATGGCCCGGACCGCCAGCGGGTCGGCCTGTTCCAACGGCGTCCAGCCCTGCAGCTGGAAGCGCTGCTGCACCCAGGCCGGATCCCGCAGGGGCCGGGGGTCCGGAAGGCCGCGGGTGGCGAGCGCCAGCACGGCCGCCGCCAAAAGTATGGGGCCGGCCAGCCAGGCGAAGCGGCGCATTCAACGCCCGCCGGTCCAGCGCGCGGTGGCGCCGCAGGGCAGGAGGCCGCCGCTCAGCACGGGCAGGGCCAGTTCGGCCGCGCTCACCTGGCCCGGGCGGCCGGACGCCATGCGCCCCAGCAGCTGGGCCATCACCAGCGGCGACAGGCCGGTGGTGTAGGTGTTCAGCAGGACAAAGGCGGCATCGTCGCTGAGCAGCTTGGCGCAGGACTGCAGCAGGGGCCACAGGTGTTTCTCCAGCTTCCAGGTCTCCCCGGTCTTGCCACGCCCGTAGCTGGGCGGATCCAGGACGATGGCGTCATAGCGGCTTCCCCGGCGCAGCTCGCGCTCCACGAATTTCACCACATCGTCCACCAGCCAGCGCAGGGGAGCCTCCTTCAAACCGTTGAGGGCCGCGTTCTCCTTGGCCCACTCCACCATGCCCTTGGCCGAATCCACGTGGGTCACCTGGGCGCCCTCCTTGGCCAGTGCCACAGTGGCCGCACCGGTGTAGGCGAACAGGTTGAGGGCCTTCAAGGGACGCGGAAACAGCCTGGCCTGTTCCCGCATCCAGGCCCAATTGGCCGCCTGCTCGGGGAAGAGGCCGGTGTGCTTGAAGTCGGTCGGGCGCACCTTGAAGCGGAGGTCCTTCCAGACCACGGTCCAATGCTCGGGCAGCTTGGCTTTCTGCTCCCAGCTGCCGCCGCCCTCGGCGCTGCGGTGGTACCAGGCGTGCCAGTCCTTCCAGGGCTTGGCCACGGGCCAGAGCACCTGGGGGTCGGGGCGGGCCAGGCGCCAGTCGCCCCAGCGCTCCAGCTTCATGCCGGCGCCTGCGTCGAGCACTGCGAAATCGTCCCAGCCTTCGGCCAGGATCGGGGCGGAGGACATTTAGCTCCTTGAACGGGAATAAAGGCCGGACATCTTAGCATTCAATGGCAGAGTCCTAACAGCCCCGCCTGCAACCCTCTCCTGGTGCCAGATGAGAAAGACCCTGATCCACGCCGCCCTGCTCGCGGCGGCCCTGGGCGCGCCGCTCACGTTGGCGGCCCGCCTGCCCGAATTCATCGAGCCGGCCGAAGGCCGCAACCAGCAGCTGCTGCTGGACCTGAGCCAAAGCGGCTACGGCGGCCTGGGTTTGCTCTATGACTACGCCTTGAGCCCCGAGCACAGCCTTGAATTCGGCCTCAGCGCGGCCGGCAACGGCCCGACCAACAACTACTGGGACGCCTTCGGCGCCAAGTTCGCGTTCAACTTCTGGCTCCAGCAGGATTTCTGGGAGCACCCGAACGAGCCGTTGCTGGGTTGGTACCTGGGCCCGGAAATCGTGGCCGATTCGGTCCACTGGCACTATGACTACGCCGGCAACAGCTACGACACGGGCGCCGCCTACGTCGGCGGCGGCGGCCAGCTGGGCTACCAATGGATCTTCCACCCGGGCCTGACGGCCAGGGCTTTTGTCGAGGCCGACTACCTGGGCGGCGACCTGAACGGCGTGGCCGGGGCCCCAGGGCCTGGCTACGGCGGATTCAATGTGGGCGGCCACGCCGCGGTGGGCTGGTCCTTCTAGACGGAACGTCATTCCCAAAAGCGGCCTGTCCTGCCGGGACAGGCCGCTTTTGTTTTTGTGATATGGGCCGCCGCGCCTTGACTTCAATGCAGGAGCGGCTGAAATTAAAAACAACCACTCCTTAGGAGGCAACCATGCTCAAGCATCCCCTCCCTGCGGTTCTGGCGGCCGCGGCCCTGGCCTTGCCCGCGCTGTCGCGGGCCGCGCTGCCGGAATTCATCCAACCCCCTGCCCAGTCCCTGCGTCAGCAGGTGTTGCTGGACGCGGGCGAGACCAGTTACGGAGCGATCGGGGCCCTCTACGAGGCCAGCTTGTCACCGGCCAACAGCGTTGAGGCCGGCGTCAATTTCACCGGCAACGGCCTGCCCAGCGACTACTTCTCGGCCAGCGGGGTCAAGGCGGGCTTCCATTGGTGGATCCCCCAGGACTTTTGGCCCCATCCCCAGGCGCGCCTGCTGGGCTGGTTCGCCGGCCCGGAGATCCAGGCCGATTTCGTGAGCTGGCACTACCAATACACCGGCTCGGGCCGGGATTCCTACGGCACCTTTTTCGGCGGCGGGGCCGAAGGCGGCTACCAGTGGATCTTCCACCCCGGCCTCACGGCCAGGCTCTACGCCGAGGCCGACTACCTGGCCGGCAACCTTGACGGCCTGCCCGGCGCCCCGGGCGTGGGATACGGGGGCTTGGCGGTCGGCGGCCACGCCGCGGTGGGTTGGTCCTTCTAAAATAGGGGCATTTTTTCAGCCGCAAGGGCCCGTCCCAAGGGGGGCGGGCCCTTGTTATTTTAGGGCGCCGGCGGCCTTGCCTCACTTGGGCTTGGAAGGCACAATGACCCGACTTTCAGGCGCTCCTCCACGCCAGCCGGAGACGTATTTCCATGCTCATGCCGCCCTTTTTCTCGACCTGGTGGGACACCCAGGCGGTCACCGCCCTGACCTTTGTGGCCCTTTGGCTGCTGCTTTTCCTCATGGCCAGGATCCTGGGGGTCCAGGAGGCCAAGCGCCTGCGCTTCCTGGGCGTGCTGCTGCTGGTGCAAGTGCTGCTCGGCCTGGCCGCGACCGCGGCCTACGACCCCACGGCCAAGGGCTTCCGGGCCCTGCCTTTCCTGGCCGGACTGCTGGCCGTGGGCGTGGGCATGGGCCTCTTCAACAGCCTGGTGCTGGGCCTGCTGCTGGGCCGCTTCCAGCGCAGCGTGCCCACGGTGCTGCGCCAGGTGCTCAGCGTGGTGGGCACCGCCGCCGGCGCCATCGTCCTGCTGGCCCACCAAGGCCTGGACGTGAAGGCCTTGCTGCCCACGGGCGCCGTGCTGACCGCCGTGGTCGGCCTGGCCCTGCAGCAGACCCTGGGCAACCTGATCGGCGGCCTCAGCATCCAGCTGGACAAGAGCGTGCGGGTGGGCGATTGGGTGCAGGTGGAAGGCCTCTACGGCCGGGTCAGCGCCATCCGCTGGCGCAGCAGCACCTTGGAGACCAACGATTACGAGTCCATCGTGGTGCCCAACGCCCAGCTGCTGGCGGCCAAGCTGCTGGTGCGCGGCCGCCGCGGCGGGGAGGAGACGGCTTGGCGCCACTGGGTGCGTTTCCGCCTGGCCTTCAACGCCCCGCCCGCCGAGGTGATCCACCTGGCGCTGCAGGCGCTGCGGGCCGAGCCCGTGCCGGGCGTGGCGGCGGCGCCGGCGCCGGACTGCGTGCTGGTCTCGATGGAGGAGGGCACGGCCCTCTATGCCCTGCGCTACTGGCTGACCGATTTCGTGAACGACGACGCCACCGACAGCGCCGTCCGCCTGCGCCTGTTCTACGCGCTGCGCCGGGCCGGTTTCGAGCCGGCCATGCCCGCCCAGCAGGTGACCGTGCAGCGGCCCAGCGCCGAGGCCCAGGAGGCCGAGGCCAAGGAACGCCACGCGGCGCGCGAACGGGCCCTGCGGGGCATGGAGCTTTTCGCCAAGCTCAAGGACGACGAACTGAGCGGCCTGGCCGGCGAGCTGCGCGAGCTGCCCTACGCGCCG
>Ga0210401_10004474_pt1 | contig 14590 bp, 14 predicted proteins | sample IncBWH32MmetaG_FD_150866 | JGI IMG/M metagenome (GOLD analysis project Ga0210401, IMG submission 150866) | Forest soil microbial communities from Barre Woods Harvard Forest LTER site, Petersham, Massachusetts, United States - Inc-BW-H-32-M | ecosystem: Environmental > Terrestrial > Soil >... | reverse complement strand
GGCGTGCATGCCAGGGGCTGTGGCGGCTAAGCTGTGATGGCATGGTAGGCATGCCGCAATCAGGTGTTACGCAATGCAAGAGCCCGTCATCCGCCCCGCCCGGCCCGACGAATATGATGCCGTCGCCACAGTCTGGATGGAGAGCTGGGTCTCGACTGGGCTCGATCAGCCAAGCGACGTTCTGCTCTCGAACCTGCGCGCGCGTGTCCCGCGCGAGATCGCAAACGGTTGGACCCTGTTCGTTGCCGACGACCGCGGCACAGTTGCGGCCATGCTCGCCGTGCATTTGCCACACCTCTACCTCGACCAGCTGTTCGTCGCGCCGGGGCATCAGGGCCGCTCGCTTGGACGGCAGCTCCTGGCGTTCACGCGGCAGCTGCTGCCCGACGAGATCTGGCTGCGCTGCGTGCGCGAGAACGCAAAGGCCTGGAGCTGGTACGAGCGCGAAGGTTTTGTGTTTGAGAAAGCGGCGCTCGAGCCCGCGACCGGACGAATGATGAAGTATTATCGCTGGAAGAAGGAAGGAAACAACCGATGATGCAGCTTTACTGGTGCCCGCGCACGCGTTCGTTCACTGCCCTGTGGTTGATGGAGGAGACCGGAAAACCCTATGAGCGCGTTCTGACCGACATTTCGACGGGCGCGCAGAAGCAGGCGGACTATCTCGCCATCAATCCGATGGGCAAGGTGCCGGCGCTGAAAGACGGCGACGTGACGCTGGCGGAAAACGCGGCGATCTGCGCTTACGTCGCCGAGCGCTATCCGGACGCCAAGCTCACGCCGCCGCCCGGCGATCCCTTGCGCGCGAAATTTCTCTATTGGCTGTTCTTCCTGCCCGGATGTATCGAACCCGCGATGGTACAGCTCTCGACCAAGTTCGAGATCAACCCGGTCGCCGCGGGCTGGGGCGAGGCGCAGCGTCCGTTCAACGTGCTCGATGCGGCGCTTTCGAAGGGTCCGTGGCTGCTCGGCGAGACTTTTTCCGCGGCCGACGTCGCGATGGGCTCGATGCTCAACTTCGCGGTCCGCATGTTCAAGATGGTGCCCTCGCGCCCGTCGTTCGAGGCCTATGTCGACCGCTGCGTCGCGCGGCCGGCGTTCCAGCGCGCCCAGAAGCTCGCGGCGGGCTAGCCCCCAAATCCGCCGTCATGCCCGCGCTCGTCGCGGGCATCCACGTCTTGCTTTTCGCACGCCCTCAAGACGTGGATGGCCGGGACAAGCCCGGCCATGACGAGCGAAAAAGCGGAAGCGACGAACTACTCCGCCTTCAATTCCTCCGGGCGCGGCATCAACACGGTGTTATAGCCGCAATCGACATAGTGCACTTCGCCGGTGACGCCGCCGGACAGGTCGGACAGCAGATAGAGCGCCGAGCCACCGAGTTCCTCGAGCGTGACGCCGCGGCCGAGCGGCGAATGCTTCTGCATGTAGCCGAACAAGGCGTGCGCATCGCCGATGCCGTAGCCGGCAATGGTGCGCACGGGGCCGGCTGAAATGGCGTTGACGCGAATGTTCTGGCGGCCGAAATCGAAGGCGAGATAGCGCACCGAGGCCTCCAGCGCCGCCTTGGCCACGCCCATCACGTTGTAATTCGCCATCGCGCGCATCGCCGCGCCGAATGTCAGCGTGAGCATGGCGCCGCCCTTCTCGGACATCAGTTCGGCCGCGCGCTTGGCGATTTCGGTGAAGGAAAAGCAGGAGACCACCATGGTGCGGGAGAAATTCTCCCGCGAGGTGTCGGCGTAGCGGCCGCGCAATTCGTTCTTGTCCGAGAAACCGATGGCGTGAACGAGAAAGTCGAGATGCTGCCATTTCGTCCGCAGCGCCGCAAACACCGCATCGACGCTGGCGATGTCCTCGACGTCGCAAGGCAGCAGGGTGTTGACGCCGAGCTGCTCCGCCAGCGGGGCGATGCGCTTGGCCTGCGCATCGCCCTGAAAGGTGAAGGCGAGCTCCGCGCCCTGCGCCGCAAGCGCCCGCGCGGATCCCCCACGCGATCGAATGATCATTGGCGATGCCCATGATCAGCCCGCGCCTGCCCTTCATCAACTCCTGCATGTCCGCCCCACGTTTCGTTGTTTGAGCTTGATCGTCCTCGGAAAGCCGCTGCGCTCGTTGCGTTGACGCGGCCCTTCGGGTCCGGATCATGCGCCAAGTTCCGCCCGACCTCACCACCCGGCCCCGTCAGGGCAATGCGGTCACACGAAGCTTTGCGATGACCCCGCCGCGGACCGGAGGCCCCGCTTGCGGGCGGGCCAGTCGATCACGCATCCATCCGCTTGAACACCAGTGTGGCATTGGTGCCACCGAAGCCGAAGGAGTTCGACAGCACGGTGCCGACCTTGGCGTCGTCGATACGCTTGCGCACGATCGGCATGTCGGAGAAAATCGGATCGAGCTCGATGATGTGGGCGCTCTCGCAGATGAAGCCATTGGTCATCATCAAGAGCGAATAGATCGCTTCCTGCACGCCGGTGGCGCCGAGCGAATGGCCGGTCAGCGCCTTGGTCGCCGCGATCGGCGGACACCTCTCGCCGGCGCCAAACACTTTTCGGATCGCCTCGATCTCCGGCGGGTCGCCGGCCGGCGTCGATGTCGCGTGTGGGTTGATGTAGTCGATCCTGGTCTTGACGGTCGATAGCGCCATCCGCATGCAGCGCTCCGCGCCTTCGCCTGAAGGCGCCACCATGTCATAGCCATCGGACGTGGCGCCGTAGCCGATGATTTCGCCATGGATGCGCGCACCGCGCGCCTTGGCATGTTCGAGCTCCTCGAGCACCACCACGCCTGCGCCGCCCGCGATGACAAAACCGTCGCGGCTCACGTCATAAGGACGCGAGGCGGTCGCCGGCGTCTCGTTGTGCTTCGACGACATCGCCCCCATCGCGTCGAACAGCACCGACAACGACCAGTCGAGTTCCTCGCACCCGCCCGCGAAGATGATGTCCTGCTTGCCGACCTGGATGATTTCGTAAGCGTTGCCGATGCAATGGTTCGACGTCGCGCAGGCCGAGGAAATCGAATAGTTGACGCCCTTGATCTTGAACCAGGTGGCCAGCGTCGCGGACGCCGTCGACGACATCGCCTTCGGCACCGCGAACGGACCGACCCGTTTCGGACCCTTGGTGCGCGCGATGTCGGCAGCCTCCACCAGCGTCCTGGTGGACGGACCGCCCGAGCCCATGATGATACCGGTGCGGACGTTGCAGACATCCGACGGTTCGAGGCCGCCGTCCTGGATCGCCTGTTCCATCGCGATGTGATTCCATGCCGCACCTTCGCCAAGGAACCGCATCGCCCGGCGGTCTACGACCTCCGCGGGATTGAGTGTCGGCGCACCTTGCACCTGCGAACGAAACCCGAGCTCGACATGCTTCTCCGCGCGCGTGATCCCGGACTTTGCCTCATAGAGACTTGCCAGCACTTCCTGGGTGTTGTTTCCGATGGATGAGACGATGCCCATCCCCGTGATGACAACCCGCCTCATGATCGCCTCACCCTCTCCTTGGTGTCCGTGGTCCTTGCTGCGATGGTGCCGTTCACGACGGGGCCGTTCCCTGCTTGAACAAGCCGACCCTCAAATCCTTGGCGCGATAGATAATCTCGCCGTCCATGGAAAGCCACCCGTCGGCGATGCCGAGGACCAGCTTTGAGCGCATCACGCGCTTGATGTCGATGTTGTACACGACCTTGCGGGCGTTCGGCAGAACCTGGCCGGCAAACTTCAATTCGCCCAAGCCGAGCGCCCGGCCGCGCCCTTCGCCGCCGCTCCATCCCAGATAGAAGCCGACCATCTGCCACAGCGCGTCGAGGCCGAGGCATCCGGGCATCACCGGATCATTCTTGAAATGACAGCCGAAGAACCAGAGATCGGGCTTCACATCGAGTTCGGCCCGCACCAGGCCCCTGCCATGCTCGCCGCCGGTTTCGCTGATGTCCGCAATTCGGTCAAACATCAGCATCGGAGGCAGCGGCAATTGGGCGTTTCCGGGGCCAAACAATTCGCCGCGGGCACAGGCCAGCAAATCCTCGTATTCATAACCGCCGCGCCGATCCAACATGCCAGACGCCTCCCAAAATCCCGGTCGAAGGGGTATTTTCGAGCTAAACGGACCCGTTCCGCGCGCGACGTGCGCCGGTTCAGCGCGACCAAAACGGACCTCGATGCCGATGCAAACGGGCGTGTGGAGCGGATTGGGTCCGCGCGCTCTCTATCACAGGCACGACGGGTGGCAAGCGCCGCTGCCTTAGACGCGGCATTTAGACCGGCTCTAGTTGCGAAAAACTTGCATCTGGATGATTTCGTACTTATACAAAAATGTTAGTATGCGTATCTCAGTGAAGTGCCGAACCGAAAATGAGCGATAGCACCCCGATCTTGAAGCCAAACCACCTTGGTTCCCCGTCTTTGCACACGGGGCGGCAAGCGATGCTCACCGGCTGCCCGTGGCACGACGTCAACGAGATGCTGCAGGCGGCGGGTCTTCGTCCGACCCGGCAGCGCATGGCGCTCGGCTGGTTGTTGTTCGGCAAGGGTGCGCGTCACCTCACGGCTGAAATGCTCTATGAGGAAGCGACACTGGCCAAGGTGCCGGTTTCGCTCGCGACCGTCTACAACACGCTCAATCAGCTGACCGATGCCGGGCTGCTGCGCCAGGTCAGCGTCGACGGCACCAAGACCTATTTCGATACCAACGTGTCAGCGCATCACCACTTCTATCTCGAGCACAATCACGAGCTGGTCGACATTCCCGATCCGCATCTGGTGCTGCAGAAGATGCCCGATGTGCCGGAAGGCTACGAGATTTCGCGCGTCGACATGGTGGTCCGGCTGCGCAAGAAGAGCTGAGCTCTACGGGGTGGGCAAAGGCGCGCTCGCGCCGTGCCACCCTATCTCCACCAGCGGCGTCTTCAATGGTCGGCTCGCTTCGCTTAGCCCACCCTGTGATATCTTCGCTTGGTCGACGCGATAAGCGCGTCACTCCACCTTTTCGTCGGCGTAGACGCCCCACAGTCGCGGCTGCTCGATCCAGCCGTCAAAACCGTTGCCCGCAACATGGCACCAGCCCGAGGTGCATTTCTTGACCTGCGCGATCACACCGACCTGCAGGCGGGCGACGACGGCGCTCGTCTCATCCGCATACTCATAGAGCGCGGCGAGGTCGTCCTTGCGCTTCATGGTGATGACGGCGGTGCGGTGGCCCGACAGCAGGGAGTGATAGACCCAGCCCTCGGCGCCTTCGGAGTCGCGCACCCGGCGCCAGTTCTCGAATTCGGCGGTGATTTCGACTGGCAGACCGGAACGGGTGTAGACCCAGGCGACGTCATTGTCCTTGGTCGGCCCGGACCGGACATTCACATGATCGGATTTGAGACTGACATAGCGCGGCACCGGCAAGCCACTCGACGACAGGGGAGAATCCTTCGCGAATGCCGTGCCGGACAGGACGCCCAGCAACAGACCTACACGCGCCACTGAAGAACCCAAACACCCCAATTCCATTCCCTCGCCTCCTGCCGCGACCGTCCAACGTCAGGCGCCAGCGCTGCCAACGGCCGCCTCTCGCGCCTGCTCCCTGCCCTGATCCCGATTGCCCTTCTACTCCCGAGGTTTGAGCGGGCTTGTCGGGGTTTGTCTTGGCGCGGCCTTCTGCTAGAGAGAACGGAAAGCCTCGACCAAGACGCGCCCGAGCCCGTTCGGCGAAAGCCATCGGGGAAACATTCGGAAACCCGAGAGGAAACACCGGGACCGGGCGGCACGGGCAGTGTCGAACAACCCGGTTAATGAGGTCTGAACGACCTCATGAGAGCAGGACATGTCGGTCAAGAAAAAACCTGTCGTCTTCGTCACGCGTAAACTGCCGGATACGATCGAAACGCGCATGCGCGAGCTGTTCGACACAAGGCTCAATCTCGACGATACGCCGATGACGGGCGAGCAGATCGCCGATGCGCTGCGATCAGCGGATGTGCTGGTTCCCACCGTCACTGATCACATCAACGAGGACCTGCTCAAGCATCCCGACTGCAAGATCCGCCTGATCGCGAATTTCGGCAATGGCGTCGACAATATCGACGTGGTCGCGGCGCATGCCCGTGGCATCACCGTCACCAACACGCCGAAGGTCTTGACCGAGGACACCGCCGACATGACCATGGCGCTGATCCTCGCGGTGCCGCGGCGGCTGATCGAGGGCGCCTCCATCCTGACCGACGGCAAGGGCTGGGCCGGCTGGTCGCCGACCTGGATGCTCGGCCATCGCATCGGGGGAAAGCGGCTCGGCATCGTCGGCATGGGCCGGATCGGCCAGGCGGTGGCGCGGCGCGCCCGCGCCTTCGGACTGCAGATCCATTATCACAACCGCCGCCCTGTGGCGCCCATGATCGCCGACGAACTCGGCGCGACCTACTGGGAAAGCCTCGACCAGATGCTGGCGCGGATGGACATCATCTCGGTGAATTGTCCGCACACGCCGGCGACCTTCCATCTGTTGTCGGCGCGGCGGCTGAAACTGATCCGCAAAGAGGCCTACATCGTCAACACTGCGCGCGGCGAGGTGATCGACGAGGAGACCATGACCAAGTTGATCGAAGCCGGCGAGATCGGCGGTGCGGGGCTCGACGTGTATGAGCACGAGCCCGCGGTCAATCCGAAACTGGTGCGGCTCGCGAAAGGCGGCAAGGTGACGCTGCTGCCGCATATGGGCTCGGCTACGATCGAGGGCCGCGTCGAGATGGGCGAGAAGGTGATCATCAACATCAAGACCTTTCTCGACAACCACAAGCCGCCGGATCGCGTGCTGCCGAGCATGCTGTAGCTGTCATCCTGGCGAACGGAACGACGGCTATTCAACTTTTGCCCGCTTCCGCCATTCTCCGACAAAGGCGATGAACCCCGCGAGTGCTGGCGGCGGCTGGCGCCGACTGGGGTAATAAAGAAACGGTCCCGGAAACGCTGCGCACCAGTCATCGAGCACACTGACGAGCGCGCCGGATTTGATCGCGGCGCGCACATGGCCCTCGAAGGTCATCCAGAAGCCCACCCCGTCGCAGACCGCCTGCATCGCCATTGGCAGATAGGTCGCGATCAGCCTGGCCGGCGGCGCCAGCTTGACCGCGCGCCCGGCCTTTTCGAATTCCCAGTCCGGCATCACCCCGTTGCTGAAGCGGGTGCGGATCGCGGGATGCGCGAGCAGGTCCTTCGGATGTTTTGGGCGGCCGTGCTGCGCGACGTAATCCGGCGCCGCCACGACCGTGTAGCGCTGCGGCGGGCCCAGCGACAGCGCGATCATGTCCTGGGCGAGATGTTCGCCGTAGCGCACACCGGCATCGAAGCCGGCATCGACGATGTCGACGAAGGAACTGTCGGCCACGATCTCCAGATCGATCTTCGGATACGCCGCGAGGAACGGCGCGATCATCGGCGCGATCACCAGATCGATCGCCGGTGGCGGCGCGTTGATGCGCAGGCGGCCCGATGGCACGTCGCGCAAGCCGCGCACGCGGTCGAGCGCCTCCCTGACATCGCCGATGGCCGGCGCGACGCGCGCCAGCAGCAATTCGCCGGCCTCGGTCAAGCCGACGCTGCGGGTGGTGCGGTTCAACAGCCGCACCCCGAGATGCTCCTCCAGCGCGCGCAGCCGCTGGCTCAAACTAGACACCGAGACGCGTTGCTCGCGCGCGGCGCGGCGGAAATTTCTTGCGCGCGCCACCGTGGCGAAGGCGTCGAGATCGCGGAGATCCACGTCCATCATTGTTCGCTATAGTGAACAAGCTGTTCTCCATTGTCCAGCTTATCGGCGCAATCGGGATGCGCCATATCCACGGTGTCCGGCGGCGGCAAACGATCCGCCGCCCTTTAGAAGGAACCAGTCATGGACACACGCAAACTCGGCAAGACAGGTCCCGTCGTCGGCGCGATCGGGCTCGGCTGCATGGGCATGTCCGATGTCTACGGCCCGGCCGACCGCAGCGAGGGCATCGCGACCATCCATGCCGCGCTCGACGCCGGCATCACGCTGCTCGACACCGGCGATTTCTACGGCATGGGCCACAACGAGCTGTTGATCCGCGAGGCGCTGTCCTCCCGCAACAGGAGCAATGTGCAGATCTCGGTCAAGTTCGGCGCGCTGCGTGACGTCGAGCGAAACTTCCTCGGCTATGACAGCCGTCCAGCGGCCATCAAGAATTTTCTCGCCTATTCGCTGCAGCGGCTCGGCGTCGAGGCGATCGACATCTACCGGCCCGCGCGCCTCGATCCCGGCGTGCCGATCGAAGAGACGATCGGTACGTTGGCCGAGATGGTGGCCAAGGGCTGGATCAAGCACATCGGGCTCTCCGAGGTCGGCTCCGAGACCATTCGCCGCGCCCATGCGGTGCATCCAATCGTCGACCTGCAGATCGAATATTCGCTCATTTCGCGCGGCATCGAGAGCGACATCCTGAAGACCTGCCGCGAGCTCGGCATCGGCATCACCGCTTACGGCGTGCTGTCGCGCGGGCTGATCAGCGGACATTGGTCGAACGATCCCAAGGCGGCATCGGACTTTCGCACCCGCAGCCCGCGCTTCCAGGGCAAAAATCTCGACGCCAACCTCGCGCTCGCCGACAAGCTGCGTGCGATCGCGCAAGGTATCGGCGCCTCGCCGGCGCAGGTTGCGATCGCCTGGGTCGCCGCGCAAGGGGCCGACATCGTGCCGCTGGTCGGCGCACGGCGCCGCGACCGCCTGACCGAAGCGCTCGGCGCGCTCGCGATCAAGCTGACAGCGGCGCAATTGGCCACGCTCGACCAGGCCTTCCCGCACGGCGTCGCCGCCGGCGCGCGCTATCCGGAAGCCCAGCTCGCGCACATGGACAGCGAGCGGCCGTTCAATGCCGCCTGACTAGCGATGGCCTGAGAGATCGGTGATGGTCAGGGCATCACCGTTCAGGATGTTCTGGGGATCGCGCTGATAGCGCAGCGTCTCGAACCGCATGGTGCGCGCATCGAGCATCAACAGCCGCCCGACCAGGCCCTCGCCAAAGCCGACGATCTCGCGGATCGCCTCCAGCGCCATCATCGATCCCAAAACACCGGCGAGAGCGCCCATCACGCCGGCCTCGGCGCAGGCCGGCACCGTGCCGGGCGGCGGCGCCTCCGGGAACAGGCAACGATAGGTCGGATTGAACTCGCCCTGCTCGTTCTTCTCATGCGCACGAATCGTGGTCAGCGTGGCGTCAAAGGTGCCGAGCGCCGCTGTTATCAGCGGACGAGCCGCGAGGAAGCAGGCGTCGGAGACGAGATAGCGGGTCTGAAAATTGTCCGAGCCGTCGAGCACGAGGTCGTAGCCGCCGATCAGCGCCAGCACGTTATCGGCGTTGAGGTAGGTCGCGTGCGCGGCGAAATTGACATGGGGATTGAGCTCAAAAATGCGTTCCGCGGCGGTATCCACCTTGCGGCGGCCGATATCGGGCGTGGTGTGGATGATCTGCCGCTGCAGGTTGGACAGCGACACGACGTCGTCATCGACCACCCCGAGCGTCCCGACACCGGCGGCGGCGAGATACATCAGCGCGGGTGCGCCGAGCCCGCCGGCGCCGACGACCAGCACGGCGGCTTCCTTCAGCGCCTGCTGGCCCGGACCGCCGACCTCGCGGAGCACGATATGGCGGGCATAGCGTTCGAGTTCGTCGGCACTCAGCATCTTTTCCTCAAACCTGGTTCCCTGAACCGGCGGCCCGCTATATCAGACCAAACAGATGTGTTTAATTGTGTATTCCGCAACGGGGTGGGGCACGCGTCATGAGATCGGTGCTGTCGGCAGCTTTGTTGGTCGCGTTCACGAGCGTTTGCGCACAGGCGCAGATGACGCAGCCCGCCACGGGCGGCGCCAAGCCCAAGGCGGTGGCGACCGTTCCCATCCGCCCCGCCGTGCAAGCGCCGGCCGATACCGCCAATGCAATGGCGCAGGCCGAGCGGCTCGCGCTGCAATCCGACCTCGCCTGGGTCGGCGAATATAACGGCGCGATCACGGGCGACGTCTCGGAGCGCATGGTCAACGCGATCAAGGAATACCAGAAGGCCAAGGGCGGCAAGCCGACCGGCGTGCTCAACCCGCAGGAGCGCAGCGTTCTGGCCGAGACCGCGCGGCGCAAGCAGGACGGCGTCGGCTGGAAGCTCGTCACTGACAGCGTGACGGGCGCGCGGCTCGGCATCCCCTTGAAGCTGGTGCCGCAACAGAGCAGTGACGCGAACGGCACGAAATGGAGCTCACCGACCGGCACCGTCCAGGTGCTGCTGACACGACGCAAGGAAGCGGGCCCGACCACGGCAAAACTCGCCGAACTGGAAAAGAAGGATCCGCCCGGCCGCGCCGTCGACTACACCGTGGTGAAGCCGGATTTCTTCGTGCTGTCGGGCTTGCAAGGCCTGAAGAAATTCTACCTGCGCGGAACCTTCAAGGGCGACGAGGTGCGCATCATGACCATCCTCTACGACCAGGCGATGGAAAACATCGTCGAGCCTGTGGTGATTGCGATGTCGAGCGGGTTCGCGCCGTTTCCCGCGCAGGCCGGCGGCCCGCCGCCACGCAAGACCGTCGATTACGGCACCGGAATCGTCGTGAGCCGCGATGGCGCCATCGTCACCGATCGCGAGGTCGTCGACGGCTGCGTCGCGATCACGATCGGCGGCTTCACGCATGCCGACCGTGTCGCCGAGGACAAGGAGCATGGCCTGGCACTGCTGCGCATTTATGGCGCTGATAAGCTGACGCCGCTCGATCTCGCGCCCGGTCAGGCAAAGACGGCTGTCGAGCTGACGGGAATCCTCGATCCGCAGAGCCAGGGCGGCGGCGCAGCCGCGAGCAATGTCAAGGCGCAGATCGCGCAGGTCGGCGGCAGCGGCGATCTCGCGCTGTCGCCGCCGCCGGCGGGTGGATTTTCCGGCGCGCCGGCGCTCGACGGCGATGGGCATTTTGCCGGCCTTGCGCTGCTGAAGCCCGCGGTGGTTGCCGGCCCCGCAACGGCCGTGCCGGCGGCACAGGCGGTGCTGGTACAGGCCGAAATCGTCGGCGAATTTCTCAAGGCCAACGGCATCACGGCGATCGGCGGATCATCGGATGCGAGGACCGACGCCAAGGCCTCGGTCGTGCGCGTGATCTGCGTGCGGAAATAACTCTTCGGACGCTTTACGCCGCCTTGATGTCGGCGAGGAAGGTCTCGACCTGACCGCGCAGCGTCTCCGACTGCCGTGACAAATCGCCCGACGCCAGGAGCACCTGCTGGGCGGCCGCGCCGGTGTCGCCGGCGGCCCGCCGGACGCCGGTCACGTTCGACGAGATCTCGTTGGTGCCGGCCGCGGCCTGTTGCACGTTGCGCGCAATCTCCTGCGTGGCCGAGCCCTGCTCCTCCACGGCGCTGGCGATCGCGGTCGCGATCTCGTTCATCTGGCTGATCGTCCCGCTGATCCCCTTGATGGCATCGACGACTTCGCCGGAGGAGGCCTGGATCGACGCAACCTGGCTGGAAATCTGATCGGTGGCCTTTGCGGTCTGCTCCGCGAGGTTCTTGACCTCGGATGCGACCACCGCGAATCCGCGGCCGGCATCGCCCGCGCGCGCCGCCTCGATCGTGGCGTTGAGCGCGAGGAGATTGGTCTGGCTGGCGATCTCGCTGATCAGCTTGACCACGTCGCCGATCGCGGCCGCATCATGCTGCAGCCCCTGCACGGTCGAATTGGTGCGATCGGCCTCGCTCACCGCCTTCTGCGCGATCGAGGCCGATTGCGCGACCTGCCGGCCGATCTCGGTCACCGAGCTCGCCAGTTCCTCCGAAGCCGCCGCCACCGTCTGCACATTGGCGGAGGCCTCCTCGGTCGCCGCCGCAACCGCGGTCGCCTGCGCGCTGGTCTGCTCGGCGGTCGTCGTCATTTCTGACGCGGTGGCCTGCAGTTCGGTGGACGCGGACGCGACCGACCGCAGCACCGCCGAGATGCCGGCGTCGAAAGTGTCGGTCAGTTCGTTGACCCGGGTCGCGCGCGCCACGCGTCGCTTGACCGCCTCGGCTTCCTTGGCCGCAAGCTCCTTTGCCCTGATCATGTTCTCCTTGAACACGACGACGGCTCGCGCCATCAGGCCGATCTCGTCCTGCTTGTCGATCGCCGGAATCTGCACGGAGTGATCGCCCGACGCAAGCGTGCCCATGGCCCCGACCATCTCCATGATCGGCGGCACGATCGAGCGGTTGGTGAGATAGACCACCGTCACCGCAACGCCGATGGCGACGCCCAGGAGAACCCAGAGCAGCGTGACGAGAAACGAGGTCTCCGCGAGAACAGCGGTGCCGTCATCGGCCAGCATCTTCTGCTGGCGGGCCACCATGCCGCCGGAGCGCGTTCCGTCGGACGCCTTGCTTCCGGAAAAGATGTCGAGCAGCTTGTTGGCGCGCGGCGCGGCCTCGTTGGTCAGGAACCATTGCGCCATGTTCCAGCGATCGGAGGCGCGGATCTCGAACATCTTCTGCGGCAACGGCGAAAACTTCGCGCGAGCTTCGACGAGCGAGGCAAAAGCCTTTAGCTGCTCCGCCGTCATCTCCGCGCGCCGCTTCGACAAGGTGTCGAACTTCTTCTGATTGAGCGCCCAGAGCTCCTCATACTCCTTCCTGAAATTGGCGTCGGCGGTCAGGAGGTAGCCGCGTATCGCGCCGATCGCCATCGCCATGCTGCCGCGCAGGTCGGCGAAATCGATCAACAGGCTCTTGCGCGAATCGGTCGATGGAATGCTGCCTTCCTCGTTGATGATCGATGTCGCCTCGCGCAACATCGTCTTGGCAAGCGGTGCGGCTTCGGTCGCGAGCAGCTTGGCCGCCGGCTGCTCGTCGATCGTATGCGCGATCGCCTCGGCCCTGTCCTGCGCGCTGCGCAGTTCGTCGAGCAACGGCTTGGCCTCTTTCCAATCCTGTTTGTTCTGCGGGTTGGTCCACTGAGTGGAGAGGCGGTCCATTTCGGCGCCGCGCTTCTGGATCTCCTGCCAGAGCCCTACGCGCTCGGTCTTGAAGACATCATTGCCGGAGATCAGCCAGCCGCGCAGTGACGCCAGCGTGGCATAGACCTCGGACACCAGGTCGCTCGCGTTCATCGCGGTCGGCACCCGGAGATTGACGTTGCGCGCGGTCGAGTCATTGACCGCCTGCACCTTGACCATGGTGACGGTCACGACACTGGCCAGCAGAATGCAGAGACTGCCGAAGCCGACGATCAGCCGTCCCCGGATGTTCAGGTTCAGTACGGACATGTTGAGATCCCAACTGCGCGAACGATGAGCAATTGCGTAAAATTACGGCAGCTGGCCTTAAAGAATTGACTAACCATGCGCCCGTACGACTACGGAGCGAAGTCAATAAGCCGACGAGGTCATGCCCGCTTGAGTGTGAGCGCATTTTGCGCCTGCGCGGCGCGAGATCGTCGCGCGCGGCTATCGCAATCCGAACCGCACGCCGGCCCGCGCCAGTCCACCTGATGTCGCAACCGGCGTGCCGTCGGCGCGCCAGCAGGCCGCGCCGGACATGGTGCCGTCCTCGTGGAACTGGACCGCGTTCATGCCGCCGGGCAACGGTCGCCATCTCGACGACATCGTGTCCCATCGCACGCAGCCTCTCGCGCGCCGCCTCGGGAAGCGCCGGCTCGACCTCGAGCGCGTTGCCCTCGGTCCAGAGCCTGGGCGCCTCGACCGCCTCCTGCAGACTCATGCCGTGATCGATCAGGTTGATCAGCGCCTGGATCGCGCTCGGAAAGATCCGCTTTCCGCCGGGCAGGCCCAGCGCGTAGACGAGCTTGCCATCGCGCAGCGCCATCATGGGCGACATCGAGGTGGTGACACGTTTTCCCGGCGCCAGCGACAGCGCGTGGCCGGGACGCGGATCGAACAAGTGCATATAGTTGTTCGCAATCGTGCCAAGGCCCGGAGCCAGGATTTTCGCCCCGAACAGATTGTTGATGGTCTGCGTGGTCGCGACCACGTTGCCAAAACGGTCCGCGACCGTGATGTGCGTGGTGTGCGCGCCTTCGAGCTGGCTGACGGCTGCTTGCCATTGTTGCGCGCGGGCAGGATCGATCGCGTTGCGCCGTTCATGCGCGTAATCCTTCGCGGTCAGCCGCTCCACCGGAACGGCGACGTAATCGGGATCGCCGCTCGCGGCCGCGCGGTCGGCGAACGCGATCTTCATCACCTCGGCCAGCAGATGGACGGTCTCCGCCGTGCCGAAGCCGAGGGCCTTGACGTCAAACCCTTCGAGGATGTTCAGCATCTCGGCGATATGCACGCCGGAGGCCGCGGGCGGTGCGGGCCGAGAATGGCCCAGCCGCGATAATCGGCCCGAACCGGCGCGCGCTCGACCGTCCTGTACGACGTCAGATCCGCACGCGTGATGAAGCCGCCATGCGCCTTCATGTCGTCGATCAGGACGTCGCCGAGCGGCCCCTCGTACAGTGCGGCCTCACCATGCTCCACGATGAACGCCAGCGTGTCGGCATACCCGGCCTGTACCACGCGGTCGCCGGGCCTTACGGGCTCACCGCCGGGAAGGAAGACCGCCGCGATCGGCTTGTCCTTGC
>Ga0210401_10004473_pt1 | contig 14591 bp, 15 predicted proteins | sample IncBWH32MmetaG_FD_150866 | JGI IMG/M metagenome (GOLD analysis project Ga0210401, IMG submission 150866) | Forest soil microbial communities from Barre Woods Harvard Forest LTER site, Petersham, Massachusetts, United States - Inc-BW-H-32-M | ecosystem: Environmental > Terrestrial > Soil >... | reverse complement strand
TTGTGTCAGCACTTGAATCGCAGGAAGCCGGTGCAACACGATGGGGCTTATGAGACCGATGCTACTTATGTTCCAGTCGTATGATCCCGTAGATTTATCGGCTCGCCGCGCCCGAACCGCCGAGCTCCTACCTCCTCCGCTGATTACTTCCCTTCCGAAGCCGAGCAACGTTTAGCTACAAGTAATGCACCCTGAAGGATTAAGAGCGACTGATCCTAAAGAACACCTAGAAACCCTCATCAGGCCACGTAGATTTCTTTCATGAGTACTCCAATTCGAGTTGGCGTGATTGGACTCGGGATCATCGGGTCGCGGGTCGCCAAGAATCTGCGGAAGAAAGGATTCGAGGTCTACGTGTGGAATCGGACGCCGAAGGCCGAACCAAATTTCGTGAGTTCACCGGCAGAGGTGGCGAAGACCGCCCAAATCATTCAAATCTTTGTTTCTAATGATGCTGCGGTTCTCGAAACGCTGGCCGCATTGCGCACGGCACTCACACCGGAGCATCTGATCTTGATCCATTCGACGATCTCTCCGGAGACCGTGCAAAAAGCAAAAGACGCGGTCAAGTCGACCGGCGCACACCTGATCGATGCTCCGTTCACCGGAAGCAAAGGAGCCGCGGAGAATGGTCAGCTCGTGTACTATGTGGCTGGCGACAAAGCCGACCTGGAGCGCGCAGAACCCGTTCTGGAAGCTTCGCGCAAAGGCCTCGTTCATTTCAGCCGTTTTGGAGATGCCAGCCTGATTAAAATTGCAACTAACATGGTTACAGCAGCAATCGTTCAAGCGCTGACCGAGGCTCTCACGATTACAGAGCGCGCCGGGATTGATTCCCAAGAATTAGTCACCGCCATTGAGAACAACGCTTGCCGCTCAGGGGTCAGCGATTTTAAGCTCAAATCGATCATCGGTCGAGACTTCGATCCTAATTTCTCGTTGATGAACATGTTGAAAGATTCCCGTCTGGCTCTGGGCTTGGCCAAGAGTCTCGGTGTGCAGCTCCCGCTGGCACAAACCGTCAACGAGCTGCTAACCGAAGCCGACGCGAAAGGCTGGTCGCAACAGGATTTCGCGGTGGCCTCGAATTTGATTCGAGACCAAGCGTAAGAGCGGTAGGGCGAAACGGCGACCTTACTTGGTGGGGCGAGGCGCCCGAACGACGTATGATTTTGACGAAGCCGTCAGCAAGCTACGCCCAAAGTCCGGCTACCTCGATACGCGCGCCGAGCCGGGGTCTAGCGTGTCGCATGTCTCCGGGTTTTCGAGGTGCATCTGTCAAGTGAGGCGCTGTAACAGGGCGTACTGCGACACGGCAGACCCACGGCTCGGCACGCCTATCAGTGTAGCGTGGCGTCGGGATCCTCCAACGCCAGTAGCTTCGTCTAAGCTCTAAGACCGTTCGGGAGCCTCGCCCCACCAAGTTTGGTCCCCCTTTTCGCCGCTACGTCTTCGACAGCGCCGAGTAGATCACGTTCAACACGGCAACAAGGGCAACCAGCAAAAGGCTGTGACCAATCACCTTGCGAAACAGCCGGGGTTCGTCCGTGGTTTTCATTCCGGTCGCAGCCACGGCTACGGCTATGCTCTGCAGGCTGATCATTTTCCCCATCACGCCGCCCGCACTGTTAGCAGCCGCCATCAACGTTGGGTCGAGATGAAGCGTATTCGCTGTAATAACCTGCAAATTACCGAATAACGCGTTTGAGGAAGTGTCGCTCCCGGTAAGGAAAACACCGACCCAACCCAGCAATACGCTGAATACGGGAAACAGACTACCGCTAGCCGCAAAGGCCAAACCTAAGGTGGCCGTAGCACCGGAATAATTCATCAACAACGCCAGCGCCAGGACCAAGGCAAAAGTCAGAGCCGGGACCCCGAGCTGCCGCAGGGTCTTGCCCAAAATGATCAGGAACTTTCCCGGAGATACCTTGAGGCAGATCGCCGAAAGTAGTGCGGCGAGAAATACCGCACTGCCCGCCGCACTCAAATAATTAACGTTATACGTCGCCGCATAGTTGGTAGCTTTGGTTACCACTGGCGGCATGCGTTGAATCATGTTGTGTAAACCGGGCCAAGGAACCTTGATCGTCACCAGTTCCAGCCAATCGTGCACAGTGGGAATCCCCCACAGAATCACGATCACAACCAGGAGCAAATAGGGCAACCAAGCCAAGATTACCTGGGCCGCGCTTAACTTAGCCATCGGCTGACTAGTGCTCGGGTTCTCGCCTGCCAAACGATACTGATCCGAATCCTTGGGTTTCCATACTCGCAGCAAAATCAGCAAAGCAATCATGGCCAGCATCGATCCCAGGATGTCCGTCAACCAGGGCCCCATGTAATTCGAAATGAGAAACTGGACAGCTGCATACACGACACCGCAAACCGCGGCTGCGGGCAATACTCCGCGCAGAGCCTTAGGACCACCTAGTGTTAGCACCAGGTAACATGGGAGGATCAGGGAGATCGGCGCGCACAGCCTGCCGGCATGAGCGCTTAACCCCAACACTCCCAACTGGGTCGTAGCGGCTAGCGTTACGATCGGGATCCCAATTGAACCAAAAGCGACCGGCGAAGTGTTGGCGATCAAACAAAGAGCTGCTGCTTCAAAGCGAGCAAAACCCAGCCCAGCCAGCATGGCAGCAGCGACCGCGACCGGGGCGCCAAATCCAGCTGCGCCTTCCATGAAAGCGCCAAACGTGAATCCGATCAGCAAGAGCTGTAGACGCTGGTCGTTGGTTAGTTGGACAACGGAGTTCTTAATCACTTCGAAATGACCAGTCTCTTCGACAATCCGGAACAGAAAGATGGCGGCAAAGACGACCCACCAGATCGGAAAGAGGCCGAACGCTGCGCCAAACAGAGTGGCGCTCACAGCCAAAGCCGGGGGCATATGGTAAGCCAGCAGAGCCACCAGCAGTGCTACCACGACCGCGGATACGGCTGCCAACCAAGCGGGACGGCGGAGGATACCCAACAAAATCAGAATGGTAAAAATTGGAAGCGCCGCCACTAATGCGGAGGCCAGGAGATTATCCCCGATTGGGGTATAGTTTTGTTGCCACATGAGTTCTTGGGGGAGGCAAAATTTTTCGGATGATTGGATCTCTGCTTTTTCGAGCGTTCCTTGCGTGGAAAAATAAAGGGTGACCACAACCCGCTCGTTTAGGGGAGCCACATACGCTTAGGGAGCTTTGACCACGAAATCAAATAAGATCGCTCCGTTATTCGTACTCACCGAAGTACTGTCGAAGAATGTCGTGCCAGCTCGGTTCGGCTAATCTTTCGAGTAGAGAACGATTGATAGGCTCCCGTAAACTGCTCCCCTCTTTAACGCAAAAGGCGTAGAACTCTTCGTTCAAATGGATAGGCAGAACCACCAATTCGTCTGGATATCGTGTATGAATCTCATAGGACAGGATCGGTCCATCATTGATCACCGCATCAATCTTGCCGCTTTTTAGAGCCGGTAAAAGTTGCTCCCCATCTAAGACCCGGAACTTCAGGTGATTTTCCTTCGCATACACCAACGCCGTGGTATTTGGTCCGGTTCCAATAGTTAAGCCTTTCAGATCCTGAGGGCCCTGGATCACTTTTTGCCGGCCGAGTTTTTCGGCGGTTAGCAAGGATGCCATCGTCGCCGTAAATATCGAAATCAGTACGAGGCTAATAAACATCCAGGTCACCGCCACAATACGACCAGTGAGCGTTCTCGGGTAAAGATCACCATATCCGACTCCGGTCATCGTCACCGCAGACCACCAAACCGCGGACCCGATCCCGGGTAGCTTCTTTCCATGGCCTCCAAAGTGGGCCGGGTTCTTTCGACGCTCGCAGAGCCAAATAAGAATCGCCGCGACCAACAGGATGCTAAAGATCACAAGAACGATCTTTAGAACTTCGCGGGAGAACAATTTCCGCAGCAACGGGAGAATCAGATCGGAGTTGTTCGTAACGTCCTTGGTCCGCATCGCTACGCGAAGGCCGGCCGAAAAGAATTGATGGGTAAAATCGATCATTTCCTCGCGTTCTGCGGTGATCGTTGTTGGACCGACGCAGACATCGATCCATCCGTTCATCAGCGCTTCAAAACGGTCGTCGACGCGAATATCCCTGAATTCAAAATCGGTCTTGAGGTCAGAGGCGATCTCCCGCCAAAGATCTACGCTGATACCAGTCCAGGAGCCATCAGCTTGGCGTATGTTGAAAGGCGGCGCCGACCAAATCCCGACGATCAGCTTGGGCGGTGTCGGCGAAGGACTGGCGCTGGGAGCAAGTGACTGAGCGAAAATCGCCGGTGTAAACATCCAGCAAAACAGGAGGATCCGGGCCGTATTTGTCATCAGGTAGCGAGCGCATTTGTAGCATTTTCGTCTCCGCTTGGGGAGCACGTAGTTGAGCTTTCGCAGCGGTTTGCCGGTCGGCACTGGAGCCCGCAGGGCCTAAAAACCATTTTTTTCACACTTCAAGGATTGCCGACCGGCATCAAATCAAGGTAGAAAACATGTTTTATGCGCACGTTTCTCTCGCTCCTCGCCCTGTTAGCTATAGCGGCAACGCCGCTGGCGTACTCTCAAAACGCAACTCCCAGTCCGGCCGCTTCGGCAAGCCCGAAAAAACGGTCGCATAAAGCCAGTCCGAGCCCCAGTGCGGAGGCCGCAGTAACCAACGCCTCCCCTGCGGCAAGCGCGACTCCGAAGAAACGCTCTAGGAAGCAAGCAACTGCCGCTGCTTCCCCTGCTGCTCCGGCTAGCACACCAGCGCCGGCTGCTCCATCGCCAACTGCCAAGGAAGGGGTGCTTGGTCTGTTCCATAAAAAGACCGCCAACCCGACCCCAGCGCCGGTTGCAAACCAACCGCAAGCTCCGGCCACCAACCCAGGAACTCCCAGGAATGGTCAGGTCTGGGTCAATACCGAATCGCACGTCTACCACAAGGCCGGTTCCCGGTATTATGGCAAGACCAAGCAAGGTAAGTACATGAGCGAAGCGGACGCCATCAAAGAAGGCGATCACGCTGCCAAAAACGAATAGCTAACTGCAAGACGATTAACTGCCTGATGTTTGTCAGCGCCGATCACCCGATCGGCGCTGATTTTTTTTACAGTAGGGATGAGCTCCCGAACTGTTCCAGGCTTTAGGTTCAAAGTTCCAAGTTCGACGTTTAGGGGTTTGGAGCGCAACCCAGAACCTAAAACTTACAGCCTTGAACTGGAACAGTTCGGGAGCCTCGCTCTACCAGATTATGCACGCGGATAATCGGGAGCTTATTCCTGCGGTTCCTGTGAGCTCTGTCGCCCCTTTTCCCTAACCAAGACACGAACCCCCACGATCGTTGCGATGGTCCCGACAATGACCAGGAACACGCCAAAGAACAAATGGAGAGACGTGTCTCCCAGGTTTCCGATCGAACCTGGTAACCGCATGTTAGCTGGATCGGTTCGTAAATACTCGACATTCAAAGCCTGACCTTTGCGTAGGTTTTGCCAAAGCCCTGAGTACACGGATATCTTCCCTTGATAGACAACCTTCTCGGTGCCATTTAACGCTAAGCGGCAATCAACGAAGAAGTTGTTATCTCCGACCCGTTCCTTGCTGATGATCTCAGCAATACCGGTCCTTGAATTAGTCAAAAATTGGTACTCTTTGATGAGCCCGCCGGCTCCGCCAATGGCAAAAATAAAGCCGAAAAGCAGCGCCATGCTTCCTCCGATCAGTAGCAAGACTGCTTCTCGGTATCCGATAACCTGCAGACTAGGTATTGAGCGGATCCGCATTAAGGCAAAGTAATCAGTAGTCAGTGGCCAGTAGTCACTTTAGGAGCTAGAAGCGCGTAGGCTAACGGTATCGACTGAACATGCGAGTGGACGTCAGTAGACGGAGTGGACGTCAGTGGACGGAGTCGACGAAAAACTGACTCAACCGGCTGTTGTGTGCGGGTCCACTACGTCTACTCAGTCCACTACGTCCACTTGGTTACTAGCTCCTAGCTCCTAAACTGATTACTGATTTACTGGAACGACGGTCCCCTATTCCCGCCGAAAGAAAGCCGCGCTGAAGGCGGGCAGGCGCAGCTTAGTGTCTACTAGCTCGGATTGAAATCCGTGACCCTCGAGTGGTCGCCAGCCTTCTGTAACCTGCGTTGACGTTTCTCTATTTGAAATGTTGAAAACGCAGAGAATCCGTTCGTCTTCGGAGACTCGCTCGAAGCTGAGAACCGGCTCCGGGGAACCCGCAAGGGCAAGGGTACCGTATACAATTGCAGGATGTTGCTTGCGCCAGGCAATAAACTGACGAGCAAAGTGTAAAACCGAATTGGGGTCCTTTTCTTGTAAATCTACCGCCAGTACTTGGTGCAGCGGCGAGACCGGTAGCCACGGTTTCGCTTTACTAAACCCGGCGTTTGGCAAATCCCCGGCCCACGGAATTGGCGTCCGGCAGCCATCACGCCCCTTGAATTCGGGCCAGAACTCGATGCCGTAAGGATCTTGCAAATCTTCGAACGCGACGTCGACTTGAGGCAGGCCTAGCTCTTCTCCTTGATAAAGACAGGCGCCGCCTCGCAACGAAAGCAAAACGCCCAGGAGTAACTTGGCTAGTGAACGATCATCGCCACCGAGTTGTCCGAGTTTTCCGAAGCGACTAACCACCCGAATATTGTCATGATTGCTCATGGCCCAGGTGGTCCAACCTGCGCCTAGAACCGACTCGGTCTTTTCAATAACACTGCGCAGGAAACCGCAACTGAAGACGAGTTGCATCAGCTCGAAGTTATAGCAGCTATGCAGATGACTACCCGTTCGGGTGTACTTCGCGCTCACGGTGATCATGTCCACATCGGCGATTTCCCCGATGAGATAACGGTCATCGTACGAGTCAACTAGAGTGCGCAGCTGGGCAAGTATTTCGAGCGTGTGCGGCTGGTCCCGGGTGTAAATCGACTCTTGCCAGGAAAAAGGATTGTTGGAATCAGCAAACGAAAGGGGCCGGGAACCGACTGGACGAGCCGGGTTATCTCGCAGTTCGTGGTCCTGTACCAGCGTAGTGATCGCATCAAGGCGAAATCCGTCGACACCTGCGTCCAGCCAGAACCGGGCTTCAGCAAACATCGCATCGATAACCGGTCGATGATACCAATTTAGATTCGGTTGGCTGCGCAAGAAGTGGTGCAGATAATATTGCTGGCGCCGAGAATCCCATTGCCAGGCCGAACCACCAAACACCGAGAGCCAATTGTTCGGCGGCGTGCCGTCCGGCTTCGGATCCGCCCAGACATACCAGTCTGCCTTCGGGTTACTGGTACTTTGGCGGCTCTCCTTAAACCAGGGATGTTCATCCGAGGTGTGCGGTAACACGAGGTCTATGATGACCTTGATACCTCGTTCGTGAGCGCCGGCGATCAGGTTACTGAAGTCGCTATTGGTGCCGAAGATCGGATCGACCGTGCGATAATCGGCAATGTCATAGCCGAAGTCGCGCATCGGCGATTTATAAAACGGCGATATCCAGATCGCATCAATGCCCAATGAACGGAGGTAATCGAGCTTGGCATTAATGCCGGGCATATCGCCAGTCCCGTCCCCGTTACCGTCAAAAAAGCTTCGAGGATAAATCTGGTAGATAATTGCTCCTCGCCACCACTCGCATTGCATGGATTCGTCGGTAGGCGTCAAACGGGTCGCTGTCAAGAAGCAGCGAAAGGGCGACACGGCGAGTTGGCGAGATAAGCCGTAGCGGTAGGTTGGGGTCAGCGCTCGCGTTGGGCTCCGCTGGCGGATATGACCTATACGACCTATGGGACTTATGGGTCAGAACATATTGGTCCTATGAGTCCCATAGGTCCTATCCGGTAGCGGAGTTCAAGGCGTGTGCCGCCCCAACGCGCCGCTAGCCCCACACACTAATACGTCGCCCTTCCCCCCGTCAGATCGAAGGTGAATCCGGTCGTAAAACTACACGATGGCGAGACAATGAACTCCACCATCGCCACCAATTCATCCAGAGAGCCGCAACGGCCCATAGGGATCTTGGTGGTCATATATTTCACTTGTTCCGGAGGCATGGCATCGACCATCGGAGTCTGAATCACCGCCGGACTGAGAGCGTTCACGGTCACACCGGTTCCAGCCACCTCTTTGCCCTGCACTTTGGCCATCCCGATGACGGCGGCCTTAGATGCAGAATAGGCTAACATCCCGGCGTTACCCTCCTTACCAGCGATAGAAGCGATGTGCAGGATCCGGCCGTACCCGCGGCCAATCATGCCAGGGAGCACGGCTCTACTGGTCAGATAAGAACCAAAAAAGTTCACTTGAAAGACCCGCTCTACATCAACCGGGTCCGTGTCCTGGCTTTTCACATTTGTTCGCCCGGTGATCCCAGCGCTGTTGACGAGTACGTCGACGGCGCCTAATCGTTCAAACACGGCCGCTACCTGCTCGCGGTCACAGATATCACAGGTTACCGGTGAAAAGGTCTGACCGAAGGCTGATTGCATTTCCAGGAGTGCCGGCTCGTTCAAGTCGAGTCCAGCTACCCGGGCTCCCAACTGAACGAAGCGGACACAAATGGCGCGACCTAGCCCGGAGGCGGCTCCAGTCACAACAATATTCTGCGTTGTCCAATCCTGATGCATAGTGTTAGGCTAATTAAATCAGCTACCGAAATAATTCGTTGGCGCGGCGATTTGCTCGCCAAACGATATTTTAGAGCTGATATTCATTGATCATAATTACCCCCAAAATCAAAAGTATGAAAAAAACCGATTTCTCACCCAGTACCGGCCTAACTCGGAGGCAAGCCATCCGGCGTGCCGCGGGCGCCGGCGCTCTGGCGTCCCTGTCCTCTTTGGCCGGATTCGGAGTAACCAACGCGGAGGCAGCCGAGGAAGCGCTAGGTAAATTCCCCAAGCATCCTCAGTGGAAATTCGTTTTTGTAAATCACGTAACCACGAACCCCTTCTTTGTCCCGACGCGCTACGGAGCCGAAGATGCCTGCGCTCTGCTTGGTTGCACCTACCAGTGGACCGGTTCAGAGAAATCGATCGCCACCGATATGGTCAACACAATGAATACCGCCGTATCGGCAAAGGCAGACGGCATCGCGGTTTGTCTAGTTGATCTGACCGCGTTCAATGACCCGGTTGATAACGCTTTGAAAGCGGGCATTCCGACGGTGTCGTACAATGCGGATGCGAAAGGTAACAAGCGTCTGTGTTATATTGGGCAGGATCTTTTTGAGTCCGGCAAAGGCCTCGGCCAACGAATTGTTGAATCGGTAGGAGAAGGTGACGTCGTGGGTTTCATCGCGACGCCTGGTCAGCTGAACATTCAGCCCCGGTTAGATGGCGCCAAGGAAGCGATTAAGGCGTCAGGCAAAAATATCAATCTGGCCGAGATCGCGACTGGGCCGACCGTCAACGAAGAACTCACGAGAATCCAAGCCTATTTCACCGGTCATAAAGACTTAAAAGGGATGTTTGCGGTGGATGCGGGTAGTACGCAGGGCGTTGCTCAGACAATCGCAGCGAACAATCTCCAAGGTAAAGTCCATGGCGGAGGGTTTGACCTCCTGCCAGTAACCTTGGATTCGATCAAGAAAGGTGATTTGGATTTCACCATCGACCAGCAACCTTATCTGCAGGGATTCTATACCGTGATGGTTTTGTTCATGATCAAAATCTCCGGCGGATTGTGCGGTTCGGCGGAGATCAACACAGGATTGAAATTCGTCACCAAAGACAGCGTTGATCCGTATTTGAGCACTCAGAGCCGGTACGAAGGCAGCACCTCGCAGGAAAAGGTACTGCCGCACTCGGGTGCTTACTAGAAAATCGAATCTCCCGCTGTGCCCACAGAACCACCTAAATCAACAACGGAATCCCAGTCTACGCCCAAGCGACCCAATCGCTTGGGCGTCCTCTGGCGCTCATTGTTACACTCCCGAGAGGCCAGCATCCTGATCGCGGGTATCCTCTTGGTGATCTATTTTCAGAGCACCGCGCCAGCCTTCCTGTCGTGGAGCAATATCGCGAACCTGGTCGTCTTTGCGGCAACCATTGCGATCCTGGCGGCCGGCGAGGTCATGGTGATAATTTGCGGCGAATTCGACCTTTCGGTCGGTATGGTCTACGCCCTTGCGCCCTTCGTGATGTTTAACGCGCACGAGGCCGGTGTCCCCTACGTGTTATCGATCGTACTGGGAATGGCCGCGGGTGCCGTCGTTGGGCTGATCAACGGCCTAATCACCGTGAAGCTGCAGATCCCGTCGTTTATCACTACGCTGGGAACCCTCTTTATTATCAACGGGTTCACCCTGACCATCTCCGGTGGCTTCCCGGTCCAGCCTCATCCGGACCCGTTTATTTTCGCGGTCTTTGGGGGACCTATTGGGGGGTTCCCGGTCTCTCAGTTGCTCTGGGCGGTCGCAATCACCGCTTTGTTCCAGTTCATTCTGGTCAAGACGCGCTGGGGATTGCATACGGTGGCCACGGGCGGCAACCTGCTGGGCGCATCCGAGGTCGGAATCAAGATCGCCTGGATCAAGATCGGAAACTTCATGCTGTGCAGCCTGCTCGGCGCATTTGCGGGGATACTGGATTGCTTCCGGATCAGCTCGGCCGATCCGCTGGCCGGTGGCACAGACTATATGTTCAGGGCCACGGCCTCGGCCGTCATCGGTGGGACCCTTCTGACGGGCGGCTCGGGAACGGTCATTGGCGCGTTTCTTGGTGCCGTGGTCCTGGGTATCTTATCCGATGGGTTCACCCTGTCAGGCGTCAGCGCTTATACCTTTGATATGATCCTTGGAGCGGCCATCCTAATCACGATGGTGATTAATGTTCGCCTCAGTAAACTTCGGGCAGCAGGAGGTGGGAAATGAGTGAAGAAGCTTTGCGGACGGAAAGCATTTCTAAATCGTTCGGCCGGGTCACCGCTCTTCGAGATGTGTCCATTCGCTTAATGAAGGGCGAGGTGTTGGGGCTTCTCGGTGATAACGGTGCCGGGAAATCCACCTTGATGAAAATCCTGACCGGCTTTCATAAGCCTACCACCGGGAAGATCTTCTTTGAGGGTCAGGAGATTGAGCTGAAATCCGTCAGCCATGCCCGGGCTATGGGCATCGAACCGGTCTACCAAGATTTGGCGCTCATCAACGAAGTCAATGTGTACCGGAATATGTTTCTGCAGAAGGAATTGATGCGAAACAAGTTTTTCCAAATCCTGGATGATCGGGAGATGCGGAGACTGGCGCAGGAACACTTAAAACAGATGCGGGTGAATATTCCCTCCGTGGATGTCGAGATCTCGAAGCTTTCCGGCGGGCAGCGCCAGGCAATTGCGGTTGCCAGGTCTGTTTATGCCAATGCCAAAGTCTTATTATTGGATGAACCCACCGCGGCGATGGGTGTTAAAGAGAGCGCGATGATTTTAGATGTCATCCGTCGACTCAAGGAAACAGCACAAGTCGCGGTGATTATCGTTGCCCACAACTACGCCCACGTCTTTGATGTGTGCGACCGGGTCAATTTGTTGCAGAATGGAAAGATCACCTTCGATCGCGCCACGAAAGAAACTTCGATTGAGGAGCTGATGAACCTCGTGCTTCACGAGATGCGCGAAGCTCGGGAACAGATCCACCCCACTTAGGGCGTGCGGTGCCGAAATGGTGGGGCGAGGCTCCTGAATGGCTCAATGATTTTGACGAAGCCGCTCGGTTGCTTAGGCCCAAGCTTTTCGGCTACACCATTGTGCTCGCCGAGCCGGGCTATCCTGTGAACAAGGTCAATCGCGTCGTGTGGACAATTCACACGACCATTTCTCCAAAATTAGACAGTAGCGACACCACAGACCCTTGGCTCGGCACGCGTATCGATCTAGCGCAGCGTTCGAATTTCCCAACGTCAGCGGCTTCGTTAATAGACTGCGACAGTTCGGAAGCCTCGCCCCACCAAATTTTTCGCTACTTCCCCTCTGCCTTTTGAATCGCCTCGTTCCATTCCGTATCCGACTCGATCGAGACTGCCCCGTTTTTCAGCGCCCAGGCAATGAAGCCTTCCGGCGCGTCTTTCACCCCGAACAGGTTCGCGAGTTTGACCTCCTTGATCCCTTTCCAGTTGAGGTTCTTTAATTCGCAATTCCGCAAATCCGCGCGACTGAAATCCGAGTCTTCGCAGTTTGCCTCGGTCAGGTTGCACCCGCTAAGATCGCTATCCGCGAACATGGCATAGTCGAGTTCCGCTTTTACCATGCTTCCATTCCGAATATTTGCGGAGCTCAAATCCGCGTACTTGAGGTCGGCTTGATCAAAGACTGCCATTCTGAGATCAGTGCCTCGCAGACTGGCTCGGGCCAGGTTCGCTCGTGTGAGTTGTACCCCCATCAGAAACGCATCACTAACATCGACCCCGACTAAGTCGACACCGTCAGCCACCAGCTCCTGAAGCGCATCCTTTCTACCACCACTGCCTCCTTTCCCCTGCGCCGTGTTGATCACTTGCCACGCCTGATAATGTCTCTGTTTCTCCCGGTCGCCGCTCTCAGCAAAATAAAGGATGACGCCGAAGAGGATAGAAAGGGTGCCGAGATACTCCAAAACCTCTAAGAAGGACCAATTGGCCAATAGATAGGACAGCCAATCCCAAATCCATTCTAGTGCGAAGAAAGGTCGCAACCAGGTGTACCGGGCTCGTTGTAAATGTTCTTTTAACGGGCTCGGGCGACGTCGAGCTCTATAAATGTACATAGGGAGTTAGGCCTTTGCTCAAATGAATCGTCGAATCTGCTAGTCATCAAAGCGTTCTGTTCAATTTCGCGACCCTCTTCCGTGGTGGCTATTGATAGAATGGGTTGAGTAACTCTTTTATTCCGACTCCCGTCATTTTGCGGCATGTAATTCGCCGTTTTCCAACGTCGCGCTCGAAATCTCGATTCTCGGGAATAAGATGCTCATGAATCGGATCATCTTCCTCGGAGCGTAGGCTCCTGGAAATAGAAAAGCAGTTCAAGACAACACCTCAGAAATCGAGAAAATCATAACATGAAGCCATCAAAAACGATTATCGCCGGCGCTGCTATTGCCGGTTTGTTGAGCGGGTCTTTGGCAGTACAAACGTACGCAGCCAGTGTCCAGAGCAAGGCCGGAACCTCGGTCCGTACTCTGGCTGACTCCGACAAGGGCAAGCACTCCTGCAAAGGTCAAAATTCGTGTAAAGGCCAAGGCGGATGCAAGACTGGCGACAATGGCTGCAAGGGCAAGAACTCTTGCAAAGGTAAGGGTGGATGCGCCACCAACAAACCCTCCTAAGAACCGCCAGAACAGCACTCTTCTGCCTTCTGGCGTTCTAATATAATCGTGCGCTGAAAAGGGCGCCGCCCGATCCACTCCGGCGGCGCCCATAGCAAACGCCGGAAACGCCGTGATCGCCGGGAACGAAAGGATTGGGCGTCCAACGATCAGCAACGCTTAAACCCTCCGGACATAGCAAAACTTTGCCAACTACTGATTACTGATCACCCGCCCGCAACGACCCCTCACTGATCACTAGTCACGTTTGCCGTCTCACTACTCACTTCTAACCCTCACCTCTCACTTCTCACCTCCAAGAAATGCCTGCCAACCAGTTTAACGGATTCACTGATTACGGGATCGGCATCGGCCTCCGGGTTCCTCATTTTCGGCATATTTTGGCCGAGAAACCGGTGGTCGATTGGTTCGAGATTATCTCGGAGAACTTCATGGTCGACGGCGGACGTCCGCTGGAAGTATTGGACCAAATCCTCGAACAATATCGCGTGGTCCAACATGGAGTCGCGACCTACTTTGGCTCCGCGGACGCGTCAACGCTCCCCCATCTTAGAAAGCTTAAACGCCTGGTGCGCCGGACGAATACGCCCTGGCTCTCAGACCATCTCTGTTGGGGGAGCGTTGACGGCCGTTATACCCACGACCTCTTACCGATGCCCTATACTTTTGCCGTAGCCAAACACACTGCGGAGAAAATAAAAGCGGCTCGCGATGTGCTAGAGGTACCAATCTGCGTAGAGAACGTTAGCAGCTATGCGGAATATCACGCCTCGGAAATGACAGAATGGGAGTTCCTCAGCGAAGTAGTTGAATTAGCTGACTGCGGGATCCTGCTCGATGTAAACAACATTTACGTCTCCTCTAAGAATCACAGTTTCAATCCCTACGACTACCTTGATAACATCCCGCACCATCGGGTTGGTCAGATTCATATCGCCGGCCATTCCAAGTTCGAGAAGTACATCCTAGACACGCATGATCATCCGGTACTCGATCCAGTTTGGAAGTTGTACGCGCATGCCATAAAGCTAGTGGGAAATACTGCTACTTTGCTCGAATGGGACGACCGGATTCCAACCTTTGAAGAGGTCCATCGTGAAGCGCTCAAAGCCAACAAATTCCGAGAATCAGTCGTCACCGCCAGTTAAACCCGTGCATTCTCGCGAAGATTTGCGCGAGTTGCAGCGAACGATGGCGAGCGCCCTATTCCGGCCACTAACTCCCCGTTGGGGTATGCAAAAAAGTTGGACGGACGGACGGTCGACTCGACATGTGGCAGCCGAG
>Ga0210401_10004472_pt1 | contig 14599 bp, 10 predicted proteins | sample IncBWH32MmetaG_FD_150866 | JGI IMG/M metagenome (GOLD analysis project Ga0210401, IMG submission 150866) | Forest soil microbial communities from Barre Woods Harvard Forest LTER site, Petersham, Massachusetts, United States - Inc-BW-H-32-M | ecosystem: Environmental > Terrestrial > Soil >... | reverse complement strand
CGTCTGAGGAATTGCTGACACCATCCGGGTTCAAACCCGGACCGCGTCGCAAAGCAGGTCGGAATGAATATTCATCCCGATATTCGTGACGTTATAATAAAGATGTTCGCTGGCGACTAGCCGAACGATCTCGCAGATCTCCCGCTCGGAAAAGTAGCCGGCCAGACGATTGAATGTGCCCTGACTGACCTGTTTATCCCGAGTTAACTCGGTCGCATAGTCGAGCGCGGCACGTTCGGCATCGCTGAAAAGCGGGCTTGCCTTATACTCGTCGAGCTCCCGCTTTTCAAGTTCCCTCGAACGAGCGGGAGCCGTCTCTAGTAATAAAGACGATTGCAGGTCTCGATTTGTGACAGCGCTGGAGGCCGTTCCCTCTGGCAAAGCCAAAAAAAGTTCGACGGTCCCGGGGATATCGATTAAGAACCTGAGCGGAGAGCGAGGCTTGCTATGATTTGTCGAGGTTTCAGGACATGGCTTACCGGTCTCATGGTCGTGGCATCGTTTGGTTTCGGCAACGCGAGTTACGCGGGAAGCCCGATTGGCTCTGGCAATACCATCACGGCGGATCCGCCAGTCAGCCGTCCGCAGGCCAAATACGGTGCACCGACCAAGGTGCAGCTGTTTGACGACCTGGAATTCAACAGTTTCAATTCCCAAACCTTCTCCTACACGCCTCCGTCTTTCACTCCACCAACCGCACCGGACTCGCCGCGACCGTGGGCAAAGGTGATTCTAGTCTGCGATGTTACTGTGACGGCGGGTATTCAATATGACCGGACCGCGCGCATGACGATCGGGAACACCGTCGTTTATATTGGAACGACGTCCGAGCCAACCGCCAAACTGGGGCCTTCCTGGCACATTGAGCGCGACCTAACGGACTACAGCAATCTGCTCATGAGTGCGCAGCCGGGGGAAATCAATATCGGGAATTTGGTAAACGGGACGTACACTGGGGTAATTTACGCCAGCGCGTACCTGCTCTTCTATCCTTACACCCAAGGAAGTGGTGAACAGGCGCCGGTCGTCGCCGATCTCGTCTATCCTCTTCCCGGTACCGCGGATGGCAGCTATACCCTTCAATCCAGCACGAGTACCTTGTCCCTCACGTTTTCGGTTCCCCGACAGGTTGAAAGTATCCCCACGACGGTCGCGCGCGCCTATTTAGACGTTTTCGCCCAAAGCCAATATCAGGATGAGTTCTGGTACTCCAATGTTCCGGATAATCTGGCCCAACAGCTCAACCAGTATGGCGGAACTTCGTTTCGCGAAGTCGAAGTAAGCATCGATGGTCAGGTTGCAGGTTTTGCTCCCGTATACCCCTGGATTTATACCGGGGGCATTGATCCCTATCTTTGGGCGCCAATCCCAGGCGTCCGGGCTTTGAATTTTGTGCCTTACCGGATCGATCTTTCGCCGTTTGCTGTTCCCTTAAGCGACGGTAATTCGCACACCATTTCGCTGAACGTCTACAACACGAACAATTACTTCCTGGGCTCAGCTAACCTCCTCGTTTACCTCAATTATAACTCTAGTTCGCTTACCGGCGGTGTTACCGTTACCGGTGATTACCAGCCGGCGCTAGATATTCAGGAGAATATTCATCAGATTAAGGGCTACGCGAACGGCACTATCGGGACTCGATCCACGCGACATCTGACGGTGGAAGGTTATGTCGTGGTTTCGCCGACCGAGAAGCTGGTTACCAGGGTTGAGCAGGACGCCAGTTTTTCGAATGACCAGCGATTTGTGGTTTCCGCTGCCCATTACGAGCAAGACATTCGCCAACTCACCAAGCTGACCACCAGGAGCACCTATCAAGATCTTAATACGGCCCCCGGAAAGAGTTCGTCGACCATGGTTAGCGTGAAGGACCTTTCGTGTCCGCTCAGAGCCAACATCGTTCAGACCTTTAATTCCGATGGCTCAGGTCAGCAGAAGACGACCATCGATCAGGGATACCTTATCGACCAGCAAGGAGATTGGCTGCCGGAGATTGGTGTACCGTTGAAAGTTGCCTCTTACACCAGCCATTTGTCGAACGTTGTAAATGCTGTCGACACGTTCCTGTTTAACAGCTCGTTCCAAATCACGGGGAATCAGGGACAAGCCAGCTCTCAAGCCTATTCATTCGACGCTACTGCGCCTGACAGGCACTACCTGCACACCATCAAAGCGGCAAATAGCGTTGTGACCTACGATCACGAAGAAGGGGGAGCGCCGTAGGCGTGTTCTTTGCACCGAAGGGGCAACAGGACTCGGCGAGCGGTTTTAACCCCTGGCAGGTCCCGTCAAACGACGTGCCCTGAAAGTGGCGCCAGGATCGAACGGTATGATCGCGTCGCTAGGCAACTATCCCCGGCAACAATTTTCTGGCGCCGCTTTCAGGCGCATTCCACTGTACGACTAACCCAGGGTTGAAACCTTGGGCTGAGTCCTGTTGCCCTTCGGGGCAAGGGCTTGTCGGCCCTGAGCACCCTCGCATTTTGGGGAATGTGGAGCGCACGTCAGCAGATAAAACTTGTCTCAAAAACTGATTTCCGTTAGCAATCCAGCACTTAGGACAAGTATTTTCGTCCGACTTCCTTTCCCCGCCCTTCCATTGATTTATCGGGTGGTTGCGCGGTCGAGGGCATCGCTCGAAGAGTGACGGTAGGATGCCACCCCCCACATTTGCATTCTGGCGATAGCTACTTTTTCCCCGATGCGTTTGTACCGTTTTCCGGTTTATGAAGCCGCTCCCTCGCTTCTTTCGATTTCATTTTTCCATAGCTTTTTTCTGGGCGCAGATAGTGGTCGGCGTTTTCGCGGCAGAGAAGCCTGCTTCGCCTGAGTCGCCAGGCTCTAAGCAGCTTGATCCAGGATGGCCACGCGAAGTTACCCGCAACAGCAGAATTGGGCCAACCGGGGATCGCGTTGGGAGACGAATCGGGGATCAAGAACCTGGAGTGGTGGTGGCAGAGGACGTTTTCGCGACTAAGCAGCCTCTTCTTTTACCATGAGTTATCCTCGCATTTTCCGTCATCGGTCCGCCCAAGTACCGTCCGCAAGACTTTGGTCCGGTTCTGTTGTCTTGGTTACGATTGTCATCGTTCTCGCCGGATGTTCGAAATCTGGGACCCGGGACATTGCGTCAGGACCTCCTGAGGTTCTAGTGACAGAAGCCATTCAGCAAGATGTGCCGATAGTGAGGGAATGGATTGGATCTTTGGATGGATCGGTCGACGCAGATGTCAGGGCGCGGGTATCTGGATACCTGATCTCGCAAAATTACAAAGAGGGGACGGTGGTCAAGGAAGGTGACCTGCTGTTTCAGGTCGATCCAACCTTCTATGAAGCCGCGGTAGAGCAAGCCAAAGCGGGCCTCGCCCAAGCCCAGGCGAATCAGCTTCAGACCCAACAGACCGAACAACGCGAGATCCAACTCTTTGAAGAGAAAGCCGAACCCGCGCAGAACCGAGATAATGCGGTTCAGTCCAATACTGCAGCGAAAGCCGCAGTAAAGGCTCAGGAGGCAACCGTACGACAAGCAGAGCTCAATTTGGAGTATACAAAAATCACGGCACCCATTGGTGGCGTCGTTGGGATCGCAAACCCGGGGGTTGGCGATCTCGTGGGGCCAGGTGATGCTAATCCGCTCGCGACGATTTCGACCGTGGATCCGATAAAGGCCTACTTTCAAATCAGTGAGCAGGACTACCTGAAAGTCGCGCAGGAGCGGATCGAAGCGAATGGTACCAATCCTGCGCCAGCGCCTCCAGTCCAGATTATTCTGGCCGACGGTACATTGTACCCGCGTCAGGGAAAGTTTTCCGCCGTCGACCGCCAAGTAGACAACCAGACCGGTACGATCCGTCTAGCCGCTTTATTTCCTAATCCTGACAATGTGTTACGCCCGGGCCAATTCGTGCGCGTCCGAGTAACCGTCAGGACACTGCATGGGGCATTGCTTGTTCCGCAACGCGCGGTAAACGAATTGCAAACGAGTTTTGAACTAGCCGTCGTTGGCGCCGATAACAAAGCGGAGATCCGGACAGTTAAGGTGGGCGAACGGGTCGGCTCTCTCTGGGTGGTGGAAGACGGATTGAAACCAGGAGAGCGGGTCGTGGTCGAAGGCTTACAAAAAGTGCGCGACAACGAATTAGTTAAGCCAACTGAATGGAAGCCGGGGCGTCCGGCCCAATCGCAATAAGGAGTATTTCACGTTAGTGTCTACCCTCGCTCCAAAAGAATGAAACCCGGCGCTCGATAAAGCCCTCATTATGTCCGGATTCTTCATTCAGCGGCCGATCCTCGCTATTGTCCTCTCGATTTTGACAATAATAATCGGTCTGACCTGCCTATTATTTCTGCCGGTTTCACTCTATCCGAACATAACCCCTCCTGAAATCGTCGTTACAGCATCCTTCCCTGGTTCAGATGCTGTCACCGTGGAGCAATCCATCGCCACGCCGATCGAGCAGCAGATCAGCGGGGTCGATAAGCTAAACTACATGTATTCCCTCAACTCGAATACCGGCCAGATGAAGTTGAGGGTGAATTTCGATGAAAACAGCGATCCGAAAACCGATCAGGTTTTGACCCAGATGCGGCAGGCACAGGCCAGCGCTCAGCTGCCGCCGCAAGCGGTGTCACAAGGAATTAGTGTCCAGAAATCGTTTGCTGCGCCGCTGATGCTGATTGCGCTCCGTTCCCCTGACGGCCGTTATAGCTCTCAATTTTTGGCGAATTACGCCTACATCAATCTCAACGATCAGTTAACCCGAGTGCCGGGTATCTCCAACGTGCAGGTCTTTGGATCCGGTCAGTACGCGATTCGCATTTGGTTGAAGCCCGAACAGTTAGCCCGATTGAACGTGACGGTTTCGGACGTTACTAACGCCGTTCAACAGCAGAACGCGGTGAATCCGGTCGGTTTTACCGGCGGCGAACCAGTGCCCAACGGTCAGGAATTCACTTATATGGCGGTGGCGCGCGGAGAGCTGACGACCCCGGAGCAATTCGGCAATATCATCGTACGTCAATCGACGAACGGTGGGGTTGTCCGCATCCGAGACGTGGCCAGTGTTGAGCTCGGCTCACAAGTCTACAATACGTACGCCCGATTGAATGGTCAGCCCAGCGCGGTTCTCGCGATCTATCAACTTCCGGGCATCAATGGCTTGACGGCTGCGGAAGGCGTTAAACGACGGATGGACGAGCTGAAAGCGCGATTTCCACACGGAATGGACTATGTGATCGCGCTGGATACGACCTTGCCGGTAACCGCTGGCATTGCGGAGATGGTTAAGACCTTGTTAGAGGCGCTCGGGTTAGTGGTGATCGTCGTTTATCTCTTTCTCCAGAGCTGGAGGGCCACGCTCATTCCGTTGCTGGCGGTCCCGGTGTCATTGATCGGCACTTTTATTTTCTTCCCTTTGCTCGGTTTTTCGATCAACACGCTTTCGCTGTTTGGATTGGTGCTAGCAATCGGGTTGGTAGTGGATGATGCCATCGTCGTCGTCGAAGCAGTGGAGCGACACATCGAGGAAGGGTTAGCTCCCAAAGAAGCGACGCTCGCAGCGATGAAAGAAATCACTGCGCCGGTTGTTGGGGTTGCCCTCGTGCTCGGCTCGGTTTTTGTACCGACGGCTTTCATCCCGGGTATCACCGGCCGGCTGTATCAACAGTTCGCAGTTACCATCGCGGTCTCGGTTCTCCTTTCCGCATTCAATGCCCTGACGCTTAGCCCAGCCCTATGTGCGCTGTTGTTGCGACCCCGACAGGTGCGAACTGGCCTGCTCGAAAGATTCTTTAGTTGGTTTAACCGGCTCTTTGGCCGGGTTACAGACGGATATGTGCGCGCCTCGGGTTTGCTGATCCGGAGAACCGGTCTAACGCTGACGTTGCTATTAGGGTTTGGGGCGGTAGCAATCTTTTTCGGCCAACAGCTGCCCACCAGCTTTCTGCCGGACGAAGATCAGGGCTATTTCTACATCAATCTCCAACTCCCTCAAGCCGCCTCTCTCCAACGTACCAATGAGGCCTGCCGAAAAATTGAAGCGCTGCTCGCTCAAACTCCAGGGGTGCGATATACGACGGCGATCGCGGGGTTCAGTTTGCTAAGCAACGTGCAAACTACCTATAGCGGTTTCTTTTTTGTAACTTTGGATCCTTGGGGGGACCGGAAAAAGATAACTGAACAATATCAAGCTCTTAAAGGGCTGCTTAATCTGAAACTCCTCCAATTTCCGGAAGGGACCGTATTCGGATTTTCTCCGCCGGCGATCCCGGGAGCCGGTGTGGCTGGAGGTGTGTCGTTCGTGCTTGAGAACCGCATCGACAAAGGCGCTGAGTTTCTGGCGCACAACGTTGATGTTTTCCTGGATGCTGCCCGCAAGCAGCCTGAGCTGGGCCGAGTGATTACGACACTGCTCCCCAGCGTACCCCAGGTTTATTTTGACGTCGATCGGGCGAAGGCCCTTAGCCAGGGTGTAGCGCTGACCGATATTTACAACACCCTCCAAAGTTTTCTGGGCGGTTCTTTCGTCAACTATTTCAACCGCTTCGGCCGTCAGTGGCAAGTGTACGTGCAGGCCGACGGAGAATCTCGGACCAGAGCCGATCAGGTTGGCCGATTCTATGTCAGGAACCAAAACAACAACGCAGTGCCTCTTTCTTCGGTGGTGCGTGTCCGTAGAGAATTCGGTCCTGAATTTACCATGCGCTACAATCTGTTTCGCTCGGCTCAAATTCAAGCTATCCCGGCGCCAGGTTACAGCTCGGCCCAGGTCATGAGCGCTTTGGAGAAGGTCTTTGCTCAGACAATGCCGGCGGAGATGGGATATGACTATCTGGGCATGTCATTCCAAGAGAAAAAGGCTCAGCAGTCGGCGCCACCGACAGTCGTCTTCTTTTTTTCTTTGTTGTTCGTATTCCTGATTCTCGCAGCTCTTTATGAGAGTTGGTGGCTCCCAGTGAGTGTACTGCTGAGTACGCCGGTCGCGGTTTTCGGTTCGTTAGGTGCGCTCTATCTGCGCCGGGTAGTCACCGGTACATTTCTGCCGCCAATTTTGGTGCAGATCGAGAACAACGTTTACGCGCAGATCGGTCTGGTTATGATCATCGGTTTGGTAGCTAAGAACGCCATTCTAATCGTCGAATTTGCCCGGACTGAGTATGAACGCGGCGTTGGCCTCGTCGACGCGGCCCTGGCCGGCGCGCGCTTGCGTCTGCGTCCAATTGTGATGACGTCGTTCGCCTTTATCGTTGGCTGTATTCCACTCGCACTAGCTTCAGGGTCGGGTGCAGTCGCCCGGCAGGTGCTAGGTACCGGGGTCATCGGCGGAATGCTCGCAGCCAGCCTGCTAGCCATTTTCTTAATTCCGGCCGGCTTCTGTATGGTCGAAACCGTAGCCGCCTTTCTAGTACACAAGAACCGGGCGCAGCCACCGCCACCCAACTTATGAGTCCTATAGGTCCCATAAGTCCTATCCGTGTACACACCCCTGACGTCGTGTCGCACCCCATGACCCGCAACTCCAAAAACCGCCGCACCGCTGATGTCTAAGTTTTTCATTAACCGGCCGATCGTCGCGATCGTTATTTCCATTCTGACGGTCATCGTTGGAGGAATCTCGACGAAGATCCTACCGGTCTCATTGTTCCCGGACATCGTCACTCCTCAGACCGTGATCACCGCTAACTATACGGGAGCGGATGCTCGCACGGTAGAACAGGCTGTGGCCACGCCAATTGAGCAACAGATGAGCGGCGTCGACAACATGAACTACATGTATTCGGTCAACGCCAACAGCGGCCAAATGGTGTTGACTGTCGACTTCGACCTGGCATCAGATCCGAACACGGATCAGATCCTCGCACAAATGCGAGAAACGCAAGCAGCGTCTCAGTTGCCTAGCGCTGTCAACAACCTCGGCGTGACTGTGCAAAAATCATTAGCAGCGCCGCTCATGGTGATCGCTCTCTATTCGCCGGACGGAAGCCGGGATGCCCTCTTCCTGTCGAACTATGCCTACATCAATCTGAATGACGCGCTTACCCGGGTGCGTGGCATCTCCAATGTCCAAATCTCGGGGGCTGGCCAATATGCAATGCGCTTGTGGCTCAAGCCGGACCAGCTGGCCCGTTTAAATATGACCGTTTCGGATATCGTGAATGCAGTCCAAGCGCAAAATACGGTTAATTCAGCCGGCCAGATTGGCAGTGAACCGGTTCCCAATGGACAGGAATATACCTACACCGCGCTAGCGCAAGGACGCCTAATGAGCCCCGAAGAATTCGGTAACATCCTGCTCCGGCAGGAAACGGGCGGTGGCTCCGTGCGACTTAAAGACGTCGGACGGGTGGAATTTGGCGCGCAAGCGTACAACACCAGAGGTCGATTTAATGGTAAGCCCGCCGCGGTAGTCTCTGTCTATCAACTTCCCGGTACCAACGCGTTGGCTGCGGCGAATGGCGTCAAAACACTAATGGCCCAGCTCAAAGAACGATTTCCTCAAGGCGTGGACTATGTGGTCTCGTTGGACACAACCAAGCCCGTTACAGCCGGCATTGAGGAAATGATCAAGACGTTAGTCGAGGCGCTCATTTTAGTGATCCTGGTCGTCTACCTCTTTCTGCAGAGCTGGCGAGCTACCCTCATCCCGTTGTTAGCCGTGCCGGTTTCATTGATCGGCACTTTTATGTTTTTTCCGCTGCTAGGTTTTTCGATTAACACACTTTCGCTGTTTGGCCTGGTCTTGGCGATCGGCCTGGTAGTTGACGACGCCATTGTGGTAGTCGAAGCGGTGGAACACCACATCGAGACTGGACTGTCGGCCAAGGAAGCTACTCTCAAGGCCATGAAAGAGATTACTGGTCCGGTCATCGGTGTCGCTCTGGTCTTAGCATCGGTCTTTGTGCCCACCGCCTTCATTCCGGGGATTACCGGGAGACTCTATCAGCAGTTTGCCGTGACCATCGCTATTTCGGTGTTAATCTCGGCCTTTAACGCCTTGACTCTTAGTCCGGCGTTATGTGCACTCTTGCTCCGGCCGCGGCGGAAAGGTACCGGATCCCTGGGAGCCTTCTTTCGCTGGTTCAATCAGATATTTGGGCACGCCACCGAAGGATATGTCCGGATTTCGGCTCTCTTCATCCGGCGGACTGGGTTAGCCATCGCCTTGATCGTGGTTTTTGGAGGCGCAGCTTTCCTGTTTGGCAGAAAAATCCCAACCGGCTTCCTGCCGGATGAGGATCAAGGATATTTCTACATCAATTTACAACTTCCCAAGGCAGCATCGTTGCAGCGCACGGATGAAGTTTGCCGCAAGATCGAAGACATACTGTCACGGACGCCCGGAGTTGGTTACGTCACCACTACCATCGGCTCGAGTTTACTGAGCGGTGTCCAAAGTACCTATAGCGCGTTTTTCTTCGTGTCGTTGGCCCCATGGGAAGAGCGCAAACAACGCCACGAAACCTATCAAGGGATCAAAGCTGAAGTTAACCGGGAACTGTCTCAGCTGCCGGAAGCCATCGCCTTCGCTTTTTCTCCTCCGGCAATTCCGGGTGCCGGTGCGTCTGGTGATATTAGTTTCGTGCTTGAAGATCGCTCCGGCGGAGATGCTGACCTTCTCTCAAGGAACGTCGACACCTTCCTTAGCGCGGCTCGGAAACGACCCGAGCTATCCCAGATCAGCACAACTTTCCAGCCTAACGTGCCGCAGACCTATGTCGACGTGGATCTAGAGAAAACCCTGAACCAAGGGATCGCGATTAGCGACGTGTATCAAGCGGTCCAAGCCTTCATGGGCGGAACCTTTATTAACTATTTCAACCGGTTCGGACGTCAGTGGCAGGTTTACGTCCAAGCCGAAGGCGAGTACCGGACAGACGCGCAGAACCTGGGAGAGTTTTATGTCCGTAATAGCCAGAATGGGATGGTTCCGTTAAGCACCGTCACCCGAATCGAGCGACGCACTGGGCCGGAGTTTACCATGCGCTACAACCTCTATAGCTCCGCCCAGATCAATGCCGCGATCGCTCCCGGGTACACTTCGGATCAGGCGATGAAGGCGCTGGAAGAGGTCTTTGCCCAAACCATGCCGGCAGAGATGGGATATGACTATATGGGCATGTCGTTCCAGGAGAAACAAACCCAACAAGGTGTGCCCGCAGCTGCCATCTTTGGGTTTTCGCTTTTGTTTGTGTTTTTAATCTTAGCTGCGTTGTACGAAAGTTGGTCGCTTCCGTTCAGCGTACTATTGAGCACACCGATCGCGGTTTTCGGGGCATTTGGTATGCTCTATTTGCGGCGATCAATTAACGGGCTGTTTCTGCCGTCCTATCTCGTTCAAATCGAGAACAACGTCTTTGCCCAAATCGGACTGGTTATGATCATCGGACTGGTCGCCAAGAACGCCATTTTGATCGTTGAGTTTGCTAAGGTCGAATTTGAACGGGGCACTCCGTTAGTAGACGCGGCTCTCGCCGCGGCCCGGTTGCGGCTTCGGCCAATTTTGATGACCTCTTTCGCCTTCATCCTTGGATGCGTACCACTTTGGATGGCTTCCGGCTCTGGCGCGATTGCGCGCCAAGTCATGGGCACGACCGTGATCGGGGGAATGTTCGCTGCCTGTGCTATCGCGATTTTCCTGATCCCGGTCAGTTTCTGCCTCGTGGAGAGGTTAGTTAGGAGAGGAGCAGCACCCGTAAGCGAGAGAGGACTGACCAAAAAGACTGTATGATTCTTTCGGAATTAGCCGTGCCACAAGACCATGAAATGGGTTAAGAGAACAGCCCAGGGCTTGAGCCCTGGGTCACATGACGCAAGATACGCCCTGCCTGTGCGCCATAGCTTCGCGTTATCGAGCGAAGGCGGAAAAGTGGCGTCCGAGTCGCGCGTTTAGAGAGTTGCCATGTTGACTCTACGAATCGCGTTGAACCTCGGGTGCCACTTTCAGGGCACCTCTACAAAACCACCTAACCCAGGGCTGAAGCCCTGGGCTGTTCTGTCAGACCATTTCATGGTCCAGAATTTCCGCCCCAAAAAACCGGTGGCGGCTCTTCCGATCCTAGACCCAAAGCCCTGATGAATAAAGATTTTACTACCCAACACAACCAACAACCCCAAACCAAGAACCATAGTTAATCCGAAATGAGATCAATCAATGCAATCAAGCAATTAGTTGTAGTCGCGACCGCAGTTTTCTGCCTTACGAGTCTTGCCATCGGCCAAATGGTGGAAGCACTGCAAATGAAGGAGCTTACGGAAAAGCTTCAGTTAAATGAGAAACAACAGCAAGCGCTAACTCCAATCGTAGCGCAACGCGATAAATCACTGAAAGCGTTAAAGGCGGATACCTCCGCGGGCAAATTGCAGAAGCTGCGTAAGCTAGAAGCGATCCAAGCGAATTTTAAAGCTTCCGCTAGTAAAGTTTTAACTCCCGAACAATCCAAAAAATTGGAAGCCCTGCAAGCCGAGCGGCGAGAGAAGCTAATGGGGACCTAAGGCTTTTTCTCGTAAAGTCCTACGGTCGATTTTGCCCGTGGGGCCGTGAGGTAAGTTGTCAGCGACGGTAATGTGAGTCGGCACCTTGTAACCAGGGAGCCGGCTCCTCAGGAACGCGATCAGTTGCGATTCGCTGACCGGCTCACTGGCCTGCCGAAGCACGACATACGCTTGCGGGACCTCGCCGCCGAATTCGTCGGGAACACCAATGGCACCTGCTTCCATCACCGCCGGATGTTCATACAAGGCTCCTTCAACTTCAATAGGTGATACCAGCCCGGCCTCGTTCTTGATGATCTCTGATTTGCGACTGACGAACCAGTAAAAGCCTTGTTCATCCCGGTAGGCCAGATCGCCAGTATGAAACCAGCCATCTTTAATCGTTTGGCTGGTTAACGCTGCATCCCGCCAGTAACCTGCGGTCATACTGCCTCCTCTAACAATCATTTCGCCGATCTGACGCGGAGTTGAAATCGAACGACCAGATTCGTCGATTAAGGACAGCTCCATCCCGGCTATTGGTTTGCCGATCGAGCCAATCTTCTTTTGATCGTACGGAGGATTCATGCTGTAAATCTGCAGTTCGGTCATCCCGCATCCTTCAGTGATTTCAACGCCAAAGATTTGCTTAAACCGTCTTTGGATGGCGGTGGCGATGGCTTCACCGGCGGAAAAGCAAAAATTAAGTGACTTAACATTGTAGGCGCCGGCGTCGGGACAGTCGATCAGCTCGTGGTACAACTTCGGAAAAGCATAGGTTTTGGTCGGCTTATACTCTTCTATAGCAGCCAAAGCGGCTTGGGGTTCAAATTGCGGTAACAGAACACAGGTCGCTCCAGCCTTGTGGAAGGGTAGAATTTGAGAGCCGAAACCGATCAGATAGCAGATCGGGAATAGGATGAGGGTGGTGTCCGCGGAAGTTATAGCGATCTGATCGATTTGGTTTTGGGTGGCTCGAGCGAGACTTGTGTCTGTGTGAATTACCGCCTTGGGCAGACCGGTTGTACCTGAAGTATAGTAGATCGCCGCGGGCCGGTTCGCAGAAGACGTCTCGAGTTTCAAATGCGACGTCGTGGCCAGCAGTTCGGCGAAAGGCCTGACTCCTTCGAATTCCAGGTGACGCGATGTCAAATAGCACGGTTTAGCTTCCGGGAGCGACACCCGGATTTTCGCGATCTGTGAGTAGAGATTTGGTTCGCTGATGAGCATCCGAGCACCGCTATGATTAATTGCATACAGAAGTAGCTCGGCCGAGAAGCGAACGTTAAGGGGCACGGCGATAGCGCCGATCTTGAAACAAGCATAATAACAAAGGACAATCTCCAGGCAGTTCGGCAGGAGGAACGCCACCCGATCTCCGGGTTGAACTCCCTGCTCTTGCAGCGCGGCCGATAAGCTTCGGGTAAGGCGGCAGAGGTCTGCGTAAGTGTAGCTTTTGCCCTCGGAAATCAGAGCAACGTTAAGGGGAAGCTTTGCGTTGGTCTCTTCCAGAAGTGAATCCAACATATTCGTCAAGGATGGGGGGACTGAAGCGGAACGTGACTGCAGCCGGAAAGTTTTTCAAGGAGATCACGTTTTTACTGTTTCTAGGTAGCGCGATCGGATACAGCTCGAGTGGGAGTTTGGTTCGGTCCGGTGTCTGGAGCGGCTGAATCGGTAACTGATGGGCGAAAGAGTTTTCTCACCACTATATGCAGGCAGCCCCAAAAGAAACCCCAGTTGGCTCACCTGCCGCAGTAAGTACACAGACCGCCACCGGCTCCGCGATCCTATGCTGGCTCTTAGCGGCCGGCGTCTATATCGCCGCCAAGGTGGTGACGGCAGAAATGCCGCCTTGGGCACTCTGCTTCTGGCGAGTCTTTATTGCCGGACTTCTCTTACTTCCGATAATCCACGGGCATTGGTCCGCGATGATCAGCCTCGTCCGGCAAAGATGGTTTTCGATTCTGATCGTAGGAGGTTTGGGTTTTTCCATTTCGCCGGCCCTTATCTATGTCGGGCTCAACTACACCAGCGCGATTAATGCCGGGCTGCTTATCGCGTTGATGCCGGTGATAACGATGATTCTGGCGCGCTTTGTTTTGAATGAGCCTGTAGGTGCGTGGCAATTTGTCGGGTCAATCGTAGCGTTTGTTGGGATGGCGGTCATTGTGACGCGAGGAGATCTGGGGGCGCTAATCCGTCTCGATCTAAACGCTGGGGAGATCTTCGTGATCTGCGCGGCGATTGCTTTCGCTCTGTATACCGTTCTCTTGCGCCGGGCGAAGTATCCCCTGCCGGGTTTGCCGCTTTTAGTCCTGCTCTTGGGAGCGGCAGTCGTAGTGGCCGTGCCGTTTTATGTTTGGGAACTGTTTCACGACGAGCGGACCGTTCTGAACGCGAAAGGTCTGTGGGCGCTAGCCTACGTCGCCGGGCCGGGCGGCGCTCTCATGTACTACTTGTTCAATCTGAGTGTTCAGGCGTTGGGCGCGTCTCGAGCTGGAGTCTTTCTCTATTTACAAACGGTTTTCATTGCAGTCCTGGCTTACTTTTTTCTTGGTGAACGCTTGCTGCCCTATCATTTCGTTGGGGCATTTTTTATCATGATAGGGGTTCTGCTAGTCATGTTTCTAAAGCCAAGCCGTGCACATTCGTAAGCCAAACCGACTATACCCATGACCAAACCCTCTGAGGTATTCAGACCTGCTCCAATGGAGGGACATGGCGCTTACAACCGAAGCTCCCGAGTTCAGGCTGCAGGCTCTTCGCCTGCGTTAGCCCTGCTCGATAAAGCAGCACGACAGGTGCCGTTAGTGACCGCTCCTGAGCCGGTTGTCATCGTCGACTATGGCTCATCCGAAGGGCATAACTCTCTGGCGCCCGTTACTGTCGCAATTGGTATTCTTCGTGAACGTATTGGGCGAGAGCGAGCAATCTCAGTGGTGCACACTGATTTACCGGGTAACGATTTCGGCGCTTTGTTCCAGACGCTGGCTTCCGATCCGGAAAGTTATTTGCGTGACGATCCCCGCGTGTTTGCATCGGCCGTCGGAAGATCGTTTTACGAGCAGATCTTGCCGGATTCGACCGTGACCCTAGGCTGGAGCTCCTGGGCGGTACAGTGGC